>Ga0209048_10001524_pt1 | contig 23704 bp, 24 predicted proteins | sample FrelakmetCRP12CR_FD_187146 | JGI IMG/M metagenome (GOLD analysis project Ga0209048, IMG submission 187146) | Freshwater lake sediment microbial communities from the University of Notre Dame, USA, for methane emissions studies - CRP12 CR (SPAdes)... | ecosystem: Environmental > Aquatic >... | reverse complement strand
AAGTTCATCGGGATGAAGGAAGGCGGGATGGACAAGCTCAAGGGCAAGAAGATCGTGAACATCTATCACGACTCGGCCTACGGCAAGGAAACGATCCCGATTCTCGACGCGCAGGCGAAGATGTACGGCTTCACCGTCACGCACATCCCGGTGCCGCATCCGGGCAACGAGCAGGGCGCGCAGTGGCTGCAGGTCCGGCAGATCAAGCCCGACTGGGTGATCCTGCGCGGCTGGGGTGTGATGAGCGCCACGGCGCTCAAGGCCGCGGCCAAGGTCGGCTTCCCGCGTGATCGTATGATCGGCGTGTGGTGGTCGGGCGCAGAAGAGGACACGATTCCTGCCGGCGACGCGGCGAAGGGCTTTATCGCGGCCGGCTTCAACGTCGCGGGCGCCAACTTCCCGGTGGTCCAGGAAATCAAGAAGACGGTGTACGCGAAGGGCAAGGGGGAGATGGAGGACCAGACGCGCATCGGCTCGGTCTACTACAACCGCGGCGTGGTCCACGGCATCATCACCGTCGAGGCGATCCGCACTGCGCAGGGCAAGTACGGCAAGAAGCCGCTGACGCCCGAGCAGATCCGCTGGGGCATCGAGAACCTCAACATCACCGAGGCAAGGCTCAAGGAACTGGGAGCCACCGGCTTCATGCAGCCGCTGAAGGTCAGCTGCGCCGATCACGAGGGCGGCGGGGCGGTCAAGTTCCAGCAATGGGACGGCACGAAGTGGAACGTGATCACCGACTGGATCCAGCCCGACCGGAAGCTCGTGCGGGAGATGATCGAACAGTCCGCGGCGGGCTACGCAAAGGAAAAGAACATCACGCCGCGCGATTGCAGCAAGGAAAGCTGATCGTGCGACCGGGGCGCGCCGGCAGTGCCGGTGCGTCCCGATGTTCGACCGTCGCAGCGAAACGGACGCCGGCTGCACGGGCGTTCGGTCTGCCCTGCCCCCGATGAGGGGGCTCACGCGAAGGCTCGGCATGAGCCTTCGCGCGAGCCAGGCCAATTCCAACAGGCTACTCCCATGTCTGCCGCCGTTCCTGCCGCGCAAACCGACAACGCTGCGTACCTGTCGATCAACAACATCGAGGTCATCTACGACCACGTGATCTTGGTGCTGAAGGGCGTGTCCCTCCACGTGCCGGAGGGAAAGATCGTCACGCTTCTCGGCGCGAACGGGGCAGGCAAGACGACGACCCTGAAGGCGATCTCGAACCTCTTGCGCGCCGAGCGGGGCGACGTCACGAAGGGCACGATCGAATTCATGGGCCAGCGGGTGGATCAGCGTACCCCCAACGAGCTGGTGCGCATGGGCGTATGCCAGGTGATGGAGGGACGGCACTGCTTCCAGCACCTGACCGTCGAGGAGAACCTGCTGACCGGAGCCTTCACGCGGAGCGTCAGTCGCGCTGACCTGAAGCGCGATCTCGAGCTGGTCTACACGTATTTTCCGCGACTCAAGGAGCGCCGGTCGAGCCAGTCGGGCTACACGTCCGGTGGCGAGCAGCAGATGACCGCGATCGGCCGCGCGTTGATGGCGCGCCCGAAAATGATCCTGCTGGACGAGCCGTCGATGGGCCTCGCGCCGCAACTCGTCGAGGAAATCTTCGAAATCGTCCGCGACCTGAACACCAAGGAGCGCGTGTCGTTCCTGTTGGCCGAGCAGAACACGATGGTGGCGCTGCGCTTTGCCGACTACGGCTACATCCTCGAGAACGGACGCGTGGTGATGGACGGTGCCGCGAAGGAACTCGCGCAGAACGAAGACGTGAAGGAGTTCTATCTCGGGCTGTCGACGGCGGGGCGAAAGTCGTTCCGCGACGTGAAGCATTACCGCCGGAGAAAGCGCTGGCTCGCCTAGCGGCATGAGCCTGGGAGCAGGGGCCCCGCGCAGCGGGGGATGCGACCGGGGCGAACCGACGCACGAGGCCGACACGCGAGTCCACTGGGTGCAGCTGAAGGATGCGAAGGCGTTGACGCATTCGGCGGCGCGGGAGCTCGTTTCCCGCCCGCTTTCGCCGGTGTTCGCGAAACCTCCAACGAAAACGCACGCGTCGATCCCCGAACGACCTGCATCGACGCCCCGGAAAACCTGAACATGGCCGATCATTTCGACACACTTGAAACCCGAGATCACGAGCTGCGGGAACGCGAGCAGCTCGCGCGGCTGCCGCGGCAAATCGCCCACGCGAAGGCAGATTCACCGGCCTTCGCCCGGATCCTCGCGGCCGTGGAACCCGCGGCGGTCACCACACGTGCCGCGCTCGCGCAGCTGCCGGTCACGCGCAAGTCGGAACTGCTCGTGCTGCAGAAGGCGAGCCGCCCCTTCGGTGGTTTTGCCGCCACGCGATGGGGCGACGCCCGGCGGGTGTTCGCGTCTCCCGGCCCCATTTACGAGCCGGAAGGCGCCTGCTCCGATTACTGGAGGCTCGCGCGAGCGCTGTTCGCCGCCGGCTTCAGGCGAGGAGACCTGATCCACAACTGCTTCTCGTATCACTTCACGCCTGCGGGATCGATGCTGGAATCCGGAGCGCATGCGCTCGGCTGCACGGTGTTTCCTGGCGGGACGGGTCAGACGGAGCAGCAGGTGCAGGCGATGGCGGACCTGAGCCCGGACGGCTACGTCGGAACGCCTTCGTTCCTAAAGATCATCGTCGACAAGGCGGACGAATTGGGAGTGAAGCTCACCGGCCTCTCCAAAGCGCTCGTCTCGGGCGAAGCGTTTCCGCCAAGCCTTCGGGACGCGCTTCGCTCGCGCGGAATCGCCGGCTATCAGGCGTACGCGACCGGAGATGTCGGCACCATTGCGTACGAAACCGAAGCACGCGAAGGCCTCGTGATCGACGAAGGCGTGCTGGTCGAGATCGTGCGCCCCGGAACGGGCGACCCGGTGGCGCCGGGCGAGGTCGGCGAGGTCGTGGTGACGACGCTCTTCAACATCGACTATCCGCTCATCCGCTTCGGCACCGGCGATCTGTCGGCCATCCTGCCGGGCTCGAGCGCGTGCGGACGCACGAACCTGCGCATCAAGGGCTGGCTGGGGCGCGCCGACCAGACGACGAAAGTGAAGGGAATGTTCGTGCATCCGTCGCAGGTCGCGGCAATCGTCAATCGTCATCCGGAGATCGCGAAGGCGCGCCTCGTGGTCGACAACGCCGAGGGCGCCGACCGCATGACCCTCAAAGTCGAGGTCGCGGGCAACCGGTCGTCGAGCGCCGAGGCGATCGTCGAGTCGATTCGCGAGATCACCAAGCTGCGCGGCGAAGTCGTGTTTCGCGCGCTTGGCGAGCTGCCGAACGACGGCAAGGTGATCGACGACGTGCGGAAATACGACTGACGATCGACGATTGCGTCCAGGCAAAGGGCGCGGGTCGGCGTCTTCGTGCAAGACGAACCGCACCTGGATCGCGAGTTGGCTAAAGGATGCGCGGGCTGCGTATCGTCAGCCAAACCAGCCGCAATGCCGCGGCGCTCATCAGCAGAAATGCGACGAGTCCCAGCTGGGCAAGGCTCACGAAGCCGAACGGCGAAACCGGCTTGGAGCAATCGCCTTGGGCCTCGAAGACCCAGCCCAATGCCGCCTCGAATGGCCAGCCGTCAAAATATCCCGCAATCCCGCGTCCGCACGCGGCGATCAGCGGCGGGAAGGCCTGCAGCCAGACCTGGTAGGTGGCCACCGCGAGCCCGCCGAGCGCCATCGCCGCCACTGCCCCCGCGAGCGCGATGGAGAACAGATAGGCGCCCGGCAACGCGACAAGCAGGACGGCCGCGCCAAGCACACCGACAAACCCGAGCCGCTGTAGTACACACAGCGAGCACGGCTCGTAGCCAAGGATGTGTTGGACGAACAGACCAGTGCTCAGCGCAGCCAAGCTGGCCGCGGCAAGCAGGCAAGCCAGCAGCCGGGGCCGGTGCAGCGTATCCGTCGGAAACATGGGGTAGATCGTGATGTCGAAAAGGTATGCCGATTGTCAATCTGGCGATGAATGTGCGGTTTGACGGCGCTCAAATCCGATTACTTGGCGAGCGTCAGCAGCCAACAATTGAGGCACCCAAACCGGCGCCAAGTTCCGCCGCCCGATTGAGGGCTTCCGCATGTGAGCGATGCCGAGTTCCTCGTCGGGATCCTTGATGTGCTTGCTGACTCCGGATTGCGAAGTGAAGAGCGCGCTCGCTGCCGCTGTCAGGTTGTAATTCCTTCGTACAGCTTCGCGGACGATCCGCAGTTGTTGGAAGTTCATGGCGTTGCTCTGGTTTGGGCGCGCGCGCAGGAATCGCGCGACGACAGTCGAATGCGGGCAGAGCCCGCGGCAACGTCAGCGGCAGTTCGTGCTGCCGGCGCGCGACCTGTACGGCGTTCGGGTCGCCGATTCGGCAACCCGGAAGAGCTTAGGCAAGAGCGGTGACATCACCAAGGCGCAACACTGCCGGGCGGAGTTCTACGATCCGCGTTTCGGCTGGATTCCGGTCGACCCCGCGGACGTGCGCAAGGTCGTGCTCGAGGAAGAAAAGGATCGCTTGCTTCCGCTCGACGACGCTCGTGTCAATCTTGCTCGGAAGACACTGTTTGGATACTGGGAAATGAACTGGATTGCGTTCAATGCAGCTGGCGATACCAGGCTCGCCCCGGAGACCACGAAACCGCTTGGCCACTTCATGTATCCGTACGGGGAAACAACCAAGGGTCCACTCGATTACTACAACCCACAGAATTTTCAGTATCGCATCAACGCGCGAGAGGTAACGACCTGAGCAGTGCCGGCGTGACGGTAGCTGGTGGCCTCGTCCCGTCGCCGGATTACGGTATTCGGCCGCGCGCGAACGGACCGCTTATCGCATAGCCCAGCGCCCACTATGGGCTGAGACGTCCATCGAACGACCTCGATTCCCGGACTGTTCTGGTCCGCGGCACCATCGCAGAGATTGAAGAAGAGATCGAAGCCCTGCCGGATGCATCGTATGACCTGGTCGACCGAAGTCGGGTACTTGAGGCACTCGACGTGCCATTGTGCGGCCGAGTAGACGGGCCGCGGCTCGCAGGGCCAGTCGTCGGACGCCAACGGGACGGCGAGAAGGTCCTGGTTGGTCGGGAGGCAGATGCGCATCGATGCGTTTCGGCGAGTTCCCGGCGAACGATTCGACGCACGCGGTGCCGATTACCCGGACTCAGGAACCTGGCGCCTCGGCGGTCGCATTCGCGGCGGGTTCCCGGGCGCGGGCCGGCTTCAGCGTGACGAGCATGACGCCGACGAGAACCAGCGCCGCACCCGCGAGCTGAATCCAGTGCACCGTTTCGCCGAGGATCAGCGCGCCCAGGCCGATCGTGAATACCGGGCCGAGCGAGCCGACGAGCGACGACGCATTGGCGCCAATGCGCCGAACCGCTTCCGCGACGAGCCAGGTGGGCAGTACTGTCGAGAACACGGCCATCGCCAGTGTCAGCGCGTAGATCGCCGGCGGCACGCGAAGTTGCGCGAGGTCGCGCGTCAGCGCGAAATGCGTCAGCACGAAGACGGTCGACGCGAGCATTGCCCATGCGATGAAACGCATGCTGCCCGTCCGCGCAATCACGTTGCCGGCGCCCACGAGGTAGAGGGCATAGGTAAACGCGCCGCCGAATACCAGGGCGATGCCCGTCCACAACGCGGGGGCGTCGCCGCCGAAGTTCAATTCATACCCGACGACGAAAGCGATGCCGGCGTACGAAAGCACCAGCGCCAGCACCGCGCGGCGGGTGACCGGTCGTCCGAGCATCACCGCCGACAGCAGCACGACCATCGTCGGATACATGAAGAGCACGAGTCGCTCGAGGGCTGCCGTGATATACCGGAGCCCCGTGAAGTCGAGCAGGCTCGAAAGGTAATAGCCGACGAAGCCGAGCCAGACGAGCGCGCGCCAATCGCGGCGCGCGATGGTGCGCGCGTCGGGTCGGCGTCCGGCCCACCATGCCATCGCGACGAAGAAGGGCGCCGAGAACAGCATTCGCAGAGCGAGCAGCGTCACGGCATCGATCGGATGCCAGGCATAGGCAAGCTTGACCAGAATCGCCTTGAACGAGAAGCCGAGCACGCCGAGGACGGCGCACAGCGGCCCGATCCAGCGTCGACTCGCCCCGGTCGCATCCCCCTGTGCCGCCTGGGCGTGGCGCCCCTGCTTCCCGGCTCGCCCCCCTAGTCCCACCGTACGAGCCCGGCGTACGCGGTGGCGAGGATCACCGCGCCGAAGACGATCCGGTACCACGCGAACGGCACGAAGTCGTGATGCGCGACGTATCGGATCAGCCAGCGTACGCACGCGAAGGCCGAAACGAATGCGGCGGCAAAGCCGACGCCGAATGCCGGCAGCGACTGCGCCTGAAGCAGCGTCGCGTCCTTCCACAACGAATACCCCGTCGCCGCGAACAGCGTCGGGATTGCGAGGAAGAACGAGAACTCGGTGGCCGCGACACGCGACATGCCGAACAGCATGCCACCGATGATCGTGGCTCCGGATCGCGACGTGCCGGGCACGAGCGCCAGCGCCTGCGCGAACCCGACCATCAGTGCATCGGTCCAGCGCATGTCGTCGATCGAGGCGACCCGAACGGTGTCCGGCCGCGCACGCTGCCGGTGCTCGGCCCACATGATGACGAACGCCCCGACGACGAAAGCGCAGGCGACCGGGACGGGCGCAAAGAGGTGCGCCTTGATCGCCTTGTTGAACGCGAGGCCGAGGATTCCGGCGGGCAGGAAGGCGACGCCGAGGTTCAGCACGAAGCGCTGCGCGGCAGCATCCGTGAACAGTCCGCGCAGGACCGTGAGGAGCTTCGCGCGGAATTCCCAGCACACCGCGAGGATCGCGCCGGCCTGGATCACGATCTCGAACGTCTTCGCCTGCTCTCCGGTATAGCCCGCGAGCGAGCCCGCGACGATCAGGTGCCCGGTGGAGGAGACCGGGAGGAACTCCGTCAACCCTTCGACGACGCCGAGGAGCAGTGCGGTGAGGAGTGTGGGCTGGTCCAAGAATTCCTGCGGCCGGCTTGCGCCGGCTGAAGCGTCAGCCCAACTTCGACTTGGTCAGCATTGCCAGAGCCTGCTCCACCATCTCGTTGTGGTTGTCGGGGACCTGGCCATGCGGTGTGAACTGGTCGATCAGCTGCGGCAGCACCTGCGCCAATCCGCCCGCGGCGTCGCCATGCGACATCCCGAGCTGCTGTGCAATCTGGCCGATGGCGCCGCTGCCCAGGACCTCCTGCAATGCGTTGCCGGAGATCGGCATGTTCTGTCCCGTGCTCTGCCACGAATCGGCCTGATCGGCGTAGCCCCCCTGGCGGAACTTGTCGAGCACGCCGCCGATGCCGCCATTCTGCTGCAGAAGCTGCAACGCGATTTGCAGCAGCGGGCTCTGCTGCTGCCCGCCGCCGCCCAGCATGCCGCCAAGCGCACCACCCAGAAGTCCGTCCAGCATCCCCATGATCTACCTCCCCGGTCGAGTGTCGCCGGATTGTCTCACGGGCGGCACGCCGCGCGATACCGCGCGCGGCGAGTCATCGATCCCGCAAGGCAGCGACGTCATGCGGCCTTCTGGCGCACGTACAGATGCGCTTCCGCCGCGGGGTAGCCTGCTGCGCCGAACGTTTCGCGAATCGTCCGGTTCGTGTCGAAATACACCTGCCAGTAGTGCGCCGTGTGGCAGTGCGGGCGCACCGCGAGCACCGGCCCGCGCTCGTTGAACGTCAGAATCTCGACGTCGGGCTTCGGTTCCGCGATGACATTGGGAATCTTCGGCAGCACCTCGCGGAGCCGGCGAACCGCATCGGCCGGATCCACGCTGTGATCGAGCTGCGCCGTGAGCTCGACACGGCGGTACGGATTGTTGCTGAAATTCTTGATCGTGCCGTTCATGACCTTCGCGTTACCGACCATCGTCTGCACGTTGTCCGGCGTGTCGATCGTCGTGCTGAAGAGCCCGATCATCCGGACCGTGCCCTCGACGTCGCCGGCAAGGACGTAATCACCCACCTTGAACGGCCGCAGGACCAGGATGAAGGCGCCGGCGGCGAAGTTCGACAGCAGGCCGCCCCAGGCGGCCCCGACGGCGATGCCGAGGCCGGCGACCAGTGCGGCGAAGGATGTCGTCTCGACGCCGAAGTAGCCGAGGATCGCCACGACCAGGATGATGTTGAGCGCGACCGTGATGACTGACCCGATGTAGCGGATCACCGTCGGCTCGACCTTCTGCCGCTCGAGCGTACGCATGACGAGGTTCGAGGCGAAGCCGATCAGCATCCGGCCGATGATGTAGGCGGCGATCGCGCCGAGCACCTTGAGACCGAACGCGATCAGCATCGGCTTGGCCGTCTCCAGCATGCCGGGTATGTCCATGAATGACCTCTGATTGATGGAACGTTGCGGGTGGATTGGCGCGCCGGCGGATGTCATGCGGCACGCGTGGGGCCCGCATTATCGCGCAGTCCACGCGCGCCGGACAAGCACGATCGAAAGGCTATCAGCGCGAATGCTCCGACCGCGACAAGTTGCTGCGGCCGGCGGCCGGTCCGACGGCCTGCTTGTCAGGAGCCGGTGGCGCCGAGCTCCGCGCACAGTTTCGCGACTGTTGCCTTGAGCGCCGCAAGTTCGTCCTGCAGATGCGCGACATTGGCCTTGATCGCCGCGATCTCGGACACGCTGATGGCGTCGGCCCCGGGCGTGTCCGTGGCCGGACGCGGCGCTGCCTCCATTGCCTGAGGTCCGGACAGCAGATGAGCCCAGCGCGTCTCGCGTGCGCCCGGCTGGCGCGCCAGCTCGACGACCAGCGCGCCCTCCGGCCGCGCGGCCAGCTCTTGCAGAAACGCCTCGACCGCCGAGAGGTCCGCAAAGCGATGGAGGCGATCGCAGGCGATCCGCAATTCGCCGACGGTCTGCGGCCCGCGCAGCATCAACGCCGCGATCAGCGCCACCGCCTGGGACGGGATCGCCAGCACGCGCCCGAGGTTGTGCGCGTATCGCATGACGCGGCCGCCGCTCGACTCGACGACCAGCGAGAGCGTCTTCAGCTGGTCGATCGCCGACTGCACCTCGGCCTCGGTCGCGTTGAGGATGGGATCGCGGCTCGTCTTCTGATTGCAGCCTGCCGTGAGCGCCAGGAGCGTCAGCGGATAGGTGTCGGGGACGGTGTGCTGCTTTTCGACCAGCACGCCCAGCGCGCGGGTCTCCAGCAGGGAAAGGGTGGGGAGGGTCATCGTTCGGAGCCGAGATCGGGAAACCCGCCCAGTGTAGCGCCTCGCCCGCTGTCCGCGTCCCGAGGCCGCCGGGGGCGGGCGTCTCCCCCCGGTGCCGGGCACACGCGCGTGCGCCCGCCGTCGGAGGCGGCCCATCGAAATGCTTCGGGCGGCTACTTCTTGCAGACGTGCTTCACCACCATGTCCGCGGAACTGCCGTCGGGCTCCTTCACGTACTCGATCTTCGTCGCCTTGTTCCGCGCGAACGCCTGGTTCTTCGCCTCGTTCTCGAAAAGGATCACCTCGACCCCCGCGGCGGTCATGTCCTTGCAGCGAACCCGCATCTGCGAGCGCATGCTGGTGATGCCGCCCTTCAGCGTGTCGATCGGGGTCTTGAGTTCCGTACGGAAAACCACGGATGTGTCGCCCGCGGCGGTCTTGATGCTCGCCTTGTCGACAAAGATCTTGTTACCGTTGGCGTTCTCGCCGATCGGCTGCCAGTCCGGTGCCGCGGCAAGCGCGCTGCCGGCGATGCCCGCCACGACGATTGCCGATCCGATGCGCATGATCCGCTCCTTTCATCTGCAATGGACGAACGACGCCTGGCCCGTGGTCGGACGCCGGCCGGCGACCCCATCGCAGATTCTGCGAAGCCGCGCCGGCCCGAGCCTTGTCCGGGATCAAGAAGGTCGCGCGCGTTCGCCGGTGCTGATATCGTTGCGGGATGCGGCCGACCGGCCGCCAATCCTCCACGGCCGGGCGCCGAACGCGCCCGGAACGAACCATGGCCCACGCTCCCGAAGTGACCAACATGGCGCTGTTCTGCGATTTCGAGAACATCGCGCTCGGCGTGCAGGACGCCAAATACGACAAATTCGACATCGGCAAGGTGCTCGAACGGCTGTTGCTCAAGGGCAGCATCGTCGTGAAGAAGGCCTACTGCGACTGGGATCGCTACAAGTCGTTCAAGGCGCCGATGCACGAAGCGTCGTTCGAGTTGATCGAGATACCGCACGTGCGCCAGTCAGGGAAGAACTCGGCCGACATCCGGATGGTCGTCGACGCGCTCGATCTCTGCTACACCAAGTCGCACGTCGAGACGTTCGTCATCATCAGCGGTGACTCGGACTTCTCGCCGCTCGTCTCCAAGCTGCGCGAGAACGACAAGGTGGTGATCGGCGTTGGCGTGAAGAACTCGACGTCGGATCTCCTGATCGCGAACTGCGACGAGTTCATCTTCTACGACGACCTCGTGCGGGAGAAGAGGAAGGCGGCTCCGCGGAAGGCGGCGCCACGCGGGCCGGCCGGTGGCGCGAAGCTCCCGGCGAAGACCGAGCCCGGCGAAGTTCCGGGACCCGCAAAGAAGGGCGACGACGAGCGCCGGCAGGAGGCGCTCGACCTCATTCTCGAGACCATCGAGGCGCTCGTCGCCGAGCGCGGCGACGAAGAGAAGATCTGGGGCTCGATGGTCAAGCAGGCGCTGAAGCGCCGCAAGCCGGGATTCAACGAGTCGTATTACGGCTTCCGGTCTTTCAACGGGATGCTCGAGGAAGCCGAGCGGCGCGGCAGCCTCAAACTCGAGCGCGACGAGAAATCCGGTGGCTATCTCGTCCGGCTCGCATCGAACGGGGACTGAACCGTCCATCGCCGGAAGTTCCGCGGCGGTTTGCGCCTGCCGGCCCCGAGGCTGGATAGCCGATCCGCGGTTCCGGCATCGGCGGTTCGCGCGACGCAACGGCAAGGGGGTGACCTGACTTGAGCGCAGTGTGGTTCCGCAATCTCCTATGGCGCGACGCGCTCGTCGTGGGCGTGCCGACCTTGGCGTTGATCGCGCTCGCTTTCTGGATCGCTTCGCGATTCGTGCAGCCTGCGCCGCCCGATCATCTGCGGATGGCGACGGGGGCGCCCGGGGGAACTTACGAGCGATACGGCGAGCAGTATCGTCGCTATCTCGCGACTTACGGCGTGACGCTGGAACTCAGGCCGTCGAGCGGAGCCGCAGAGAACTTCGCGCTGCTGCGCGACGGCAAGGTCGACGTCGCGCTCGTTCAAGGGGGCGCCGGCGAGCCGCCGTCGACCGGCGTTGGCGAGTCGCCGGTCGTCTCGCTCGGTGCGCTCTACTACGAGGCGATGTGGGTGTTCCAGACGGTCGGCCAGCCGCCGGTCGACCGGCTCGCCGATCTCAAGGGGCGCCGGCTTGCCGTCGGCATCGATGACAGCGGCACGCGGCTCCTGGCGCTGCAGCTGCTGCGGGAGAGCGGTATCGATGCGGGCAATACGAAGCTACTGGCGATCGGCGGGTCGGACGTGTTCAAGGCGCTCGACGCGGGCGAAATCGACGCCGTGTTTCAGGTTGCCGGTGTCGAGGCGCCGATCCTGGCCGAACTTCTGCGAAGGCGCGACCTGACGCTCATGAACCTGGTCCACGCAGCCGCGTACGCGAAGCGCAGCGGCTATCTGACGGCACTGATGGTCCCGCGGGGCGTCGTGGACATCGCGGGCGACCTGCCCGCGCGCGACATATCGACCGCCGCCGTCACGGCCAACCTCCTCGCGCGGAACGAAGTCCATCCGGCGTTGATGTACCTGTTGCTGGACACGGCCTCCGCCGTCAACGGCGGTCACGCCCGGCTCGCCGAAGCGGGAACGTTTCCGAATGCGCGCTTCCAGGACGTACCGGTCGCCGAGGAAGCGCAGCGTTACTTCAAGTCGGGGAAGCCTTTCCTGCAGCGCTATCTGCCGTACTGGGCGGCGAATTTCGTGGACCGGATGCTGATCCTGCTGATCCCGGCATTCGCGGTGCTGCTGCCGGCGATCAAGTTCGTGCCGGTTCTCTACTCGTACCGGCTTAAGGCAAGGATCGTCCGCTGGTACGCGCGCCTCCGTGAGTTCGAGAGCGAGCTCGCGCGAAATCCGGAACCGGCGAAGGTCGACGAATACCTGGCGCGTCTCGACACCATCGAGACCGAGATCAATGCGGCGCAGGTCCCCAAGTGGTTCGCCGAAGAGGCGTACCTGCTTCGCGCGGCAATCGACCTCGTGCGCGAGCGCCTGGGAAAGCCGGGCTCGAAGACCATTCCGGGCTTTCGCGACCGCTGAAAGGGGCGGTCCGGAACGCGGGGGCGGACGCGGCGCAACACCTTGAATGGGAGCGGAATCGTCCCTATTTAGCAAATCAGAAATTCCCGGAGGAACCCGATGCCTGACGTGCGCCCGGCCGCGGTGGCCGGCATGTTCTACCCTGCAGCGCCAGCGGCGCTCGCCGCTGACGTGCGTTCGTACCTCGCGCGGGCGGTGGCGCGACCCGCAAAGGCCGTCGCGGTGCCCAAGGCGCTCGTCGTTCCGCATGCCGGTTATGTCTATTCGGGTCCGGTCGCGGCCTCGGCGTATGTGCGGCTGGCCGCCGGACGCGATACGATCCGGCGCGTCGTGCTGTTCGGGCCGACGCACCGGGTGCCGGTCCGCGGCCTTGCGCTGCCTGCGGTACGAGAGTTTGCCACGCCGCTGGGAACCGTAAGCGTCGACCGGGAAGCCGCAGCCGCCGCGCTGACGCTGCGCCAGGTCCGCGAAAGCGATGCGGCCCATGCCCTCGAGCACTCCCTCGAGGTGCAGCTGCCGTTCCTGCAGGCGGTCCTCGCGGATTTCAGCATCGTGCCGTTTGCCGTCGGCGACGCGACTCCCGCCGAGGTGGCCGAAGTGATCGAGCTGATGTGGGGCGGGCCGGAGACGCTGATCGTCGTCAGCTCCGACCTGTCGCACTACCACCGCTACGCCGACGCGCGCGAAATCGATCGCGCGACCAGCGAGGCCATCCTCGCGCTTTCGGGCCCGCTCGATCAGGAGCAGGCCTGCGGCGCGACGCCGATCAACGGCCTGCTTCTGGTGGCGAGTCGCCACGGATTGCGGCCGGAGCTCATCGATCTGCGCAACTCGGGCGACACGGCGGGCGACAAATCCCGCGTGGTCGGCTACGCGTCGTTTGCATTCACCGAAAGGTCCGTCAGCGAGGCCGCGCATGAGCGATCGTGACCTCGGGCGGACGCTGCTGTCGATCGCACGGTCCGCGATCGGCGCGCAACTCGGGCTCCGTTCAGCAAGTGAGACGAATCACGCGGCGCTGGCCCGACCCGGCGCCACATTCGTGACATTGAAGTGCGCGGGCGAACTCCGCGGATGCATCGGGTCGCTCAAGCCGATGCGCCCGCTCGGCGTCGATGTGCGCGAGAACGCCGTCGCCGCCGCGTTCCGCGATCCGCGGTTCCCGCCGCTCGTGGTCGTCGAGTTCGAGGCCACCTCGGTCGAGGTCTCGCTGCTGTCGGCCGACGAGCGCCTCGAGGTCCTGGACGAACAGGACCTCCTCGCGCGGCTACGCCCCGGCGTCGATGGCCTGGTTATCGAGTACGGCCGATACCGGGCGACGTTCCTGCCGCAGGTCTGGGAATCGCTTCCCGAGCCGCGCGGTTTCCTGGCGGCGCTGAAGCACAAGGCGGGGCTGCCCGGGGACTTCTGGAGCCCGCAGTTGAACGTTTCCCGCTACGGCGTGACCAAATGGACAGAGAGCGAATTCCTGATGAGCGAAGAAGAGCGATGAGCAACTTTCCGGGCCGCTGGTGGCACCGCCTCGACGATGGACGCATCCAGTGCGACCTGTGCCCGCGCGACTGCCGGCTGCACGAAGGGCAGCGCGGCGCGTGCTTCGTGCGCCAGCGGGAAGGCGATGCGATCGTGCTGACGACCTACGGCCGCTCGTCGGGCTTCTGCATCGATCCGATCGAGAAGAAGCCGCTCAACCACTTCTATCCCGGCTCCTCCGTGTTTTCGTTCGGGACCGCCGGCTGCAACCTTGCGTGCAAGTTCTGCCAGAACTGGGACATCTCGAAGTCGCGGGAGATGGACACGCTGATGGATGCGGCGTCTCCCGACGTGATCGCCGCGACGGCGGCGAAGATGGACTGCCGAAGCGTTGCCTTCACGTACAACGACCCCGTCATCTTCGCCGAATACGCCATGGACACGGCCGATGCCTGCCACGCCATGGGAATCAAGACCGTGGCCGTCACGGCCGGTTACATCGGCGCCGACGCGCGGCGCGACTTCTACGCCAAGATGGACGCCGCGAACGTGGACCTGAAGGCCTTCACGGACGACTTCTACGTGAAGCTCTGTGGCGCTCGCTTGCAGCCGGTGCTCGACACGCTCGTCTATCTCAAGCGCGAGACCGACGTCTGGTTCGAGATCACGACGCTGCTGATCCCCGGCAAGAACGACTCGGACGCGGAGCTCGAGGCGATGACGCGCTGGATCGTCCGCGAACTCGGGACCGACGTGCCGCTTCATTTCACGGCATTCCATCCCGACTACAAGATGACGGATCTCGAGCGCACGCCAACGGCGACGCTGACGCGGGCACGCAACCTTGCGCTCGCCGCAGGCATTCGTTACGTGTACACCGGCAACGTTCACGACCGCACCGGCGGGACGACGTTCTGTCCGGGGTGCGGCAAGCCGGTCATTGTCCGCGACTGGCACGAGATCCTGGACTACGGACTCACCCCCGAAGGCCATTGCCGCCATTGCGCTGCGGCGCTGCCCGGACGCTTCGAATCGTTCGAGGGCCAGTGGGGGCGTCGCCGCGTGCCGGTCCGCGTCAGTTTGAGCGCTGCCAGCCGGGAACCGAGAGCGGGCATCGCCGTCCTGCCGCGGCGCCCGGCGTAATCGCTAGCCCAGCAGCCGCGGCAGCACCTCGCCTGCCGCACCCGCCAGCACGATCGTCGCCCTTGCCGAAAGCGGCGTGCGCGTCGGGTTGACCTCGATCACCGAGGCGCCGGCATCGAGCGCCGCGAACGGCAACGAAGCCGCGGGCTCCACCACCGTCGAAGTGCCGATGGAGAGAAACACGTCGCAGCCCTGCGCCGCGGCGAACGCGTCTTCGAGCGCCTTCGGCGGCAGCATCTCGCCGAACCAGACCACACCCGGTCGCACCAGGGCACCGCACCGCGCGCACCGGGGAGGCGTTCCGGGAAGCTCGTCGGCCGCGGCGAGCACGCGCCCCTCGGCGAAGCAACGGTCGATCATGATGTTGCCGTGAAGCTCGATCACGTTGCGACTTCCGGCGCGCCTGTGCAGCCCGTCGACATTCTGGGTGATGAGCGCGAAGTGAGCGGCGCGCCGCTCAAGGTTCGCGAGCGCCGTGTGGCCTGCGTTGGGCGCGGCCTTCGCGACCCTTTCGCGCCGCCACGCGTACCACTCCCACACGACCTTCGGGTTCGCCGCGAACGCCTCGGGGGTCGCGAGATCCTCGGGCCGGAACTGCGCCCAGAGGCCGGCGGTGTGACCCCCCCCGATCGTCGCTTCGCGACGCTCCCCCCCAGGGGGGCCGGCGCCTTGGGGCGGCCCGGCGACGTGATCCCCCCCGATCGTCGCTTCGCGACGCTCCCCCCCGGGGGGGCGAGCGCCTTGGGGCGGCCCGGCGGCGCTCATCGCGTCACGGAAGGTCGGGATGCCCGATTCGGCCGAGATGCCGGCGCCCGTGAGCACGGCTATACGGCTGGCAGCCGCCAGCAGCGCACGGGCCTTTGCGAGGTTTTCATCCATCGGGAACGGTCACAGGCGAGACGCGCCGACGGGGAAGAAACTGCGGGGCACCGACGAACTCACCCGCGCCTGGGTCAGCGCTTCAGTCGATAGAGCATTTCACCGGCGCGCGGGACCACCAGGATGCCTTCGCGTTCGCGCCCGTTCCATGCGGCGACGTCGATCGACGCCGGATCCCGATAGCCGAGATTGATTCGCCGGCAGCGCTCGGGTGAGATCCCGGTGGCGAGCGTTACCGTCACGCGCGGCGTCTCGATCCCCGTTGCCGCGTCGTAACGGCCCTGGCCCTTCACGTGTGTCGAATGCGCCAGTACGCCTCCGGGGTATCGGGCGAAGCGCTCGGGCTGGGCGAGGAAATAGTCGCGGCAGTGATAACCCACCTCCTCGATCAGGCGGCCGTGCGTGAAGCTCACCTCGCGGATGTGCGGCGCGTAGATGATCACTTCGCCGCCGTCGGCCACGACGGGTTCGATCTTGTACATGCCCTTGCCCGCCGTCCAGATATCGGCGTACATCTCCGGCATCACCGACAGCACCTGGCGCACCGGCGCATCGAGCCAGACGATGTGCCGTTGCGCCGAAAGCGCCGACGCGCGCTCCCAGGCCTCGCGCGCCGTACCGAAGTAGAGGCCTGCCATCCCGGCCGGCGTGACGACCAGCGCAAAGCATGCCGTCGGCACCGACACCATCGACGCGGCGCGGTCGATCACGGCGCGCACGGGCGTGTAGCCGGCGCCAATGATCTCGAAGTTGGTGATGAGCGCGCCCAGCCAGTGCGTGAAATTGATGACATCCGCGCCGGCGATGCCCGGGAAATAGTACTTGTTGCCGCCCGAGAACCCGACGACCTCGTGCGGGAAGACCGGGCCGCAGATGATGATCTGGTCGTAGTCGAAGATCCGCCGGTTGAGAGACACCGTGACCGGCTGTGCGAGGCGCCCGCCGGAGAGCTGCGCGATCTCGGCCGCGGGGATCTCGCCGATCGTGGCGAACGTCGCGGGATCGGCCCATTCGTGATTGAAGATCCGCGAATCGCCGACGCGGCCGTCGAATACGGGCGCGCCGACGAGCCGGGATAGCGCGCTGTCGTCCATCGGCGGGTGTGTCCCGAGCGCCACCAGGAAGTCGAGTGCCGCGACCTTGCCGCCCAGCATTTCGCGGAACAGGGCAAAGAGCTGCGGCATCGGCATCGTGCGCGTGCCGTCCGGAATGATGAACAGCACGCGTCGGCCCGCGAGCGACAGCGACGCGAGACCGGCGCGCACGATCTCGCGGGTCTCGTCCGCGGTGAGGAAACGGTCGGTGAATCCGGAGCCCGGCATGGGGTCTATCCTACCGTCTGCGACGCCAAAGGGGTACGCTACCGCGGCGGAGACCCGGGCGCGTCGCCGCCGGGCGCGGCGGGGTAAACTGATCCCGACCCGTCGGAACCGAAACCGCGCCGACGTGGCCCCGCGCGCACGCAATCGTGGTTCACGCGGAACGCGCAACGGACCAAGCGAGGAATTCATGGGCGAAGCCGCGGCCGGCGAAACAGTTCACATCCTGTACGGCAAGTCCGGATTGCAGATCCGGCTGCCGTCGAACGCGCAGGCCACCGTGATCGGCAAGCGCCCGTTGGCGAAGCTCCCCGATCCGCAGGCGGCGGTGCGTGATGCATTGGCACGTCCCGTCGGGTCTCCCGCGTACGAATCGCTGGTCCGCGGTCGCAGGAGCGCGTGCATCCTGATCTGCGACATCACGCGACCGGTTCCGAATCACCTGTTCCTGCGACCGTTGATCGAGGGGATGCTTGCCGCCGGCGTTCCGCGCGAGCGCATCACCGTGCTGGTCGCCACCGGCCTGCATCGACCGAACGAAGGTGCCGAGCTCGCCGAAGTTGTCGGTGACCGGTGGGTGCAGGACACGGTGCGTGTCGACAACCATTTCGCGCGGGACGACGCGGCGCACGTCGACCTCGGCGTCACGCCGCGGCGGCGCACGCCGGTGAAGCTCGACCGCCGCTTCGTCGAGGCGGACCTGCGCATCGCCACCGGTCTCGTCGAGCCGCATTTCATGGCCGGCTACTCGGGCGGACGAAAGGTCATCGCGCCGGGGATTGCCCACGAGGACACCATCCGCACGTTTCACAGCGCACGCTTCATGGAGGATCCCGCAGCGGTCCAGTGCAACCTCGCCGGCAACCCCCTGCACGAGGAGCAGCTCGAGATCGTGCGGATGCTGGGCGAGGTCTACGCCGTCAACACGGTGATCGATGAGGAGCGCGATCTCGTTCACGTCAATTTCGGCGAAGTCATCGAAAGCCACCTCGCTGCGGTCGCCTTCGTCGCGGAAAGCACGCGCGTCCCGGTCGGCCGGCGCTTTCCGACGATCCTGACGTCGGCGGCCGGGCATCCTCTCGACAAGACCTACTACCAGACCGTGAAGGGCATGGTGACGCCGCTCGACATCCTGGAGCCGGGCGGGACGCTGATCGTCGCGTCGGCCTGTTCGGAAGGCTTTGGCTCGGCCGAGTTCCGGGCCGCGCAGCAGCGCCTGCAATCGCTCGGGCCCGACGCCTTCCTGCAGACGTTGCTGGCGAAGGCGTTTGCCGATGTCGACGAGTGGCAGACCGAAATGCAGTTGAAGTCGATGCGCGCCGGGCATGTGCAGCTCTACACGACCGGTCTGAGCGACGAGGAGCGGATGCTCACCGGCGTCGAAACGATCGCGTCGATCGATGCCGCGCTCGCCGCCGCGGTCTCGCGCCTCGGCGATCCGGCGATCGCCGTCGTCCCCGAAGGACCGTATGTCGTCCCCGTCGTCGGCTGACGAGGCGGCGCTGCCGCAACCGGCCTCGCTTGCGATTCACCTCGATCTCGTGGGTGGACTGGCTGGCGACATGTTCGTCGCGGCGATGGTCGATGCCCTGCCCGCGCTCGCGGCGCCGATCCTGGCCGAGCTGGCACAGCTGCAGCCCCGGGGAGCGCCCGAGCCCGCTTTCCGCGAGGTGTCGAGTGGCGGTTTGCGCGCGCGACGCTTCGGACTCGCATCCGAAGCGAATTGGGCTGCGTGGCATATCCCGCACGCAGGGACAGCCGCGAACGCAGGCGCCACGCATGTGCACGAACACGCGGGCACCGCGTACACGTCGCTGCGCCGCCGGCTCGACGACGCCTCGCTGACCGCGCCGACTCGGGAGCACGCTTTGGCGCTGCTGGCGCTCCTTGCCGACGCCGAGGCGCGCGTGCATGGCACGGCCGTCGACGATGTGCACTTCCACGAGCTCGCGGATTGGGATTCGCTGATGGACGTGGTCGCGGCCGGCTGCATCGCCGCGAAGCTCGAGGGTGCGCACTGGACCGCGTCGGCGCTACCGCTGGGCGGCGGCAACGTGCGGACGGCACACGGGTTACTGCCCGTGCCGGCCCCCGCGACAAGCTTGCTGCTGACCGGATATCCGTGGCACGACGACGGCGTTGCGGGCGAACGCGTGACGCCGACGGGCGCCGCCATCCTGCGGCATCTCGTGCCCGCCGCCCGTTGCGGTGCGCATCGCGATGCAGGCCGCCTGGTGAGCGTCGGTTGTGGAGCGGGCACGCGCGGGCTGCCGGGGCTTCCGAACATCGTGCGCGCGCTGGTGCTGGAACGTGCCACGACTTCCGACGCGGACATCGTGGCCGTGCTCCTGTTCGACGTAGACGACATGACCGGCGAGGAAATCGCCGTGGCCGCCGATCGCCTGCGGACGGAATCGGGGGTGGTCGACGTGTCGGTCGGTACGCGGCACGGCAAGAAGGGGCGGCCGCTCGCCGATTTCCGGGTGTTGGCGCAACCGCACGCCGTCGATGCAATCGCGCAGGTCTGCTTCGCCGAGACCTCGACGCTGGGACTGCGCGTGCGCGAGGAGCGCCGGCGCGTGCTGCGGCGAACCGAGGTCTCCGTGCCGGTCGGCGGCGGCGCCGTTCGCGTCAAGATCGCCGAGCGTCCCGGTGGCGAGCGCACCGCAAAAGCCGCGCAGGACGATGTCGCTTCCGCGCGCGGGCAGGGCGAGCGCCGGCGGACGCGTGCCGCCGCCGTTGACCGCGCATTGAAAGGTGACGACGAATGAGCCCCCACGCTCACCTTGTTCGCTGCCCCCCGAGCGAAGCCCGACTGATTGACCCCCAAGCTCACTTCGTTCGCCTCCCCCCGAGGGGGATGCGGACCTCCCTTGGGGCGGCCCGGCGGGAGGCCCGATGAACGCGGCGCTGCCGGCCAGCGATGCGCTCGCGCATCTCGTCGCGGCGCTGGACCGTCACGAGCGGCTCGCGGTCGCCGTCAGCGGCGGGGTCGACTCGATGACGCTCGCCCACGTCGCGTGGCGCTTCTCGCGCGCACGGACGACGATGTATCACGCGGCGGGTCCGGCGGTGCCGGCGGCGGCGCGCGGGCGAGTCGAGGCGCACGCGGCGAGACAGGGGTGGCCGCTGGTATTGGTCGACGCCGGCGAACAGGCGGACGCCCGTTATCGCGCGAACCCCGTCGATCGTTGCTACTACTGCAAATCGAACCTGTATGCGCGCATCCGCGAGGCGACGCCCGACCCGATCGCTTCGGGTACCAACCGCGACGATCTCGACGACTTCCGGCCCGGACTGCGTGCGGCGGCCGAACGCGACGTCGTGCATCCGTACGTCGAGGCGACCATCGGCAAGACGACCGTATACGCGCTGGCCGCCAGTCTCGGTCTCGACGATCTCGAGCGGCTGCCGGCGCAGCCATGCCTCGCCAGCCGCGTCGAAACCGGGATCGCCATTGCGCCCGAGGATCTCGCATTCGTCGATCTCGTGGAGACCCGCCTCGCTGCGCATCTCGGGCGCGAAGCGGTGCTGCGCTGCCGCGTCACCCACACGGGCATCGTGATCGAGCTTGCGAACGCCCGCGACGAGTCGGCGGCCGGCATCGCGCGCGACATCGGCATCGACCTCTGTCGGCAGCGCGGCCGCGCGTTTGCGGGCGTGCGACCCTACGCGCGCGGGGCGGCGTTCCTGCGGAAATCTGCCGATGAATGAATTCCGACTCGACTGGGAGCGTGCCGCGCGTACAGGAACGAGCGAAGCGGTGCTCTGCGAGCCGAAGTCCGCGGCGCAGATCGACGCGATCATCGCGCATGCCACCGAGCTCGGCCAGCGGCTTCTGCTCACTCGCCTCGGCCGCCGGAAGTTCAGTCGGCTCCCGGTGCGGGCGCGGGAAGCGCTCGACTACGACGAGATCACGCGAACCGCCATTCTCGGCGGACTGCCGGCGGCGCGAGGCAACGGCCGGATCGCGATCGTGTGCGGCGGCACCTCGGACATGCCCGTCGCGTGCGAAGCCTTGCGCACGCTTGCGTTCGAAGGCGAAGTGGCGACACTCCTCGCCGACGTCGGCGTCGCCGGGTTATGGCGGCTCATGGAACGACTCGACGACATCCGCCGGCACCGCGTGGTCATCGCGGTAGCGGGAATGGAGGGCGCGCTTTTCAGCGTGCTCGCCGGCCTCGTTCCGTGCGCGGTGATCGCCGTGCCGACGTCGGTCGGCTACGGCGTCGCGGAGGGCGGTCGGACGGCCCTGAACGCAGCGCTCGCGAGCTGCGCGTCAGGGCTTGCCGTCGTGAACATCGACAACGGATTCGGCGCGGCGCATGCCGCGCTGCGGATACTCGGGGAGGCGCCGCCCGCAATGCCCGAGGCCGGGTAACGCAGTCCCGCGGCGAGCGCCGCCTCCCGAAACGGCCGAAGCTACTTCTGCAGTGTCGCTTCGTCGACCAGGACCTTGTAGGAATAGCCCGACCCGAGATCGACGTCGGTACGCACCGTGCCCCGGGCGACCACGACATCGCCGATCTTCGTCTGGTCCTTGGTCGTGACGAGCACGTCGTTCGTGTTGTCGGCGGACGAACCCGACCCGTCGCGGAGGTGGATCCAGTTCTTTCCCATCACTTCGGGCGTGTACTTCACGACCTTGCCGCGAACCAGGACGGACTTGTTCTTGAGCTCGGCCTTCTTCTCGACGATTTCCGCAACGGTCCGCGCGTCCGGGCCCGTTGCCTTGGGCACCTTCACGTCCCCCACGTCGGCCGCGGCGGCGACGGTCCCGTGCATCTGGGCCAAGTCCATCCGCGCGGGAGCCGCGGCGGCTCCGGTGCCGGCGAGGTTGCCGAACACGATCCGGTCGAACGTCTTCTTGAGCGTCTTGCTCTCGAAATTCGTCATGACGTTGGCGTTTTCGATCGTGACTTCCGCGCCCTTGGCGATCGGCGCCTTGTTGACGGCCGCCCATGTTTCGCCGTCCTTGGTCTTGAGGCGCAGGTACGTGTACGCGTCGACGTCCTTGACCTCGAGAACCGTGCCTTTGACCGATGCGGTTTGAGGTGAGGGCGGGTTTTCCGCTGCCCAGCCGGAACTCGCCAGGAGCGCTGCAAAGACAGCCACGATCAATTTCATCGAATACCTCTCCATTTCGCGCATGGTTGCGCAAATCCTTGTCTGCTCACGGGAGACCCGCGGCACTTTGCCACGGAAATCCGCGTGCGACTTTGACCTGGATCGAGATCCAATCGGGTCGGTGCCCCGTCAATCGAGGTCGACGTACTTCGTCGCCCGGCCCTTCGCCTTCTCGATCGGGTACTTTTCGCGATTGATGACGAGCTTCTCCCGTGCTGCGGCGATGATGTCGACGTCCAGGGCGCGCCCGAGCCCCAGCAGGTACATCAGCACGTCGCCGATCTCGTTCGCGACCTCCGCGCGCTTGTCATCCGGCAGCGAGTACGACTCGTCCCCGGAGCACCAGAGGAAGTGCTCCATGATTTCCGCCGCTTCGATCGCGACGCCCATCGCCAGGTTCTTCGGCGTGTGGAACTGCGCCCAGTTGCGCTCTTCGACGAATGTGTCGAGGGCGTCCTGCAGTTCGGCCAGGCTGTCCGCCATTGTCGGCTCCTTCAAGAAGTGTTTGCAGCGTCGCGGCGATCCCGCCAATTCTACCGCCGGCTTGCCTCCCGTGGCCGCGCGGATCGCGTGTCGGCGTCAGAACTTCTCGTCGGCGCGAAGATAGCGCCATTGTCCGACCGGGAGCTTGCCCAGCACGATGCTGCCGGTACGGACGCGCTTCAAACCCGTCACCTGGAGCCCCACCAGTTCGCACATCCGGCGAATCTGGCGCTTCCTGCCTTCGCGCAGCACGAACCGCAGCTGATGCTCGTTCTGCCACGAAACGCGCGCCGGCTTCAATTGCACCCCGTCGAGCTCGAGTCCGTGCTGGAGCTTCTTCATCCCGGCCGGGGAGAGCGTGCCCTCGACGCGCACCAGGTATTCCTTTTCGACTTCGGAGTCGCGGCCGACCAACCGGCGCGCGATGCGGCCGTCCTGCGTGAACACGATGAGGCCGGTGGAGTCGATGTCGAGCCGGCCGGCAGGCGCCAGTCCCCGCAGATGGGTCCGCTTGAACGTGAGTGGCGCGCGGTCCTCGGACCACCGCGTCTCCGGCCGGATGAGCACGCTTGCCGGCTCGTAGGCGTCTTCGGCCTGACCCGAGACGTAACCCACCGGCTTGTGCAGGAGGATCGTCACCTGTTCGTCCTGATGCTTGCGGGCTGCGTCGTCGATCTCGATGCGGGCGTCGGGCGGCACGCGCGTGCCGAGCGTGGTCATCACCGCGCCGTCGACCTTCACCCAGCCATTTTCGATCCACGCATCGGCTTCACGCCGCGAGCAGAGGCCGAGTTCGCTCATGCGCTTGGAGAGCCGGGGATGGTCGGCATGCGGTGGCGGCGCACCCATCGTCGCGGGGCGCGATGCCGGTGGGGTGTCCGGTGGCGGCGCGTCGGGCCTCGGGCGCCGGGGCGGCGCACCCGTCGTCGCGGAGCGTGACGCCGGCGGGGTGTCCGGCGACGGCGCTCACAGCGTCACCAAAG
>Ga0209048_10001523_pt1 | contig 23735 bp, 22 predicted proteins | sample FrelakmetCRP12CR_FD_187146 | JGI IMG/M metagenome (GOLD analysis project Ga0209048, IMG submission 187146) | Freshwater lake sediment microbial communities from the University of Notre Dame, USA, for methane emissions studies - CRP12 CR (SPAdes)... | ecosystem: Environmental > Aquatic >... | reverse complement strand
GGCCTTTGCGACCACCTATGCGCTCGGCCGCGTGGCGCAGCGTTACTACGCGAGCGGCCGCACCCTCGACGCCGCGGCGCTCAAGGCGACGTTCACCGAACTGCTCGCGGAGGCGCGCGGGCTCGCCCCGCAATACCGCCAGCAGATCGAGCAGGCCGCGGGCGGGATCGACACCCGCAGCCTGGCGGCCCTGGTGCAGGAGATCTGAATCGGCGCCCGCGGCGCTTAGGAGAAGGAGACGGCGTGCGCCCGCTCGGGGCGCTCGAGGTGCGGCATCGAATTGAAGGCCACGAGCCGCGAGACGTTGCTGCCCCGCACGACCTCGGTGACGCCGGTGTTGCGGGTCTGCAGGTTGAGTTGAATGGCAACGTCGGCGTCCGCGCCGAGCGCCGCCGCGGCGAGCCGCCCGATCACGCCGCCGGAGGTCACGATGAGCACCGCGTCGTCACGTCCGAGGCCCCCGCAGACACTCTCCAGCGCGTCTTCAATCCGCGAGCCGAACTCGGCCCAGGTTTCCGCACCGGCCAGCGTGCCCGGGAGGCTTGACCAGGCGTACAGGGCATCGCGGATGGCGATGAAGTAGCCGCGGCGGTCGCCGGCCGCACGCAGCCGCGCCTGGTCATCGCCCTCGAAGAATGCGAGCAGGCTCGCATGGTCGTACTCGTTGAAGCGCGCGTCGCGCACCGGCGTGGGCGCGTCCGGCAGCCGCTCGAGGATCGCGTCGCAGGTCTCGACCTGCCGGTGCAGCGTGCCGCTCACGACCCGCGCGAAGCGCAGCCCGCGCGCAGCGAGGTGCTCACCGAGCCAGTCCGACTGCTGGAAGCCGAGGGGCGTGAGGGAGTCGTAGTTGCCCGTGAAGTCGGGCTGTCCGTGGCGGACGAGGTACAAATAGGGCATGGTGCGCGAAGTTTAACCGAAGGCCTGCCATGGACCGCGCCCACTTCCGCGCGAGCGGAGTCATCTCGCTCACGACCGACTTCGGCACTCGCGATCCGTTCGTCGGCGTGATGAAGGGGCAGGTGCTGCGCCGCTTCGAGTCGGCGCGCATCGTCGACCTCACGCACGAGGTCCTCGCGCACTGGCCGGCCGAGGCGGGCTTCTGGTTGTCGCGCTCGTTTCGCTACTTCCCGGCCGGCACGGTGCACGTGGCCGTGGTCGACCCGGGCGTCGGCAGCTCGCGCGAAATCGCGGTGCTCGAGGCGGAAGGGCACCTGTTTCTCGCGCCCGACAACGGGCTGCTCGCGAGCGTGGTGGAGCGCGCGGCCCCGCCACTCGTGCGCCGACATCTTGCCGGCGAGGTCCTCGCCGGGCTCGGGTTGGCGAAGCCGAGTGCCACCTTTCACGGGCGGGACATCTTCGCGCCCATCGCCGCCGAGGTTGCGGCCGGGCGCCTGGAGCCAGCGGCTCTGGGTGCGGTCGTCGAGGAGCTGATCCCGGGCTGGCTCGAGGAGCCGACGGTCGGGACGGGCCAAGTGAGCGGCGTGGTGGTGACGATCGACCATTTCGGCAACCTCATCACGAACATCGACGGGGACCTGCTGGCCCCCCTGCGGCTGCCGGCAGTGCGGGTGGGGGGGCAGGAGCTGCCACTGCGCCGGACCTATGCCGAGGCCCGGCCCGGCGAGTACCTCGCGCTGGTCAATTCGTTCGGCGTGCTCGAGATCGCGCGGGCGGAGCAGAGCGCCGCGGTCGGTCTCGGACTGGCGCGGGGGGCGCCGGTCGTGGTCCACCAACGGTGACGTAAGACCCTGATCGGGTGAGGGTTTGTGGTGGTGGTCGGCGGTCCGCCTCGAGCGCGGGCCGGGCGTGGCGGGTCGCTCGGCAGCGGCGTTCGTTGCGATGCACGAGGAAGGGTTGAGAAGCGGGCCGATCCGTGTATAGTTCGCAGCCCTGCGCCCCGAATTCGTGGGCAGCGCGTTGAAATTTCAGGGTTTTCTTTCAGGATCGCGACATGGAAAGAGACGCGGAGCACTTCGACCTCGACGAAGAATTCGTGGCTGGCGCGGAGGATGATGATTATGACCGCTTCATCGAGCGCGTCGACCGCCGCAAGCAGGCCGTGAAGAAGGGCAAGGCCGCCTGGAGCAAGCTCGAGGACGTGCTGGCTGAGAAACGCCTGCAGAAGCAGCTGAAAGACTTCTACGAAGACAAGTAGAGGGACGCATCACGGGCCCCCGGCTCCTGACACGGGGAGCCAGTGATCGCCCGGGGCGAGGTCGTTGCGCCCGGGCCACGTCAGGAACACACACGGCACGTTCGTGCCCGTCCGGGGTCCGCTCGATGACCAGCCATACCGATTCCCAGTGGGTTGTCCTCAAGTTCGGGGGCAGCAGCGTCTCGAGCGTCAGCAACTGGAAGAGCGTCGCCTCGGTGGTGCGCGAGCGGCTCGCCGAGGGGCTGCATCCCTTCATCGTTCACTCTGCGCTCTCCGGCATCACCGATCGCCTGGAGCAGTTGCTCGCCAAGGCGCTCGTCGGCGAGTGGGAACCCGTGGTCGACCAGATCGAGCGTCGCCATCGTGACCTCGCGCGCGACCTTGGCGTGGCGGATTCCGCCGACCTGGAGCGTCACTTCAGTGAGCTGCGCAGAACCGCCTCGGGCATCAATCTGATCGGCGAGGTGAGCGACCGGCTACGCGCGCGTGTCATGGCGAACGGCGAACTCATGGCGACGCGGCTGGGTGCTGCGTTCCTGCAGGCCGAGGGCCTCGACGTGCAGTGGCTCGACGCGCGCAGCATCCTGCACGCCGAGGAGCGTGCCGGCGCCTCCGAGCGCGCGAACTACCTCTCGGCGACCTGTAGCTTCGAACCCGACCTGGATCTTCAGCGCCGGCTCGCCGGCAGCGCCGGGCACGTGTTCCTCACGCAGGGCTTCATCGCCAGCGACGCCAAGGGGGACACCGTGCTCCTCGGGCGCGGCGGATCGGACACCTCGGGCAGCTACTTCGCCTCGAAGCTCGGCGCCCGGCGCCTCGAGATCTGGACCGACGTGCCGGGCATGTTCACCGCCAACCCGCGCACCGTGCCCGGCGCGCGGCTGCTGAAGTCGCTCGACTACGACGAGGCGCAGGAGATCGCGAGCAGCGGCGCCAAGGTCCTGCACCCCCGCTGCATCCTGCCGGCGAAGCAGTACGCGATTCCGCTCTCGGTGCACGCCACGCAGATGCCAGAGGTGCCCGGCACGGTCATCACCGCGACCGGCGGGGATGGCGGCGCGCGGGTCAAGGCGGTCTGCATCAAGAAGGGCATCACGCTGGTCGCGATGGAGACGCTCGGCATGTGGCACCAGGTCGGCTTCCTCGCCGACGCGTTCGCGGTGTTCAAGAGCCACGGCCTGTCGGTCGACCTGGTGTCGACCTCCGAGACCAGCGTCACCGTCTCGCTCGACCCGGCCGCGAACGCGCTCGATTCGCGCACGGTCGAGGCGCTGGTCACCGACCTCTCCAAGCTCTGCCGCGTCGAGATCATCGGCCCCTGCGCGGCGGTGAGCCTGGTCGGCCGCAACATCCGCGCCACGCTCCACCGGCTCGGCGAGGCGCTCGAACTGTTCGAGGAGCAGAAGATATACCTGGTCACGCAGGCGGCCAACGACCTCAACCTGACTTTCGTCGTGGACGAGGAGCAGGGCGACCGCCTGGTGCAGCGGCTGCACGAGCTCACGGTGAAGAACGCGCCGTCGGACCGCGTGCTCGGGCCCACCTGGGAGCAGATCCACGGGATCGCCCCGTCCGGCCCGCCCGGCGGGCCGCCGTGGTGGCAGCGACGCGCGCAGGAACTCGGGCGCATCGCGCGCGAGCATGCGAGCGCCTACGTCTACGACCGCGCCACCCTCGAGCGCAGCGCGGACGACCTGCTGCGCCTGCGCGGCGTCGACCAGCTGTTCTACGCCGTGAAGGCCAATCCTCATCCGCAGGTGCTCGCGGTCTTCGCCGCCAAGGGCCTGGCCTTCGAGTGCGTCTCACGCGGCGAGGTGGAACGGGTGCTCGAGTCCGTTCCCGGCATCGAGCGCGGCAAGATCCTGTTCACGCCCAACTTCGCCCCGCGCGAGGAATACGAGTGGGCGCTCGAGCAGGGCATTCACGTCACGCTCGACAACCTGCATCCGCTTCGCGAGTGGAGCGGCCTGTTCCGCGGTCGCGACGTGCTGGTGCGCATCGACACCGGCTACGGCCGCGGCCACCACGACCACGTGCGCACCGCCGGCGTGCATTCCAAGTTCGGCATCCCGACCTTCGAGATCGACGAGCTCGAGCGGCTGGTCAAGCAGGCCGGCGCGCGGGTCGTGGGGCTGCATGCCCACACCGGCAGCGGCGTCTTCGACGTCCGCAACTGGAGCGAGGTCGGTCACCTGCTGTGCGGTCTCGCGCAGCGTTTCAAGGACGTGAAGTTCGTGGACGTGGGCGGCGGGCTCGGGGTGCCCGAGAAGCCGGGACAGCCGCCGGTGGACCTCGAGGCACTGCAGAAAGTCCTCTTGGAACTGAAGGCGCGCTATCCGAAGCTCGGGCTCTGGCTGGAGCCCGGCCGCTACCTGGTCGCCACGGCGGGCGTGCTGGTGGCAAAGGTCACGCAGCTGAAGGGCAAGGGTGCCGTGCAGTACGTCGGTGTCGCGACCGGGATGAACTCGCTGATCCGGCCGGCGCTCTACGGTGCGCAGCACGAGATCGTCAACCTGACGCGGCTCAGCGAACCGACCAGCGAGGTCTACAACGTGGTGGGCCCGATCTGCGAGTCGGCGGATTATCTCGGGCACGAGCGGCTGCTGCCGCTGACCTTCGAGGGTGACGTCCTGCTGATCGCGAACACCGGTGCATACGGCCACGCGATGAGTTCCTGGTACAACCTGCGCGAGCCCGCGCGCGAATTGATGGTCTGAGGGCAGCGGGCGGAGGCGATGATGAAGACGGCAATCGTAGGCTGGCGCGGCATGGTGGGCTCGGTGCTAATGCAGCGCATGCTCGAGGAACGCGACTTCGACCACGTCGAGCCCGTATTCTTCAGCACCTCGCAGGCGGGTGCCGCGGCGCCCAGCGTCGGCCGGCCCGCGGGGCCGCTGCAGGACGCGAACGACGTGGCCGCACTCGCGAAGTGCGACATCGTGGTGACCGCCCAGGGCGGCGATTACACCAACGCGATTCACCCCAAGCTGCGCGCGGCGGGCTGGAAGGGCTACTGGATCGACGCGGCCTCGGCGCTGCGCATGAAGCCGGACGCCGTCATCATCCTCGACCCCGTTAACCGGCACGTCATCGACGCCGGGCTGCGCTCCGGCGTGCGTGACTACATCGGCGGCAACTGCACGGTGTCGCTGATGATGATGGCCCTCGGCGGGCTGTTTCGCGAGGGGCTCATCGAGTGGCTGACCTCGATGACCTACCAGGCCGCCTCGGGCGCCGGCGCGCAGAACATGCGCGAATTGGTCGAGCAGATGGGCGTCGCGCACGACGCGGCGGCATCGCTGCTGCGCGACCCGGGGAGCGCGATCCTCGACATCGACCGCGCGGTGACCGAGGCCCTGCGCTCGGAGACACTACCCCGCGCCAACTTCGGCGTGGCGCTCGCCGGCAGCCTGATCCCCTGGATCGACAAAGACATGGGCAACGGCCAGAGCCGCGAGGAATGGAAGGGCAGCGCCGAGACCAACAAGATCCTTGGCCGCGCGGCGCAGCCGATCCCGGTGGAGGGCATCTGCGTGCGCGTCGGCGCGATGCGCTGTCACAGCCAGGCCCTCACGATCAAGCTGAAGCGCGACCTGCCGCTCGCCGAGATCGAGCGCCTGATCGCGGGCGGCAACGACTGGGTGCGGCTCGTGAAGAATGACCGCGAGTCCTCGATCCGCGAGCTGTCGCCGGCACGGGTCAGCGGTACGCTCGACATCCCCATTGGCCGGGTCCGCAAGCTCGCCATGGGCGGCGAGTACATCGCGGCCTTCACGGTGGGTGACCAGCTGCTGTGGGGTGCGGCAGAACCGATCCGGCGGATGCTGCGCATCCTCGCCGAGGCCAAGCCGCGCTGATGCGTCCGCTGCCACGGACCGTTGTCGTGTTGGGACTCGTGTCCCTGCTCAACGATGGCGCGAGCGAAATGATCACGCCGCTGCTGCCGATCTTTCTCACGGCAACTCTTGGCGCAGGACCCGCGATCGTCGGCCTGGTCGAGGGCCTCGCGGAGGCCACCGCCAGCATCCTGAAGCTGGTATCGGGCCGGCTGGCGGATCGCGGCGTGCCGGCCAAGTCGCTCGTGGTCGGTGGCTACACGCTCTCGAATGGCATGCGGCCGCTGATCGGGCTTGCTGCCGGCTGGAGCGCCGTGCTCCTGCTGCGCTTCCTGGACCGCGTCGGAAAGGGGTTGCGCACCGCGCCACGCGATGCCCTCATCGCCAATGCCACGGAACCCGCCGAGCGCGGCCGCGCCTTCGGGTTTCACCGCTCGATGGATCACGCCGGGGCGGTCATCGGTCCGCTCGCGGCATTTGCGCTGCTCGCCTCGCGGGTCGAACTGCGGCACGTCTTCTACGCCTCGGCGATCCCGGGTGCGCTGGTGCTGCTGCTGGTCCTCTTCGGGCTGTCGAGCGACGCGCGGCCGCCGGTGACGCCGCCGGCGCGGCTGGCCTGGGGCACGCTGCACGGGCGGCTCCGCGGCATGATCGTCGCGGCCGGCCTGCTCGCGCTCGCGAGTGTCCCGGAGGCCTTCGTGGTGCTCTGGGCGACGCAAGCCGGCATGGCGGTCACGTGGGTGCCGCTGGTGTGGGCGGCGGCGAGCCTCGCCAAGATGGGCGTGGCCATGCCTGCGGGGATCCTCTCGGACCGGCTGGGAAGGGTGCCGCTGCTGCTCGGTGGCTGGGCGGCGCGGGTGAGTGTGCTGCTGCTGCTCGCGTTCGCGCCCGCCAGCGGGCTCACCGTGTGGCTGCTGTTCGTCGCCTACGCCGCCACGCTCGCCGTGACCGAGCCTGCCGAGCGGTCGCTGATCGGCGACCATGCGCCGGCGAACCAGCGGGGCACCGCCTACGGCCTCTACCACCTGGCGAGCGGTCTGCTGGTCCTCCCTGGGGCATTGCTGTTCGGCGTGCTCTGGGAGCGGTTCAACTCGCAGGTCGCCTTCGCTGCGGCGGCGCTGGTCACGGCCGGTGCCGCCGTCCTGATGCTCGCGGTCGCCCGCTCGCCTCAGGAGCGCGCGGCGTGACGCGCGCGCAGTTCGTCGACGACCTGCGCCAGAGAGAGGTTGCGGGCCCTGAGCAGCACCAGCAGGTGAAAGACCAGGTCTGAGGATTCACCGATCAGCGCCTGGTCGTCGCGCGACACGGCTGCGAGCGCCGTCTCGACACCTTCCTCGCCGACCTTCTGGGCGATCCGGCCGGTGCCCTGCGAGTACAGTCGCGCGGTGTAGCTGCCCTCGGGCTGCTCGGCGATGCGGCTCGCGACGATCTCCTCGAGCTCTCCCAGGAACCCGACCACCTCGGCGCGTGTGCGCTCGGCCTGGTCGAAGCAGGACAGGGTGCCGCGGTGGCAGGTGGGCCCGACCGGTTCGGCCAGCACCAGCAGGGCATCGTTGTCGCAGTCGGCGCTCACCTGGATCAGGTTCAGGTAGTGGCCCGAGGTCTCGCCCTTGAGCCAGCGGCCGCCGCGCGAGCGGCTGAAGAAGACGATGCGCTTGGTCGCGAGCGTCTCCTCGAGTGACGCCTGATTCATGTAGCCGAGCATCAGGACGCGGCCGCTGCGCGCGTCCTGCACGATCGCGGGTAGCAGGCCCCCGCTCTTGCTCCAGTCGAGCGCGGCCAGTGTCTCGGTTTTCACAGTCTTACCTCCACCTGGCGGGAGCGCAGGAAGCGCTTCAGGTCGGGAATGGCGATCGCGCCGGTGTGAAAGACGCTCGCCGCCAGCGCGCCGTCCACGCGGGCCTGCGCGAACACCTCGGCGAAGTGCTCGGGCGCCCCGGCGCCGCCGGAAGCGATCAGCGGCACGCGGCAGGCCTCGCGCACCAGGCGCAGCTGCGCCACGTCGTAGCCGGTCCGCACCCCGTCGCTCGCCATGCAGTTGAGCACGACCTCCCCGGCGCCACGGTCCTGCGCCTCGCGCACCCAGTCGAGGGTGCGCCGCGCCGTGCTTCGCGAGCGCTCCGGGTCGCCGGTGTACTGGTAGACGACGTAGTCGCCGTCGACCGTCTGGCTGTCGATGCCGACCACCACGCACTGCGATCCGAACCGCCGCGCCAGCTGGTCGATGAGCACCGGTTCGGCGAGGGCAGGGGAGTTCACCGAGATCTTCTCGGCGCCCGAGTTGAGCACGCGCTCCGCGTCGTCGATGCTGCGGATACCGCCCGCCACGCAGAAGGGGATGTCGAGCACTCGGGCCACGCGCGCAATCCAGCTGCGGTCGACGGACCGGCTCTCTGGGCTCGCCGTGATGTCGTAGAAGACCAGCTCGTCCGCACCCTCGGCGCGGTAGCGCGCCGCGAGCTCCAGGATGTCGCCCACGACCCGGTGGTCGCGGAAGCGCACGCCCTTCACGACCTGCCCGTCGCGTACGTCGAGGCAGGGAATTATGCGTTTGGCAAGAATGGCTCGAGCTCCTTCGCGTTGAGGCGGCCTTCGAGCAGCGCCCGGCCGCTCACCACCCCGGCGACCCCGGTGCTGGCGAGCGCCTGCAGGTCGGCCAGACCGCTGACGCCGCCGGAGGCCTGCCAGCGCACGGCCGGGAAGCGGCGCACGCATTCGGCATAGAGCTGCAGGTTTGGCCCCGACAGCGCCCCGTCGCGAGCGACGTCGGTGCACAGCACGTGGCGCAGGCCGTGCGCGAGGAAGTGCCGCACCGCGTTCCACAGGTTCGCCGCCGTCTGCCGTTCCCAGCCATGAGTCGCAAGGCACGGCACACCATCGCCGTCGACCCGCACGTCAAAGGCGAGCACCACGCGCTCGGCCCCGAGTTCCTGCAGCCACCGTTCGATCTCGGCGGGCTGCGTCACCGCCAGGCTGCCGACGACGACGCGCGAGACGCCGATGCCGAGCAGTTCCTCGGCGACCCCGCGGCTGCGTACGCCGCCGCCGACCTGCAACGCCGCATCGGGCGCCGCCGCGACCAGGCGCTTGAGCGCCTCGCGGTTGCCCGGCGCGCCGTCGCGGGCCCCGTCGAGGTCGACGACGTGGATCAGCCGGGCGCCGAGCGCCAGGTAGCGCGCCAGGACCTCCGCCGGATCGTCGGCGTACACCGTCTCCGCGTCGAAGCGGCCCTGCAGCAAGCGCACGCACTTGCCGCCGCGCAAGTCGATGGCCGGTATGAGCCGCATCACTGCAGGCCGAGGAAATTGCTGAGCACGCGGCTGCCCACCGCAGCCGAGCGCTCGGGGTGGAACTGCACGCCGAAGAAGTTCTCGTGGCGGACCGCGGCCGAGAATTCACCGCCGTAGTCGGCGGTGGCGAGCGTCCACGGGCCCACCGGGGCCGCGTAGCTATGCACGAAATAGACGTGGTCGCCGTCGTGCACGCCCGCGAGCAGGGGGGAGGCTGCCGCCAGGCGCAGCTGGTTCCAGCCCATGTGCGGCACCGGCAGATCGGGCCGGCTCTGCAGGTGCGAGACCCGCTCGGTAATGAGGCCCAGGCATTCGGTGTCCTCGCCGTCGGCGCCTTCCTCGCTGCGCGCAAACAGCAGCTGCATGCCGAGGCAGATGCCGAGTACGGGCTGGGCCAGCCGGGGAATGAGCTCGACGAGGTCGAGCGCCTGCAGGCGCGCCATCGCCTCCGCGGCCGCGCCCACGCCGGGGAGGATGACCCGCCTCGCGGCGAGCAGTTCGCGGGAGTCGGCGGTGAGGTGCGAGCTCGCGCCGAGCCTCTCCAGTGCGTAGCGCAGCGAGGCGATGTTGGCCCCGCCGTTGTCGATGATGGCGACGTCGCTCACGGTCTGGCCCTCACAGCACGCCCTTGCTGCTTGGGAGCTCCGTGCCCTCGATGCGCAGCGCCTGGCGCAGGGCCCGGCCGACGCCCTTGAAGCAGGCCTCGACCATGTGGTGCGTGTTCTCGCCCTGCACCTGCACGTGAATGGCGGCGCCGAGGCTCGCGCCGAGCGAGCGGAAGAAGTGGGGCACCAGCTCGGTCGGCAGGCCGCCCACCGCGTCGCGGCCGAAGTGCCCCTCGAACACTGTGTAGGCACGTCCCGAGAGGTCGATCGCCACCTGCGCGCGGGCTTCGTCCATCGGCAGGAGGAAGCCGAAACGGGTGATGCCGCGCTTCTCGCCCAGTGCCTCCCGCAGCGCCTGCCCGAGGGCGAGCGCGCAGTCCTCCACCGTGTGGTGCTCGTCCACCTGCAGGTCCCCACGGCAGGTGAGCTCAAGCGCGAAGCCGCCGTGTCGCGCGACCTGCTCGAGCATGTGGTCGAAGAAACCGATGCCCGTGCTGATGCTCACCGGCAGCGGCGTGTCGAGATTGACCGCGACGGTGATGTCGGTCTCCTTCGTGCGCCGGTGGACGCGGGCGGAGCGGTCGAGACGGCACAGTCGCACGGCCATCGCGGGCCAGGACTCCTCGGCCGCGCCACCGGTGCGCACCCGCAGGCCCTCGATGCCGAGGTTGGCGGCCAGCTGCATGTCGCTGTCGCGGTCGCCGATCACGTAGCTGCGCTTCAGGTCGAGACGGCCAGCGGCCAGGTACTCCGTCAGCAGCCCGGTGCCGGGCTTCCGGCACCCGCAGGCGTCCGTAGGGAAGTGCGGGCAGAAGAACTCGGCGTCGAATTCGATGCCCTGGGAGGCGAGGAGCGCGCGCAGGAAGTCGTGAGGCTCGCGGAAGCTGGGCTCCGGGAACGACTCCGTGCCGAGCCCGTCCTGGTTGCTGACCAGCACGAAGCGGTAACCGGCCCGCTTGAGATCGAGGAGCGCGGGGATCACGCCCGGCAGCAGGCGCAGCTTCTGCAGGCTGTCCACCTGGTGGTCCGGTGGCTCCTCGATGATGGTGCCGTCGCGGTCGATGAACAGCACGCGCTCGCCGCTCATGCCCGCTCCAGCGCGGCCAGCAGCCGCTCGTTCTGCTCCGGGGTGCCGATCGTGATGCGCAGGCAGTTGGCGAGGCCGGGTGCCGTGCTGAAGTCACGCACGAGCAGGCCGAAGGCCTTGCCGGCTTCGAGCGCAAGGCGTGCGTCGCGGAACTCCACGAGCAGGAAGTTCGCATCCGAGGGGAACACCCGCCTCACCATCCCCAGCGCGGCGAGGCGGGCGCGCATGCGTACGCGCTCCTCGAGCAGGGTGCGGATCCGAGCCGCCGAGCCCGCGCGCTGCGGTGCCTCGGTGAGCGCCAGTACTTCCTCCACCGTCGATGCCGGTATGGCATACGGGGGAATGATGCGCTTCAGAAGGTCGACGACCTCGGTGGCGGCGATCAGCGTGCCTAGCCGCGCCCCGGCGAGCGCATAGGCCTTGGACAGGGTGCGCAGCAGCACGAGGTTCGGGAACTCGGCGAGCCGTGCCGAGAGGCTCGGCCGCCCGGCGAACTCGATGTAGGCCTCGTCCACGCACACCAGCGAGGTGGTCGCGAGTGCGCGGCAGATCTCCAGCATCGCCCCTTCGTCGAGCAGGTTGCCGGTAGGGTTGTTGGGGGAGCAGAGGAAGACGATCTTCGCCGCTCGACCCGCGGCGATTACGCCCGGCACGTCGAGCCCGAAGCCGTCGCGCAGCAGCGGCACCTCCGCCACCTGCGCGCCCTGGATGCGCGCGGCCACCTTGTAAAAGCCGAAGGTGGGCGGGCAGATGAGGACGCGGTCCTCGCCCGCGCGGCAGAACGCGCGCACCAGCAGGTCGATTGCCTCGTCGCTGCCGCGACCGACCAGCATCCGGGACGGCGGCACGCCGTACAAACGGGACATGCGGTCGACAAGCGCCTTCGGCTGGGGCTCGGGGTAGCGATTGAGGCCCGCCTGGGTGTTGTCGCCCTGGGCGCGCCACGGCATCTCGTTGGCGTGCATGCGCTCGAGGGATGGGTCCCAGGTGGCGTGCTGGTACGGCTGCAGTGCGAGGATGTCGGGCCGGGCGAGGGAGAGCACCGAGCTCATGAGCGGCCCTCCCGCGCGATGGCCTCGAGCCGCACCGTGACCGCGTTCGCGTGCGCGTCGAGCGACTCGAGGCGCGCCAGCGTGCGTGCCGTCAGGCCGAGATCCGCGAGGCCCGCCGGCGTGAGCTCCTGCACGGTGACGCGCTTGACGAAGTCGAACACCGAGAGGCCGCTGTAGGCACGCGCATGCCCATAGGTCGGCAGGACGTGGTTGGTGCCGCTGCAGTAATCCCCCATGGTCTCTGGCGTCCACGGACCGAGGAACACGGAGCCCGCGTTGCGCACGCTCGGCAGCCACTGGCGCGGCGATTCGACCTGCAGAATCAGGTGCTCGGGCGCGTAGCGGTTCGAGACCTCGAGCGCCGTGGCGAGGTCGGGCACGAGCAGCACCCGGCTCTGCGCGATCGACTTGGCGGCAATCGCCTGGCGCGGCAGCAGGGCCAGCTGGCGCTCCACCTCGGCGATGCAGGCGCGGGCGAACTCGCGCGAGACGGTGACCAGCACGACCTGTGCGTCCACGCTGTGCTCGGCCTGCGCGAGCAGGTCGGCCGCGACGAAGGTGGGACGGGCCGCGGCGTCGGCGACCACCAGCACCTCGGAGGGGCCCGCCGGCATGTCGAGCGCCGCCCCCTGGGCATCGGAAGCCACGATCTGCTTGGCGGCGGTCACCCACGCGTTGCCGGGCCCGAAGATCTTGTCCACCTTCGGCACGGTGGCGGTGCCGTAGGCCATGGCGGCCACGGCCTGGGCCCCGCCGAGTTTGAAGATCCGCTCGATGCCGCAGAGCCGCGCCGCGGTCAGCACCGCCGGATCGGCGCTGCCGTCGGGGCGCGGCGGCGTACACATGATGCGGGTGGGGCAACCGGCGATCCGCGCCGGGATCGCCAGCATGATCGCCGTTGAGGGCAGTGGGGCCGTGCCGGCCGGCACATACAGCCCGACCGCGTCGATCGGCACGATCATGCGCTCGCAGAGGACGCCGGGCGAGGTCTCGACCTGCACGCCCTGCGGCGGCTGCGTCTTGTGGAAGCGCGTGACGGTGCCGATCGCCCGCTCGAGGGCGGCGAGCTGCTCAGTGGACAGCGCCGCCGCCGCCGCCGCGAACTCCCCGTCGGTCACCGCGAAGGAGTCGAGCCGGACCCGGTCGAGTCGCTCGGTCAGCGCGCGCAGCGCCTCGTCGCCGCGTGTGCGCACCTCCTCGACGATGCGTCCCGTGCGCTCGAGGAGGCTCGCGGCGTCGCGCTGCGCGGGCCGGCGCAGCACCTCATCGCGCCGCCGCTCATCGAGCGCGGTCCACTCCAGGATGTCGAGCGGGCCGCTCATGCGAGCATCTTCTCGACGGGCAGCACCAGCACGGCGCTCGCACCGGCCGCCTTCAGGCTCTCGAGGGTCTCCCAGAACACCGTCTCGCGGCAGACAGCGTGCACGGCGACTTTGTCGCCGGTCCCCTCGAGTGGAATGACGGTGGGCGACTCGCTGCCCGGCAGCAGCTTCTTGATCTGCGGCAGCGCCGAGCGCGGCGCGTGCAGCATGATGTACTTGCTCTCGCGCACCTGCTGCACGCCGTCGATGCGCATCAGCAGGCGGCGGACCCAGTCGGCTTTCTCCTCGGGGAGGGCGACCGGCGTGCGCACCAGCGCGACCTGGCTCTCGAGCACGACCGCAACCTCGCGCAGGTGGTTCGCCGTGAGCGTGGAGCCCGTCGAGACGAGATCGCAGATCAGGTCGGCCCGCCCGAGCCTTGGTGCGATTTCCACCGCGCCGGACAGCGTCACGATCTCCGCCTGCAGCGAATTCTCGGTGAGGAAGCGACCGAGCACGTGCGGGTAGGTGGTGGCGATCCGCCGGCCGGCGAGGCTCCGCAGTCCGGCGTAGGGGAAGTCCTCGGGAACCGCGAGGGAGAGGCGACAGCGGCCGAAGTCGAGGCGCTGAACGAGTTCGAAGCTCGGCGGCATGCCACGGGCCGCCATCGCCAGGCGCTTCTCCTCGATCACGTTGATGCCGACGAGGCCGAGGTCGCAGACGTCCTCCTGCACCAGATCCGGGATATCGTCGTCGCGCACGAACAGCACGTCGAGCGGCATGTTCTCGCCGTAGCACATCAGTTGGTCCTTGCCGCGGCTGTACTTGAGCCCGCAGCGGTGCAGCAGGTCGAGGGAATCGTCGGTCAGGCGGCCGGATTTCTGGACGGCGATGCGCAGCCGTTGCTGGCGGGTATCCAACTCAGCGCTCCTTGAGGCGGCGGGCCGCCAGTGCGTAGCCGCCGTTGCCGGCCGCGAGGTAGCGGGCGACGCGGCCGACCGTGGTCACGCTGACCCCGGTCTGGCGGTTGATCTCACGGTAGGGGAGGCCCTCCTGCAGCAGTCCCACGACCGCCCAGCGGTCGGCGAGCGCCTGCAGTTCGGCCGGCGTACACAAGTCGCGGAAGAAGTCCCGGCACTCTTCGACCGTGCGCATGGTCAGGATCGCCTGCAGGAGCGCCCGTTCCGCCGCGGCCTCCTGGCGCGGCGAGATGCCACGATGATTCTTCACGTCAAAGCGGTTCCTTGTATTAACGTGCTATCACACTAATACATTTGACCGGAACCTGCAAGCGCCCGGTTGCCTTGACGTTGCCGCGCCGCAAACCCTAAACTGCCGCCGCTCATCGAGACCGGCTGAGGGAATGGCCCTTTGAAGCCGGGGCAACCATCGGGCCCAACCCGTCCGAAATGGTGCCAACTCCTCGGGGACTGCGTCCGCCGGCAGATGAGTTGCAGCGAAGCTGCCCCGGCGGAATACCCGGGGGTGTTGGTCGCTGCAACGCGCACGCATGTCCCGCTGGAGCATTGCTGAACCGTAGGGCCGTCCGAGATCGGAGCGGCCGCTGGAGCGCGTTTGACGACGACACCGCCACCTGCTGACGACCGCCTGGACGAGGCGAGTCCCGCCGGCTGCGAGGTCCGCGAGGGCCTCTGCACGCTGCCGGGGCCGCTGCCACTGCATTTCGGCGGCCGGCTCGAGCGCGTCGAGGTCGCCTACCGGCTCGCCGGTGCGGCGGGCGCCCCGGTCGTGGCCGTGCTCGGCGGCATCTCGGCGGGTCGTGCGGTCTTCGGCGTGCGCGCGGGGGAGCAGGGCTGGTGGGAGGAGGTCGTGGGTCCCGGGCGCGCCCTCGATACGAATCGCTACCGGGTCCTGGGCATCGACTTCCTGGGCGGCAGCCATCGGACGACGGGTCCGGGCGAGGGCTCGGTCTTCCCGAGCATCAGCGCATACGACCAGGCGCAGTGCCTCGTCGCGCTGCTGTCGCATCTCGGCGTCGATGCCCTGCGCGGCTGCGTCGGCGCCTCCTACGGCGGGATGGTCGCGCTCGCGCTGGCCGAGCGCCATCCGCAGTTCGCCGGCCACTGCGTGGTCATCAGTGCGGCGCATCGCACCCACCCGATGTCCACCGCCTGGCGCAGCGTCCAGCGGGCGTTCGTCCGCTACGCGCTCGCCCACGGCGAGGGCCCGCGCGGCCTGGTGCTGGCACGGGCGCTGGCCATGGCCACCTACCGTTCCGCACGCGAGTTCGAGGAGCGTTTCGCGGGGCTGCCGGAGCGCACGCCGGCCGGCCTGTTCGTGTTCCCGGTGGAGGCCTATCTCGTCTCGCGCGGCCAGAGCTACGCGGCACACTACCGTCCGGAGGCGTTCGTCTGCCTCTCCGAATCCATCGACCTGCACCGCGTCGAGCCGGAGCGGATCACCGCGCCGGTGACACTGGTCGGTGTCGCGGAGGACCAGCTTGTACCGCTCTCCGACATGCGCGCGCTGCGCGACCGCCTCGCCGGGACATGCCGCCTCGTCGAGATCAGCTCCCTGTACGGCCACGATGCCTTTCTGAAGGAGACCGAAGTGCTGCGCGACGTGTTCGCGCAGTCACTCGAGTGAAGCCATGAGCGATGATTCCAGCCTGAAGACGCGCACCGTGCGCGCCGGACTCGAGACCGACACCCAGCACGGCGCCGTCGTGCCGCCGATCCACCTCACCTCGACGTTCGCGTTCGGGGGCTACGGGGAGAAGCGCGAGTACGACTACTCCCGCTCCGGTAACCCGACGCGCGACCAGCTGGGCTACGCGCTCGCCGACTTGGAAGGAGGCGCAGGAGCCGTCGTCACCTCCTCCGGCATGGCTGCGGTGGCGCTGGTCACGCAGCTGCTGCGCCCGGAGCAGGCCGCGGTCGTCCCGCACGACTGCTACGGTGGCACGTATCGCCTCTTCAACGCCCTCAATGCGCGCGGTGCGCTGCAGGTGCGGTTCGTCGACTACCAGCAGCCGGCGGCGCTGGCGGCGGCGCTCGGCGAGCGGCCCGCGCTGCTGTGGATCGAGACGCCCAGCAATCCGCTGCTGCGCATCGTCGACATTGCAGCGGTTGCGGCGCAGGCGAAGGCGGCGGGCGCACTGGTGGTCGCCGACAACACCTTCCTCTCGCCGGTCTGGCAGCGACCCCTGGCGCTCGGGGCCGACGTGGTGCTGCACTCGACCACGAAGTACCTGAACGGCCACAGCGACGTGGTCGGCGGTGCCGTGATCGCCGCGCGCCCGGAGACGCACGAGCAGATCAAGTGGTGGGGCAACTGCATCGGCGTGACCGGTGCGCCGTTCGACAGTTTTCTCACCCTGCGCGGGCTGCGCACGCTGCACGCGCGCATGCGGGCGCACGGCGAGAACGCGGCGCGGGTGGCGGAGCTGCTCGCGGCGCATCCGGCGGTCGCCAAGGTGTACTACCCGGGACTCACCGCGCACCCCGGTCACGAGGTGGCGAAACGGCAGCAGCAGGGTTTCGGCGCGATGGTGAGCTTCGAGCTCAACGGTTCCCTCGACAACGTCAAGGGCTTCCTCGGCGCGCTGCGGCTGTTCTCGCTGGCGGAATCACTCGGCGGCGTGGAGAGCCTGGTCGCCCATCCGGCCAGCATGACCCACGCGGCGATGGACGAGGCGGCGCGGGTGCGGGCGGGGATCTCTGAGACCCTGGTGAGGCTGTCGATCGGCATCGAGGAGGGCGATGACCTCCTGCGCGATCTGCAGGCGGGCCTGGCTGCTGCACGGGTCGTCGACTGATCGCAAAAAAAAGAAGGCCGGCACTGTGTGCCGGCCTTCGGGGACGGGACCCGAGCTGCCTCAATCCTTGAGACAAAGACTAACCCGACTCAAGTCCGCATCACTCGTCGCGAAAATTGACCGTCGAACCGGGAGGCAGGTACCCACCGGGTCGCCTGCGGACGCGCAGTATAGCGCCGGTGTTCCTGGGAATAACAATCAAAAAAAACTGCCGCCGCTGGCGACCATTTGGTTCTCAAGGACAGCTTGACAGTTTCTGTGGATAACTGTCTAAGCCATTGATTTTTCTAACACTCTACCCGACCAGTCGGGCGATCACGGCGTCGCCCGCGGCGCGGCTGCCGACCGGTTCGACGCCCGCCGCGCGCACGTCGGCCGTGCGCACGCCGGCCGTGACGGCCGCCTCCACTGCGGCCTCCACGACGGCCGCTTCCCGCTCGAGCCCGAGTGAGTGCCGCAGCAGCATCGCGCCACTCAGGATGGTGCCGTAGGGATTGGCGATGCCGCGCCCCGCGATGTCCGGCGCCGAGCCGTGGATGGGTTCGTAGAGGCCCACGCTCCCCTCGCCGAGCGACGCCGACGGCAGCATGCCCAGGGAGCCCGCGATCATCGACGCCTCGTCGGTCAGGATGTCACCGAACATGTTCTCGGTGAGGATGACGTCGAAGAAGGTGGGGCGACGGATCAGGTGCATCGCGGCCGCATCGACCAGCATGTGCTCGAACTCGACCTGCGGGAATTCCGCCGTCAGCACCCGCTCGACCACCGTCCGCCACAGCCGGGAGGTCTCGAGCACGTTGGCCTTGTCCACCGACACGATGCGGCGACGGCGCGCCATGGCGAGGCGGCCCGCCATGCGAGTCACCCTCTCGATCTCGCCCGCGGTGTAGCTGCAGACGTCCTCGGCTTCGTGCGCCGTCCGGCTCTTGCGGCCGAAGTAGATGCCGCCGGTCAGTTCGCGCACGACCATGATGTCGGCGCCCCTGACCACCTCGGACTTGAGCGGCGAGGCGTCCAGCATGGCCTGCATGGTCCGCACCGGACGCAGGTTGGCGAACAGCCCGAGCGTGCGCCGGATCTCGAGCAGACCCTGCTCGGGCCGCACGCGCGCCGCCGGGTCGGACCACTTCGGGCCGCCGACCGCGCCGAGCAACACGGCGTCGCTGCTGCGGCAGGCGTCGACAGTGCGCGGCGGCAGCGGCGATCCAGAGGCGTCGATAGCCGCGCCGCCGATCAGCGCTTCGGTAAATTCGAATTCATGACCGAACCGGGCGGCCACCGCGCGCAGCACGCGCACCGCCTCGTGCGTCACTTCGGGGCCGATCCCGTCGCCCCCGAGCACGGCAATCCGCGCCTTCATCGCGCGTGCTGCCGCTCGTAGCGCTCGATGTCCGCCGAGCGGCTCAACAGGTAGCCGAGCTCGTCGATGCCGTTCATCAGGCAGTAGCGGGAGAAGGCTTCGATCGGAAACTCCACCGTGGCACCGGTCGGCAGGCGCAGGGTGGTTGCCGCCAGGTCGATTTCGACCTCGGCGCCCGGATGCGCGAGCAGCCAGCCGTGTGTCGCCTCGTCGACGACGACGGGCAGCAGTCCGTTCTTCAGGCTGTTGTTACAGAATATGTCGGCGATCTCAGTGCTGATCACCGCACGGAAGCCGAAGTCGAGCAGCGCCCAAGGGGCGTGCTCGCGCGAGGAACCGCAGCCGATATTGCGCCCGGCCACGAGCACCGCGCAGCCCTTTGCGCCGGGCTGGTTCAGCAGGAAGTCGGCCCGCGGCGAGCCGTCGGCGGCGTAACGCCAGTCCGCGAAGAGCGACTTGCCGAGGCCATCGCGGGTCGTCGTCGTGAGGAAGCGGGCAGGGATGATCTGGTCGGTGTCGATGTTGGTGGACGGCATGACGACCGTCCGGGAGCGGATGACTGTGATCGGGTCCATGGGGTGGTGTCTTGTCGGTGGCCGGGGCGTGCGGGTCAGTGCAGAAATTCGCGCGGATCGGTGATGCGGCCGCGGACGGCGGCCGCGGCGGCCGTCGCCGGACTCGCCAGCATCGTGCGCGCACCGATGCCCTGGCGGCCCTCGAAGTTGCGGTTGCTGGTGCTGATGCAGTACTGGCCGGCGTCGACCGTGTCGCCGTTCATGCCGAGGCACATCGAGCAGCCGGACTCGCGCCATTCGGCACCCGCTTCGACGAAGATCCGTGCCAGTCCGCGCGCTTCGGCCTCGCGCTTGACCTGCTGCGATCCGGGGACGACGAGGGCGCGCACGCCGGGGGCGACCTTGCGGCCTTTCAGGACGCGCGCGGCGAGTTCGAGATCGGAGAGGCGGGCATTGGTGCAGCTGCCAATGAACACGACCTGCACCGGCTTCTCGCGCAGGGGCTCCCCGGGCTGCAGGCCCATGTAGGCGAGGGCCTTCGCGAACACGGCATCGCCCGGCCGCTCCGGAACGCGCCCGGAGATGCCCATCACCATGCCCGGGTTGGTGCCGAAGGTGATCATCGGCTCGAGGTTGTCGGCGTCGAGGCTGGCTTGGCGGTCGAAGCGGGCGCCGGGGTCGCTGCGCAACGTGCGCCAGTCGGCGACCGCGCGCTCCCAGTCCTCGCCCGCGGGGACGTAGGGCCGGCCCTTGAGGTAGGCGAAGGTGGTCTCGTCAGGGGCGATCATGCCGGCCCGCGCGCCGGCCTCGATCGACATGTTGCAGACCGTCATGCGCTCGTCCATCGAAAGCGCCTCGATGGCGGCGCCACGGTACTCGAGCACGTGGCCCGTGCCCCCGTTCACGCCGATGCGGCCGATGATGGCGAGCACCAGATCTTTGGCCGTGACGCCCGGGCTCAGGCGGCCGGTGAGGTCGATCGCGAAGGACTTGGGCTTGCGCTGCAGCAGGCACTGGGTGGCGAGGACGTAGCCGACTTCGGTCGTGCCGATGCCGAAGGCGAGGGCGCCGAACGCACCGTGGGTGCTGGTGTGGCTGTCGCCGCAGACGATGGTCTTGCCCGGCTGGGTCGCCCCGAGTTCCGGGCCGATGATGTGGACGATGCCGCGGCGCTCGTCCTTGAGCCCGATCAGGTTCACGCCGAAATCGGCGCAGTTGACCTCGAGCTGCCGGACCTGCTTGGCGGCGGACTCGAGCTTGATCGGCAGGCCGCCGAAGATCTGCGCGGTGTCCGTCGGCGTCGAGTGGTCCATGGTGGCGAGCGTGCGGTCGAGCCGGCGCAGCTTCAGACCGCGGCTGCGCAGCACGTCGAAGGCCTGGGGCGAGGTCACCTCGTGCGTGAGGTGCAGGTCGATGTAGAGGATGGCTGGCGTTTCCGGGCTCTCCGGCACCACCACGTGCCGGTCCCAGACCTTGTCGAACAGGGTCTTCGCAGTCATTCGAACTCCGTTGGCGTCAGATCGCGGCGGCGGCAACTTCGGCGTCGGTGGTGCGCCGTTCGGCACGGCCCGCCGTGGCGCGGCTCGACTCGATCTGGTTGACGACCTCGAGGAAGGCGCGCACGCCCGATTCGACGATGTCGGTCGTGACGCTCGAACCGCGGTAGCTGCGGCCGTTGTGTTCGATGGTCACGACCGCCTCGCCCTGGGCGTCCTCGCCCACCGTCACGCTGCGGACCTCGAACTTGCGCAGCTTCACCGCCACGCCGGTGGCCGTCTCGATCGCCTTGAACGCCGCATCCACCGGGCCGTCACCGGTCTCTTCGCGGGTCACCACCCGCCCGTCGGTGTGGCGCAGCGTGACGCGGCCGGTGGCGGACTTGGTCGAGTCGCTGACGGCGTGCAGCGACTCGAGGTGCCAGGGACCGGACGCGCCGAATTCCGACTTGAGCACCAGCGCCTCGATGTCGCCGTCGAACAGTTCCTTCTTCTTGTCGGCGAGCGCCTTGAACTCCTCGAACACGCGGTTCAGCTCGTTGTCGCTCAGCTCGAAGCCGAGTTCCTTGACCCGCTCGCGGAAGGCATGGCGCCCGCTGTGCTTGCCGAGCACCAGGTTGGTGCGGGACATGCCGACGTCCTGCGGCCGCATGATCTCGTAGGTCGAGTGGTGCTTCAGCATGCCGTGCTGGTGGATGCCCGACTCGTGGGCGAAGGCGTTCTCGCCGATCACGGCCTTGTTGCGCGGGATCGGCATGCCGGTGATGCTCGAGAGCAGGCGGCTGGTGGGGAAGAGGCGCTTGGTGTCGATGCCGGTGTGCACGCCGAGGATGCCTTCGCGGACCTTGATTGCCATCACGACTTCCTCGAGCGAGCAGTTGCCCGCGCGCTCGCCGATGCCGTTCACCGTGCACTCGACCTGCCGCGCGCCCCCGCGCACCGCGGCGAGGCTGTTGGCGACGGCCATCCCTAAGTCGTTGTGGCAGTGAACACTGAAGGTGACCTTGGCGGCGCCGCGGACGTGCTTCTTGAGGTAGGCGAACACCTCGTGGAACTCCTCCGGGACCGTGTAGCCCACCGTGTCCGGCACGTTGATGGTCGTGGCACCGGCCTCGATCACCGCCTCGACGACTTCGGCGAGGAACTCGAGCTCAGTGCGCGAGGCGTCCTCGGGCGAAAACTCGACGTCTGCGCAGAGGCTGCGCGCGTAGCGCACGCCCTCGACGGCGGTGTGGATGATTTCGCCCTTCGCCATGTTGAGCTTGTGCTCGCGATGGATGGCGCTGGTGGCGAGGAAGACGTGCAGGCGCGGCCGCTCGGCGTCGCGCACCGCGGTCCACGCCTTGTCGATGTCCTCGCGGTTGCAGCGCGCGAGGCCCGCGATCACGGGACCGCGGATCTCGCGCGCGATCTGGTTCACCGCCTCCCAGTCGCCGCGGGAGGCGGCCGGGAAGCCGGCTTCGATCACGTCCACGCCCAGTTCCGCCAGCGCGCGCGCGACCCGCAGCTTCTCCGGCTGCGTCATGCTGCAGCCGGGCGACTGTTCGCCGTCGCGGAGCGTCGTATCGAAGACGATGACGCGGTTCGGATCCGGGGTGGACATGGTCTTAGCGTCCTTCGTTGAGCCAGGGCATGCGGGCGCGGAGCTTCGCGCCCACCTTCTCGATCGGGTGCTGCAGGTCCTTCTTCATCAGCGCGTTGTACTTCTTCAGGCCGGTCTTGTTCTCGCGGATCCACTGCCGCGCGAAGGTGCCGTCCTGCACCTCCCGGAGGATCTTCTTCATCTCCTTCTTGGTGGCGGCGTTGACCACCCGCGGCCCGCGCGTCAGGTCGCCCCACTTGGCCGTGTGGGAAATGTACTTGTGCATCCTGGCGAGGCCGCCCTCGTGGAGCAGGTCGACGATCAGCTTCAGCTCGTGCAGGCACTCGTAGTAGGCGACCTCGGGCTGATAGCCCGCTTCGACCAGCGTCTCGAAGCCCTTCAGCACCAGCTCGGTCGCCCCGCCGCAGAGCACCGCCTGCTCGCCGAACAGGTCGGTCTCGGTCTCCTCGGCGAAGGTCGTTTCGATGACGCCGGCGCGCGTGCCGCCGATGCCGTCGGCGTAGGCCAGGGCCTTCGCCCTGGCCTTGCCGCTCGCGTCCTGCCAGACGGCGATCAGGCAGGGCACGCCGCGGCCCTGCTGGTACTGCCGCCGCACCAGGCCGCCCGGGCCCTTCGGTGCGATCAGCACGACGTCGAGGTCCTTGCGCGGCTTGATCTGCTTGTAGTGGATGTTGAAGCCGTGCGCGAAGAGAAGCGTGGCGCCCTTGTCCAGGTTCAGCAGGATGTCCTTGTAGAGGCCCGCCTGGGCGAGGTCCGGGGCAAGCAGGGCGACGAGGGCGGCACCCTTCACGGCCTGCGCCGGCTCCATGACCTTCAGGCCGTCCTTCTTGGCTTGCTTCCAGCTGTCGCCTTTGCGCACGCCGACGACGACGTCGTGGCCGGAGTCCTTCAGGTTCAGCGCATGGGCACGGCCCTGGCTGCCGTAGCCAAGCACCGCGATCCGAGCGCCCAGCAGGGCCTTCTTGTCCACGTCCTTCTTCGAATACGCACGCATCGACTTTCTCCTCAACTCATTCCGATCCGGACCGGTGAAAAGCTCTTAAACGAAGAACCCCGCGGCGGCCGTTGGCCGGGCGGGGTTCCTGGTGTCCGTTGGCGCTGTCTTGCGCTTTCAGCCCGGAGCCCCGCACCTCCGCAGGGGAAGCAGGGACAGAGAAGCAAGCAGCAGGCTCTCCAGCCCGAGGGCCGGATCAGAGAGGAAAGAAGTGTCGACGATCGACTTCATCTAGCTCGTGCCTGCAGCAAAGCTGAAAACGGGAGCATACGGAACGCGAATAGCAGCACAGCGTGAGGCGAATTGTCAACCGCGCCAAAAAAAGGATCCGCTAAGCTGTAGGCATCTTTCGGGCAAGACGGGGCAGAACGCCAATGTTCGAGGAGCGCGATTCAGGGGCGGCCCGGCCGCTGTGGCTCGTGAGCGAGCGCGATCTCGAGGCGTGGTCGGGCGCGCAGGACGAGGCGACCCGGCGCTGGCTCGCCGCACTGCGCTTTCGCGCCGAACGGCACCAGGTGGCGTGCCTGCCGGATGCGGACGGGGGCGTGCGCGGCGCCGTGCTGGGCTTGGGCTCGCTCGCCTCGCCGGAGGAGCTCGAGCTGTGGCACCTGGCGGGCACGCCGGAGCGGCTGCCTGCCGGCGCCTGGCGCATCGCCAATGCGG
>Ga0209048_10001522_pt1 | contig 23754 bp, 19 predicted proteins | sample FrelakmetCRP12CR_FD_187146 | JGI IMG/M metagenome (GOLD analysis project Ga0209048, IMG submission 187146) | Freshwater lake sediment microbial communities from the University of Notre Dame, USA, for methane emissions studies - CRP12 CR (SPAdes)... | ecosystem: Environmental > Aquatic >... | reverse complement strand
CTGCGTAATTTTCGATCCGCCTTACATGCACACCCCGGGTGGAACGGCACATCAAAACCATCAAAACTACGAGCAATACTACAACAACAATGGAATCGTCCACTCGACCAAGAAATATCATGAAGCCGTTCTCGACTTGTACTTCGGGGGATCGAAAGAGGCGTTCCGGGTTCTGAAACCCGGCGGGGTCCTGATCGTGAAATGCCAAGACGAGGTGTGCGCGAACCGACAACGGCTCACGCACGTCGAGATCATCAACGAGTTGTCCGAGATGGGGTTCGAGGTTGACGACCTATTCGTCGTGCTCAGGAACAATCGCCCTGGCGTCAGCCGGATTCTGCGACAAGCCCATGCGAGGAAAAATCACTCTTACTTCCTCGTCTTCCGTAAAATCACGCCAGCAAACTATCGAATTCCGAGAAAAACCGGCCAAATGGCTTTACGTTTAGCGGAGGGAAAACCGCATTCAATTTATCGTAGCTCACGGGAACATCCAGGTAGTAGATCCGTTTCAATTGCGCAATGTGCATCTGGTAAATCCGCCACTGGTCGGGCAGGCAAATCTCGATGACTTCCCGCTTGCGTTGGTCGGTCTTCGTCTCCGTGAGAATCACCGGTGTGCCCAGGAACCGGCCGGTGCCGTAAACACCATCGAGAACGCGCTGATGCGCCCAGACCTGAATGACGCGCTCCCGGGTTGAAATTTTGATGGGCAGGTGGAATTTCGGTTTATCCTTGCCAAGGTTGAACACAAAATCCGTCGGCAGCGTGGTTTCCATGTCGAGGTTCAAGACCGGCAGCCGATTGGTGGGGTTCACGCCGAGCCGCCATGCGAAAAGGTGACCGATAATGTACTCGAAGAACGTGCCCGGCGTTTTCTGGTCCCCATCCTTGTGAAGATCGACATAAGCGCAAAAGCTGATCGCCGCCGAGTAAATCGTCCGCGTGATCGTTTCGGGCGAGAGTGTGTCCAGGCTGCCTTTCTCCAGACAGCCGCAGAGCGTGTCCCATGCCTTGACTTGGTCAACGTACAGTGCGCTGTTAACCGCCCGCGAGTTCTTTTTCTTGCCGGCAAAAGCGAAGTACTCCTTGCCGAGAACGAGTGACTTCAAAGGCACACGTTCCTGATCCCGCATGCTACGGAGAGCCGCATGGACACACTCCGTAAGAAGGGCGCGGTTAACCGCTCCGCGCACATCTTTGCCAAACCCCTTTTGGAGCCGGGCGTACGAAAGCAATGGGTCATTAGGCATGGCGGGATAATGGCAAATTGGGCGTTTGCATTCAACCCTTCTTCCGGCTTACGGCCGGGGTGACGCCGGCCGCAGGAGCTTGAGCAGCAGCAATTCGAGCAAGGTGTCCGGCGCGGAGGCGCCCGTGAGGATCGCCTCGTGCGCGGCCACGGTGGCCGCCAGGCCGCAGTGCAGCTCGGCGGCGCTGAAGTTGCGGGCCTGCGCGCCGCGGTGGTAGAGGCCATAGGGATTACCCTGGCGCGGATCTTTTTCCACGGCCCCCAGCGCGGCGTCCACTTCTGGCGCTTTTTTCCACTCCGCGTTGTTCCAGTTGCCCCGCTCGACGAGCCGGAGCCAGCTGCGGTCGAGACAGGCGCGCAACAGGATCAGTTCCCGGAAGCGGGATTCGAGGTTGATCAGCAGCCCGACGCACGCGTTGGGATCCTGAAACAGGAACTGCCGGCAGACCGCGAGGGCTTTGGGCAGATCCCGCTCGCCCACGGCGTCGGCCAGCGCCCAGAACTCCGCCTCGCGGGCGGGCGCGACGAGCAGGCGGATGTCGTCGGGGCGCAGGTCCTTCCGGTCGCCGAGGTACACGGCCAGCTTTTCGACCTCCAGCGCGATCTGGCGCGTGTCATAGCCGGCCTGCTGCAGGAACGCGTCCAGCACGTCGTCGCCGGCGCGCACGCCGGCCCGACGGAAACAGTCCACGGCCCAGGCGCGGGCGGGGCCGGCCTGCTGGCGGCTTGTTTCCGGCTGTTCGAAAGCCGCCAGGGTGCCCAGTTCCTTGCATACCTTGAAAAACGCAGAGCGGCCGTCCACCTTGGACGCGCTGATCACCAGCGCCACGTCCGCGCCCAAGCCCTGTTTCAGTTCCCGGGCGAAGGCGTCGCGGTGCTCCTTGAGCGCCTCGCCCTTGAGGGTCGCCGTATCAGCGAAGAAATTGGCGTCCTGCAGCCAGACGACCTTGCGCCCGCCGAGGAAACCGCGGGTGCGCAGCGCGCCCAAGCAGCGCTTGAGCGCCGCGCCGGCCTCCTCGGCGTTGGTTGCCTGTCCGCCGATGGTTTCCAGGCCGAAGGCCTGGTCGGCGGGCGGGCAGAGTTCATCCACGCGCTGGCGCGCGGCCGCTTTCACGCGGAACTCGTCTTCGCCATAGATCAGCCACAGCGCCGGCCGGGCGGCGGTCGGATCGAAAGGCTGTTTTTTTGTCGCCATGGCGCGCGGGCTGCCGGATACTGGAGCCCAGCTTAGCCCGCCCGCCGCCCGGCGCGCAACCTGAAAAGGTGCGGCGGCGGCCGGGCGGAGCAGAAGGATGGGCTGATGATCAGGAAGGGAAGCCAGCGCAAGCCGGGGCACCGGACGGAGGAGCAAGGATTATGAAAAACTTGTGGGCGCCGTGGCGCATCCAATACATCCGCCAGTCCCGCGCGCGGAACTGCTTTCTGTGCGCGGCCTTCCGCAGCCCGCCGCACCGGGACCGCGCCAACCTGCTGCTCAAGCGCGGCCGGACCTGCGGCCTGATGATCAACCGCTTCCCGTACAACGGCGGACACTTGATGGTGGCGCCGCGCCGCCACGTGGCCGAGCTCCAGGATCTCCGGCCCGCCGAGCAGGCGGAACTGATGCGCCTGACCACCGCGGCCGTGGCGGCTCTGAAGAAAACCATGCGGCCCGACGGCTTCAACCTCGGCATCAACCTCGGCGCCGCCGGCGGCGCGGGGCTGCGCGATCATCTGCACCTGCACATCGTGCCGCGCTGGAACGGCGACACCAACTTCATGCCGGTGTTCGCCGACGTGAAGGTGATTCCGCAGGCGCTGGACGAGTTGTGGGCGCAACTGGCCGCCGTGCTGCATTGACTTGGCTGGTTTTGTCGGTATGCTGTGCAGCCTGTCGCTGGGACGCGCAACGCAACAACCAACAGAAGGAGAGCACGCTATGCCGCTTAAACTGCCGGACCTGCCGTACGCCTACTCGGCACTGGAGCCTCACATGGATGCGCTGACGGTTCAAATCCATCACGACAAACATCACGCCGCCTATGTCAACAACCTCAACGCGGCGCTCGACAAGCACCCCGAACTGCACGCCAAGCGCCTGGAAGATCTGCTGACCAACCTCAAGGCCGTGCCCGAGGACATCCGGACGGCGGTCCGCAATAATGCCGGCGGCACGTGGAACCACAACCTCTTCTGGGACATCCTGAGCGGACAGGGCGGCGGCCAGCCCGCCGGCGCGCTGGCGGCGGATCTCAAGGCAACCTTTGGCGACTTCGCCGTGTTCCAGCAGAAATTCACCGCCGCGGCGGTCGGCCAGTTTGCGTCCGGCTGGGCCTGGCTCTACCTCAACGACCAGGATAAGTTGAGCATCGGCGCCACGCCGGGCCACGACAATCCGCTGATGGTCGGCGTCGCGCCGTTCACCGGCCAGCCAATCCTCGTCGTGGACGTCTGGGAACACGCCTACTACCTCAGGTATCAGAACCGGCGCGCGGATTTCGTCGCCGCCTGGTGGAACCTGGTCAACTGGAAGAGGGTCGAAGAGCTCTACGCCCAGGCGAAATAGCGGGCGGTTCCCCGCCGGGGTGGATGCACGGCCGGTCGTCCTCCGCGGAGGACGCCGGCCGTTTTCCATGTCCGGCCTGCGCGACCCGGCCCGGCGGGGACTTCAGCGTGGCGGCGCCGGCTGGCCAGGCGTCGCCGCCGGCGGGTTGGCGGTCCTGGCAAACTTCTCCTTGAAGCCCTCCGGCAGGACGCCTCCGGACAGCCAATAGCCGTCAGCCGTGAAGGTCAGCCGGTACCGCACGGGTGTGTTCCGCGGTGGCACGGTTGTTTCGATCAGGACGTGCTGGGGCGCCACCTCCACGATCTTGAAGGGCCCCTGATTGGTCTGCCCCTCGAAAACGGACCGAATGTAATTCCTGGTATAGGCCACACGGAGTTTCCCGAAGCGGGCGCCCAGTTCCTCCAGTTTCTCCGCGGAATAAGCCCCCGTCGAGCGCAGGTACTCGAGCGTGGCTTCCTTGTCCGATTGAAACGTCCCCGCCAGCCGTGGATCCGGTGGCACCGGGTCCTCCGCCCGGCGCTCTGGGCTGGTGGCGCAGCCCGTGGCCAACACCAGCAGGCACAAGGCGATGAAATTTCTGCTCATGATTCGATCGCCCACCATGTTCTTTTCGGGCGGCAAATCCGTGGCGCACTTGCCGCACGGTGGGCGTGGCGGCATCTTACCCAATAACGGGCCGCCATGCAACCAGCCGCCAGCCGGGGACTGCATCCCCGATCAGGATAAGCCGGCGGCCAGTTTTTCCAAGGCTTGGAAAACGCCGCCGCCAGGGCTTAGCTTTGCGCCCAAGGGTCATGGACAACCATCACCACGACGTGCCATATCGTCAAAAGGTCTTCATCGCATCGTCCATAATCTCCCCGCCTCCGCGTCTCCGCGCGAACCAATTTGAAGCCGGGGGGATGACGCTGATTTGAACATGGCTTACGCGCGGATTGAGGATCAACCCGGCGCTTGACTCGCCTGTGGGGCCGTGTTGTCATCCCGCCCATGTTACGGAACGTTCATCGACTCGCGGCGCTGGCGCTGGTCCTGGCCGGGCCGCTCATGGCCGGCGCGGCTGGCGAGGTCACGGTGCGCGCCGACACCTCGGCGCAGGCCGTCCGTGACCTACGCGCGTGGCTGGCCGGGCCGCGGGAGAAGCGCGCGGAGCTGGCCGCCGCCCCATTCGCCGCCGTGGCGCTGACGCGGGCGGACGCGGACTCCGCCACCCGGGCGCTGTGGCTGGACCACGCGGCGTTCATCCGCGCCACGCGCGCGGCGGAGATGCACGCCAAGGTCATCGAGCTGGGCGGGTTGAAGATGAAGTTCGACCTGGTCCGCTTCAACGGCCCCCGCACTCCTCCGTCCGGAGGATGCAGTCTGTTCCTGGCCCTGCATGGCGGCGGCGGGGCGCCCCCGGAAGTCAACGAGGCGCAGTGGCGGAACCAGTTGGCGCTGGCGAAAGGCTACCATCCGCGGGAGGGCCTCTACCTGGCGCCTCGCGCGCCCACCGACGCGTGGAACCTCTGGCACCAGCCGCACATGGACGACTTCTTCGACCGGCTCATCCAGGACCTGATCGTGCTCGAAAACGTGAATCCGAACCGCATGTACATCTTCGGCTACTCGGCCGGCGGCGACGGCGTGTACCAGCTCGCGCCGCGCATGGCCGACCGCTGGGCGGGCGCCGCGATGATGGCCGGGCATCCGAACGACGCCTCGCCGCTCGGCCTGCGCAACCTGCCCTTCGTCATCCAGGTGGGCGCGAACGACGCGGCCTACCGGCGCAACGCCGTCGCCGCCAAATGGGGCCGCGAACTGGATGCCCTGCAGCAGGCCGATACAACCGGCTATCCGCACTTCACGAAGCTGCACGAAGGCAAGGGGCATTGGATGGACCTGCAGGATCGTCAGGCGATTCCGTGGATGGAAAAGTCCTCGCGCGTCCCCTTGCCGGACAAAGTGGTCTGGCACCAGTCCCCCCGGACGCACCGACGCTTCTACTGGCTGGCCGTGCCGGAGGCCCGGCCGGGACAGGACCTCGTCGCGCAGCGCACCGGGCAGACCGTAACGCTCGCCGCCACCAACACGGCGGCGGTCACCGTGTTGTTGAACGACGCCATGTTAAATCTTGACCAGCCGGTGGTGCTGCGCGGGGCGGGCGGCCCGCTGTTTTCCAACCGGGTGGCGCGCACCATCGCGACGCTGGGCCGGACGCTTGCCGAACGCGGCGACACCAATCTGGTCTTCAGCGCCGAGGTGACCGTGGCGCTGCCGTGACGGCCGCGTCGCGTTGTCGCGGGCCGGAATGAAGGAAGCGGTCAACGCAGCGCATACCAGACCAAGGCAAATTCTTGTGGGCGTCCTCCGCGGAGGAAAGCCCCGCGATGATGTTTCCATGGTTGGCGCGGGGCTGGAAGCCCCGCCCACAAAGAGGTGCGCCCACCCGACACCTGACAGATACTTTCAAGGTTGCTGGAAGTCCCGTGTAGATCAGGCGGCGGGCTTCAATAGACTTCGCGGCGCAGGCTGTGGACGGCCAGGGCCAGGCCGAGCGCGGCCAGCGCCAGCCAGACGCCGAGCGCATAGCCGAGCTGCAGCAGCGCGGTGCGGCCAAAGAGCGCCCAATCCACATCCACCAAGGCAGCCAGCCGGATGAAGGGATGGTGGTGCCAGGCGACATAGGCGACGCACTGCTGGTACAGTGCGCTGCCGCGGCTGTGCAATCCGAGAGCCAGCATGCCGAGCATGGGCATCACCGCCAGCCAGCCGAACAGAAAGGCGCCGGTGGCGAGGTAGGCCGTGAGCGAACGGCCGAACAGGCCGGAGATGCCCAGCGCGACCGCCGACAACACCCAGCCGACCAGGATGTTGAGCGCCAGGCACCCCAGCACCAGGGGCAGGGACGGACCGCCCCACAGCGATCCGACCAGCAGGAACGGAACGGCCAGCAGCGCCAGCCAGAGCACGAACGCCCAGGCGCCCAGCAATTTGCCCACCGCGATGCGCGTGCGTGTCAGCGGCGAGTTGATCAGCCCCGCCAGCGTGCGTTGCTCGCGCTCCTGCGCCAGGCGCCCGGCGGCGGCGAGGGGCGCAATGGTTACCAGCAGGCCGAGCTGGCAGAACAGCGTGGCCCAGACCAGGCCGTTGCCGATCGCCGAGGGCTCGAGGCGCCCGTTGTCCACCAACGCCACGGTCAGCGCCACGCCGCTGATCACCGCCAGCGTGCCGACGAAGAACAGCGCGATCAGCCACAGGCGCTTCTCGCGCACGCGCACGCGCAGTTCCAGCCAGAAAAGCGGATTGTGTTCCCTCATAGCGGCGGCGGCTCCTCGTGCAACAGGGTGCGCAGCACCACGTCGGTCAGCTCCACCTGCTGGCGCTTGAATTCAAAGACGTCCACGCCCCGGTCCATGACGGCGCGGAGCGTCGCCGCGGCGGCGGCTTCGTCCTCGGCGGCAAACGCCACGGTGTCCCCGCCGGCCGTCTCCGGGGCCAGTCCGCGGGCGGCGAGGGTTTGCCGGACGACGTCCGGCCGGCTGCCGCGCAGCAGCCAGCGTGCGCGGCCGAAGCCGGATTGGATGTCCGCGCGCGAGAAAAAGACCTGGCCCGGCGCCACCTCGACCCATTGGCCGCGGTTGACGATGCCAAAGCGGTCGGCCAGTTGATGCAGTTCCGGCAGGATGTGCGACGAAATAACGATCGCGCGCTGGCCGGCGGCGAGCTTCTTCACCAGCTTGAGCAGATCGCTGCGCGCGGCGACATCCAGGCCGGCAGCGGGTTCATCCAGCAGCAGGACCGGCGCGCGGCCCAGCAGAACGCGGCCCAGCGCCAGACGGCGCTGCCAGCCGGCGGAAAGCGTCTCGACCTCTTCCTCCAGCCACGGGGCGAGGCCCAGCAGCTCGATGACTTCGTTCATCCGGCCGGGGCGTTCCGACGCGGCGATTTCCAGCGTACGGGCGAAGAATTCGAGGTATTCGCGGGCGGACACGTCGGTATAGACGCCGAGCGGATCGGGCATGAAGCCGATGTAGCGCGCGGCGCGCCGGGGCTGGCCGGTCAGCTCGGCGGCGCCGCACAGGACGCGGCCCGCCTGCGGCCGCAGCAGTCCGCTGGCGAGCTTGAGCAGTGTAGTCTTGCCGGCGCCGTTCGGCCCCACCAGCCCGAACACCTCGCCGGGCCGGACCACCAGCGACATGCCGCGCACCGCTTCGATCCCAGTGGGATAGGTTTTCCGAAGCTGCTCCAGCGTCAACGTATGGTCGTCAAGTTGGGCCACGGTCCTCCGGGGGGCGGGGGGTATCGAGGGGCAGTTGAATGATCCAGGCGACGCGGCCGGTGCTCCGCGCGCCGGTCAGGTCCACCTGCACCGCCGGCGGTTCATCGTCCACGGCGAGCACAAACCACGTATTGGTAAATGTCGTGGGCGGCACGACCTGTTCATCGGCCGCCTCGGAAGCGCGCGCGACCTTGAACAACTCGGCCAGCGGCTCCGGCAGGCCGGCAAGCTGATTGGTGCTCGCACACGCAGCGGGGTCCACCGTTTGGCCCGCCGCCACCTGGCCGACGATCCGCCACTGGCCGCGCGCGAGCACGTGCAGGTTCCGCAGCGGCCGCAGCACCTTCAGCAACGGCTGGTCCGCGCGTCCGGCGAGCGCCACCGGCAGGGACAACGGCCGGAAACAGATGAATTCATGCAGAGCGATGTCGCCCCGGCGCAGGCCCAGAAAACCGAAGCGGTCCAGGGGCGGCCGGCGGGTGACGGTGCGCGCGTCCACGCTATGCCGGCTGAAGCGCTCCACCAGTTCCAGGCTGCCGGCGGGCATGCGCCATTGCAGTTGCGGTTCCTCGAAGTGGAGCGCCTGCGCCACGCTCTGGCAGCACACTTCCGGCCAGGGGGCGTAGGCCAGCCGGAACTCGGTGACATCGGTCTGCACGGCGCGGGGCAGCAGCAGGCGGCCGCCGGCCCAGCCGGCGAAGCCCACCGCCACGGCAGCGCCCGGCGCCAGCCACCAGAGCAGCAACCGGCGCGATCCTTTAAGCCGGTAAAAAGCCACCGGCAGTCCCGCGGCGATGATCAGTCCGAACAAACCCAGCACGCCAAAAGTCCAGCCCAGAAACAGGCCGCGCGCCGCAAACAAATGGCGGCCGTTTTCCAGCGTCGGAACGTTGGTTCGGGAATCGAACCAGGGCACATCCGCCAGGGAGAACTGTCGGTTGCCGTGCCAATGGTCTTCCGGCGCGGAGCGGCCATCCGTTGACTTCGCGATCGCGGCGAGCCCGCCCAGCAGAATGCGTTGCGGCGCGGCCAACCCGGCGCGGTCGGCCATGGCGGCAGCCGTTTCCGGCCGGCTGTAGAGCCAGCGTCCCGACAACAGCAGCCGGCGCAGCAATACGGCGTCCAGCGGCTGCCGTTGCCACGCCGGCGCGGAAAGCCACACCGCCCCCACCTCCAGGTAGGGCTGAAAAACCGGCGGTAGTTGCGGCACGGTGAGCACATTGCTGATGTTGTGCTGCTCGCGCAGAAAACGGTCGGCCTCGACATCCTCCGTGACCCACGCCCAACCGCCGGAATACGCGTCATTTGCGCTCTCGAAGAGCTCCACCAGGAGGCGACGATCCAACAGACGGCCGGCCGCGTCGCACAGCTCCGCACGCACAGCCAACAGGTTGCCGGCGCTGTCCGCGAAATCCATAAACGCCATGCTGCTGCGCTCGAGCGCGGGCAGCACCAGCGGCGTGCCCGGCGCGGGCGCCGCCAGCGTAAACTCCTCGGCGAACCGTTCGACGCGGAGCGGCGCGCGCAGGTCCAGCAGGTTGAACGGCCGGGGCCAGAAATAGTCCGGCTCTTCCCGGGGCACGGCCGGCAACTGGGCGTTGAATTGGGTCAGCACCTGCCGCAGCGAGGGCGTCGGCGGGCGCAAATCGCTTTTCAACACCTGGCGGTAACTCAGCCGCAGGGTCAGCGGCCAGGCCGGTGGAGCGCCCGCGGCCCACCGCACGCGCAGGTCGCCAAGATAGCCGCCCCGGGGCCGCGAGGGAATAAGCCACTTGCCTTCAACGGAGGCGATGCGCCCGGCGCCGGGATCTTTCCAAAGCGTGCGGATCGCGGTCACCTTGCCGCCGTCCATGGGCACCAGCTCGATCTGCGCCGCGCGGTCGCGCGGCGCGGCCGCCAGCCAGGCGGCGTAGGACTCGGCCTGCGCCGGTACGGCGGTACACTGCGCGGCCGCCCACGCCACAGCGGCCAGCCTGCGCAACCAGCATGCGTCCACGCGTCCTCCGTTCACCGGCGCCTAGCAAACACGGGCCATGGGGAAATGACAAGCCCAAACGGTTCCGTTCCGCCTTGGCGGGACCGCCGGGGCCCGCTATACTGCCGCCCGGACAGCGAGGATACCCGGCCGATGAAAAAATTTTACGTCACCACGCCGATCTATTACGTGAACGACCTGCCGCACGTCGGCCACGCCTATACCACCGTGCTGGCCGACGTCCTCGCCCGCTACCACCGGTTGCTGGGCGTGCCGACCTTCTTCCTCACCGGCAGCGACGAGCACGGCCAGAAGGTCCAGAAAGCCGCGCAGGCCGCGAACCTGACGCCGCAAGAGCAGGCGGACCAGACCGTGGTCCGTTTTCAACAGCTCTGGAAGAAGCTGGGCATCACCCACGACGACTTCATCCGCACGACCGAGGACCGGCACAAGATCATCGTGCAGCAGATTCTCCAGGATCTCCTCCAGCGCGACGAGATCTACCGCGCCGAATACGACGGCTGGTATTGCGTGCCGTGCGAACGGTTTTACACCGCGAAGGACCTGGTCGCAGACGCCTGCCCCGAATGCCACCGGCCGGTGGACAAGATCCGCGAGGCCAATTACTTCTTCCGGATGAGCAAGTACCAGGCGTGGCTGATCGAATACATCCAGGAGCATCCCAAGTTCATCCAGCCGGATTTCCGCCGCAACGAAACGCTCGGATTCCTGCGCAAGCCGCTGAACGACCTGTGCATTTCGCGGCCTAAAAGCCGGATGAGCTGGGGTATCGAACTGCCCTTTGACGCCGACTTCGTGACCTACGTCTGGTTCGACGCGCTGGTGAATTACATCAGCGCCATCGGCTACCGCAGCGACGAGGCGGCCTTCCACAAATGGTGGCCGGCGTCCGTCCAGCTCATCGGCAAGGACATCCTCACCACGCACACGGTCTATTGGCCGACGATGCTCAAGGCGATGAACCTGCCGTTGCCGGAGACCATTTTTGCGCACGGCTGGTGGCTGACCGGCGAGAGCAAGATGTCCAAGAGCCTCGGGAACGTGGTGAATCCGATGGACATGATCGAACGCTACGGGGTGGACGCCTTCCGTTATTTTCTCATCGCGGAAATGGCCATGGGGCAGGATGCCTCGTTCACCGAGGAGGCCTTCATCCGCAAGTTCAACGCCGACCTGGCCAACGATCTCGGCAACCTGCTCAGCCGCCTGCTGAACATGCTCGGCCGGTATACCCAGGGCAAGCTGCCCGCGGCCCACACCCCGGCGCCCGCCGGCGCGGAGGAACAAGCGCTGTGGGACACGGTCCAGGCCGCCGTCACCTCCCTGGAACGCTCCGTGGCCGACCTGCGCCTGCACGACGGCCTCGGGGCGGCGCTGGGGGCGGTCAAGGCGATCAACCGCTACCTTGAGGTCAAGCAGCCGTGGACCCTGGCCAAGCAGACCGATCCGGCGCCGCTCCACACGACGCTCTATGCCGCCGCCGAGGCCCTGCGCGTGGCCGCCAGCCTGCTCTATCCGGTCATGCCGGAAAAGATGACCGTGGTCCTGCGCTCGCTCGGCCAGACCCGCACGACGCCGAAGTTGGAGGAACTGCGGACGTGGGGTGTGCTCAAGCCCGGCGCACCGGTCAAGGACTTTGGGCCGCTCTTTCCGCGCGTGGTCGCCGGGGAGGAGCAACCCCCCGCCCCCGCCCCCGACGGGCCAGCCCAGCCGCCCGCGGCGGCGTCGTCTGAGCTGGTGGATTACGACCTGTTCAGCAAGCTCGAACTGCGCACGGCCAGGATCGTGGCCGCCGAACGCGTCGCGGGCGCGACCAAGCTGCTCAAGCTGGACGTGGTCCTAGGCGAGGAACGACGGCAACTCGTCGCCGGCATCGCCCTGCACTACGAACCGGAAGCGCTGATCGGCAAGACGGTGGTGGTCGTGGCCAACCTCAAGCCGGCAGTCATCCGCGGCGTGGAGTCGCGCGGCATGCTGCTCGCCGCCTCCAAGGGCGAACAGTTACGCCTGGTCACCCTCGACGGCGAATTGTCCAGCGGCGCCAAGGTGAAATAGCGCGGCAGGAAAGCAACGTCATGGAAATCTCCCTGGGCCAATCGCAGCAGCAGCGACAGCAAATGATGCTGGCGCCCCAAATGCGCCAGTCGCTGGAATTCCTGCAGGTGCCGATGCTCGAACTGCGCACGCTGGTCCGGCAGGAAATGGAGCAGAACCCGACCCTGGAGGAACAGCCGCCGGAGAACGAGCTGGTCGAAGTCGAGGTTGGCGACGAGGACGCCCGGAAGGCCGAGGAACAGGAATTCCAGGACGAGTTCAAGGTGCTGGCGCAGATCGACGACGAGTGGCGCGATTACTTCCGCCTGACCCAGACGGCGCGGCCGTATACCGCCAGTGACGCGGCGAAGCGCGAGTTCATGATGAATTCGCTGACGCGGCCGGAGTCGTTGCAGGACCACCTGCTGAGCCAACTGAAACTCTTTGGCATGCCGGATCACGAGCAGCGCATCGGCGAGCTGATCATCGGCAGTATCAATGACGACGGCATCCTGACCACGTCGGTGGAGGAACTCGCCAGCTCAGCCGGTTACACGCTGGCGGAGGTGCAGCACGTCCTGGAGACGGTCCGCGAGTTCGATCCGGTCGGCGTCGGGGCGCGCGACCTGAAGGAGTGCCTGCTGCTGCAACTGGCGCGGCTCGGCAAGCAGGATTCGGCCGCGGCGCGGGTGGTGCAGGAACATTTGGAGGCCCTGGGCGCCCGGCGGTATCCGGCCATCGCCCACGCGCTGAAGCTGCCGGTGGAGGAAATCCAGCAAATTGCGCACTTTATCGCCACGTTGGAACCCAAGCCCGGCCGCCGGTTCAGCGCCGAGGAGCCCGCCTACGTCACGCCGGAGGTGCTGGTGCAGAAGAGCCGGGGCGAGTACGTCGTGCTGCTGGACAACGAGCATCTCCCGCATCTGTCCATCAGCAAGGCCTACCGCCAGCTCATGGAGAACCCCGCGACCACGTCCGAGGTCAAAGTGTACATCCGTGACAAAATCCGCGCCGGCGCATTTCTGATCAAGAGCATCCAGCAACGCCAGCAAACCATCTTCCGCATTGCCACGGAGATCGTCCGCGTCCAGCGGGAATTCCTCGAACACGGGGTCGCGCGCCTGCAACCGCTGACCATGGCGCAGGTAGCCGATGCGCTCGGTCTGCACGAAACCACCATCAGCCGCGCCCTGGCGAACAAATACATGCTCACCCCGCGCGGTGCGTTCGAGATGAAATATTTCTTCACCCCCGGCTACAAGAACGCCGCCGGCCAGGCGGTGTCCAACAAGACGATCAAGGATGTCATCGCCCAGCTCATCGCCGCCGAGCAGCCCGCCCATCCGTTGTCGGATCAGGCGATCGTCGCCCAGCTCAAGGCGCAGGGTTTCCAGGTGGCCCGTCGAACCATTGCCAAGTACCGCGAGGAATTGCGCATCCTTCCCTCGCACCTGCGCAAAAGCGGATGAGGATACCGATGCCCATGGCTGTCCGGCTCCGATGGCTCCGCGTGTTGTTTCCGGCCGGGCTCCTGGTGCTGGCGGGCTGCACTACCCCGCTGCGCAGCGCCTTTGAAGATCTGCCGCCCGCGCAACTCGATCCCGCGCCGCCCCGACCCATCACGACGCCCCTGCCGCCCGTGGCGGATGCCGGCGCCCAACCCCAGGTTACCAGTGCCCACTGGCCGGCCGCCGTCAGCGCTCAGCCGGTCGGGAGCCAGCCACCGGCCCTGCAGAGCCTCAACGATCTGATCATGGGCCGTCAGCCGCCTGCGGCGGAGCCGGCCGCCGTCCTCCAGCCGCCCACCGCCGAGATCGTCTCCCCGTTCCCGCCGGCCCCTGTGGCGGCCACGTCCCCCGCCAGCCTTCAGCACGCGGCACCCCCGCGCACTCTGCCCCCGGCCCCCCAGCCCGTTACGCCCGCCGCCGCGCCGATCTCCATCCAGTTGAATTTCCGCCGGATCATCGCGCTCCAGACGCTGCTCGACCGCGGCCATTTCTCCTGCAACTGCGCCGACGGCCGCATCGGTTCGCGGACGCGCGCCGCCTTGCGCGCCTGGCAGGGCGCCAACGGGTTGCCGGTGACCGGCGAGGCGGACGCCGCCACCCTGACGAAGATGGGCCCGCTCGACGGCCTCATGACCACCTGCACGATCACGGCCGAGGATCACGTCGCGCTGGTGGCCATTCCAAAAACCTGGCTCGGCAAGTCGCAAATCCAGCGGCTCGGCTACGAAACCATCCTCGAAACGGTCGCCGAGCGCGGTCACGCGGCGCAGCAGGCCATCCGCGATCTCAACCCGCAGGTCAGCGTCTGGCCCGATCCGCCCGCCGGCACAACGCTGACGATCCCCGACGTCAAGTCGTCCGCCCCGTTGCCCCACGCCGCGCGCATTCGCATTATCATCGGCCAGAAGCTCGTCCGCGTCTTCGACGGCGTCGGTCAGCCGGTGGCGCAGTTCCCGTGTTCCATCGCGCGCGACCCGCAGAAACGCGAGCCGTGCGAGATCAGCGTCGCGGTCGTCGCGCCGGACCCGAACTACACCTTCGATCCCGAGCTGTTCAGCGAGGAGCCGGAGAGCAAGACGATCAAGACCAAGCTCATCATCCCGCCCGGACCGCGCAACCCGGTCGGCAGCGCGTGGGTCGGTTTGAGCAAGACCGGCTACGGCCTGCACGGCACGCCGCATCCGGAGGACATCGGCAAGACGGAAAGCCACGGCTGCTTCCGCCTCGCCAACTGGAACGCCATCAAGCTGCTGCACATGGTTGACATCGGCACGCCGGTCTCGGTCGAAGAATAATTCAACCGCCAAAGAGATCTTTCGGCTTGGCGGTTAATTTTTCCGATCTTTTGAAACTCCCATCGCCGTGATAGACTGCCTCCAGCATGAGCGATGATATTCCCGTGGTCATCCGCAACCTGCTGCCCGGTCCGGGCAACTGGGGCGTGTTTCTCGGTGCCGAGGGCCAGTCCAAGGTCATCGCCATCTTCGTGGACCCCGGCATGGCCAGCGCCATGGTCATGGCGCTGCGCAAGGTGCAGGCGCCGCGGCCGTTGACGCACGATCTGATCGCCAGCATCTTCACCGGCCTCGGTGTGCGGGCCATCAAGGTGGTGGTCAACGATCTGCGCGACGGGACCTATTTTGCCCGGCTGTACCTCGAACAGCACAGCGCCCTGGGCCGCAACGTCGTGGAAGTGGACGCGCGGCCCAGCGATTCCATCGCCATTGCCATCCAGCAGCAATGCCAGATTTTCGTCAGCCGCCGGGTCTGGGACGCGGCCGACGACATGTCCGAAATTCTCCGCATGGCCGAGCAGCGCGCCCGCGAGCAAGCCGACAAGAAGAAGGATCCCGAAGAACCCCCGACGGAAGAACCGTAGCGCGGGGAATCGAGGAATGGGTGGTTGACTTATAACTTGACTCATACTTGACTTATCCGGCATACTGTCACGCATGAGTTACGAGCCACAATTCTCGATAACGCCGCAGTTGCTGGCCAGGGTGGAGAACATCGCCGCCCTGCGCGACCGGATTCTGTCCGCGGCCGTGGATGCCGCGTGGATTCCAGCGTTGCAACTGGATGCCCGGGCCCGCAACGCCCATTCCTCTACCGCGATCGAGGGCAACCCGTTGACGCTGGAGCAGGTTCGGGCGGTTGAAGAAGGTCGCCCGGTTCCGGCCGTTCCCGAGCGGGCGCGGCGGGAGGTGGTGAACTATTTCGCCGGGTTGCGTTATGTGGAGAAAAATGCCCGCAAGAAGATCATCGGCCACGCTGACCTTTTTGAACTGCACCGGATGGTCGCCGGGGCGGTGATGGATCAGGGCGAGGCCGGGCGTTACCGCGCCATCCGGGTGCGGGTTGGTCCGCATGTACCGCCGCCACCGGAAGAAGTCTCCGGCTTGATGTTTGAACTGCTGGATTGGTGGAATCAGCGGGCGGTGGCGCTGTCGCCCGTGCTTTCCTCCGCCATTCTGCATTACCGTTTTGAAGCCATTCATCCGTTTGCCGATGGCAACGGACGCACCGGCCGCGCGCTGGCCCTGTGGGAGCTTTATCGGCGCGGCTTCGACACGCATCATATTTTTCCCGTGGACGAGTTCTACTGGGAAGACCGCCCTCGCTATTACGCCGCCTTGCAGGCGGTGCGGCGTGCCGGCGAAGACCTCACGTCGTGGCTGGAGTATGCCGCGGAGGGGTTGGAAGTGGCGCTGGAACGGGCTTGGCAACGTATCCAACAATTTTCGGCCCAAGCACAGGCGCCCAAGCTAATACTGCGTCCCAGGCAGGAGCAATTGCTCCAGTTCCTGCGTGAGCACGGACCCATGACGCCGGCCGCAATTTGGGCGGCCGTCGGCGTCTCGCGCCAGGGCGCCATGGACCTGCTCAAACCACTGCTGGCGGCGGGGCTGGTGGTGCGCGAAGGCACGCGCAAGTCGGGCCGCTATCGCCTGGCCGCCGCTCGTCCGGTCCCGCGCCCCCGCGAGCAATTGGTCATGGGTGATAATCGAAGAGAAACTACCTGATGAAGTGAATTTATGACCAAGCACCACCAACTCAGCCTGGTTCTAGGTGCTGAGGAATCCGAGTTCTACGAATGTCGTGGAGTCTTTGCGGCCAGCTATCTCCATCATCAATGGCGCTCGTCTGCGGATTTTGCTGACGAACGCGAGACCTTGCTAGCCTATGAACAACTAAAGCAGATTTGGCAGCAGCATGCTGCTGCGCTTGGCAAACGGCCAGAGGCTTTCACCCGCACCCATCTGCTGGAGCCAATGCTTTCAGCAATGCATTGGCGTTATATCCCCGAAGCCTCGCTGCCGAATGCGTTGCAAACGCGGAAACGGCCCGACTATTGCCTCTATGCCAAGGAAGATGAATTCAATTGCGCCGCCGCCGGCGGCGATGTTGAACTCTACCGCCTGGCCGGGACCGTCTTGGAAGCAAAGAAGTTTGGACATCCGCTGGACCGGGTATCACACAAGGAAACGCCCAACTGGTTTCCCAGCCGTCAAATCGAAGATTATCTGCAGCACGCTCGCGACGCGCAAGGCCATCGCTTTTTCAATTGGGCCATCCTGACCAACGGCAGTGAATGGCGGCTTTATTCGGAACGCGCCGCGCCGGGTGCCTATTTTGTTTTTTATCTGATGCGCAATGGCTTGCTCTGTTCCGCCGAGGATTTCCGATTGTTTTATTCGCTTTTTCGCGCCGAGGTTTTCGCGCGGGATGCGGAAGGCCATTGCCTGCTCGACGCCATTCACAAGCAGGCGCTCCGCGCCCAAGCCGAACTGGAATTTCACCTGCGGAAGCGCGTTTTCGGCGTGTTGGAAGACTTGGGCTCGGCCTTGCTGCACTTCCCGGAGAACCGGCTGGAGGAGAAAGATTTCCCGGCCGTCTATGAAAACGCGCTGATCCTCCTCTACCGCCTCCTGTTCATCCTCTATGCCGAAAGCCGCGGGTTGTTGCCCGTCAAGGAACGCGGCGCCGGCGCAAATCGGCTGTACCTGAACGATTTTTCCCTCGCGCGCCTGACGGATGATCTGCGCGACAAAACCAAATTCAACAGCGCCGGCGGCACCAATCTGTACGACCATCTGCTCAGACTTTGCCACCTCATCAACGGTTCGCGCGAGCGCCAGAACCGCGAGTGCGGGGTGACCCGCTACAACGGCGGCTTGTTCAACCCCGATCTGCACCCGCTGTTGGAGACTTGGCGCATTGATGACAAAGCCCTCGGCGATGTTCTCCGGCAATTGATCTTTGCCCAGCCGCCGGCCCGCGCGAGCCAACGACAACTGCAACTAAGCACCGACGAAACCATTGATTACAGCACGTTGGAAGTGCGCCAATTGGGCGACATTTATGAAGGCCTGCTCGGCGCGCATTTTGTCCGCGTCGGCGACCGCCTGGAATTACGCGACGAAAACGGCGAGAACCATCGCCACGGTATTTTCTACACACCCGACTGGGTCGTCAAATATCTCGTGCGTGAAACGCTGGCACCGCAGTTGGCGGGGATCGAAAACGCGGAAGACGTACAGCGCGCACTAGCGGCGAAGTCCGAAGAAAAACGGCGCGACAACTCCTTTGCGCACGGCGTTCTCCGGCTGAGTATCGTGGACCCCGCGATGGGCAGCGGCCATTTTCTAGTGCGGGCGGACGAAGCCTTGGCCGATCATATCTTGCGGCACCCCACTACGCGCATCATGACGCGGGCGGTGGTCAGCAGCGGGCCGGGCAAAATCGGCCGCGAGGAAATTATTGCCCAGGGGCTCGTGCCCATCTCACCGGGCATTTCGCAGGAACAGGCCGAAATAGCCTACTGGCGGCGGCGCGTGGTCGAGGCCTGCATCTACGGCGTGGACATCAATCCGATGGCTGTCGAACTGGCCAAGCTCTCGCTTTGGCTGACGTGCATCGCCACCGATGAACCGCTCAATTTCCTCGACCACCATTTGCGCTGCGGCAATGCACTGCTCTCCGTCACGCCGGCGGAACTCCGCCGTCCGCCCGTGTTGAACGACGCGGATGATAAGAGCGCCTTTGAGCTCGGCCAGCAATTACAGGTTGTCCTCTCCGGCGTCATTTCCGAGACCCTGCGCATCGAGACGATTCCGAGCACGGAAATGGAAGTCGTCAAGGAGAAGGAGCAACGCTGGCAAGCCGCGCAGAAACGCCTGCAGCCGTTTCTGGACCTGGCCCATCTCTGGTTGGCCGCGCAGAACGGCGCGCCGGTGGATAGCCTGCACTACCTCACACTGGCAAAACTGCTCGTCACCGCCGACGCCATGCCGGCGGACGAGTTGCGCGAGGCCAAGCGCTTCCTGAAATCCATCGGTTCAACACTGGCGGCGAAGGCCGCCGATTTGAAAGCGTTTCACTGGCAGTTGGAATTCCCTGACGTGTTCTTTGACGAGCAAGGCCAACTGTTGCCGCCGCCGCGCTGTGGTTTCGACGCCATTCTCGGCAACCCGCCCTACATTTCCACCCACACCAGCAGCGCCGAGAAATGGCGCAACGCGTTGGAGCATCGCGCCGGCTACCTCGAAGATCTCTACGTTCACTTTTCCGACTTCGGCTTCCGGTTGCTGCACGATGGCGGCGGCTTCGGCTTCATCGTTTCCGACACCTTCTTCACGCTCGCCTCCAAGCTGCGGATGCGCGAACTGCTCCAATACCACCACCTGCGGCGGCTCGGCCAATGCGATCCCTTCGACGCCACGGTGGACGCCGCCATCTTCGTCGCCCAAAAACGCGGCGAGAACGCGCCGCCGTCCGAAGCGCTGCTGTTCATCCAAGCCCGGCCGCTGCGCCGCAAAGACGGCACGCGCACCGAACCGGAAGAAGCCCTGCCGTTTTTGCCCGCACCCACTGAAATCCAATGGCAAACTTCCACCGAAGTGGCAGGCGTGACCGTGCGCCACGCCACGTTCCGCGAGTTGCGCATCCATGAAGCGCCGTTGGCCCTGTTCACATCTGCCCACAAGCGCGTCTTCTTTGAGCCGCGCCCACAGGCGCTCGCGCTCTACAGCCGCTTCAACGAGCCGGTCAAGGAACTCGTGGCCGAATGGTGGGATAAGATTGAGGACTCCCGCGCCTTCGCCGAAAATCTAGGCGAGCTGCGGAAATATCACCGCACGCTCAAGCCCGGCGATGTCACCCTCGTCGGCCTGATCGCCGAGGGCGGCCAAGGCATGCGCACCGCCAACAACGCGCGCTTCCTCGCCTACCTCGAAGGCACGCCGCAAGCCGAGGACTTGCGCCAGCAGAACGCTGGCTTGACCGCCCGCTGGCTGGCCGATGCGCGCATCGCGCCGCGCTTCCGCCAATTTCTCGAAGATGCTGGCGGCAATCCCGCGCATCCCAACGCCGACCGCGCCGCATGGGAAGCGGCAGTGCATCGCCTGCGCGAGCAATTCAAGCCCGAGGAACTCGGCTTCGGCCGCATGAGCCTCTTCCGGATCGCGCCACGCGCGTTGGTGGCAACGGGCGCGGATTTCCAATTCGTTTGGCAACAACGCAAGGCGGAATTGTTGGCCCGCTGGCAACGGCGCAGGGAACTGGTGGAATTCTGGGGTGGCGAATTCAAGGGCAGTGGCACGCGCTTTGACCCAAGTCCCTTCCGCGCGGCCGAAACGATCAGCGACGTGGACTTTTGCAGCCTGTGTCAGGCTCTTCAGCGTTGGGTAAAGGGCGAGAACACGCGCCGCAAAGGCCAAACCAAAATTCTCGCCGATGTGCTCGGCCTGCGTTCCAGTGAGGACTACGACGAACCCACCGATGCCCCGCGAATCGCCGTCATTTACAACGGTCTCTCCGGGCACGGCCAGTTCCTGCCCTTTCGCAAGGGCGACCCCGAAGGCAGCCGCTGGGTGGATAACGAGCCGCTGTTCGTGGAGTGGACATCGCAGGCTGTGGCTTGGCTTTCAACCAGTCCAATGGCACGTTGGCAAGGGCACACGTTCTTTCTAACCGCAGGTGTCACCTGGACCGCCGTTGCCAATCATGTTGCGTTAAAATCCCGCTATCAGGAACCGTGCATATTCGACGCAGACAGCATGCGGTTAACGCCGGTAGCAGGAACGATATCCGCCGAATCTTTCTTGGCGTTGATGAATAGCGATGTCTTCAGTTTCTTCAAGATGCGCTTTGTGCAGCATACGCAAAAATGGGAAATTGGGAATTTGCGTCAGATCCCGTTGGTTATCCCCACGAAAGCGCAGGGTGCTCGCCTTGGCGAACTGGCGCGTTTGGCGATGGCGTGCAAACGCGCCGAGTTTGCAAGGACGATGCCCGCCGCCGAGGTGGTGGCGCGGACGCGGGAACTGGGGCGGACGTTGCGGGAAGAAGCGCCCACCTATCTGCAGCCCTCCGCGCAGGAATTGCTGCTGGAAACCACCGGCGATTGCCTCGCCGTGATCGAACGCGCGGTCAACTGGGAAGCCGAGCAGCTCTACGGCGTCCCCGGCCTCGGCCCCTTCGACGAGTTCTAGGCCCTCAAGAAAATATCGCCAGTTTCTCCAAAGGCGCTATATTATCGCCGTATGGCGAAACAGGTTCCAGCTTTGGTCAATCCCGCGTTGCTCCGCTGGGCGCGTGAGGAAAGCGGGTACGACATGGATCGTGCGGCTGAACGGCTGCATGTGCCCGCCGTACGGCTGCATGCATGGGAATCAGGCGAAGACCGCCCGACACTGCGGCAAGCGGAGAAAATGGCGGCGCTCTATCACCGGTCATTGCCGGTTTTCTATCTGCCCGAGCCGCCGCCCACCGTGCCTTTGGCGAAGGAATTCCGCCACCTCCCGAACGTCACCCCGGGCGAGGAATCGCCGGAGTTGCGCGTGGCGCTGCGCGAGCTGCGGCGGCGGCGCAACATCGCCTTGGAGTTGTTCGAGGAGAACGAGGATGAGCTCCCCGCCTTCCCTGTGAAGGCTCACCTGCGTGAAGCTACGGAGAGTGTGGGGATGCGCCTGCGAACGGCATTGAACATTTCCCTGGAAACACAGCAAGGTTGGCAGGACGATTACGAAGCTTGGCGCGCCTGGCGTGACGCCGTGGAGGAACACGGAGTCTTGGTCTTTCAGGTGCCCAAGGTGCCGCTAGACGAAATGCGCGGCGTGGTGCTGGCGCGTGATCCGCTGCCGGTCATAGGCGTCAACAGCCGGGAGCACCCCGCCTCGCGCCCGTTCACGTTGCTGCACGAGGTTGTCCATTTGATGCTGTTGCGCAGTGGCGATGAGCGTCCGGCGGCGGACGACCAGCGTCCCACGGCGGCTTGGCAGCCGATCGAACGCTTTGCCGATGCGATCGCTGCCGCTACGTTGATGCCGCGTGCCGTGTTGCTGGCGGAAGATATCCTGCGCGAACATGGATCTTCGCCCCAGTGGACCGATGCTGAAATTCGACAGCTAGCCCGGCGTTTCCGCGTCAGCCCTCTGGCCCTGATGACCCGTTTGGTGAACCTGGAAAAAACCACTTGGGCTTTTTACAACGAATGGCGCGCCGCGTGGGAACGGGCTTGGGCGGCACGCCCTAAACGGGCGCAGACGGGTGGCCCGTCCCGTGTGGACACCATTCTCAGCCGGGTGGGCGGCACCTATGCCGCCTTGGTGCTGGACTCCGTGGCGCGGAATCTGATCACACCCTTGATGGCCTCCGATGCGTTGGATTTGAAGGCCCGTTTCTTTGACAAACTCAAAGAGGCTTTGATCAGCCGCCAACCCAACGCCGCGCCGCTGGCGGAGGCCGCTTGGTGAGCGCGACATATTCCATAGACACCAGCGCTCTGATGGGTTGGTGGCTGCGCCGCTATCCACCGGATATTTTCCCCTCCCTGCGCGATGCCATGGGGAAATTGATCGCGGAAGGAAAACTGTTGGCAAGTGAATACGTCTTGAGTGAACTCGGGGGGAAAGAGGATCCGCTTTATAGCTGGGCGAAGGGGCAGGCCGGCCTGTTTGTGAAAACGGATGAGTCCATCCAACAGAAAGCACAGTATCTGATTCAAACGTATCCGCTGTTTATTGATGCTGAATCTCAGCGTCCAATACAGGCGGACCCTTTCGTCGTAGCACTGGCTCAGGAGAAAGACTTAACCGTGGTTACAGAGGAAACCTTTGCCCACACCAAACTGACCGGCAAACGAAAGAAGCGCACCTATATTCCGGACGTATGCAACAAGGAAGGCATCACTTGCATCACATTTCTTCAAATGATGCAGGCTGAACGGTGGCGCTTCTAGTTTTCAGCCGGGAGCGAGGTGTAGGCTGGCAAGACCGCTGTTTTCGACAGCTTGGACGCGCCAGGGAGCAAACCCTGATGAACAAGGCATCTCCGCTGCTCCTGCTGTCCGGCATGGGCGCCGACGAGCGCGTGTTTGCCGCGCAGATGCAAGCCATCCCCAACTTGATGGTGCCGAAGTGGATCGCACCCGAGGCCGGCGAGTCCCTTGCCCGCTATGCCGAGCGGTTTGCCTCTTACATCGCTCCCGGCGAACCCTGTTTCATCGGCGGGGCTTCGTTCGGCGGCTTTGTGGCGGTGGAGATGGTCCGGCATCTGGACACCCTGGGCTGTTTTCTTATCGGCAGTGTGCGTTCACCGGCGGAATTTCCGCGCTCTTTTCAAGCGCTGCGCAAAGCCGCCCGCGCGACGACCGTGATCCCGTTTGAGTTGGCCAGCCTGCTGAGCAAGGCGGCATTGCTATCCAGCGGCGCTCTAACGGGAAAACACACCGCCACGCTGCTGGCCCAGATGGCCGATTCCGATGCGGCCTTTCTGCGCTGGGCCTGCCGGGCCGTGCTGGAATGGGACGGGCCCGCTGCATCAATTCGCGTTCCGGTTTTCCAGATTCACGGCGCCAAGGACATCGTGCTGCCGGCCGCTAACTCGCGCGCCGATGAAATCGTGGCCGGCGCCGGCCACGCGCTATCCATGACGCATCCGCAGGCCGTCACCGATTTCCTCATCCGGAAAATGCAGGAGCGTTTGCTTTAGTCGGTATGGAAATCTTTCTGCGCTCCGAAGATCTGTGTCAATCTGTGCCACGAACCCGAAAAATCACCGCATTTTGGTATAGATAATTTCGCAAAAAGTTCATTGGGATTGGTCTATGAAAGACTCGTCGTCGGAAGAATTTTCGCGCCAAGACGCCAAGCTGAA
>Ga0209048_10001521_pt1 | contig 23758 bp, 12 predicted proteins | sample FrelakmetCRP12CR_FD_187146 | JGI IMG/M metagenome (GOLD analysis project Ga0209048, IMG submission 187146) | Freshwater lake sediment microbial communities from the University of Notre Dame, USA, for methane emissions studies - CRP12 CR (SPAdes)... | ecosystem: Environmental > Aquatic >... | reverse complement strand
GCGGCACGGCGAATCTGAAGCTCACGCGCGAGCTGCTACTCCTCGTTCTCGAGGAACTGGCCATCGACGACGACTTCGACGAACTCGTCGGCGATCCCGAGGCGATTCCGCCAAGTCGGTTCCCGCAGGCGATAGCGATGGCGATCGCCCTTCGCCATAGCTGGCGTCGTGACGACCTGGCGAGCGTCGCGGATGCCCTCGACCTTCCGTCGAACACGCCCGCTGGTTGATGAACAGGAACGGGACTCGCGTCATGCCCGGCGCGTAGAGGTGGCGGTGGCTGGCCTCACGGGAGCCAACGCCGCCGCCAGTTCGTGGTCGCTCCAACCGGCGCATTGGCCCAGAACTAAGCGCAGATGTCCGCGCCGTAGTTGTTCGAATCCCTCTACATGAACTCGACGGTCGGGCGGCGAAACCGCTCCGGCATCTCAGGCAATCCGGGTCGATTCAGTTGTCGCCACACTGATCGCCAGTTTCCCTTCACCCAAATCCCCTCCCGCTTCTTGTCAAAACGGAGCGTATCGTAGAAGTAGTTGTAGATCCATGCCCATGCCTCCTCTCGATCAGGGACGAGGGACTTCTCCCGTACGAAGAATTCCGGTGGATGCTGCTTGAGAACTCCGTCGACCTCGCGCGGTTCGACCACGAGGTGCAGCAATTCGTGAGCAGCTATCAAACGCCAGACGTTCGCCGGGGTCTTGTGGTGGTTGAGAACAGCATGGACGAAGACCACCGCCTTGTCCGCCCGGTGGTAAACGCACGCGAGCGGACCGTTCTCGACGAACCAGACCTCGAGCGTTTGGCCGAGAGCGGGAAAGAGCTCCCTACGCGTTCGCTCCAGCAAGTCGGGTACGTCCGTCTCTGTGAAGGCCAGCTGTGGCGTTCGACGTGCGTGGGCCGCCCGAACTTCGGCAGACAGATCGAGGGGAAGTCGCATACAGATCCTCGCCAATCGAGTTATCGGCTTCCCGCGGGCGGTTCAGAAGGTACGCCCGGTTCCAGGGTGTGTGCGATGTACGGGCGGCCCGCCCGGCTACCGGCCCGTGACCCTCCGGCGACGGGGCTGCGGAGGTACGCGGACCGGGGGCGAAACGAAGGTGGGCGCGGCCGACAACCTCGCATCTGATGTCAGCTGGCCGGAGGCCTGGACCTACCCTGTCACACCCGCCGTCTATCGTTGTCAGCCATGAACCCCAGATCGGTTACAGTACCGCGCGTGATACCGGCCCACCACGACATCGGCGCGCTGAAAGGCAGGATCCAGGCCGCATCTGCCTGGTACCACAGGCTGATTCTGCTACATGCACCGGCTGACTTTGGGGACCGCCCCGGCCTGCAGGCGTTGGCCGCCGAATTGGGAGTTCCCTACGTTAACGTCTCGCTTGCCCTATCCGAGGCCCTACTGCCCCTCCCGCGTGCCGAGCGGCCGGCCCATGTTGGCGCGGAGCTGGAAGCCCTGATCTCGGCGGGAAATGCGCCTAGCGTGTTGCTCGACAAGGTCGAGGTTCTGTTCCAGCCGGACCTGCGCGTTGATGTCCTGGCGCGCCTCCGGCAGTTGTCCCGCCACCGCACGCTCGTGGTCACCTGGCCGGGGCAGTGGTCGGGAGGCGTCCTGACCTATGCCTCGTTCGAGCATCCGGAGCACACGGAAGAACGTGGCGTGGAGCCACTCTCTGTTTTTTCCCTGTCCACCGAAGGAATCCCGCTGCTATGAGTACTCGCACAACCACGTACGCCGACCTCATCCAGTTCGACCCGATCGAATCCGTTGTCGAACTGAAGGAAGCAGATGCCATCGCGGGCGCCGAACGGCTCGTTCGTTCGTTCGCGGTGTCGGCCCGCATGGCGGACCAATTGGCTGGCGTTGTCTTTCCCCAGCTCCAGTTCGAGAAGCCAGCCGACAACAAGGGGCTGCTGATCGTCGGCAACTACGGCACCGGGAAGTCGCACCTCATGGCGATGCTATCGGCAGTGGCTGAGCACGCCAAGCTTGCCGACGCCGTGTCGAACGCGTCGGCGAGCAAGGCGGCCGAGGCCGTTGCCGGTCGGTTCAAGGTTCTCCGTGCCGAAATCGGCGGCGTCAAGATGTCGGTCCGCGACGTTGTCTGCCAGGCGCTCGAGCAGGGGCTTGCCGACCTTGGCGTCGAGTACCGGTTCAAGCCGATCACCGCGATCCCGAATCACAAAGACTCGTTCCACGAGATGATGGGACTCTTCGGCAAGAAATTCCCGTCAGCCGGCCTTCTCCTCGTCGTGGACGAGCTTCTCGATCACCTTCGTGCCAGGCAGGACCAGGAGCTCATCCTCGACCTGAACTTCCTGCGCGAGCTGGGCGAAGTGTGCCGCACCACTCGGTTCCGGTTCATGGCGGGGCTACAAGAGAGCCTCTTCGACAACCCACGGTTCCAGTTCGTCTCCGACAGCATCCGTCGCGTGAAGGATCGGTTCGAACAGGTTCGCATAGCCCGCGAAGACGTCGCCTACGTCGTGTCTGAGCGGCTGTTGAAAAAGACGGCCACGCAGAAGGGCATCATCCGCGAGCATCTGCTTCGTTTCGCGCCGCTCTACGGGTCGATGAACGAACGGATCGACGAGTTCGTCGGTCTGTTCCCGGTGCACCCGGCTTACTTGGAGACGTTCGAGCGGGTCTACGTCGCCGAGAAGCGGGAAGTGTTGAAGACGATTTCCAAAGCGATGGCCGGCCGGCTGAACGACCCGGTGCCAGACAACGAGCCTGGCCTGTTGGCCTACGACTCGTACTGGGCGGTGCTGCGGGACAACCCCGCCATGCGCTCGGTGCCGGACATCAAGGCGGTGCTGGACAAGAGTTCTGTCCTGGAGGACAGGATCAAGCACGCCTTCCCGAAGCCGGCCTACAAGGCGGCCGCTCTGCGTATTATTCACGCCCTGTCGGTGCACCGCCTGACGACGGCCGACATCTTCGCTCCGGTCGGCGCGACGGCCGAGGAACTGCGTGACTCGCTCTGCCTCACGATCCCGAACTTGCCGGAGCAGGACGCCGAGTTCCTGCGTTCGATGGTCGACACCGTCCTGACGGAGATTGAGAAGACCGTGAGCGGCCAGTTCATCGGCCACAACCGCGAGAACGGTCAGTATTACCTGGATCTCAAGAAGGACGTGGATTTTGACGCGCAGATTGAGAAGCGCGCCGAGTCGCTCGACAAGGGGACACTCGACCGCTACTACTACGACGCCCTGGCGCGTGTAATGGAGTGCACGGACGTTACCCACAAGAGCGGCTTCCGGATCTGGGAGCACGAGATCGAGTGGCGTGAGCGCCAGGCCGGGCGTCTGGGCTACCTCTTCTTCGGTGCGCCGAACGAGCGGAGCACGGCCCAACCGCCGCGCGATTTCTATCTCTATTTCCTCCAGCCCTTCGAGCCAGCGAAGTTCACAGACGAGAAGAAGCCCGACGAGGTGTTCTTCCGCCTTGCCCGCCGCGACGACAAGTTTGAGCAGACTCTGCGGCTGTACGCAGGTGCTCGCGAGACGGCGGTCACGGCTGCGTCCGGCAACAAGAAGATCTACGAGGACAAGGCGACGACACACCTGCGAGGGCTGACCGAATGGCTCCGCGCCAAGATGGACGAGGCCTTCGATGTGGTCCATGAAGGACGCCTGCGGAAGTTCTCGGAGGTCGTGCGTGGCCGCATCCCAGGCGGCGACCGTCCCTCAGTTCGTGACATCGTCAACACGGCTGGCGATGAGTGCCTGAGCGCGCACTTCCAGAACCAGAGCCCGGACTACCCTGTCTTTGGAATGCGCGTCACGCGCGAGAATCGCGGCCAGGCCGCCGAAGACGCCCTGCGTTGGATCGCCGGCCCGATCAAGCCGAAGCAGGGCGCGCTAGTGCTGGACGCGCTGCAGCTCCTCGATGGCGGCCAACTGCGGCCTTCTTCCTCCAAGTACGGGGCGGCCATCCTCCAGCTCCTTGCCAACCGCCCGATCAATCAGGTGGTCAACCATTCTGAGCTGGTTGGGGACGAACAGGGCGTGCCGTATTGGAAGTCCTTCCGTCTGGAGCCCGAGTTCCTCGTCGTGGTCCTCGCCGCGCTCGTGCACAACGGCGACATCGTCCTGGCGATTCCAGGGGAGAAGATCGACGCCGGCGCGGTCGATCGGTTCAAGAACATCGGCGTTGCGGATCTAGTGGGCTTCAAGCACATCGAGCGGCCACGTGACCTGCCGCTCGGCGCGCTTCAGGAACTCTTCGAGCTTCTGGGCCTCCAGCGCGCGATCATCGCGAACCCGGCCAACCGGGAGGACGCGGTCGTGGCGCTTCAGGTGAAGGTGAGCGAGACCAACAGTCGCGTCGCTCTGGCAATTGGACGCCTCTCCACTGGGACTGCTTTCTGTGGCAAACCGGTGTTTTCATCGCAGGACGAAGAGAGCACCCGCGCGCAACTCGCCAGTCTCAAGACTTTCCTGGAATCGCTGCAACCGTTCAACACTGTCGGTAAACTCAAGAACTTCGCGCACGACGCGGCCGCCATCCAGAAGCACCGTGCCGGACTCGACGGGCTCGCCGCGCTGGAGCAGCTCATCGATCTTCTGCAACGCACGGCGCAGGCCGCCGCGTATGTCCAATCGGCTGAGATCCTGCTGCCTCTGGACCATCCCGAAGGTACAAGTATCCGGGAGTTGCGCACGGAATGGCAGGCGAAGGTGGCGGATGCGGCCGCGCGCCGCGCACCTGGTTTCGGCGCGGCGCTCGAACAGGCGCTCGAGTCCGGCCGGCGCATTTTCAAGGACGCGTATGTGGACCTCCATCAGAAGGCACGCCTTGGCCCAACCGACGACAAGAAGAAGGGCAAGTTGGCGAAGGACGCCCGACTGAAGACGCTGCGCGATCTGGCGAGCGTCAATCTGATGCCGACCCAGCAGTTCCGCCAGCTCGAAAACGACCTGCTGAGCATGAAGACGTGCTACCAGCTCGCGGCCACCGATCTCGACGCTACGGCCTGGTGCCCACACTGCGATTACCGTCCGTCGGACGAACCCCTACATGCTGCGCCGCCGGCAAGCCGGCTGGAGCAGATCGACGGGCGGCTGGACCGCCTGGTCGAGGAGTGGTCGAAGACACTGCTCGAGAACCTCGACGACCCGACCATCAAGGGACAAGTGGCGCTCATCGCCTCTGCCGACGGCAAGAAGGCGGTTGAGCAGTTTAGGAAATCGCGGAAGCTCCCGGAGCCGGTCACGCCGGCCTTTGTGAAGGCGCTGCAGGAGGTCTTCTCCGGCCTGGAGAAGGTGCCGGTCACGGAGGCAGGCATCCGCGCGGCGCTGTCGAAGGGGGGGCTGCCGTGTACGCTCGACGAGGCGGGCGACCGGTTGCAGCGGTATCTGGCCGACGTGACCAAAGGGAAGGACCCGTCGCGGGTCCGTATCGTGTTGGAGGAGGCGTGACTCCGTCCCTCCCAAGATCCCGATCGATGTCCACCGCTCGCCGTGCAGTCCGACCTTGTAAGCTACGCACCCGTGGAGCGGTACCGCGACGCCTTCTCGTTGGTAAAGTGCATCGCAAGCGTGACCAGCACGCCCGAGCACTATCACGAACGACCGGCATGATCGTGTCTTGTTAACCTCCGGCCCGGTTTCTTTCCTATGGCCAAGTCCAACAAAGCCCAGCAGGATCTGCAGCTTACAGGCAGAACAGCCGTCGAGCCCGGAAAGGTCGAGTGCCTGGGCCACACCTTCGAGAACGACGTGGCGCGGCGGGAGTATTTCGCCGAACGGCTGCGAGAGAAACTGAAGGATCCGGCGTTCCGTAAGCTGGACGGATTCCCGCAGGGGACAGACGAAGACATCCTGCGCATGTCGGACCCGCCCTTCTACACCGCATGCCCGAATCCGTTCCTTGGGGAGTTCCTACGTTGCTACGGCCGTCTGTACGATCCGGCAGAGCCATACCAGCGAGAACCGTTCGCGGTGGACACGAGCGTTGGCAAGACCGACGCTCTCTACAAGGCGCACGGCTACCACACCAAGGTCCCACACCTGGCCATCGTCCCCTCGATCCTGCACTACACCAAACCCGGCGACGTCGTGCTCGACGGTTTCGCGGGTTCCGGCATGACGGGCGTCGCAGCGCAGTGGTGTGGCGTCGCGCCGGTCGAATACCGCGATCAGCTCGAGATTGAGTGGAAGAAGGCGGGCTGGGCGAAGCCGGAGTGGGGCGCGCGGCGCGCGATTCTAAACGATCTCGGCCCCGCTGCGACGTTCATTGCGGCCGGGTACAACCTGCCGTTCGACTTGAAGATGTTCGCGCGCGAGGCGGAACGCGTTCTCGACGAAGTGGACAGAGAACTAGGATGGATGTACGAAACGCACCACAAGGATGGACGCGTTGGCCGGATCAATTACACCGTTTGGAGCGAAGTGTTTAGTTGTCCGGAGTGCAGCGGGGAGGTGGTATTCCTCGAACAGGCGCTGGACAAGAAGACCAAGCGAACGAAGGAGAAGTTCCGTTGTCCCAAGTGCGACGTAGAACTGACGAAGGATGACCTAGAGCGCCTCTTCGACACTCGTCTCGACCCCGCTCTAGACAAACCGTGCCGTCGCATTCGGCTCGAACCTGTCGTCAACAACTACGAAATCGACGGGGCCACGCGCGAGAAGCCATTCGATCAACAAGACTGGGCGGTGCTTCGCAGAATCGAGGCGTTGCCCTGGCCGAAGGAGGTGCCGACATCGCCGTTCGACTTCGACACCATGTGGGAAGCCCCAAGACTCGAGGGGAGAGGAATCACCCACATACACCACCTATTCCTCCTTCGTCAGGCCCAGGCGCTCGCGCTACTCTGGAGGAAGGTTCACGAGATAGGCGACTGCGCGGTTCAACGTCAAGTGCGCTTCTTTGTCGAGCAGGCCATCTGGGGAATGTCACTGCTTGCTCGGTATGCTCCCACCCACTACTCACAGGTGAATCAGTACTTGGTGGGCGCCTACTACGTAGGGTCGCAGATAGTGGACGTGTCGGTCGAATATGTCCTTCGGTCGAAGCTCCAACGGCTCGCGGCCGTCTTCTCTTCCCGTCCGTTCCGCTACGGTCAGGCGATCATCACCACAGGAGACGCGGCATCTCTTCCACTCCACGAGGCGTTCGCTGACTACGTGTTCACGGACCCCCCCTTCGGTGACAATTACCCGTACGCGGAACTCAATCTCCTTGTTGAATCGTGGCACCGTGTCACAACAAGTCCTACGCGCGAGGCAATCGTAGATCGAAGCAAGCGAGACCGATCGACGCAGAAAGACACGTTCAGATACCAAGCGTTGATGACCGCCTGCATGCGCGAGTACTTCCGCGTGCTGAAGCCTGGCCGGTGGATGACAGTGGTGTTCAGCAATTCCAAGAGCGCGGTGTGGCGTGCTCTTCAGGAGGCCATTGGAGCGGCCGGGTTCGTTGTGGCAGACGTGCGGACGCTGGATAAGCAGCAGCACACGCTGAAGCAGATCAGCTCCAGCGCGGTGAAGCAGGATCTGGTTATCTCCGCCTACAAGCCCACCGAGTCCCTCGCGACGAAGTTCGCGCTCGGCGAATCAAGCGAGATGGGCGCGTGGGCGTTCGTCAGCGAACACCTGCGTAACGTCCCGGTCTTCGTGCCATCGGCCGACAAGGGTGAAACGGTGGCTGAGCGCACGGCGCAGATGCTGCACGATCGCATGATTGCTTTCCACGTGCAGCGCGGCCTGGCGGTCCCCATCAGCGGTCCGGCGTTCGAGGTGGGTCTCCGTGAGCGGTTTGCCGAGCGTGAAGGGATGTTCTTCCTGCCCCACCAGGTGGCCGAGTACGACCGGAAGCGCACGACAGTCAGGGAATTGAAGCAGCTCGAACTGTTCGTCACTGACGAATCGTCGGCCATTCGCTGGTTGCGGCAACAGCTGGAGATCAAGCCCCGCAAGTTGCAGGACCTGACTCCGGAATTCACGCGGCAGCTCCAGGCTTGGGAGAGACACGAAGTGACTCTCGAGTTGCGCGACATCCTCGCGCAGAACTTCGTCTGCTACGACGGAGAGGGGCCGGTGCCGTCGCAGATTCATCAGTACCTGAGCAGCAATTTCAAGGAGCTGCGCAACCTGTCAAAAACGGACCAACGCCTCGTACGTGGAGCGGAGGGCCGGTGGTACGTTCCCGATCCCGCGCAGGCCGTCGACATCGAGAAGCTCCGACAGGCTGCGCTGGTGAAGGAGTTCCAGGAATACCTGGAGAACCCGTTACGGCGGATCAAGGTGTTCCGAACCGAGGCGGTGCGTGCCGGCTTCAAGGCGGCCTATGATGCGCGTGAATATGGGCTGATCGTCCGCGTAGCTGAGAAACTGCCCGAGTCGGTCCTGCAGGAGGACGAGCATCTGTTGATGTACTACGACGTCGCATCGACGAGGTTGGGACGATAACCGCCGAGGCTGAAGGAACGGCGGCCGGACGGCGCCCGAACGGCGCCCGAACGGCGCCCAAGAAAGAGGTCTTTCTGACAGGAGGGCGGGTGGCTGCGGAGGGGAGTTGGCTCTGGAGTCTCGATCACGAGCAGGCGGTGCGCGTGGTGGACGAGGACTGCGTGTGGGGTGAGGCGCTCGTGCGCGCCTGGCTGCCGCGCGCCGACGTCGTCGTCCGCTTGGCCGCGAACCGACTGGTGACGCTCGACGCGTCCCGCGCGCCAAGCCCTGACGATGTGGTGTGGCAAGCAGCGGCGGCGCGCGTGCTCGACGCGCTCGATCACGATACGTTGGTCGCTCCCCTTCAGGCGAACGTCATTCCGCTTCCGCACCAGCTCCAGGCACTGGCCCAGGCCGTCTCAGGCGACCGAGTGCGGTATCTTCTCGCGGACGAAGTCGGTCTCGGCAAGACGATTGAGGCCGGCCTGATTCTGCGCGAGCTTAAGATCCGCGGCCTCGTACGCCGCACGCTGGTCGTGACGCCCGCAGGCCTCCTTTCGCAGTGGGTGGATGAGTTCCGCGTGCGCTTCAACGAGTCATTTCGTCTCGTGCTGCCTGCCTGGCTCTCGGTCCTCCGTAAGGCCGGCGGCATGGAGGACGAGGCGAATGTATGGCGGCTGTACGACCAGGTGGTGTGCCCGATGGACGCGGTGAAGCCGCTCGACACACGCCGCGGCTGGTCGCGTGACGAGGTCGCCAGGCACAACAGGCAGCGCTTCGAGGATCTGGTGTCGGCTGGCTGGGACCTGATCATCGTGGACGAGGCGCACCGATTGGGCGCGAGCAGCGAGCAGGTGGCGCGGTACAGGCTCGGTGAAGCGCTCGCACAAGCCGCGCCCTACATCTTGCTTCTGACCGCGACGCCGCACCAGGGAAAGACAGACGGATTCCGCCGACTTCTCACCTTCCTCGACGATGACGCGTTCCGGAATGACGCGCCGCTGACGCGTGACGTGGTGGCTCCCTACGTCATTCGTACCGAGAAGCGTCAGGCGATTGACGTCGAGGGACACCCGCTCTTCAAGCCGCGGCGCACGGTTCTCCATCCTGTGGAGTGGGCCGAAGGTGGTGATCAGCACGCGTTGTACGAAGCGGTATCTGAGTACGTCCGCGTCGGGTACAACCAAGCACAGGTCGAGAAGCGGAATGCCGTCGGCTTCCTCATGCTCCTCATGCAGCGGCTCGTGACATCGAGCACGCGCGCCATCCGCGTGGCGCTGGAGCGGCGGCTCGACGTGCTCCAATTGCCCGATGGCCAGCTATCGCTCTTTGGTGAAGACATCGGCGAAGAGTGGGAGGCACTGGATGGGCAGGAGCAGATGGAGACGCTTCTCAAGGCGAGGCTGAAGGCGCTCCGGAACGAGCGATCCGAGGTGGAACTGCTCCTGTCTGCCTCGCGTCGATGCGAGGCGCGCGGGCCAGACGTCAAGGCCGTTGCGCTCGTCGACTGGTTCACGCGCCTCGAGCGGGAAGAGCGGGATCTTGCGTTCAAGGTCCTCATCTTCACCGAGTTCGTGCCGACCCAGCAGATGCTGCGGGAGTTTCTCGAGGCTCGCGGCTACACCGTTGCGTGCCTGAACGGGTCGATGAACCTGGAGGAGCGGCGCGAGGTCCAGCGCGCGTTCGCCGGCCCTGCACGCGTGCTCGTGTCCACGGAGGCCGGCGGCGAGGGTCTGAACCTCCAGTTCTGTCACGTGGTTTTCAATTACGACCTCCCTTGGAACCCGATGAAGATCGAGCAGCGCATCGGGCGCGTGGATCGCATCGGGCAGACGCACCCGGTTCTGGCCGTCAACATGGCGCTCGACGGCAGCGTCGAGCTTCGCGTTCGAGCTGTGCTCGAAGAGAAGCTGGCGCGCATTCTCGCCGAGTTCGGGTCTGACAAGCTGAGCGACGTGCTCGACAGCGAGTCAGCCGACGTCGATTTCGAGGAGACGTACGCGAAGGCGCTGCTCGCGCCACAGGCGGTGGATTCGCTCGTCGAGGATCTCACCTCACGCATCCGGCAGCAATTCACCGACGCGGGAGACTCCAGGCGACTGCTGGCGGGCGGCCCGGTCACGAGCGGACTCGCGGAGCAAGTGGCGTCCAGCCGTTTGCCGCAGCACGTAGAGCGGATGACGACCGCCTACCTCCGGTCGCAACGGCGCCATGGCGCGTACGCCGTCGAGCGCGAGGATGGCTGGCACCTTCAGTGGCCGGACGGCTACCGCCACGTTGGGGTGGCCTTTAGGAGTGGTGTTCGCGAACGCTCCACAGAGACGATCACGCTCGAGGATCCCCGGGTGCGCGGCATCCTTGGTGGTCTGGGTCCGTGGCCGGCCGCGCTGTCGGCCCCGACCGTGTTCATCCCCGGGGTATCGGACAAGGTGGAAGGAGTCTGGTCTCTGTGGCGAGTGTCGCTGCAGCACATGGATGGCCGCGAGCAGCAATTCTTGCCGATGTTCATTGCGGGCGATGGCCGCCTGCTCCAGCCGACGGCGCGACTGGTCTGGGACCGTTTGATTGAACAGGCGTTCGTCGTTCTAGGCGAACCGCAGGCGCTCGATGCGAGCACCCTCGACGCCACCCGGATGACGGCTGAAGAACGCGGTGGCGATGCGATGGCGGCGATGGTCGAGGCCCGGCGGGCGAAAGTGACGCGGGAGCGCAAGTCCGGCGAACGCGCATTTGCCGCCCGACGGCGGGCCATTGAACGGCTGGGTCTTCCACAGGTGAAGCAGAGGCGGCTGGCCGAGCTCCAACGGGAACTGGACCGGTCGGTGATCCGGCTGCGCGACATGGACAGGAGCGTTCCGGGCCTGGATCCGATCCTCTTCCTGCGTGTCGCGCGGGAGGGCGTTTAGCGATGGCACCCCTTCAAACCGCCGCCGACGGCTGGCGCACGCGAATCTTGGGGCAGTTCACCCCTGAGCTTGCCCGCCTGTGCCCAGTCACGATCGTGCGCGATCCCGACGCCATCATGAGCGATCCGGGCCTGGTTGGTGCCCTGGCTGGCTCGGGGTTCACGGCATTTGTCTACGATGATCCGCTCGCGCTCAGGCTGGTCTACGAGCAGCGCGTTAGGACGGCCGGTGGCGACGGCGTGGCCCTCGTGGTTGTGGTCGACGAAGATATCGCCGGCCTACCGTGGGATCTCCTCGAGCGCGGCCGCGCGAGCGGGCGCATGATCGACCTGGCTATCACCGCGGTGTTTCCCGGGCTGTCACCCCGCGTCGTACGAGAACTCGAGCGAGCCAGCTTCGACGTGCTGTTCCAGGCGACAACTCGGTTCCAGCCCGGCGCGCTTGGCGACAACGCGACGGCGGAATTCGCCCTCCGGCACCTCTTTCGGGTGGCGCCAGAGCTGGTCACGTCGGATTCTGAACTGTTGGTCGCTCTGATCCGGCTCCATTTCGGAGGTTCGCCGCTGCCTGGAGTGCTCGCGGACCGGCTGGTCTCGCTTCTCGCGCCCCGCTTTCCGAACTGGCCCGTAGATGCGCTCGTCCGGTCGCCTTCGACCCTCTGGCGGTTCTTGGACGAACGGTGGCCCGTGTTTCTTGGTCGGGCGATCGGCCGCGATGAGACGGAGGAAGTCGCCTTCGCCGTGCCCGGTCCGTCGAATGTCCCCTTCGACCACCCGGATGTCCATGTCTACGTGGACGACTTGTTCCTCGACGGCCGGCTTACCCGCACCACGCTCGTATCGAGGGTCGAGTTGCCGCAGGTGTGGATGCATGTGGGTGTGGAAGCGGACGAGCAGGAGGTGGACGTCGAGGTTCGCTTCACCGAGTTGAGAAGCGTCATTCGCGACAAGGTACCCCCGGAGAATGCAACGCACCACGATTGGTTCGTGTTTGCGCGACTGTGGGCCGAATGGTTGATGACACTCCACAAGGTGCGTGCGGCCCAACTCGTTGACGACGCAGATGACACCGGCGCCTTGCACGACGACGTCGAGCAGCGTTTCGCCGCGTGGATGGTCAGGCACTACGGGGCCCTGCACAGCGTCTCGTACTGGCCGCGGCCGGTGATGGTTCATCAAATCAACCGATATCTGGCTCACGTGGCATCGCAAGCTCTCCCCGATCGTCGCAGGATCGCGCTCGTGGTCCTGGATGGCCTCGCACTCGATCAATGGCTGGTGCTCAAGGACGCAGTGCTGCGTCCTCTGAGCAAGGGCTGTGACGTCGAAGAGAGCGCGGTGTTTGCTTGGGTTCCGACCCTTACCAGCATCTCTCGGCAAGCCATTTTCGCCGGTCAACTGCCAGCCATGTTCGGCAGTTCCCTTCGGACAACCTCCAAGGAAGAGACGTGGTGGCGCACGGCGTGGGTAGACGCCGGGGTTGAGGGGCGACAGATAGGGTTTATCCGGCAGAAGGAGCATGAGCCGGACGGCGATTTCTGCGATCGGGTGAGGGAGGTTGCAGAGAGTCCGGCCATCTACCGCCTCGCCGTCGTCGTCAACACTCTGGACAGCGCCTTGCACGAGACCGGAGTCGAAACGAGGCGCCTCCACGCCCTGCTTCGAAGTTGGAGCGACGACGGCCATCCGGCGCGGCTCCTGTCGATGCTCGTAGACAGCGGCTTCGACGTGCATCTCACGTCCGATCACGGCAACATCGAGGCGCGCGGGATGGGCAGGCCAAATGCCGGTGATGTGCCCGAGATTCGCGGCAGCCGGGTGTTCGCCTTTCCCGATCCGCACACGCGGCACGACCAGGCCACGAGATTCCCGGACGCCATTGAGTGGGCCGGTGCCGGCCTGCCACCCGGTTATTACGCCCTGATCGCACCGCTACGCCGCGCGTTCATGCCAGACAGCGCGAGGGCCGTCACGCACGGCGGCATCTCCCTCGAAGAGGTGATCGTGCCCTTCGTTAGTCTAACGAGGCGCGCGTGACGGGCCCAAGGCTTGGCCTCGATCGCGACCTTCGGCGCGCCTGGCTCGACGCCGCGGCGGCCGTCGCCTCGAGCCGCCTGTCGTCGGGGGAGACGCAGGCTGTGCTCATGCGGGAGCTCGACGGGCAGATACGAGGATCCACGCCGCAGAGCGGCAGAGGCAAGACTGTCACCATTCTCCGTCGAATCTGGTTCGCGGTGCCGTCGGATGTCGAGTCGTTGCGGGACCGCGCGATCGCCCTCCTCGCGGAGGGCGACGCGGACGATCGCCTTGCTCTGCATTGGGCGATGCTGCTTGCCACTCATCCGTTCTTCGCCGACGCGGCCGGTGTTATCGGGCGACTCGTCAGCCTGCAGGGGACGTTCGAACGCGCCCATCTGATGCGGAGGCTGACCGAACGCTGGGGCGACCGCAGCACGCTTGCCCGGGCTGTTCCTCGGCTATTGGTCTCGCTCACCGAGTGGGGCGTGCTGACGCTTATCGCAGAACAGTTCCGGCCTGCGGAGCGGCCGCGTCTGGTGCTGGCGCCGCACGCGGCCCTACTGCTAGAAGCAGCACTCATCGCATCGCCGAGCCGCACCGCGTCCATCCAAGCGCTGGCCTCGTCGCCAATGCTGTTTTCATTCGGCGTCAGCGCAGGACTTGAGGAGATTCGAAGATCGCCTCGGTTTCATCTGCACCGGGAAGGTCTGGACGTCGAGATCGTGTCGCTGACGGGAATCTAGCGCGAAGCGGCGGCAGAATTCTGCACGAAGCCGCTGGAGAGGACCAATGCCCTATTTCGTACGCGTCGGCCCGCACGCCGGCCCGCAACTGGGGGTTACGTCTCGAGGCTGGTTCATCACCAGGAAGGGCTCGACGCTGACCGTGAAGTGGGGCCCGATAGATGTCTACCAGGACCGTGGCGTTCGCTTCTGGTGGCGGCATCCTCCTACGACCAAGATGTACCGCTGCCACTCCGAGACGGCGGCTCGCAGGAAGTACTCGGAGCTGAAGGCGAAGAAGCTGACGAACGCCGCAGATCACCATGGGTACAGGCGGCTGCCGGGCGCGACGATTATTCGTACCTATCGGCCGAAGGGGGCCTAGATCGTCCGTCGGCGCGCGGCGATCTCCCAGTGCTATCGCGCCCGCTGGGCCGCGTCGGGCTGCGAGTACAGCCAAGAAGTAGGACATATATGGAACGGATCGTACCGTGGCCTGGGATCGACTCGCCGATTGGTCGGTTCGTTGAGGCCGAGTCTGGTCGCACGTTGGCAGGCTACCGGGAGCAGCCGGCCTGGATCGAAGAACACGTTGGCATCGAGGATGCGATCAGATCTGGCGGCTACGGACACCGCCAGATCTACGAACTCGTGCAGAACGCAGCAGATGCTATCGAGGAGACTCGGGAGTCCCGACGCAACTACACGGGGCGGGTCGCCGTCGTGCTCACCGAACAGGCGTTGTACTGCGCCAATGAAGGCAGCCCAATCGACAGCGATGGGGCCCTGTCCATCCTCACTTCGCACATCTCCCGCAAACGAGGCCACCAGATCGGCCACTTCGGATTGGGCTTCAAGTCGGTGCTTGGTGTGAGCCGACGACCGGAGGTGTTCAGCCGTTCCGGTGCGTTTGGGTTCGACGCAGAGTGGGCGGCTGAACGCATACGGTCGGCCGTGCCCAGTGCTCACGCGACGCCGACCCTTCGTGTTGCGAGAGCGCTTGATCCACAGGCTGCCTCAGCTAGTGACCCTGTCCTTGCACAACTCATGGAATGGGCGACAACGGTCATACGACTCCCACGAGACGTGGCTGGCACGGAGTGGTTGTCAGACGACCTCGCGTCGTTCCCGGCTGGCTTTCTGCTCTTCTGCCCACACGTCTCCGAGCTCCAGTTGGATGATCGCGTGGCAGACGCCAAACGCGGGCTCCATGCGCGCGAGCGCCAGGGTGTCGTCAGGCTCACCAACGATGGCGTTCGGTCGAGATGGAGAGTCTTCGCCACAGAAATCAGCGTTGACTCGCTTCCAGACGAGGCAAGAGAGGACGCCTACCCCCATGTGATCGATCGGGGGGTGTTGCCGCTGGCGTGGGCAGTCCAGACTGATCCTCAGCGACGGGAGCGGGGCCGGTTCTGGGCGTTCTTTCCGACGGAAACGGAAACAACTCTCTCGGGCATCTTGAACGCGCCATGGAAGACGAACTCCGACCGAGAGAACCTGCTGGATGGTCCATTCAATCGGGCGCTGATCGAACGAGCGGTCGGCATGGTCGCAACGAACTTCACGAGTCTGCACGACCCTGAGGATCCAGGCGGGCTGTTCGATATCTTGCCAGCTCGGGCAGAGGACGCCAGGAGTTGGGCTGATCGCCATCTTGCCGAGACCCTCGACAAGGCGCTGGCCGACGTGCCGTTTGTCGCGACAACCGATGGACACCTGCGACTGGCGAGCACTGTGCTCTTGAGGCCAGAGGCCGTCGTTGCAGCGCGTGCCGGCTTGACCGACGATCGCGATCTTCTCGAACGAGGAGGCGGCTGGTGCCACTGGTCGGTGGAGCAGCGCGAACGGCGAGCCAAGGCACGGCGGCTCGGGACTGCCGAAGGCGGTATCGCGCAGTGGCTGACGGCCTTCACGCCGCAGGTGTCCACGAATTCGTCGATTCGTGCCCTCCGGGCTCTGGATGTCGTGAAGGGAGGGCTCGACGCGGTCCTGAGAGAAGCGGCCCGAACAGCGCCGGTCATCCTCACGGTCGACCGCAAACTTGTGCCTGCGACGACACCATCCTTGTTTCTGGGCCAGGACGACGGCACGACTGGCTGGACAGGTACATTTGTTGATCCGAGTGTCACTCGCAACGAGGCTGCGCTCAGGACGCTGCGATGGCTCGGCGTCGACCGTCTCAAGCCCGCTGTCGTGCTCCGCCACCTCCTGAACCATCCACCGGTTGACTGGACGCGGGTGTGGCAGGCGACCAGGGAGTGTGAACCACAGGAGGCAGCTGAAGCGCTCCGCGCGTTCAAGCCATCCTGGACCCCATCTTCGGATCCTCTAGATCATCGGCCTGGTCCTCGTGTTCGCACGCTGGCTGGGTTGTATCGGCCACTATCGACCGTACTGCTCCCTGGGACAATTGTCCCAGCAGATGGCAGCCGAGATCCCGACGTCGGTGTTGATCTTGTCTTTCACGAGCAGGACCGGGAACTGCTCAAGCGGTTGGGAGCAATCGCCTTGCCGGACGCAGTCCAGCCTTGCACTGAGGCGCCCTGGTTTCAGCAGTACTTTGGAGAAGCGTGCTCGCAACTGCTGTCCAGCCTGTCGCCGGGGCAGTCGAAACCGCACACCTACTTGCTGAGGTTCGACCGCTCTGAGGGCCGAGGCCCTCTCGAACCACTGCCTCGGCTGAGTCTCGAAGGACGACTGGCGATCACGTCGTGTTTGCTCGAATACGCAGTGTCAGAGCCGTTGTGGGTAATGCGCCACAGTTCCCGCCCCGGCGCGTATCCGCACGTCGATTGTGACGGGCCGGTGAGGTGGAATCTCAAGAGGCACGGGGTCCTGTTCACCACCCAAGGGCCCAGACCTGTCGCCGATTGTGTAGGGACGGGACTTGCGCGGTGGGGCGACGTCTTGCCGGTTGTGAGTTGTTCCCAGGAACAGCAGCAGTGTCTCGAATTGCCAAACACGTTGGAGGCGTTCACGAGCCGGCAATGGGGCAACGCCTTGGAAGCGGTTCTTGAAATCGACAGCGACTCCATCGCTGGCGCGTTCTACGCGGCGGCGTCGCCATTGCTTCAGACGCCGGCCACCATCCGCTGTGCCGGTGAATTCGGCCAGGCCCCGCCGAGTCAGGTCGCCGTTGTCTGGGATACATCATCTCTGGCCGCCCACGTAGCTGCCGGGGTACCAGTTGTCCTGGCGCCCGACCGCGACGGCGCCCAACGGCTTCGAGCCGAATGGGGCATGGCGGAAGCAGCGGTATCGATCGGATTTGTGGCAGACGACGAGGCGCAGTTTCTCTTGGACGCGTTTCCGGCGCTGTTGCCGTTCGTGTCGCGCGCCGTTGAACAGACCAGAGTCCAGCGATGCAAAGAACTCTGGTACGAGATCACGACCGCTCGCGGCAGCATTCGACAATCTGCACAGCACGCTCAACGGGATGATTTCTGCTACGTAGATTCTTCGGTGGATCCGCGGGTAGTCTACGAGTTCCTGCGGGCGGCATTGGCTCTGCCTCTTACAGACGACCAGTTGATTGGGTTAGTGGCCGACACGGACAAACGAAAGCGTGACGAACGACTGGATCGCGTTCGGGCGGAGACGGACCTCGACAAGAAGCTCGCGACCGCATTGGGCCCGGAGCGCATTCGCCGCAAGCTTCCGACGAGCATCGCAGCGTTTCACAGTGCTGTGCCAGCCGACGGGATTGACGAAGCGACCAGACTGGGCGCTTTGGCACTCGCGGTGTTTGGGGTAGAGGTCCTACGGCAATACTCAGACGAATTGGCGGACGCCGGGTTTGAGCCACCGAGACAGTGGGCCGGGACGGCCAGGGCGTTGGAATTCGTCGACGATCTGGGGTTCCGTCCTGAGTTCGCCGGGTTCGAATCGAGCAAGTACCCCCCAGCGGTCGATGTAGACGGGCCGCTGCAACTCAACCCCCTGCACGCCTTCCAGGAGACGGTCGCGAAGAGGATCTCGGAATTTGTCGAAGAGGCTCTCCCAGCCCGGGGACTGCTTTCACTGCCGACAGGGGCGGGAAAGACACGAGTGGTCGTAGAGGCGCTCATTCGGTCTCTGAAGGCGCAGCGTCTGGGTGGCTGCCTCGTCTGGATCGCGCAATCCTTGGAGCTTTGTGAGCAGGCCGTGCAGGCGTGGAGCCAGGCTTGGAGGGCGTTTGGACCGGCTGCCAAGCTTCACATCAGCCGATTGTGGGGATATACAAACAACCGCGTAGTGCCGACGCCCGACCAGGTGCACGTGGTGGTGGCGACCTACCAGAGCCTGGAACGGCGGATTCATGAGCCCAGCTATGGATGGCTTCGCGCTGCAAGCTGCGTCGTGATTGACGAGGCACACGGATCCACTGCGCCATCCTACACGAGGATTCTCGACGCCTTCGGGTTGACAGCCCGGGAGACGAAGCGCCCGCTGATTGGCGTCACGGCCACACCATTCCGGGGAGCCGCCGACCCGGCGGAGACCCAGTGGCTGGTCAACCGGTACGGTCAGCAGCGATTCGACCACGGCGTGATCGACGGTGATGATCCCTATCCCGTCCTCCAGGCCATGGGAGTGCTCGCGCGAGTCGAGCATGAGGAGTTGCCAGGAAGTTCGCTCACGCTTTCGGCTGCCCAGATAGCGCACTTGGTTCAGTACCATGTCCTGCCGCCGGAAGTGGAACAGATACTCGGATTGGACTTGAAGAGAAACGAGAGAGTTGTCGAGTCCATCGAGAACCTGCCGGCCGACTGGCCCGTTCTGTTGTTCGCGACGTCCGTCGACCACGCACGACTGCTGGCGGCCATGCTGTGCCTCCGAGGCATCTCGGCCAAACCAATCTCGGCAGAAACGGACGTTGGCGCCAGGCGGTTCTATGTTGAAGAATTCCGTCGAGGCAACCTGCGTGTCTTGACCAACTACAACGTTCTGGCGACCGGGTTCGATGCTCCAGCCGTTCGGGCGCTTTACATCACGAGGCCGGTCTACAGCAAACTGCACTATCAACAGATGATCGGCCGCGGACTCCGCGGACCGCTGAACGGCGGAAAACCCTGGTGCCGTATCGTCAACGTCGGTGACAACGTACACGAGTACGGAGAGAAGCTCGCGTTTCGCCACTTCGAGTACCTTTGGCGAGGCGAGGAGCCAGGAGCGTGATGCCCGCCGCCGTGCGACATCTTGCGCAACGAGGGGAGTTCCATGCTGCACCTTAGCGTCAGGGTCCCGTGGCACGATAACAGGTGGAACGGCACGGTGTGCCGCGAGCCAGCCAGGAACTCCTTCTGCGTCTGTCTCGATCGGATCAGGGCGGAACGCGACGAGGCCGCGGAGAACAAGATAGCAGGCCAGAAGTGGCATTCTCTAGCGCCGGTCCAACTTCCAGTGTGCGCGAAAGAATCTGGGGCGTTCATGAGCCCAGAACCGTGGACACGGCTATTCCAACATCCGTACCAGGGCATCCCGAAGGCTAGGGCGACTCACGGTCATCTGAAGGCGACCCCGGTGAAAGTGCCGGAATTCGCGACGTTTGCCGTTCCGTACAGTTGGCTGTTGAGATCCGGCCAGGCCCGGATTGAGGAGTCAAGGCCCGACCACTTGCCGCCCGATGAAGAGCCGCCTTTCGAGAGCCCGTGGGTCTTCGGGCGGGAGCGCCAGAGCGCCCTCCTGAATCTGATGTTCGGGGCTATCGAGCCCGGTCGCTCTCTGGTGTTCTTCTATTGCAAAGAAGGCCAACCTGTTCGCGATGTGCTGTCGCGGATGATCGTGGGCGTCGGCCAACTGGTGTCTGTGGGGCCATTGCAGTTCTACGACGTTCCGAAGCACAAGTCCACGTATCCGCTGTGGGACAGACTGATCAGGCATTCGGTTCGAGAAGACGGAACTGACGGGGTGTTGCTTCCATATCATGTGTACCTCGAACCAACGGGCGATCCAGACGAAGACCGTCGGCGGCAGGAACTTGTTGCCGAGATCGCCGTCGTGCCCGACATGGCAAACGTGTTGGCGTTCTCTTTCGCGGCGGAGCACGTTCGAGCTGACTCGGCGCTCTCCGTTCTCGTTCGTACGCTGGAGGCCGTGCGCGCAGTCGGCAGACACGGGATCGCGCCTGGTCCTTGGGCCGAGCGTGAGGGCTGGCTCAACGACCGGATCGGTCAGGTGTGGACGGAGCGGGGAGCGTTTCCTGGTGCGGGTCCGGCTCTCGAAGCCCTCACTTTCAGAATGGGGACAGCACTGGTCCTCGAACTGATGGCGACCGGCCGCGTCAAAGCCAACGACGATCCCTGGCCAGTCCTTGACGCCATGCTCCGGGGCCGAACTGCACCTCCTCAGGAGGCGTACGAGCCACACCTGAAGGACATACGGCAGACGTGGGTCAATCTCGCGGCCGGACGCCGGGACTTACTTCAGCTGCTGTCTCGATTCGATTTGAGCGCGGGCCAGATGCGTCGGTGGTTCGATCAGAGCGAGCGTGTCAGATGCGCTTCCGCCCAAGTTACTGATTCCGCGATTCTCGAAAACCCCTATCGGATCATCGAGACGGATCTTGGCGGCGGTGGCGAACGAGCCGTGTCAATCGGTGTCATCGATAGGGGCCTCTTGCCCGATAGCGTCGTTGCGGCGAAACATCCCGTGCCCGGCGCGGCAGCGGTCGGGTCGCCGGCAGACGGGCGCCGTGTCCGGGCTGCGCTAGTCTCCGCTCTCCGAGCAGCGGCGGCCGACGGTGATACGCTGCTTAGCGAGACTGAAGCGTGCGAACGGATTGGCCGCCTCGATCTGGCCCAACCGTGCTTGGTCACCAGCGACTGGCTCGATACGCACACCGATCAGCTGAACGAGGTCATCGTCCGGCTTGGCGTGCCGCGTGCTGACCGTCCAGCAGAGACCACGGCGACGCTTCAGCTGATTGAGTTGAACCAGATTGAGCGGGAGCTGCGCAAGATCCTCCAGGCCAGGGCTGCGAAGGCTGCATCGCAGGTCGACGCAGATTGGCGGAAGCTGTTGAAAGAGGCCATCAAGGCGGGAGGGGGGACGATCAAAGCAGGAGACCCACGCCACAAACGAGCGCTGGAGGAGCAAGCAGAGGCTCTCCGCAGGGTGACGAGCAGGAGGCTCTCCGTTCTGACGGGTAGGGCTGGAACGGGCAAGACATCAGTTCTTGGCGCGCTCTTGCTCGCGAAGGACGTGGTTGCCGGTGGTGTCCTGTTGCTGGCCCCGACGGGCAAGGCACGAGTCAGGCTCGGGCAGGCCGCGAACGCCTCGGCCATGACGATCGCGCAGTTCCTTCACCAGAACCATCGCTACGACGGCGAACGCCAGCGGCCCCTCTTTGTGGGAGACAAGCCATACGCGGACGAGAAGACCGTGGTGATCGACGAAGCGTCCATGCTCACGGCCGACACGCTCTTCGCAATTGTGATGGCCCTGGATCTAAGCCATGTCGACCGACTGCTCCTCGTCGGCGACCCTAATCAACTGCCGCCGATCGGAGTCGGTCGCCCGTTCGCGGATCTGGTTGGCTTTCTCGATGAGGCAGGCGGAGCTCCTGACACCAAGCTGGCGGCTGCAGGGGGTGCGCTGGCCCGGCTCACCGTCGAGGTCCGGACCTCCGCACGAGAGCCCGGCGCCCCTTCAGACGCGCTCCGGCTCGCGGCGTTGTACACGAATCAGATCCCGACGGTTGACGCCGACCGGATTCTGAGTGAGATACGCGCCGGGCAGGAGTTCAATGACCTGGCGATCAGATTCTGGAAGACACCCGAGGAACTCCACCAAAGCGTTCTGGAGTTGTTCGTCTCGGAACTGGGTCTAAAGCACTCCTCCGATGTTGCCGGCTTCAACGAAGCTCTTGGTGCGAGCGCTGATGGTTCGGTGTCGTACGCCGATCCGAGCGGGGGCGAGCGGTTCCAGGTGCTTTCGCCTGTGCGGATGCGTCCCTACGGCGTGGTGGAGCTCAACCGCTGGATTCAGCGAAGATTCCGTGAGAAGGAGCTGCGAGACGGTAGACAGCCCTGGGGAATGCGCCTGGGCGACGACGAAATCGTGTTGCACGACAAGGTCATCCAGTTGCGAAACGGGGTGCGCACCGCGTACGACTGGGCGAAGGCAGAGACAGCCAAACGGGGAGGGTCGGACAAGGCCACTTCGAAACAGTACCTGGCCAATGGTGAAATAGGACTGGTTGGGGCGGGATCCGGCGGCTTTCTGAACGTGTCGTTCGCCCGGCGCAAGAACCTGACCTTTGGTTACACTAAGCGGGATTTCCCGGACGGATCAGGACCGCTGGATCTCGCCTACGCACTGACCGTTCACAAGGCCCAGGGATCTGAGTTCAGGACGGTCTTCGTCGTCTTACCTCAGCGTTGCCGACTGTTGAGCCGAGAACTCCTCTACACGGCACTGACGAGATCCAAGGACCGACTCGTGTTGTTGGTCGAGGGAGACAATGCATCGTTCCTCTATGACCTATCACGCCCGGAGGCCTCTGAGACTTCCCGTCGCAATACGAACCTCTTCCAGACTGTGATTCGGCAGAAGGCCAACGAGGTGCCCTTCGCGGAACACCTGATTCATCGGACCGACAAGGGCCACATGGTTCGGAGCAAGTCCGAGCTCGTGATCGCCAACAAGCTGTTCGCGATGGGCCTAGGTGACAAGTATGAGTACGAGCGGCCAGTCGAGGGCCGTGGCGCGCTCGGCCTTGTTCACCCGGATTTCTCATTCGTAGACCCGTCGGGCGACTTGGTCATCTGGGAGCATCTCGGCATGCTGTCCAGTCCCGAGTATGAGAAGGGATGGCGGTGGAAGCGCGATTGGTACGCAAAGAACGGATTCGCATTGGGTGAGAACCTGTTCACGACCGAGGACGACGAAAGGGGAGGGCTGGATTCGAACGCCCTACAAGTGATTGCTGATCGCATCAAGGGACTGATCTGAATTTGGATGCGCACTGCCGTTCGCGCCCCTGGGTTGAGATGGGCGCCATGGGAGGTCCGAATGCCACGCGAGGCCAAGCTGTTCGAGCGTTTCAAGGGTTCCCCCGCCAAGGCACTACCGAAGATCACCGCCAACATCCCGCCGAACTGGATTGATCGAGCCAGGGTGGCTCGAAAGAGTCGAGAAGCCGATCTCGCCAAGGCCATGCAGAGGCTTCAGGACCTGCGAGACAACCGACCTAGGGCAACGGCAGCGATCAGAGCGTCGCAGGCGGAGGTGAAGGTACTCCTGCAAGATTGGCAAACCAGCTACCAGAAGGAGTGTTTCTACAACGGCCTGCGTATCCTGCTCGAACTAAGCCGAGACGGCAAGAGCGAGCGATGAACGTGGGCGTGAAGCGCGTGAGAGTGCCGGCGCCTGCACCGGCCGAACATGGAGCTGCGGGTTCCGCCGATCCGCGTGGGTCCGGGTAGGGCACTCGGCCACCAGGGATCAGGTGCCACCATTCGTCTGGCGCTGGCGTGAGCGCGCATCGACTTATGTGGGGTGCGGCTGAGGAATCGATGGACAATCGAGAACGGCTCGAGAACTACGCGGCGGGCGCCGCGACAAGATACTGGTGCTCGTTGCTCCGACAGGTGCGCGCAGGAAAGGACCTCGCGTCGCAACATCAGTGGAGGTTTGACCTGCCTGGCGATTTTCGGACCAGTTGAATCATGAGAGGATGGCTCCCACAGCCCTGTGAGGAGCCCATGCGGAAGAGTCGGTTCAGTGAAGACCA
>Ga0209048_10001520_pt1 | contig 23775 bp, 20 predicted proteins | sample FrelakmetCRP12CR_FD_187146 | JGI IMG/M metagenome (GOLD analysis project Ga0209048, IMG submission 187146) | Freshwater lake sediment microbial communities from the University of Notre Dame, USA, for methane emissions studies - CRP12 CR (SPAdes)... | ecosystem: Environmental > Aquatic >... | reverse complement strand
GCCTTCGGCCCGGTATTTCTTCACTTCGTCCACCTGGGTCGCCGACAGCTTGGGGTTCTTCGCCATCGCGTCGTCGATCTTCTTCATGTCCTGCGGGCAGTGGAACGCGAACACCGTTCCGGCGGCGAACAGCGTCGCAACGAACAGCGCGGACTTCCGAATCATGGATGCGTCTCCTGAGATGTCGAACGTGGACCCGGCGGCCACGCGATGGATTGCCTGGTTCGACCCGGCGTCGCCTTTCGCTTCGAGAAGCGCCCCGGTCGCGGCATAGGATACGCCGCCTCGCGCAAAGTTCAAGGTCATGGGGACCGCCGCGAACACGGGACCTCGGTGCCGGACCCGCGTACCCACCCGCGGGTGCGCAGCCACCCGCCAAACATCTGCGCACGGCACTCGTTCACAGCGACTATCCCGCGCGGAGCGAAGCCGCGCGCAGCGCGGGATCCTGCCGGTAGAACATCGCAAGCTGCGCGTACACGTCCGGAAACTCGTGCACGAGAAGTTCGGGATCGGCAAAGAACACCTCCGACAGCACCGCGAAGAACTCGGCCGGATTCTCGGCCGCATAGGGATCGATTTCGGTATCCTCACCCCGATCGATCCGCGCACAGAAAGCATCGTAGGCGGCCGTGAGCGTTCTCTTCCAGAAATCGGCGGAAATTACCGCCGGCAGCGGCGGGCAGCCGTTGGCTTCGCCGTCGCGCATGTCGATCTTGTGCGCGAACTCGTGGATCACGAGATTCATCCCGGAGTTCTCCCAATCGCCCCCCGCCTCCACGTCCGGCCACGACAGCGCGACCGGACCGCCGGGCATCGCCTCGCCCGCGAGCGGCCCATCGTTCCGGTGCACCACGCCGGCCTCGTCCTCCCACTCCCAGCCGGGGACGAACTCGTCGGGATACACGATGATGTTCTCGAAGCCGTCGTAATACGCCAGGTCGAGGTTGAGCACCAGCACGCATGCCTGGATCGCGATGATCACGCGCTGCAGCGGCGTGACGTCGTGTCCGCGCGCCCCGACGATCGCCTTCGCCTCGAGGAAGAGTACAACCTTGCTTCGCAGCCGCGCGAGTTCCTCGTCGGTGAGGATCGCGAGAAACGGGAGAAGCGCCACCGCTTCCCGCCACAGCGCGTCCGGGATCGCCGCCCGCTGCAGCACCCGCCGCTGCCTCCATCTGGAGAGCGCATCGAACATCGCGCCGTCCGTTCAGCGATCGGGAGCGTCAGGCGGTTGCTCGGCAACCTCGCCTTCGAGCAGGTTGCCGGACGCCTCGCCGGTCAGCAGGCGGTCGGCCTCGCCCTCGGGCAGCGCCTCGACATCGCGCAGCTTGCGGGCGATGGTCGTGCTCTTGCGGCCCGCGTCGTCCAGCGTTCTGCCGACCTGGTCCAGCTTTTCCTTGGTCTTCGCCAGGATCTCGCCGAACTTCCCGAACTCGGTCTTGACCGCGCCCAGCACTCGCCACACTTCGGTCGAACGCTGCTCGATCGCCAGCGTGCGGAAGCCGAGCTGCAGGCTGTTCAACATTGCCTGGAGGTTCATCGGCCCCGCCAGCATGACGCGGAAATCGCGCTGCAGCGTGTCGGCGAGGCCGGGGCGCGACACCGCCTCGGCGTAGAGCCCTTCGGTCGGCACGAACAGGATCGCGAAATCGAGTGTGTGCGGCGGCTCGATGTATTTGTCGCGGATCGACTTCGCCTCGGCCTTGAAGAACGCCTCCATTGCCCGGCGGCTCGCCTCGACCGCCGCGACATCGGCGTTCTCGATCGCATCCTGCAGGCGCTGATAGTCGTCGAGCGGGAACTTGGCGTCGATCGGCAGCCAGCACGGCGCGCCATCCTCGCTGCGGCCCGGGAACTTCACGGCGAACTCGACGCGCTCCTTGCTGCCGGGGCGCGTCGCGACATTCTGCGCGTACTGCGTCGGCGTCAGCAGTTCGCCGAGCAGGGTGCCGAGCTGCACTTCGCCCCAGCCGCCGCGGCTCTTGACGTTGGTCAGCACTCTCTTGAGGTCGCCGACCCCGGACGCGAGCGTCTGCATCTCCCCCAGGCCCTTGTGCACCTGCTCGAGCCGATCCGAGACCTGCTTGAACGACTGGCCCAGCCGCTCGTCGAGCGTCGTCTGCAGCTTTTCGTCGACGGTCGCGCGCATCTGGTCGAGCTTCAGCGCGTTTTCGCTGCGCAGCACGTCGAGCCGCTGCTCCACCGTCGCCCTTACGGCTTCGAGCCGCACTTCGTTCGATTTCGTGAGCTCCGCGAGCCGATCGCCGAAATGCTTCATCTGCTCGATCTGAGCTCCGGCCATCCCGGCGAGCTGCTGCTGCATCGTCTGCGCATGCCGGGCGAGCGTCGCGCCCAACTCGGTTCGCGCGGCCTGCGCGGCGGCGGCCTGCTCCGTGCGGGCGTGGGCGAAATCCTGCCGCAGGTCGCGCTCGAAATCGGCATTCGTGGCCGCGAGCACCTCGAGGCGCGTGCGCAACTCCGTCCCTTCGCGCGCCATCGCATCGCGCGATGCGGCCAGCGAACCCATGCGCACGAGCACGGCGACGACCAGCGCGACGACGACGACCAGCGCAACAGCGACAAAGAGTGTCATGGGATCGGGCATCGACCGGCGAGTTTAGCAGGGACGCCGCGACGCAGGCGGGCCCGTACATCCGCGCCATCCGCGGGCTCGGGTGATCAACGAAGCAGCGGCCGTGATGCGACACGGGCGTCGATCTCGGCCATCAACTTGTTGTAGGCGGGGCTGCCGACGCCGCCATAGCGCCGCTTGAACTCCGCCTCCTGCATGAACTCCGGCAGATCGGATACGTCCGGCATGAAGTCGCTTTCCCGGACGCCTCCGGCGATCGCCCGCGCGAGCTCCCCGGCGCGCAGGGGCGACTGCGCCGCGATTTCCCCGAATCGGGTGCCGGCGCGGTCGGCGCCGATGTCGTTGAACGAGAACCCGCTGCCCCCGCGCGAATCCTCGATTTCCTTCTGCAGACCGACGACATCGGCGAGCGGGCTCCCGGCCTCGGCGGCAATGAGCGCCGAAACAAGAAAGTGCCGGGGGAAGTCCTCGCGCCCGGCGAGCGTGACGCGGCGCGGTGTCGCGCGCGGCCACTGCCCTGCGGCCGACATGATTTCCGCAAGCCCCTTGCCATTGACGTAGAGCGCGAGCACCAGGATCGCCGCACGATTCTCGCGCGCGACGTCGCCGCTCGCCCCACGCTCGTGGGCGAGCCGGAACAGCGGCGGCATCAGCTCGGCGAGCGACACCCTGTTCGGTGCCCCCGCGGCCGCTTCGACCAGCCGGTCGTGATAAGCACGCAACCGTGCCTGGTCGGTCGGGGACAACAGCACGGACCGTGCCCGCTCGGCGAACGCGTCGGTCCAGACGTAAGTCACGGTCAACCGTCCGTCCGCCACGCTAACGCCCTTCACGACATCCGCCGCGAGTTCGCCCCGACCCGTCGCGGACACTCGCCGCAGGCCTTCGCGCAGCGCGTAGTCGGCGACCGCTGCCGGCACCTGAAGGCTGCCGATCCAAAGCCGATCGAAGCGCGGCAACGCCCCGGTCTCGCGCAACGTGGCATCGATGTTCACGAAGCGGCCGAACGGACTCTGCGGGACCTCCACACTCGCCTCGAGCCTCGCGGTGCCGGGATGCAATGCGACGCGGGCGGCGCCGTGGCCGAAGTGATTGGCCGCATAGTTCAACATCAGGTCGAGATCCTGCTCGCTGACGGCGATCGTGCGTCGTCCGTCTGCGCGTGCGTTGCGCGGATCCTGCTCTTCGATCGTGCGTCGGGCGTTCTCGATGTCCTGCGGCGTCAACTGCGCACGGCGGACGAGCGAAGGCCGATCCTGAAAACACATCGAAATCGCGACGACCGCCAGGACGGGAAGCGCGAACAGTGCCAGCAGGAACGCGCGCGCCAGGAGCTTCACTCCCGGGCTACGCCGCTTCGCGGCTCGCCTTTTTCCGCTCGTGTTCTTTCAGGTGGCGCTTGCGGATGCGGATCGACTTGGGCGTCACCTCAACCAACTCGTCGTCGGCGATGAATTCGACCGCGTATTCGAGCGTGAGCTCGATCGGCGGGGTCAGCGCGATTGCATCGTCCTTGCCGGACGCGCGGACATTCGTGAGCTGCTTGCCCTTGATGGGGTTGACCACCAGATCGTTGTCGCGGCTGTGGATGCCGATCACCATGCCCTCGTACAGCTTGTCGCCCGGGGACACGAACATCCGCCCACGCTCCTGCAGCTTCCACAGCGCGTACGCGACGGCCTCGCCGTCTTCCTGCGAGATCAGCACGCCGTTGCGCCGCTCCGGAATGTCGCCCTTCATCGGCGCGTAGCCGTCGAACACGTGGCTCATGAGCCCCGTGCCTCGCGTGAGGTTCATGAACTCGCCCTGGAAGCCGATCAGGCCGCGTGCAGGAATCCGGTATTCGAGCCGCGCGCGTCCGCGACTGTCCGATTCCATGTTGACGAGGTCGCCGCGACGGGGACCGATCGCCTCCATCACCGCACCCTGATGCATTTCCTCGACGTCGACCGACAGCAGCTCGAACGGCTCGCAGGTGACGCCACCGACGTCGCGCAAGACGACGCGCGGCCGCGACACGGCGAGCTCGTAACCCTCGCGGCGCATGTTCTCGATCAGGATCGTGAGATGCAGCTCGCCGCGTCCCGACACCAGGAACGAGTCGGTATCCCCCGTCTCGTCGACGCGCAGCGCGACGTTGGTCAGCATCTCCTTCGCCAGCCGATCGCGCAGGTTGCGCGAGGTCACGTACTTGCCCTCGCGGCCCGCCAGCGGCGAGGTGTTGACCTGGAAGTACATCGACAGCGTCGGCTCGTCGACCATGATCGGCGGCAGCGCCTCGGGGGTTTCGACCGAAGCCAGCGTCGTGCCGATCGCGAGCTCGTCGATGCCCGTGACGAGAACGATGTCGCCCGCCTGTGCCGTCTCGACCGGGACGCGCTCCATCCCGGCAAAGGCGAAGATCTGCGTTACCCGCGCCTTCGGCGCAAGTTGGCCTTCCGCGAGCGGGCCGTTCAACACGGCGACCTCCTGCCCGGCCGCGAGGCGGCCGCGGCGGATCCGGCCGATGCCGAGCCGCCCGACGTAGCTCGAATAATCGAGCGCCGCGATCTGGAACTGCAGGGGCTCATCGGCGGCGCCGACTGGGGCCGGGACGTGCGCGAGGATTGTTTCGAACAGCGGGCGCATGTCGGCCCCTTCGGGGGGCGTGTGCGCTTTCGCGACCTTCACGTCGAGGCTCGCCCAGCCGTTCAGCGCCGACGCGTAGACGACCGGGAAATCCAGCTGATCCTCGGTCGCTCCGAGCCGGTCGAAGAGCTCGAACGTCTGATTTACCACCCACTCCGGCCGCGCGCCGGGGCGGTCGACCTTGTTCACGACGACGATGGGCGAAAGGCCGAGCTTCAGTGCCTTCAGCGTCACGAACCGCGTTTGCGGCATCGGTCCTTCGACCGCGTCGACGAGCAGCAGCACGCCGTCGACCATACCCAGCACGCGCTCGACCTCGCCGCCGAAATCGGCATGCCCTGGCGTGTCGACGATGTTGATGTGCGCGTCGCCGTAGCGGATCGAGCAGTTCTTGGCGAGGATCGTGATCCCGCGCTCCCGCTCGAGATCGTTGGTGTCCATCATGCGCTCGGCGACGTGCTGGTGTTTCGCAAACGTGCCGGCCTGCACCAGCAGCTTGTCGACGAGGGTCGTCTTGCCGTGGTCGACGTGGGCGATGATCGCGATGTTGCGCAGGATCTTGGGCGGCGTGGACATATGGTTTATGGCCCGGGGGCGTTGCACCGCCCTTCTCGACATTCGGCTGGACAATCCCGAAGGCGGCGGTGGAAAACCGTCCATTATAGCCCGGATACCCCCGAATTGACCACAAATAATTCGCAAAATCCGAAACTTAGCCTATAATGCGATTTCGGGCGGCCGTTCCGGTCACCGCCCAACACAAAGCGCGAGGCGCGTGCGACCTTGGGTCGCGCGCCGTGCCTCGCGGTCCACGTTAGCCGACGCAGCCTGGACCGGAAATCCCCCCGAGGGATGGGCCGCGACCAGGAGCATTCATGAACGCAACGAGCTTTGCCGAGCTCGGACTGCGGCCCGAATTATTGCGGGCCGTGGACGAAGCCGGCTATACGACGCCTACGCCGATTCAGGTGCAGGCGATACCCGTGATCCTCGCCGGCAAGGACGTGATGGGCGGCGCCCAGACCGGCACGGGCAAGACCGCCGGATTCGCCTTGCCTATCCTGCAGAAGCTGGCGCCGATGGCGAATACCAATCATTCGCCGGCGCGGCACCCCGTGCGCGCGCTGATCCTCACGCCGACTCGCGAGCTCGCGGTGCAGGTCGAGGAGTCCTTCCGTACCTACGGCAAGTACACGAACCTGCGCTCGACCGTCGTCTACGGCGGCGTGGACATCAAGCAGCAGCTGCCGATCGTGCGCGGTGGCGTCGAGATCCTCGTCGCCACGCCGGGACGGCTGCTCGACCACATCGAGCACAAGAGCGTGTACCTGGGGCAGGTCGAGATCTTCGTGCTGGACGAGGCCGACCGGATGCTCGACATGGGCTTCATCCCGGACATCAAGCGGATCATGGCGCTCCTGCCGGTGACCGCAAAGCGCCAGAACCTGCTGTTCTCGGCAACGTTCTCCGGCGAGATCAAGAAGCTTGCCGACCAGCTGCTGAACGCGCCGCAGTTGATCGAGGTCGCCAAGCGCAACACCGCGGCCGACACGGTGACGCAAAGTGCATACAAGGTGCCGGCCGAAGCCAAGCGCGCGCTGCTCGAGCATCTCGTGCGCTCGCGCAATCTGACCCAGGTTCTGTGCTTCATGCGCACCAAGCACGGCGTCTCGCGGCTCGCACGACAGCTTGAGAAGGACGGCCTCGTCACCGACGCCATTCACGGCGACAAGAGCCAGCAGACGCGGATGGAAGCGCTCGCTGCCTTCAAGGAGGGCAAGTTGCAGGTGCTCGTGGCCACCGACGTCGCCGCGCGCGGCCTCGACATCGACGACCTGCCGCTCGTCGTCAACTACGAGTTGCCGTACGTGCCCGAAGACTATATCCACCGGATCGGCCGCACCGGGCGCGCCGGCGCTTCGGGCGAGGCGATTTCCTTCGTGGCGCCCGAGGAAGAGAAGTACCTCGCCGACATCGAGCGGTTGCTGAAGAAGAGTGTGCAGATCCTTTCGGCCGACGGATTCGATCCGTCGGCGGTGCGCGCCGAGCGTGCGCCCCGGACCGCACGTTCAGCCGTTGCCGAACGTCCCCCGCGCGCACCCCGCGGCGAGCATGCCGCGCGGCCGCCGCGGGCGCCCCAGGCCGAAGAGCGCGCCTCGCGCGCGCCGCGCGAAGACCCGCGGATCGAGCGCGAGCGCGCGTATGCGCTGAACCCGGACCAGCCGGTCGCCGCGCCGCCAGCGTCGTCAGCCACCCCTTCCGGTTCCGCATTGACACCCGCCCCCACTCTGCCCAAGCGCCATGGCTTCGGTCACGGGCGGCCGGTACCAGCGCTGTTGCGGAAACGCACGACGGAGCCGGAGAAGGTTTGACGCGCGCGGGGGTGAGCGCCTGCGCGCCCCCATTTTTCGCTCGTGACTGAGCCTCGCCGGTTGGCGATTGCGCTGATCGCGCATTGCCGCGCCGGCTTCGAGCCCGAGGCCGCGACGGATCTCCTGCGGCTTGCTGCGGAAGCCCGCGACGAAACCGACATCGACGCGCCCACGGGCCGCGGTTTCGTCGTTGCCAGCCTCCGGCGATTCGATCCGCGTTCCTGGCCTCGCGCCTTCGAGCGCGCACCGCCGATCTTCGCCCGCTCGCTCTTCTTCGGCACGGGACCGCATCCGCTGTTCGACCCCCTCGCGGCGAAGGGCCGTCCCGATCGCATCGCGCCGCTGGTCGCGTTGATCGAACGCTTCCGCACCGAGTTTCCGCTGGCGGAGCTCGCGCGCCGCTCGCACTCCCACGCCGACCTGCTTTCGCTTCGGCTCGAGACCCCGGACACCAACGACGGGAAGCAACTGTCGGGGCTCACGCGCTCGCTGGCCGCAAGGCTCGCGAGCGCATTGCAGGAGCACGGGGTGATCGGCGCAGCCGATGCCGGCGGCGCGGACCCTCCGGCCGCGCATCTGCACGTGCTGTTTCCCGACGGCGCGCACGCCTACGCGGGCGCAAGCGTCGCGCCGTGGGCAAGCCCCTGGCCGATGGGAATTCCGCGCCTCAGGATGCCGCGTGGGGCGCCATCGCGGTCGACACTGAAGCTCGCCGAGGCATTCGTCACGTTTCTGGGCGATCGGGAATCCGAACTGCTGCGCGCCGGCATGCGCGCCGTCGACCTGGGTGCGGCGCCCGGCGGCTGGACATGGCAGCTCGCGCATCGCGGGCTGCGGGTCACCGCGGTCGACAACGGCCCGCTGAAAGGCGAGCTTGTCGACGATCCGCTCGTTACCCATCTGCGCGCGGATGGTCTTTCCTACCTGCCGAAGCGTCCCGTCGACTGGATGGTCTGCGACATTGTCGATCAGCCGGCGAAGGTTGCCACGGTCGTTGCGCGCTGGATCGGCGAAGGCCACGCGCGGCGCGCGATCTTCAACCTCAAGCTGCCGATGAAGAAGCGCTACGACGAGGTGCGCCGCTGCGAGGCGATTGTTCGCGACGCGCTCGCCAGGGTCCGCGGCGAACACACGCTTGCGCTGCGCCAGCTCTACCACGATCGCGAGGAAGTGACCGGCTACGTTGCGCGCGCGTCGGGCTGAAACCGCGAACGATGCCGTGGACCGCGGAGCGCGTTACGGTTCGCCGTCGATGATACCCAGCCGCACATAGGTTGGCCGCATCAGCTCCCGCAGCGCGGGCAGCGCGCGCAGTAGCAGGAGGCCCGCCCCTGCCGCGACGAGCCCGTTCAGCATGAACGTCGCCTGCACGCCGACGGCGTTCGCCAGCGCACCGGCCGCGAGATTGCCGAGCGGCGCCATGCCGAGGAACGCCAGCGTGAAGAAGCCGGCCACACGGCCACGCAGCGCGTCGGGGACGATCGTCTGCAGAATCGTGTTGACCGAAGCCGCGGCGAGGATGACGCCGCCGCCGACCACGATCATCAGGCCGAGTGCGAGCGGATAGAAGGAAAGGTAGGCGAAAGCCGCGAGCGCGAGACCGCAGATCGTCGCCGCACCGGCAATCACGCGGCCGAGGCCGCGAACGGTCGCGCGCCCCGCTAGGTAGAGTGTGCTCGCCAGCGCTCCGACGCCCGCGGCTGCGAGCAGGAAACCCAGCGCTTGCGGCCCACCGCCATAGATGGTCTTCGCGTAGACCGGCATCAGCGAAGAATAGGGGTTGATCGTCCACGACAGGACGGCGACGAGCGCCAGCAGCGCCCGCGCCGGCGCGAAGCCGGACACGAACCGGTAACCCTCGACCCACTTCGACCAGAATCCGCCGCGCCACGGAACGGGCCCGGGCTCGTGCGCCCAGCGCATGCGGGCGATCGCGACGATCACGGCCACGAACGACAGCGCGTTGAGCGCGAAGCACACCGCCTCGCTGACGACGGCCAGCAGGAGCCCCGCGATGGCCGGACCGATAACGCGCGCCGTGTTGACGAGAAACGAGTTCAGGGCGATCGCGTTCGGCAGATCGGCCCGGTCGTCGACCAGATGCACCCAGAGCGCTTGACGCAGCGGCACGTCGAAGGCCGAGACCATGCTGAGGCAGAGGGCGAGCACGATCAGGTGCCACACCGCGATGAGGCCGGACCAGGTAAGGCCGGCGAGCACGACGGCTTGCAGCAGGGCGAGCGACTGCGTGACCCTGAGCGCACGCCGGCGGTGGACGTGGTCGGCGACGACGCCGGCAAACGTGCCGAAGAGGAGGATTCCGGCACTGCCGCAGAATGCGACGACGCCGAGCAGCCACGCCGAGCCGGAAAGCCGGTAGGTGAGCCAGCTCATCGCGACCTGCTGGAGCCAGGTCCCCATGACCGACAGCCCTTGCCCGATGAAGAACAGCCGGAAGTTCCGGTAGCGAAGCGCGCGGAAAGTTCGGGAAAGCGCGACGTTCATGATTCCGACGTCGGCCGCGGCCCGCGACCCGCGTCAGCCCGAAAGCCGCGCGAGCTGAGGTTTCAGTCGTTCGAGCGTGGCGGCGAAACCGGCAAGCCGCGCTCGCTCCTGCTCGACCACCTGCGCGGGAGCGCGGGCGACGAAGCCTGCGTTCGCGAGCTTCGCCTGCGCCTTGCCGATCTCGCTCTCGAGCCGGGCGATTTCCTTCGATATCCGCTCGCGCTCGGCGGCCGCATCGACTTCGATATGCAACATGAGCCGCGTTTCCCCGACCACCTGCACCGGTGCGTCGGTAATCGGCAGCTCGCCGACGACCTTCACTTCCGAGACCTTGGCGAGCGGGCCGAGATAGGGCGCCATTCGCTCCAGCATCAGGGAATCGCCCTCGACCAGCAGCGGTACCCTCTGCGCGGGGGACAACCCCATTTCGCCGCGCAGTGCGCGGCACGCGCCGACCAGGTCCTTCAGCAGCGCCATGTCGCGTTCCGCGTCCGGGTCGACGATGTCGAAGTCCGGCTTCGGGAAGGGCTGCAGCGAAATCGTTGCGCCCGATTTGCCGGCCAGCGGCGCGACCGTCTGCCACAGCTCTTCGGTGATGAAGGGCATGAACGGATGCGCGAGTCGCAGCGTCGCCTCCAGCTCGCGCACCAGCACCGCGCGCGTTCCCCGCGCCGCCGCCGCGTCGCTCGCCGCCTCGGCGCGCTGCAGCTGGACCTTGGCGCACTCGACGTACCAGTCGCAGTACTCGTCCCACACGAATTCGTAGAGCGCCTTCGCCGCGAGATCGAACCGGTAGATGCCGAGATGCTCGGCGACTTCGTGCGCCGCCCGCTGCAATCGTCCATGCAGCCAGCGATCGACGAACGACAGCGCCCGGAGCTGCCCGGGATCCAGTCCGCAATCGCGGCCTTCGACGTTCATCAGCACGAAGCGGGTGGCGTTCCACAGCTTGTTGCAGAAATTGCGGTAGCCGTCGCAGCGTGAGAGGTCGAAATTGAGCGTGCGGCCGTAGGTCGCGAGACTCGCGAACGTGAAACGCAACGCGTCGGCGCCGAAACTGGGAATCCCGTCCGGGAACTGCTTCCGCGTACGCTTCGCGATCGATTCCGCCTGCCGCGGATCCATCATGTTCGACGTCCGCTTTTCGACCAGCCCGTCCGGGGTCACGCCATCGATCAGATCGAGCGGATCGAGCACATTGCCCTTCGACTTCGACATCTTCTGGCCTTCCTCGTCGCGCACGAGGGCGTTGATGTAGACGTCGCGGAACGGCACCTTTCCGGTGAAATAGGTCGTCATCATGATCATCCGGGCGACCCAGAAGAAGATGATGTCGAAGCCGGTGACGAGCACCGACGATGGCAGGAACGTGCGCAGTTCGCGGGTGTCTTCGGGCCAGCCGAGTGTCGAGTGGCACCACAGCGCCGATGAGAACCAGGTGTCCAGCACGTCCTCGTCCTGGACGAACGAAGCCGGCTCCCGGCCGAGCTTCGCCGTCGCCTGCGCGCGCGCCGCGGCCTCGCTCCGCGCGACGTAGACGTTGCCATTCTCGTCGTACCACGCGGGGATCCGGTGGCCCCACCAGAGCTGGCGCGAGATGCACCAGTCCTGGATGTTGTTGATCCAGTGCAGGTACGTCGACAGCCACTGGTCCGGCACGAACTGCACGCGCCCGCGCCCGCCGGTTCCGGGATCGACGACGCCGTCGCCGACGGCCGCCAGGCACAGGTCCTGGATCGTGCTGCCGGGAAACAGCGGATGCGTGGCGGGCGCCGGTGTCTTCATCGCGACGAACCACTGATCGGTCAGCATCGGCTCGACGATTTCCTGCGTGCGGCCGCAGCGGGGCACGACCATCCGATGTGCCTTTTCGCTGACGAGCAGGCCCTGGGCGGCGAGATCGGCGAGTACCGCCTTGCGCGCCGCATAGCGGTCGAGGCCGCGGTACTTCGGTGGCGCGTTGTCGCTGATCGTCGCGTCGAGATGCAGGATCGGAATCGGAGCCAGGTTGTGGCGCTGGCCGATCTGCCAGTCGTTGAAGTCGTGCGCCGGCGTGATCTTGACGCAGCCGGTGCCGAAGGTCTTGTCGACATAGGCGTCGGCGATCACCGGAATCGTGCGGCCGGTGAGTGGCAGCGTGACTTGTTTGCCGACCAGGGCCGTGTACCGTTCGTCGTCGGGGTTCACGGCGACCGCGACGTCGCCCAGCATCGTCTCAGGCCGGGTCGTTGCCACGATGACGTCGCCGTGTCCGTCGCTGCCGCCTCCGGCCAGCGGATAGCGGATCTCCCAGATCTTTCCCTGCTCCTCCTCGCTCTCGACCTCGAGATCCGACACCGCCGTGCCGAGCGTCGGGTCCCAGTTGACGAGGCGCTTGCCGCGATAGATGAGCCCGTCGTCGAAGAGCCGGACGAACGTTTCCAGGACAGCGGCCGAAAGACCGTCGTCCATGGTGAAACGCTCGCGCGACCAGTCGCCCGACGTGCCGAGCCGGCGCATCTGGTTCGTGATCGTCGAACCGGAATCCTGTTTCCACGCCCAGACGCGCTCGGTGAACATCGCGCGGCCGAGATCCCGGCGCGTCTGGCCCTGCACCTTCAGCTGCTGCTCGACCACGATCTGCGTCGCGATGCCGGCGTGGTCGGTGCCGAGTTGCCACAGCGTGTTGTCGCCGCGCATCCGGTGGTACCGGATCAGCACGTCCATCAGCGTCATCTGGAACGCGTGCCCCATGTGCAGCGTCCCGGTGACGTTCGGGGGCGGAAGCTGGATGCAGAACGCGGGCGCGTCAGCCGCGTGGTTCGGCTTGAAGTGGCCGTGCGACTCCCAGAACGAGTACCACTTCGCCTCGATGGCGTGGGGTTCGAAGCTTTTGGCGAGTTCCATGGCGGCGGGTGCCGCCCGACGGGCAGCGAGACCTGCAAAAGCTTGAAATTATAGCGGAAAGCGGCGCACGCTCCGCGCGCTGCACGGCGCCTGTCGGCGGCGATGGTGCGACGTGCGCGTTCGGCGGCGACGCCGCGCGGAGGCCCTGCTCAGGCGGGGATGAATTTCAGCGCAACGCCGTTGTTGCAGTAGCGCAGGCCGGTGGGCTTGGGGCCGTCGTCGAACACGTGACCGTGGTGACCGCCGCAACGCGCGCAGTGGTACTCGGTTGCGGTGACGAAGTACTTGCGATCGACTTTGGTTTCGACGCGTCCCGGCATGACGTCGTAGAAGCTCGGCCACCCGGTGCCGCTATCGTATTTCGTCCGCGATTCGAAGAGCGGCAGGTCGCAGCCGGCGCAGACGAACGTGCCCTTGCGCTTCTCGCCGTTGAGAGGGCTTGTGAACGGGGGCTCGGTCCCCTCCTCGCGCAGGACGGCGAACTGGGCGGGTGTCAGGAGCTTCCGCCACTCCGCCTCCGTCTTCACGATCTTTTCGGGCTTCGGGGCCTGCGCGCCGGTCGGAGCGGCGTGGCGCAACACGGTTGTACCGGCGATGGCAACGAGCGTGCGGGAAAGAAATCGGCGTCGGTTCATGGCATCGTCCAGTCCGGGTCGCCGTTGGTCGCGTCGGCGCCCTTCCAACTTACGACGGGACGCGCTGCCAACGGACTGCGGGACGCACAACTCACCCATCCGGACGATCGAACAGGTTCAGCCGTGCGATTGGAGCCTTGACCTGCTATTTAGGTTCCCGGGCCGCCGCGGGCATCGCGGAACCCGTGTACTCGGCGTCGGTCAGCCGATACAGGATTCCGGCGGCATCGTCCTTCACCACGGCGAAGCGGCCGGAGACAACGATCGGCTCGAAGCCATACTTCACGGGCGTCCTGGCGATCACCTCGACGATGGCATCGGGGCCGGCCGGCATGCAGAACGAGCAATGGGGCGGAACGGCCGACAGCAGGAATCGCTTCTGCTTGTCGCCCATGTCGAGCGGAATGATGAAGCCCTGAAGCTTCACGTCGCGCTTGTCGAGCGCGAGGATGTCCTTGGAGAACTCGGTCGCCATGCGCCCATCCTTCTGCACGGGCACCACTTGGGCCAGCGTGCGCCAGGGCACGACTCCTGCGCGTTCCGGCAGCAACGTCGCTCCGTATTCGCTGGCCGCCGGCAACCCGCCCTGGGGAATGTTGGACGTCACCCCGTGGGCGGGGAGCGCGAAACCAATCGCGAGGAGCAGGGACCAGAACCGGATACGCTTCATGGCATCACCCTTCGGCTAGCGTGGCAGCGACGTCCAGGCGGTACGCTCGCCACGCGGGGAGCAGCGTGGCGATTATACCTGCGCCCAACGCGAGCGCGACGACGCCCCATTCCTCGGGCTGCCACACCCGCGCGCCCGCGGCCAACGGCGCGGCGGCGGGTAACCACGCGCCGATCCCCGCGGCAAGCCCGTGCGCGAGGCCGAGGCCGAGCACGAGGCCCGTCGCGGCGAGCAACACGCTTTCGAGCAGGAGCACGGCGACGATCGTGCTTCGCCGCGCACCGAGCACGCGCATGATCGCGAGGTCGTAGCGCCGTTCGTCGAGCGCCTGTGCCAGCGCCACGAACAGGCCAAATGCGGATGCGCCGATGAGAAGCAGGGCGAAACCCCGGACCACCTCGGTGCCGACGCCGAACACCGTGAAGAGCCGCGCCGACTCGTAGGGGGGTGATGCCGCCTGCAGGACGGTTTCAGCGTTGATCGTTCTCGGCAGACTCGCCGCCGCCAGCGGGCTCTTGTACCTGACGAGCGCCAGCGTGACTTCACGGACCGGTGCGTGCCCGGTCGCCCGAGCCGCCGACGGCTGCGCGCGATCGCTCGTTGCGGCGTGGTCGTGATCCGCGTCGGCGTGCTCCGCGTCGGCGTCCTCGTGAGCGTGCACCCTCCACACGCTGTCGATGCCCGTAAGCACGAGTCGATCGATCACTCGGCCCGTCGGGGCCAAGATGCCGACCACCCGGTATGGTGTTTCGCCATGATCGCCGCCACCTTCGGCAAGGCCGTGCGAGCCGGCAAACGTGGTGCCGACGGCGAGCCCGGATGCGCGCGCGACGTCGCTGCCGAGCACCGCTTCCATCGGTCGAGACCAACCGCTGCCCTGGGCCAGCGACGCGCCGTAATGCGCGACGAATGCCGGCTCCGTGCCGACGATCCGGAATCCTCGATAGCTGTCGCCGAGCGCGAGCGGAATCACCTGCTGCACGAGCGGATTGCGCGCCAATTCCTCCACCGCCGCCAGCGGCACATTCCCGGGCGGTACATCGGCGTGATAGACGCCGGCAAGCACGAGTTGCAGCGGGCTGCCTTTCGCGCCGACGACGAGGTCGATGCCGGTCGCCTCGCGCGCGAGCCGCTGCTCGAGTTCGCGCGAGAGCAGGATCACGAGCGTGATCGTCGCCACGCCGACGGCGAGCAGCGCAATGTTGAACACGGTCGCCAGCGGTCGGCGCCTCGCGTAGGCGAACGCGAGACGAACGACGTTCATGCGGCAATCCCGTCGCGCGCCGCCACCGCGGGCCGGGGCGGCAGCGCGAACGCGCGCGGCAACAGCGGACGCACCCGCGCATCGTGGGAGGCGACCACGAGCGTGGCACCATTCGCGATCGCCTGCGCGCGCAGGAGTTCCAGGGCGCCTGCGGCGTGCGCGTCGTCCAGGTTCGCCGTGGGCTCGTCGGCGAGGACCAATGCGGGCCGGTTGATCACCGAACGCGCGATCGCGACGCGCTGCGCCTGCCCCTGCGACAGCTCGCGCGGATAGCGATTCGCGAGATCGCCGACACCGACCGCCGCGAGCAGTTCGCGGACGCGTTCGGGATCGTCGGGCACACCGGCAAGAAACTGCGCGAGCCGCAGGTTGTCGCGGACATCGAGGGCGCCGACCAGGTGCAGCCGTTGCGGAACGAGCCCGACCGTGCGTCCCCGCCACCGGTCGCGCGCGCTACCCTTGAGGGTACCGAGGTCGGTGCCGCCGACCACGACGGTTCCAATCGTAGGCGTCGTCAGCCCGGCAAGGATGTGCAGCAGCGTGGTCTTGCCGCTTCCCGACGGTCCGGCAAGGAGCCAGTGCTCGCCCTCCGCCGCCCGCCATTCATCGATGCGCAGCACCGTCGCAGCACCGTAGCGGTGCTCGATTCCGATCAAGGCGAACATCGGGCGAGTCTACCGCGTCGGAGTCGCCGGGAGTGCCGACGCATGGGCATCCGGCGAGGCTGGCTGCAGCGGACGGGCGGCGCCCGCCGTGCCGATGCACGCCCGTCTCAGCTGTTTCCCTTCCGCCATTTGTCGATCTCGCGCTCGATGGCCTCGGCGATATACGCACGCAACAGCGCGCCGACCTGCTGGTTGATCGTCGCGACCATCTCGGAGCTGGCGCGGTCGACGATCGGCTGCAGGTGTTCGGCGAGCTGCTCACGGAGCGCGGTATCGGTGAAGATGTCGATCCGCTGCAGCACCTGCATCCGGATCTCTTCGGCGAGCGCCTGCCAGCGCGCCCAGTCGTCGCCGGCATCGGCGGCGACCGTCCCGGGAGATTCGGCTTCACCCTCGGTCGAAGCGACGCTCGTTGGCGGCGGCTCGGCCAGGAACTCGGCGCGATCGGCGGACGCCGCTTCGCGCTCGGCCAGGACTTCCGTTGGCAATGCGGCGCTGATTGCGAGTGGAGCTTCATGCGCCAACATCTCGCCCGCCCGCGCTACCGTACTTTCCTCGGGGGGAGTTCGATGCGCGTCCCGGTCCTCGGCCAATACCGCGGCGATTTCCGCCGGCGGCGCTTCGGCCTCGGGCGGGACTACCACTGGCGTGGCGACGATTTCCTCGGGTGGAGCCCAATGCGCGTCTCGGTACTCGGCGGGCACCGCGACGATTTCCGCCGGCGGCACTACGGGCTCGGTCTCGCTTGCCGCCGGAACCGCGACGATCGTCTCCTCGGTTGTCTCGACGGTGACGTCGACCTCCCCCATCTCTTCCGGCGCAGCGGGCTCCGCGTCTCGCGCCAGCTCGGGAGGCGTCGGCGGCACCGCAGCAATGGAATCGGGCGCTGCGCCGGTCTGTGTCAGGACATCGCGGTCGAAGTGCAGCCATTCCGACTGCACGCCACCCGCATCGGGCAGCTCGGCGATCGACGAGATCTCGATCTCCTCGACGGCATCGGTGAGCTCCGGCACGTCGTCGAGGTCCATCGGTGCGGGCGGGGGCGAGACGGTTGCCGGTGCCGCCGCGGGAAGTTCGGGAACCTCCGTGTCGATGGTGCCCGCGCGGTTCCGGCGCATCAGCGCGTCGGCCTGCTCGAGGAGTTCACGCGCCGTGGGCATGTCTATCCCCGCGCCGAAAGGTTATGCGAGCGCACTTCGTATCCGCGCGCCTTGTAGAACTTCCAGCGCTCGCGGCCGGCCGCCGAATCCGCGTCGTCGATCCCGACGATCTCGGCGAGCCGCTCGAAACGCGAAAAGAACGGCGGCGGGGCCGCATGGAGATTGATGAGCACCGCCGCCGGGCCCTCGTGCTCGAGCGCGTGATCGACGACGATCGGCGTTTCGGCCGCGAGCGGATTTGCAAGGCGGCAGTGCGGAAGGAACCCTGTCGCAGGCCAGAGCCAGAGGAATCGGCCGAATTCCGCGGTGTCCTCTTCCGCGCACGTGAGGACGCGAACGCTGCCGTGCTGCGCCCACGCTTTCGCGACGAGCTTCGAGGCGACCTCGAAGCGGTCGGCGCAATGGGTGTAGAAATCGATCGTCGTCATTGGCAAGGGTCGGTAACGTCGTGCTCCGGGAAATCAGGCGCGCTGCGCGCGCGTGCCGCTCACTGGGCAACCTCCTGCGCCAGGAGCCATGTGGTGAGCAGCGGGACCGGTCGCCCCGTCGCGCCCTTCGCCTTGCCGTGCTTGTGTGCGACGCCGGCAATGTCGAGGTGCGCCCAGTCGTACTTCTTCGCAAACCGCGAGAGAAAGCACGCCGCGATGATGCTGCCGCCGTTGCGGCCGCCGACGTTGGCAAAGTCGGCGAAGTTGCTGTTGAGGCCTTCCTGATAGTCGTCCCAAAGCGGCAGCTGCCACCCGCGGTCGTAGGCATCATCGCCGGCGGCGATGAGCGCACGGGCGAGCGTGTCGCTGTTGCTGAACACGCCGCAGGCCACGTGCCCCAGGCTGATCACCATGGCGCCCGTCAGCGTGGCGACGTCGACCACCGCCTCGGGCTCGTACCGCTCCGCGTAGGTGAGCGCATCCGCCAGGATCAGCCGCCCTTCGGCGTCGGTGTTGAGGATCTCGATCGTCTGGCCCGACATGCTCTTCACGACGTCGCCCGGCTTGGTCGCGCGGCCGGACGGCATGTTCTCGCAGGCGGCGACCAGGCCGATCACGTTGACCTTCGCCTTCAACTCCGCGATCGCACGCAGTGTGCCGAAAACGCTGGCCGCGCCGCACATGTCGAATTTCATGTGATCCATGTCGGCCGCGGGCTTGATCGAGATCCCGCCGCTGTCGAACGTGATGCCCTTGCCTACCAGCACGACCGGTCTCTGCTTCTTCGGGCTGCCCCGGTAATCGAGAATGATGAATCGCGGCGGTTCGTTGCTGCCATTGGTCACCGACAGGAACGAGCCCATTCCGAGCGCCTCGATGTCCTTGCGTTCGAGCACCGTCGCCTTGATGTCCGGCAACTCCCGCGCCATTTCGAGCGCCCGTTCGCCCAGGTAGGTCGGCGTGCAGACATTGCCCGGCAGGTTGCCGAGGTCGCGCGCGAGGTCCATCCCGTGCGCGATCGCCAGGCCGCGCGCGGCGGCGGCTTCGCCGGCGACCAGATCGGAGCGCTGCGGCACCGACAGCGTCAGCTTCCGCAGCGGCCGCCGCACCTCGGACTTCTCGCTCTTCATCTGATCGAAGCGGTAGACGGCCTCCATCGCCACGACTACCGCGTGCTCGATGCGCCAGGCCACCTCGCGGCGCTTCACCTTCTCCTCGGTCACGTAGATCACCGCCTCGTACGAACCGGTCTCGTTCAGCAGCTTGACCACCGAGGTAATTGCCGATCGGAACTCCCGGTCCCGGAAATCGCGCTCCTTGCCGAGCCCGATCAGGAGCACGCGATCGGCCAGCGTGCCGCGGACATTGTGCAGCAGCAGCGTCGCGCCGAGCTTGCCCTCCATGTCGCCGCGGCGGATGATTTCGCTGATATAACCATTCGATGCGCGGTCGATCAGTTCCGCCGACAAGGAAAGCTTGCGGTTGTCAAAAACACCCACGACGACGCAGGCGCTCCTCTGTTTTTCGGGGCTGCCGCTTTTTATGGTAAATTCCATTGTCGCCCTCGCCTCCCACGGTTGGGTTTCTTTGCCGTAACGCGAAATAGATCGCATTATCGGCAAAAGAGGCCAAAAAAGTCAAAATTCTCCCGCCGTCATGATTTTTCGGCGCAGCCTCGTGCGCGAGATGACGACGACGGCCATCGGCCTGTTCCTCGTCCTCCTCTCGATCCTGTTCACCAACCTGGTGCTTCGCCTGCTGGCCCGCGCAGCGGGGGGCGCCGTCGCCCCGGAAGGAATCCTGGCGCTCCTGGGCTTCAACGCGCTGTTCTATTTCAACATCCTGCTTTCCGTCACGGTTTTCGTCACCGTGCTGCTCACGCTGACCCGCTGGTACCGCGACAGCGAGATGATCGTCTGGTTCACGTCGGGCCAGGGACTTACCGACTGGCTGCGGCCGATCCTGTTGTTTGCCGCCCCCTTCTTCGTCGCGATTCTCGTCCTGTCGTTCTTCCTCTCACCGTGGGCCGAGCGGCGCAAGCTCGAGTACGAGCGCCAGCTCGAATCCAGGGACGAAATCACGCTGCTCACGCCGGGGCTCTTCCGCGAATTCCGCCGCGCAAACCTCGTGGTCTTCGTCGAAAGCATCAATACGTTCGACGGCACGATCCGCAACGTCTTCCTGCATTCGGTCGACGAGGGCAAGGACGTCACCACGGTCGCGAGATCGGCGATGCTCCATGACGCCGCCAATGGCGATCGGTTCATCGTCCTGAACGAGGGACGCCGATACGAGGGCAAACCCGGCGCCGCGGACTACCGCATCGTTGAGTTCGAATCGCTCGGACGCCGGATCGAACCGGCGGAGTTGCGGGCGTTGCCGACGTCGACGAAGGCCATTCCGACCGCGATCCTGATCGGCATCGACGGCCCCGTCGAGCGGGCCGAGATGTTCTGGCGGCTGTCGGTACCAATTTCAGCGCTGGTGCTGACGCTCCTCGCCATTCCGCTCGCATACGTCAATCCGCGGATGGGACGCTCGTTCAACCTCATCGCGGCAGCACTGGTGTACATGCTCTACAGCAATTGCCTCAACATCGTGCAGAGCTTCATCGCGCAGGGCAAGCTTGCGTTCTGGCCCGGGCTCGTGCTCCCCCATGCCATCGCGATCGGCGTCGTGCTCCTGCTCTTCGGCCATCAGCTGTCGCTGTTCGGCATCCTGCGCCGCGGCCCGCGGACCAAGGCGGCGACGCCGTGAAGACGCTGACCCGCTACATCGGCCGCGAAGTGCTCATCGCGATCCTGCTCATCTTCACCGCGCTCGTCTCGCTGTTCGCTTTTTTCGACCTGATCCACGAACTGGGCGATGTCGGGCGCGGCGGGTACACGATCTCGGCGGCGTTGCTCTTTGTCGCGCTCCAGCTGCCTTCACGGATGTACGAGCTCTTCCCCGTGGCGACGCTGATCGGGACGCTGTTCGCGCTGGCCCAGCTCGTTGCCAGCTCCGAGTACACGGTGATGCGCGCGTCGGGAGCGTCGCTGATCCAGGTCGGGTGGTCGCTGATGCGCATCGGCATCCCCCTCGCGCTGGTGACCTTTCTCGCCGGCGAGTTCGTGGCACCGCAGGCCGAATTGCTGGCGCAGAGAGTCCGCGCTCAGGCGCGCGGCGACACGACGCGCGTCGTTGCGCAGCAGTTCCAATCGGGCTTCTGGTTCAAACAGGACCTGACGTTCGTCAACATTCGCAGCGTACTGTCCGATCTCACGCTCGTCGGCGTCCGGATCTACGAATTCGACAACGAGCTGCGGCTGAAGATGGTCCGCGCCGCGGAATCGGGAAGCTTCGCAGGCAACGGCCATTGGCGCTTGAAGGCGGTCCGCTCGACCGAGATCGCGCCGACCGGCATCCGGGTGACGGAGGCGGAGACCTACACGTGGGACACCGTGCTGCGGCCGTCGCTGCTGACCGTCTATCAGGTAGCGCCGGAGAAGCTCGAGCTCAACACGCTGTGGGACAACATGCGCCTCCTCAGCGGCGGCGCGCAGAAGACGACCCGATTCGAGATCGCCTTCTGGAACAAGTTGTTCTATCCGGCGGCCGTGCTCGTGATGATGATCGTCGCGCTGCCGTTCTCGTATTTCCAGCGCCGGCAGGGAGGCGTCGGCTTCCGCATCTTCGCGGGCACGATCCTGGGGCTCCTGTTCTTCCTGGTCGGCCGGCTCTTCTCCAACCTCGGGGTTCTCAACGACTGGCCGCCGCTGTTCTCCGCGGCCTTCCCGCTCGTGTTCTTCGTCACGATCACGATGTCGATGCTCTGGTGGCTGGAACGGCGGTGAATGACGAAAAAAATCCCGGCGCGCGTGCCGGGATTTTCGTCTCCGGGGTCGACCCCGGTCGAACTGTCCGCGCCGATCAGCGGCGCCTCAGCCCGCGACCGGGACGATATTCACGGTCTTCTTCTTTTCCTTGCCTTTGGTGCCGAACGCGACGGTGCCCCTGACGAGCGCGAACAGCGTGTGGTCCTTGCCCATGCCGACGTTGACGCCCGGATGGATCTGCGTCCCGCGCTGGCGAACGATGATGCTGCCGGCGTTGATGAGCTCGCCGCCGTAGGACTTCACGCCCAGGCGCTTCGACTCCGAGTCGCGGCCGTTGCGGGAACTGCCGCCTGCCTTTTTGTGTGCCATGGTAAATGCTCTCCGTCAGCCGACGATGCTGTCGATCTTGAGTTCGGTGTAGTTCTGGCGATGGCCCTGCTGCTTCCGGTAGTGCTTGCGCCGGCGCATCTTAAAGATCCGGACCTTGTCGCCGCGCCCGTGGCCGACGACGATCGCCTTCACCGTTGCACCCGCGAGGGTGGGCTGACCCAGACGGACGCTTTCGCCTTCGCCGACCATCAACACCTGGTCGAGAACGACTTCCGCGCCCACGTCCGCCGGTATCTGTTCTACCTTGAGTTTTTCGCCGGGGGAAACCCTGTACTGCTTCCCGCCGGTTTTTATGACCGCGTACATGGTGGTACTCCGCTCGTTTTGCCCGTCGCCTGCCGACGGGTCCGCACATCGGTTTGCCCATCCGTTCCCGCGCCAACCGCGGAAAGCCTTACATTTTAAGCGGTTAGGGTCCTTTCTGTCAAAGGCCCCCGTCCGGCCACGGATCCGCCCCCGCGCGGCACCTTGGAGCCGGAAGAATCGGCGGCGGTGCCACCCGTCCGATGAGGGGCACCCCGTCGGTTACAATCCCGGGCCGTCTGCAGCATTGTGCCGGACGCCGCCCGCGCGAGTCGCCATCGTCCGGGCAGCCGCCCGGGCCGCCTCGTCGAGTTGCCACGTGACCTTCGAAAACCTCAAAACCCTGATCGCTCCCGACATGGCCGAGGTCGACCGCGTGCTCCGCGCGAGCCTCGATTCCGACGTCGCGCTGATCCGGCAGGTCGCCGAGTACATCGTGGGCGGCGGCGGCAAGCGACTGCGCCCTGCACTCGTCCTGCTTGCGGCGCGCGCCTGCGGGCACGAAGGCAGGCATCACTACGTCCTGGCGGCGGTCATCGAGATGATCCACACGGCGACGTTGCTGCACGACGATGTCGTCGACGAGTCCAACCTGCGCCGGGGCCACGCGACAGCGAACGCGACGTTCGGCAACGCCGCGTCGGTGCTGGTCGGCGACTTTCTCTACTCGCGCGCATTTCAGATGATGGTCAGCGTGGGCTCGGTGCGCGTGCTGGAGATCCTGTCGCAGGCAACCAATGTGATCGCCGAAGGCGAGGTCCTGCAGCTCATGAACTCCGGCAATCCGAACCTCGACGAGGCGGCCTACCTCAGGGTCATCCAGCGCAAGACGGCGAAGCTCTTCGAAGCGGCGGCACAGCTGGGCGCCGTTCTCGGGGAGGCTACCCCGGAGCGTGAAGCGGCGCTTGCCCGCTATGGCATGCATCTCGGAACCTCGTTCCAGCTGGTCGACGATGTGCTCGACTACACCGGGGAGCAAAGCGCGATCGGCAAGAACCTCGGCGACGATCTCGCGGAAGGCAAGATGACGCTTCCGCTGATCCGGGCGATCGCCGTCGGCAGCCCGGACGACGCCGCGCTGATTCGCGCAGCGATCACCGACGGGAGGCTCACCGATTTCGCCCCGGTCATGGACGTGCTCGCACGCACCGGCGCCCTCGACTACGCGCGCCATTGCGCGGTGCGCGAAAGCGACGCTGCCGCGGCGTGCGTGGCCGGTTTGCCGCCTTCGCCGCACCGCGAAAGTCTGCTAGAATTAGCGTCCTTCGCGGCCCGGCGCACGTACTGAATCAGCGCGCGCCATCGGCATCGCCGCGAGCCCGCGAACAAGCCGTCCTCCCGCCGCGGGGCGTTGCAGAAGACCGTGCCGGCAACGGCCATTCGGGGTGTAGCTTAGCCTGGTAGAGCGCTACGTTCGGGACGTAGAGGTCGGAGGTTCAAATCCTCTCACCCCGA
>Ga0209048_10001519_pt1 | contig 23775 bp, 22 predicted proteins | sample FrelakmetCRP12CR_FD_187146 | JGI IMG/M metagenome (GOLD analysis project Ga0209048, IMG submission 187146) | Freshwater lake sediment microbial communities from the University of Notre Dame, USA, for methane emissions studies - CRP12 CR (SPAdes)... | ecosystem: Environmental > Aquatic >... | reverse complement strand
CTTCCACAGCGCGAAGTCCAGGGGATCCTGCTTGCGCTCTGCCCCCTCAACCACCTCCCCCTGGTCCATGTCCTCCAAGCGCCGGTGCGAGAGGCTGCCGTAGCCCTCGTCGGAGCGCACGCGGAAGTACACGTCCCCGCCCGCCTCGTAGGCGTGGCCGGACCGCACGAGCGCCTCGATGTAGGCGACGATCGGCCCCATCGTCTGCGAGGCGAGCGGCTCGTGGTCGGGGCGCCCGAGTCCGAGCGCGTCGGTGTCGGCGCGGTAGCGCGCGGTCATCTCCGCCGCCAGCTCCGCGCTCGGGCGGCCGAGATCGCGCGCGGCGGCGTAGATCTTGTCGTTGACGTCGGTGATGTTCACGACGAGCGTCACCTTCAGCCCCTCGTGCTCGAGGAACCGCTTCAGCAGGCTGAAGATCACGAACGGGCGCGCGTTGCCGATGTGGATGCGGCTGTACACCGTCGGCCCGCACGCGTAGATGCCGACGCCGCGCCCACCCTCGGCCGGCCGCAGGGGCGCGAGCGCGCCGCTGCGCGTGTCGTGCAGGCGGATCTCCCTCATCGCCGGCCAACCCTAGCGCCGCTCGCAGCGGCGCCGGCCGGATGCTCCCCCTGAAGGTGTCGGGCAGTCGCGGGCCTCGCGGGTCACGCCCGCTCCAGGCCTGCCACGGCCAGCGCGGCCACGCCCTCGCCGCGGCCGACGAACCCGATGCCCTCGCCGGTCGTGGCCTTCACGTTCACGCGCTCGGCCTCGCACCCGAGCGCCTCGGCCAGGCGCGCGCGCATCGCCGCTCTGTGGGGAGCGAGCTTCGGCCTCTCCATCACCACGGTGCAGTCGACGTTCACGATCCGCATGCCCGCTGCGCTCACCATCTCGACGGCCGTGCGCAGCAGCTGAATCGAGTCGGCGTCGGAGTAGCGCTCGTCGCTGTCGGGGAAGTGCTCGCCGATGTCCCCCAGCCCCGCCGCTCCGAGCAGCGCGTCGATCACCGCGTGGGTGAGCACGTCGGCGTCCGAGTGCCCTTCGGCGCCGCGCTCGTGGGGCACCTCGACCCCGCCCAGCACCAGCCTGCGGCCCGCGGCGAGCCGGTGCGAGTCATAGCCGATGCCCGTCAGGATCATCCCGGGCCCGCCCCCGCCGCCGCGCTCGCTCCGATCGGCTCGAGGCGCCGCACGCGCCGCTCGAACACGCACAGCTCGCGCACGCCGAGCCCATCCAGGAGCTCCAGGGCGCGGTCGTAGTCCGCGCCCACGTCCTGCGGGCGGTGGGCGTCGCTGGAGAGCGCCACCGGCGCGCCTGCCTCGAGGCTCATCTGCAGGAACGCCGGGGCCGGATACAGCTCCTTCACGCGCTTTCTGAGCCCGGCCGTCGAGACCTCGACGGCGATTCCCGACTCGGCGATCCCCTCCATCGCCAGCTCGTAGTAGCGACGCAGATCGCCCTCGGGCAGCGGCCGCTCGGGGCCCCAGTACTTGACCAGGTCCGGATGCGCCAGCACGTCGAACATCCCGCTGCGCGCCGCCTCGCCGATCGTCTGGAAGTAGCGCCGCCAGATCTCCTCGACGCTGCGACCGGCATCCCACACGCTGTAGTCGTCCATGTCCACCGCACCCTCGCGCAGGAAGTGCACGGACCCGATCACGTAGTCGAAGTCGCGCGCCTGGAGCAGGTTCGCCATGCGGTCCTCCGCGCCCGGCACGAAGTCCGCCTCGATGCCCAGCCGCAGGTCGGTCTGCCCGCGCACGAACTCGCAGTAGGAGTCCAGGTCGTCGTGCGCGTAGCGCTCCCAGAACGGGTGACGCCACACCTCGAGCGCCTGCTTGAAGCGGTAGACGTGCTCGGAGACCCCGAGCTCTGAGATCCCGCGCTCGCTCGCCGCCGTCCGGTAGAGCTCGACGTTCGCCCGGCTGAAGTGCTCGGCCGCGCTGGCATCGGGGTCGTCGGTTCGCAGGTGGAGGTGGTAGTCGGTGAGCACTCGGCCTGCGATTCAAGCAGGCGCGCGGGCCAAAGGCCGGCGCGAAGGCAGCGCGAAGGCCGGCGCGCGACGGCAGGGCCGAAGGGCCGGGCGCGCTAGGGGCCGGCGCGCCCGCGCCTGGCCAGCAGCGCCCCTGCCACCTCGAGGTCGAGCGGGGTCGTGACCTTCAGGTTCTCCTGGCCCGGCCTGACCACGAGCACCCGGCGCCCTTCGCGCTCGAGCAGCCAGGCGTCGTCGGTGGCTTCGGCCAGGACCTCCCCGGGGACGTCGAGGGCCCGCTGCAGCGCCGCCCGGCGGAACACCTGCGGCGTCTGCACCGCCCACAGGCTCGAGCGGTCGAGCGTCTCTTCAACGACGCCGTCGGCGACCCGCTTGACGGTGTCGGTCACCGGCGCCGCCGCGATCGCCCCGTCAGCGCTCGCGTCGGCCGCAAGCGCGGCGATCACCGCCTCCACGAGCGCGCCGGTCAACAGCGGCCGCGCCGCGTCGTGGACGACCACCGGGTCCCCCGGCCCGGCCGCCGCGAGCGCACGGCGCACCGAGTCAGAGCGCACCGCTCCGCCCTCCACCCCCGTCACGCCGGGCGGCGCCTCGGTATCCGGGGGCAGGGCGACGACGATCCTCTCCATCCCGACCACCTCGTTCATCGCGTCGATGCTCCACTGCAGCAGCGGCCGGCCGGCCAGCTCGATCAGCGCCTTCGGGCGCCCGGCGCCGAGGCGCTCGCCGCGCCCGGCGGCCACGATCAGAGCCACGGTCATCGCCCGGGGGGCCGTCGCGCACGCGGCAGTCCGACCGCGGCGGTCGCTGCCGCGTGCGCGAAAGCCTCTCTACTCGGCCACGGCCATCTGGCTGGTCGCCGAGTCGGCGAGCAGCTCATCGAGGTAGCTCTCCGCCTCCTCCTCGTCCTTGTCGAGCGCATACATCAGCTCGGAGGCGAGGATCTTCTTGGTGCGCGTGAACATCTGCTTCTCGCCGGTCGACAGCCCCTTCTCGCTCTCCCTGAGCGACAGGTTGCGCACGACCTCCGCCAGCTCGTAGATGTCACCGGTCTTGATCTTGTCGCGGTTGTGCTTGAAGCGGCGATTCCAGTTCTTCGGCATCTCCGAGACTTCGGCCCGCAGAACGTCCAGCACCTTCTTCACCGTTTCCTCGTCGATCACCCTGCGCAGACCCGCCAGCGCGGCGTTCTCGGTGGGGACCCGCACCGTCATGTCGTTGTGCAGGATCTTGATCGTCAGATACTCGCGCCGCTCGCCGAGCATCTCCATCTCCTCCTTCTTGAGCACCTTGCCCGCGCCGTGGTGCGGGTAGACGACGTAGTCGCCGAGCTCGAACTCGATGTACTCGACCTCGCGGGTCACCTCGAGCTCCTCCATCAGCCCTACCTCTTCGATTGCTTGTGGCGAAATGGTGTCCTCCTTCGTAGCGGCCGACCGTAGGGCGGCCCGTGATTCAAGTTTGCAGATAGCGGTCCACGAGGTTCAGCTCCTGCAGCCTGCGCAGGCCCTCGCGGATGTCCTTCGCCCTGATCTCCCCCACGCCCTCGACGGCCTCGAGCTCGGAGTCCGTGGCCGCCAGCAGATCGTCCAGCCCCCCGAACTCCCCGACGATCTGGGCGACCGCCAGCTTCGGCAGCCTGGGGATGCGCCCGAGCACCCGGTAGCCACGCGGCGAGACCGGGTAGTCGAGCGTGTTCAGCTTGCGGTCGTGCCCGAGCAGCTCGGCCAGCCGCCCGAAGTCGAGCAGATCCTGATGGCCCAGCCGCCCGAGTTCCTCGATCGCGGCCGCGAACTCCTCGTCAGAGCCCCCGGACAGGTAGTCGCGCACGAGCGCCGCCTTCTCCGCCGCTGCGCCCACCATCGTCTCCTCCAGCTGCATCTCGATCAGACGCCCCTCGCTGCCGAGCTCGACGATGTAGCGCTCGATCTCCACGGCCATGCGCGTCACGAGCTCTGCCCGCTGCAGCACCGTCAGCACGTCGTGCAGCATCGCCCCGCCCTCGAACTCCAGCGCCGTCAGCCTCGTCGACACCTGGTCCAGGCGGGAGCGGTACTTGTCGAGCGTCGCCAGCGCCTGGTTGGCCTTCGCCAGCACCACCGGGATGTCCTCGAGGATGTATTTCATCCCGTCCACGTAGACCGAGACCACCTCGCGCCGCTGGGAGACCGCGATCACCAGCGCGTCCGTCTGCTTGGAGACGCGCTCGGCCGTGCGGTGCCTGGTGCCCGTCTCGTGCGAGAGGATCGTCGGGTCCGGCATCAGCTGCACGTTCGCCATCGTGATCTTCGTGGCGTTCGCGTTGAGGATGATCGCCCCGTCCATCTTCGCCACCTGGTAGAGCAGCGCCGGCGTGTAGTCGATCTCGAGCTTGATCCCCCCCGAGTTCAGGAAGCTGAGGTCTTCCGGCTCGCCGATCACGATCAGCCCGCCGGTGCGGGCGTCCACGATCGCCTCGATCCCCTCCCGCAGCGCCGTCCCGGGAGCGATCATCTCGAGGGCCTTCATCAGCCCCGGCTCCGGTCTTACCTCGTTCTCAGACTCTTCACCGGATCGCAGGGCCACGACCCCTCATTCTAGGGCATTTAGCCTTTCCTTAGCCCGCTCGCGCGGGCCGCGGGGCGCCCGGGCGAAGATCGAGCGCGCCTTCCGCGCCGTGGCGGCCGGCGGCCCTGCGCTTCAGGCCGCGGCCCGGGCGGGCCCGGCGGCCCGGGCCGGCAGGGCGAGCTCGAGGGCCTCGCGCAACGTGCCCACCTCGCACGCCCCCCCGCCGCTGTCAACGGGCGCGATCACGCCCTCACAGCCGTGCTTTGCGGCCTCTTCCAGGCGACGCTCGGGGTGGCCCACCCAGCGCAGCTCGCCGGTCAGCCCCAGCTCGCCGAAACACGCCCGCGGAGCCCCCCCGGCGCCACCGGCGAAGCTCGTGGTCGGCACGCCGCGGCTCGCGCTCGCCACCGCCAGCGCGACCGCCAGGTCACACCCGGGCTCGTCCAGCCGCACCCCCCCGACGACGTTCACGAACACGTCCGCGCCGGCCGTCCCCACGCGGCCGTGGCGGCCGAGGATCGCGAGCACGAGGGCCAGCCGGTTGCGGTCAAGGCCCGAGACCACCCTGCGCGGCTGCTCGAGCTCGGACGGCGCCACCAGCGCCTGCACCTCCACGAGCAGCGGCCTTGACCCCTCCATCGCCGCCAGCACCACGCTCCCCGGGGCCCGCGTCGCCTCGGCCACGAACCTGGCCGAGGCGTCCAGCACCTCCACCAGCCCGCCCTGGCGCATCTCGAACAGGCCCGCCTCGTTGGTCGATCCGAAGCGGTTCTTCAACGCGCGCAGCTCGCGATAGGGCCGCTCGCGCTCGCCCTCGAACTGCAGCACGCAGTCCACGAGGTGCTCGAGCACCCGCGGACCCGCCAGCGCGCCGTCCTTCGTCACGTGCCCCACGAGGATCACCGCCACCCCCCGCGCCTTGGCCAGCTCCATGATCCGCCCGGCAACCTCCCGCACCTGCCCGACCGAGCCCGGCCCGCCCGCGCAGTCGGCGGCGTTGAGCGTCTGCACCGAGTCGATCACGCATGCCTGCGGCGCCTCGGCGGCGATCGTCTCGAGCACCGCCTCGAGGTCCGTCTCGGCGAGGATCGGCACGCTCAGCGCCCCCGGCGCGAGCCTCTCCGCGCGCAGCCTGACCTGCTCGGCCGACTCCTCCCCGCTCACGTACAGCGTCCGCCGGCCCGCCTGCTGCAGGTGGCCGAGCACCATGTTCGTGAGCGTCGACTTGCCGATCCCCGGCGAGCCGCCCAGCAGCACCAGCGACCCGGGCACGAGCCCTCCGCCGAGCACGCGATCGAGCTCGCCGATCCCCGTGCTCATGCGCGCGACCGGCGCCGCCCCGACCTCCCTGAGCGGTCGCGGCAGGGGCCTCGGCCCGCTCAGCGGCCCGCGCCCGCCGCGCCCGAGCGAGCCGCGGCCGCCACGGGCGCGCCCCTGCCCGCGCGTGCTCGGCACGCGCTCCTGGACGAGCGTGTTCCACGCCCGGCACCCCGAGCACTGGCCGTGCCACTGCGTGGACTGCAGCCCGCACTGCGAGCACACGTGGACCGTCGCCTGAGCCATCACCGGAGCCTACGGGCCGCCGGGGACGGCTCGCCCGCCCGAGCGCGACGGCCGCGCGGCAGGTCTCGCCCGGCACACGGGCGACGCTTCGCCGGCAGGGACGGTTCGCTCGGCTAGGGCGCCGCTACTCGCCGGGCTGCTCGCCCTCGGGGCGGTCCTCGCCCTCGGGGAGCTCCTCGCCGCCCGAGCCTTCGGCGCCGACGCCGACCGGCGTCTTCTGCTTCTTGGGCTTGACGATCGTCAGGCGCACCTCGTTCTCGGAGCCCTCCGGCGCCGGATCCACCACGACCGTCGCGCCCGGCGTGAGCTGCTCGCGCAGCACGAAGTCGGCCAGCGGGTCCTCGATGTAGCGCTGGATCGCGCGCCGCAGCGGCCGCGCCCCCATCGACGGGTCCCAGCCCTTCTCGACCAGCAGGTCCTTCGCCTCGCCGGTCAGCTCGAGCTGCAGCTCGCGTTCGGCCATCGACTCGCGGATGCGCAGCAGCAGGAGCTCGATGATCTGCTTGATCTCCTCCTTCTGCAGCTTGTGGAAGACGATCACGTCGTCGATCCGGTTCAGGAACTCGGGGCGGAACACCTTCTTCAGCTCGCCCATGATCCGGTTCTTCATGTCCTCGTAGGTGATCCCCGTCTCGTCGTCGGAGACCGCGAACCCGAGCGGCGTGTTGCGCGCGATCTCGGCGGCCCCGATGTTCGAGGTCATGATCACGATCGCGTGCCTGAAGTCCACGGTCCGTCCCTGGGCGTCGGTCAGGCGGCCGTCCTCGAGGATCTGCAGCAGGATGTTGAACACGTCGGGGTGCGCCTTCTCGATCTCGTCGAGCAGCAGCACGCTGTAGGGCTTGCGCCGCACCGCCTCGGTGAGCTGGCCGCCCTCGTCGTAGCCGATGTAGCCGGGAGGCGAGCCCACCAGTCGCGAGACGGCGTGCTTCTCCATGTACTCGGACATGTCGATCCTGATCATCGCGTCGTCGTCGCCGAACAGGAACTCGGCGAGCGTGCGCGCCAGCTCGGTCTTGCCGACGCCGGAGGGCCCGAGGAAGATGAACGAGCCGGTCGGCCGCTTGGGGTCCTTCAGGCCCGCGCGCGAGCGCCTGATCGCCTTCGAGATGACCTCGATCGCCGGGTGCTGCCCGATCACGCGCTTGTGCAGTTCGTCCTCCATCCGCATCAGCTTCTGCGTCTCGGCCTCGGTCAGCTTGAACACGGGGATGCCCGTCCACATCGAGACGATGTCGGCGATCTCCTCTTCGCCGATCGCCGGCCGATCGGCCGAGTCGCCGCTCTCCCACTCCTGCTCGAGCTCGCGTTTCTTGTTGGTCAGCTTGCGCTCCTTGTCGCGCAGCGCCGCCGCCTTCTCGAACTCCTGGGCCTCGATCGCGGCCTCCTTCTCGCGCCGCGTGGTCTCGACCTCCCCCTCCAGCTCGCGATTGGCCGGCGGCGAGGTCATCGACTTGATCCGCATCCGCGACGCGGCCTCGTCGATCAGGTCGATCGCCTTGTCGGGCAGGAAGCGGTCGGAGATGTAGCGGCTGGCCAGTTCGGCCGCCGCGCGCAGCGCCTCGTCGGTGATCTGCACCTTGTGGTGCTGCTCGTAGCGGTCGCGCAGCCCCTTCAGGATGTCCACGGTCTGGTCGATCGACGGCTCCCCCACGCGGATCTGCTGGAAGCGCCGCTCGAGCGCCGAGTCGCGCTCCAGGTACTTGCGGTACTCGTCGAGCGTCGTCGCCCCGATCGTCTGCAGCTCGCCCCTGGCCAGCGCCGGCTTGAGGATCGAGGCGGCGTCGATCGCGCCCTCGGCGGCGCCCGCGCCCACGAGGTTGTGAAGCTCGTCGATGAACAGGATGATGTCGCCGCGCTGGGTGATCTCCTTCATCACCTTCTTCAGCCGCTCCTCGAACTCGCCCCGGTACTTCGAGCCGGCCACCAGGGCCGCCAGGTCGAGCGTGTAGATCTGCTTGTTCTTCAAGAGCTCCGGAACGTCGGAGCTCGTGATGCGCTGGGCCAGCCCCTCGACCACGGCGGTCTTGCCCACGCCGGGCTCGCCGACCAGCACCGGGTTGTTCTTCGTGCGCCGCGAGAGGATCTGCATGATCCGCTCGATCTCGGTCTCGCGCCCGACGCACGGGTCGAGCTTGGCTTCGGCGGCGAGCTTGGTGAGGTTCCTGCCGAACTGGTCGAGCAGCTTCGAGGACTTCTTCGCCTCGCCGGGCCCCGCGCCCGCGCCCGCGCCGGCGCCCGCGCCGGACTGGCCCTGGCGGCGCCCGCCGGGACCGGACAGCATGCGGATGACCTCGTTGCGGATCTTCTCCGAGTCGGCGTCGAAGTCGAGCAGGATGCGGGCCGCCACGCCCTCGTTCTCGCGCACCAGGCCCAGCAGGATGTGCTCGGTGCCGATGTAGTTGTGCCCGAGGCTAAGCGCCTCGCGCAGCGCGAGCTCCAGCACCTTCTTCGCGCGCGGCGTGAACGGGATCTGCCCGGAGGTGACCTCCTCGCCGGAGCCCACGATCCGCACGACCTGCGCCCGCACCCGCTCCACGGTGATGTCCAGACTCTCGAGCACGCGCGCAGCGAGCCCCTCCTCCTCGCGCAGCAGTCCCAGGAGGATGTGCTCGGTGCCTATGTAGTTGTGCTTGAGCGTTCGCGCCTCCTCCTGCGCGAGAACGACCACCTGCCGGGCACGTTCTGTGAATCGCTCGAACATCGTGTGATTCCTTCCTACGAGGACGGTGCCTCAGAGCTATATGTGGTCTTGTTCACGCCTCTTCGGGCAGTCTACCAATCGTCCGCCCGGCGTCTGAGCACCAATCGTCGCGTCCACCGCGCGACTTGAGAATCGACCGCCGCCCGCCAGGTCTCGGACAGCCCGCTGTCGGGGCCGCGCGCGAGGTCCTGCCGACGGCCGTCAGGCGCGCATCGCCGGGAACAGCACGACCTCGCGGATCGAGTCGCGTCCGGTCAGCAGCATCACCAGGCGGTCGATGCCCAGGCCGACGCCACCGGATGGCGGCATGCCCTGCTCGAGCGCCTCGATGAAGGGCTCGTCGAAGGGCATGGTCTCGGGCACGCCCGCCACGTCCAGGCGGCCCTGCGCCTCGAAGCGCTGGCGCTGCACGTCGGGGTCGATCAGCTCGGAGAAGGCGTTGGCGATCTCCATGCCGCCCGCGAACGCCTCCCAGCGCTCGACCAGCCCGGGCTCGGAGCGGTGCTCTCGCGCCAGCGGCGAGAGCCCCACCGGATAGTCCACCACGAACGTCGGCTGCTGGAGCTTGGGCTCGACGACCTTCGACAGCAGATCGTCGGCGAGCAGGAACCAGGTGTCGCCCGCGATCTGCTTGTCGAGACCCTCGCGGGAGATCGCGGCCTGGAGCTGCTCGACGTCGGTCTCGGCCAGGACGTCGATCCCGGTCTGCTCGGCGATCGCCTGCTGGAAGGTCACGCGCCGCCAGGGGCTCTCGAAGTCGAGCTCGCCCGCATAGCCGACCGCGCGCGCGGCCCGGCGCACGAGCGCTTCCAGTCGCGCGGCCCCGTCGTTGTAGTCGGCGTAGGCCTCGTAGAACTCGACCATCGTGAACTCCGGGTTGTGCTTGGTCGAGACGCCCTCGTTGCGGAAGTCCTTGCCGAGCTCATAGACGCGCTCGAGGCCGCCCACGATGCAGCGCTTCAGGTAGAGCTCGGTGGCGATCCGCAGGTAGAGGTCCCGCTCCAGCTCGTTGTGGTGGGTCAGGAAGGGGCGCGCCAGGGCGCCGCCGTAGAGCGGCTGCAGCACGGGCGTCTCGACCTCGATGAAGCCGTGCTGGTCCAGATAGGCGCGCACGGCCGTGATGATCCTGGCCCGGTCGACGAACAGCCTGCGCGTCTCCTCGCTCGAGATCAGGTCGAGCTCGCGCCTGCGGTGACGGGTCTCAACATCGCTCAGCCCGTGGTGCTTGTCCGGCGGCGGGCGCAGCGCCTTGGCCAGCACCTGGAAGCGCTCGACCCGCAGCGAGATCTCTCCGCGCCGGCTCCGCAGGGCCGCCCCGTCGACGCCCACCAGGTCGCCGAGGTCGAGCGAGCTCAGCCGCTCGAAGTCGTCCTTTCCGAGCACGTCCAGACGGGCGTGCAGCTGGATCCTGCCGGTCCGGTCGACGAGATCCAGGAACGTCGCCCCGCCGACGCCGCGCCGGGCCGCCACCCGCCCCGCGACCCTGTGCATGTCCTCGGTCTCCTCACCGGCCGCCAGATGCTCGTAGGCGTCGAGGATCCCCGCGAGCGGCTCGACGCCCGGGAACGAGTAGGGGAACGACTCGGCGTCGGCCTCCCTCAGGCGCTGGGCCTTGGCCCGGCGCTCGGCGATCAGCTCGGGCAGGCCGTGCCGTCCCGGCCCGTGGTCGGTGGGCCCAGCCTCGGTTCCGCTCATGGCGGCGAGACTACCTGAGGCCGACGTCGATCTTCGTGATCTTGAGCTTGCGGGCGGGGCCGCGCGGCACCTTCACCGCGACCGTCTCGTTGCGCTTGCGGCCGAGCAGCGCGCGTCCCACGGGCGACTCGTTGGAGAGCTTGTGCTCTTCGGGCTTGGCCTCGGCCGACCCCACGATCGTGTACTTCACCGACTTGCCCGTCTTCTCGTCTTTGACGTGCACCACCGAGCCGACCTGCACCACGTCGGTCGACAGGTCCTCGGTGTGGATGACGGTCGCCATGCGCAGCTTCTCCTGCAGCTGGGCGATGCGGCTCTCGAGCATCGCCTGCTCGTTCTTGGCGTCGTCGTACTCGGAGTTCTCCGAGATGTCCCCGAACTCCCTCGCCTCCTTGATGCGTTCGGCCACCTCGCGGCGCTTCTCGGTGGACAGCAGCTCGAGTTCGTCCTTGAGCTTCTGAAGGCCTTCTGGTGTGAGGATGACGTCCTTGGGCATGTGGCGCTCGATCGCTGGTTCGGGGTTCGGCCTGTGACGCACAAAACCCCGCTCGCAAGCGGGAATGTCACGGACCCGGGCCTTCGGCGAGCGCAGCAGTATAGCGACCTTCAAGCACCCGCCCGCGAGGGCTCAGGCGGCCACCGCGACGGGCCGCGGACCGATCTCGAGCAGCTCCCTGGCACGCGCCAGCGACCCGGCCTGCTGCAACGATATCTGCAGCCGCTTCTGGGTCTCCGAGCCGAGGCCCAGGCGGGGCAGATACCACGGGTAGAACTTGCGCAGGTAGCGCGTCGCCCGGGCCTCGCCGAGATGCTCGACGGCGCGGTCCATCGTCCAGTCGAGCTCCTGAAGCACCTCCGCGCGGGTCGGCGCGGCCTCGCGCCCGCCCACGAGCTCGGAGAAGATCCAGGGGTTGCCGAGCGCCCCGCGCGCGAGCATCACCGCCGCCGCACCCGTGCTGCGGAAGGCCTCGCGCACGTGCTCTGAGTCGCTCAGCCCGCCCGTGAGGATCACCGGCGCCCCGAGCGACCCCACCAGCCGCGCCACCAGCCCGTAGTCCGGGGTGCCCTTGTGCTGGACCGTCGCCGGGCGCGGATGGAAGGCGATCGCGGCCACCCCGGCCTCCTCCACCAGGCGGTGCGCAAGGGCGAAGCCGCTCGTCTCGCCGGGGCGCAGCCCCGAGCGCAGCTTCACCGTCACCGGCAGCCCGCCCTGGCGCCCGCCGGCCCCGCGGACGACGGCCTGCGCCACCGCGACCGCCCGGTCGGGATCGGCCAGCAGCGCGGCTCCCGCGCCGGTCTTCTGCACCTTCGCAACCGGGCAGCCCATGTTGATGTCGATCGCATCCGCCCCCGCCCCCGCCACGTGCGCCGCCGCCGAGCACATCGTCGCCGGGTCCTCTCCGAACAGCTGGATCGACACGGGCCCGGTCGCCCGCTCGCGCGGGTCGATCCGCAGCATCTCCTTGCACGTCTTCTCGTTGCCGTAGCGGATCGCGTAGGAGGAGACCATCTCCGAGACCGCCATCCCCGCCCCGTAGCGCTTGGCCTGCAGGCGCACGAACCAGTTGCCGATCCCCGCCAGCGGAGCCAGCATCACGCGGTTTCTCACCGGCAGGGAGCCGAGCGTCCAGGGGTCGGTCAGGCGGGCGTTGCCGGACATCGGTCCATTATTGCCTGCGGTGGGCGCCGGCTCCGTGCGCGCCGGACCGGCCTTCGTGAACGGCATCCTGCCTTCTCGCCGAGCCGGCCTGCGCTGCTCGCTACTCCGTGTTACCGCTCCGGCCGCCACGGCGTCTACCTGGGCCGGCCTTCAGTGAGCGGCATCCTGCCTTCGAGCCGAGCCGGCCTGCGCTGCTCGCTACTCCGTGTTACCGCTCCGGCCGCCACGGCCGTTACCCGGGCCGGCCTTCCGGGCCGGCCGTTCACGAGTTGCGCTCGTGGAGAAGGCGCAGGCCGGTGAGCGTGAGGAGGTCGTCGACCTCTTCGATCTCCTCGGTGTAGCGCACGACGAGGCGGGCCAGGCCGCCCGTGGCCACCACGTCCGCGCGCTCGCCCAGCTCCTCGTACAGGCGGCGCAGGATCGCGTCGACCGCGCCCGCGTAGCCGTAGACGACGCCCGAGCGGATCGCGTCGATCGTGTTCTTGCCGATCACGCTCCTGGGCGGGGCGAGGTCGATCTTGGGCAGCCGGGCGCCCCGCTCAGACAGCGCCTCCAGCGAGATCTCGATGCCCGTCATCAGCGAGCCGCCCACGTACTCGCCCTCGCGCGAGACGACGTCGAAGGTGGTCGCGGTGCCGAAGTCGACGCACACCGCCGGGCCCCCGAAGCGCTCGCGGATGGCCACCGCGTTGACGAGCCGGTCGGCCCCGATCTCGCGCGGGTTGTCATAGCGGATCGCCATTCCCGTCTTGGTTCCCGGCCCGACGGCGTGCATCTCGTGGCCGAGATAGCGGCTCGCCATGGCGGTCCACTCGGGCTCGAGCTGCGGGACCGTCGAGGAGACGATCGATCCGTCGAGGTCCGCGAACGCGTGTCCCCGCAGCTCCAGCAGGTTGCTCAGCGCCGCGCCGAGCTCGTCGGCGGTCGACTGCCGGACCGTGGCGAAGCGCCAGTGCTCGAGCAGCTCCTCGCCGCGGAACGCGCCGAAGTGGGTCTGGGTGTTCCCGACGTCGACGACGAGCAGCATCGGTTGGCATTATGCTCGCAGTGATGGCGATCGGCGAGCGGACCCGATGACGCCGCGGCTGTATGTGCTACCCGGCTCGCATCCGTGCGCCGCGGTGGAAGCGGCGCTGCGATTGAAGTCGATCGACTTCGACCGCGTCGACCTGCTGCCGCTGAGCCAGATGCTCGTCGGTCCGCTCCGCTACGGCGGCACCACCGTGCCCGGCATGCGCCTGGACGGCGAGCGCATCGTAGGGTCGCGCCAGATCCTGCGCCGGCTCGACGCGCTCGTCGCCGAGCCCGCGCTGCTGCCGGCGCCCGGCGATCCCGCCCACGCGAAGGTGCTCGAGGCCGAGCGCTGGGGCGATGAGGTGCTGCAGAGCGTGCCCCGCAGGATCATCGACGTCGCGTTCCTGCGCCACCCGGCCGCCATGGAGAGCTATGTGGGGGATGCCAAGCTGCCGCTCCCGCTCGGGCTGATGCGCCCCGCGCTGCCCCTGACCGCGCGGATGATGGCGATCAAAAACAGCGCGCGCGAGGAGTCCGCGCGAGCCGACCTCGCAGCGCTGCCCGGCCAGCTCGATCGCATCGACGCCTGGATCGCCGAGGGCCTGCTCGGCGGCGAGCGACCCAATGCCGCCGACCTGCAGATCGGCTCGACGATCCGCCTGCTGATGAGCATCGGGGACGTCCGCCCGCTGATCGAGGGGCGGCCGGCGGCCGAGCTGACGCGCTACTTCCCGCCGATGGCGGGCGAGGTCCCCGCGGGCGTGCTTCCCGCGGAGTGGCTGCCCGCGCCCGCGGGCGCGTAGACCGCCTGGGCCGGGGCGGGCACGCGCAGTGACGCGACGCCTCAGGCGCCGGGCAGCGCGAGCGGGGGGCCGGCCCAGCGTACGCCCTCGTCCAGCGGCAGTGCCGCCAGGGCATCGGCCAGGCGCGCGCCGCCGGGCGCGGACAGCTCGAAGTCCAGCTCGAGCGCGGGGATCAGCACGAAGCGGCGCGTGAGCAGCTGCTCGTGGGGCAGCGACATGCGCTCGTCGTGCCACTCGAGGTCTCCGAGCAGGAGCACATCGATGTCGATCGCCCGCGGCCCGTGGCGGGCCTCGCCGGGGGCCCGGCCGAGCTCGCGCTCGGTGCGCTTGACCGCGTCGAGCAGCTCGAGCGGCTCGCAGCCCGTCTCGATCAGCAGGCAGGCGTTCAGGAAGCTCGGCTGCTCGAGCACCTCGCCGACCGGGTCGGTGTCGTAGGTCGAGGAGCTGGCCAGCACCTGCACGCCGGCGGCCGGCAGGGCCTCGACGGCTGCCTGCAGGTGCGCGCGGCGCTCGCCCAGGTTCGAGCCGAGTCCCAGCAGTCCGATCCTCCTCAACATCGCCGGCACGCTATCCGGCGCACGCGATCACCCGCTCACCGGTGCGGGTGCGCATGGCCACGGACACGGGAGCGCGTGGAGGACCCGGGAGCGCGGGCGCTACTCGCGCGTCGTCTTCAGACCCGCCTGCACAACCTTCTCGCCCATCGCCTGGGCGAGGGGCAGGAGCCCGGAGAGCGGGCGCACGAGGACCGTGAAGTCCGCGATCAGGCCGTCGGAATCGAAGCGCAGCAGATCGATGCCCTCGACCTGCTTGCCCGTCACGAGCGCCCTGAAGACGAGCGCGTGGGCGCCGTCGCTGTGAAGCTCGTCGGTGTAGCGGAAGTCCTCGAAGATCTCCGCGACGAACGCCAGCACCTGCGTGACCGTCTCGCGACCGACATAGGGGTTGAAGGTGACGGGGCTGTGGAAGACGACCCCGGGAGCGAGCAGCTCGCTCACCGCCCCGATGTCCCCGCGCTCGACGGCGAGCCGGAAGCGCGCGCCCGCGCTCATGCGCGCGCCCCCACGTGCCGCTCGATCAGGAGGATGTCCGCGCAGGAGAGCATCGTCGAGCTAGACCTCGGACTCGCGCCAGACCTCGACCGAGACCTCGTCCACGCTCAGCGCGATCGGGGGCTCGGGCTTGGTCGCCTTGACCCACACCCCTTCGAGCTCGTAGTCGGCGAGCAGCCGGTCCGCGATCGTGCTGCACAGCCGCTCGAGCGTCTTGTGGGAGCGCTGCTGGGCGATCAGCGCCACCAGCTGGCACACCTCCGCGTAGTCGACCGTGTCCTCGATCGAGTCCGTCACGGTGGCGTCCGTCTCGCCCACGTCCAGCCGCAGGTCCAGCACCAGCCGCTGCCCCACCTCGCGCTCGGCCTCGCTGACCCCGTGATGGGTGTAGAGCGACAGGCCGTTGATCTCGACGGTGACCGACTCGACCCGCTCCTCGCGATCCTCGTCGAGGTCGCGGCCCTCGTCGAGGTCGCGGTCCTCGTCGTCTAGCTCGTCGGCGTCGTCCCGCTGCTCCTCGCCGTCCATCCTGCGTCCAACGTAGCAGCCGCCACGGCGAGCGCCTCGCGGACGGGCGCGACGTCGTGAACGCGGAACACGCTCGCGCCGCGCGCGAGCGCCAGCACGTTCGAGGCGATCGTGCCCGCCAGCCGCTCGCCGGCGCCGGCCGGCCCGGCGCTTGCCGAGCCCGCGGGCGGCGCAGACGCGCCGGCCGCAGCGGCCGCGATCGTGCCCAGGAAGCTCTTGCGGGAGGTTCCGATCACGATCGGGCGTCCCAGCGCGAGCAGCTCGTCCAGACGGGCCAGGAGCTCGAGGTTGTGACCGACGGTCTTGCCGAACCCGATGCCGGGGTCGAGCAGCACGCGCCGCTCGCTGACGCCCTCGCCCACCGCGAACTCGAGCCGCTCCTCGAGGAATGCCCTGACGTCGTCCACCACGTCCTCGTAGCGAGGGTCGGCCTGCATCGTGCGCGGCTCGCCAAGCATGTGCATCAGGCAGCAGTCCGCGCCCGAGTCCGCCACCACCGCCGCCATCTCCGGATCGGCGCGCAGCGCGCTCACGTCGTTGACCAGGCTCGCGCCCGCGCCGAGCGCGGCCCGGGCCACGGCCGCCTTCGAGGTGTCGATCGAGATCTGCGCGCCGGTGCCCGCCGCCGCGAGCCCTTCGACCACGCCGAGCACGCGGCCGAGCTCCTCCGCCGCGGACACCGGCTCGGCGCCCGGTCGCGTGGACTCGCCCCCGACATCGACGATCGCCGCCCCCTCGGCGGCCAGCCGCCGGCCGTGCTCGACCGCGGCGCCCGCGTCGAGGAACAGCCCGCCGTCGGAGAACGAGTCGGGCGTGACGTTCACGATCCCCATCAGGCGGAACGGCGTGCTCATCGGAAATCGCTCCTCGGAAGCCGATCGGCGCGCCCACACAGGGAGCGCAAGGGCGAGCCGTCGGGCGCGCGGCCCGGGGCCCTGCGGGCGTGCCCGCCGTCAGGCGAGCTCGGGGCGCTCGGGGTCTGAACCCCGGAGCTCCGCGGTCCCACCGGCCAGCCCCGGGCGCGGGATCGCGCGCGGCGCTTCGCGCTCGGCGCGCTCGGCCGGCGCGGGCGGGGCGGGCAGCTCGGGCTTGGCCTCGTCCTCCACGCCGAACACCTCCTGCTCGCTCTTGCCCGCGAGCAGCCCCAGGAACTCCTCCTTCTCGATCGTCTCGCGCTTGACGAGGATCTCGGAGATCTTCGTGAGGTCGTGCCGGTGCTCTGTGAGGATGTCTTTCGCCCGCTGGTGCGCCGCCTCGATGATCCGGCGGACCTCGTCGTCGATCTCGCGCGCGATCTCATCCGAGTAGTCCGGCTCGGTCGAGAACTCGCGGCCGAGGAACGGCTGGCCGTGGTCGTGGCCGAACACGCGCGGTCCGAGCTTGTCGCTCATGCCGAAGCGCATCACCATCTGCTTGGCGGTCGCCGTCACCTTCTCGATGTCGTTCGAGGCGCCGGTCGTGATCTCGCCGAACACGATCTCCTCGGCCGCGCGGCCGCCCAGGGTCATCGCCATCGCGTCCCTGAGCTCTGCGCGGGTGGTCAGGAAGCGGTCTTCCTGGGGCATCGAGATCGTGTAGCCGAGCGCTTGACCGCGTGAGATGACCGAGATCTTGTGCACGGGGTCGGAGTGCTCGAGGAAGTGGCCGACGAGCGCGTGCCCCATCTCGTGGTAGGCCGTGATCAGCCGCTCTTTTTCGCTCATCACGCGCGTCTTCTTCTCGGGGCCGGCGATCACGCGCATGATCCCCTCCTCGAGCTCTTCCTGGCCGATCTCGCGCTTGCCCGTGCGGGCTGACAGCAGGGCCGCCTCGTTGATCAGGTTGGAGAGGTCCGCGCCGGTGAAGCCCGGCGTCTGCCCGGCGAGCGCGTCGATGTCGATCACCTTGGCCAGCGGCTTGCCGCGCGTGTGCACCTCGAGGATCTTCGCCCGCCCCTTGCGGTCGGGGCGATCGACGGCGATCTGGCGATCGAAGCGGCCCGGGCGCAGCAGCGCGGGGTCGAGGATGTCGGGCCGGTTGGTGGCCGCGATCATGATGATGTTGTCCTTCGCCTCGAACCCGTCCATCTCGACCAGCAGCTGGTTGAGCGTCTGCTCGCGCTCGTCGTGGCCCCCGCCGAGGCCGGCGCCGCGGTGGCGCCCGACGGCGTCGATCTCGTCCATGAAGATGATGCACGGGCTGTTCTGCTTGGCCTGCTCGAACAGGTCCCGCACGCGCGAGGCGCCGACGCCGACGAACATCTCCACGAAGTCCGAGCCGGAGATCGAGAAGAAGGGCACGCCCGCCTCGCCCGCCACGGCCCGCGCGAGCAGCGTCTTGCCGGTGCCCGGTGGCCCGTACAGCAGCACCCCTGTCGGGATCCTCGCCCCGAGCGCCTGGAACTTCTTCGGGTTCTCGAGGAATTCCTTGATCTCGTGCAGCTCCTCGACCGCCTCGTCCACGCCGGCGACGTCGCGGAAGGTGATCTTCGGCGAGTCGGCCGACAGCCGCTTGGCGCGCGACTTGCCGAACGACATCACTTTCGAGCCCCCGCCCTGGACCTGGTTCATCAGGAAGATCCAGAACCCGAAGAACAGGACGAACGGGATGATGTAGGTGAGCAGGCTCAGCAGCGCGCTGCTCTTTTCCGATTCGACGTTGTAGGCGACCCCGGCGCTCCTCAGTTCTTTGATCAGTTCGGGCGCCGCCTGGTCGATGTAGCCGGTTTCGTACTGTTCTTTGTTCTTCAGCTTGACTTCGAGAACCTTGCCCTTGTTCTTGAACTCGACCGACCTGACTTCGCCCTGGGGGATCTCTTTGGTGACGAGCGTCTCGTAGCTGTGCGGCCTGTGCGTGGTCGCTCCGGGGTTGACGAGTTTGACAGCCAGGAACGCCAGCACCACGACGATGAGGATGGGGAAGGCGGCGCTCTTGAAGAAACGGCTCATAGCGAGAACCTGGGTGTGTTGGCGCCGTCGGAAGTCGTGGCCACCAGGCACCTAGCCTACCATGGGAACCCCGTCTTTTCGGCCCCTTGGGGGACCGGGGGCGGGTGCGAGCCGCCTCGCTCTAACGGTCGAGCACCGCGACGAACGGGAGGTTGCGGTGGTGCTCGGCGTAGTCGAGTCCGTATCCGACGACGAAGCGGTCGGGAATCTCAAAGCCCACGTAGCGGGTCGGGAGGTCCACCTTGCGCCGCTCCGGCTTGGTCAGCAGCGCGCACACCTCGAGCGTGCGGGGGTTGCGCGAGCCCAGGTTGCGCATCAGGTACTGCAGCGTGAGCCCCGAATCGACGATGTCCTCGACGATCAGCACGTCGCGACCTTCGATCGCCGCGTCCAGGTCCTTCAGGATCCGCACGACGCCCGAGGAATCGGTGGCCGAGCCGTAGGAGGCGATCGCCATGAAGTCGACCTCGACCGGGATGTCGATGAAGCGCATCAGGTCGCTCAGGAAGAACACCGCGCCCTTCAGGACCCCGACGAGCAGCAGCGACTTGCCGGCGTAGTCGCGCGATATCGCCTCGCCCAGCTCGCCCACGCGGCGCTGGAGCTGCTCGGCGGTGACGAGCACCTCTCCGACCGAGGGCTCGGCTAGCACGTGCGCGCTGGTGGCCACCAGAGGGAGTCTAGTCCTCGCGCGGCGGGAGCCTTCCGGCCGGCGCCGGGAGCGTTCCGGCGCGCGGCGGGAGCTTGACCATCCGCAGGACGCCCCCCTCCACGACGGCGCCAGCCTGGCCCCCCACGTGCAGCTCCGCCCTGCCACCGCGGCGGGCGAGCGCGAGGATGTCCCCCACGCGAGAACCGGCCTGGGGGACATAGGTGCCCGCCGCCTCCTCCGCCAGGCGCACGACCACCAGGCGCGCCAGCGCCGCCGGCAGCTCTTCCAGGCGGGCGATCGCGATGCTGCGCCGCCCGGCCAGCTCCTCCTGGACGAGCCCGTCCAGCAGCTCGGTCTCCTCACGCAGGAGCGCGGCAGTTCTCAGCACGTTCGCCTCGGCGGCCGGGTGCACCGCCCGCAGCGCCGCCACCAGCCCGTGGCGCACGCGCGCACGCGCGAACTGCTCGCTGTCGTTGCTCTGATCGTCACGCCACCCCAGGCCCCGCGCCAGGCAGTAGGAGGCTGTCTGCTCGCGTGTGACCTCAAGCAGCGGGCGGATCAGGCGAGTGCCCTCGGCCGCGGGCCCGATGTGCAGACGGTCGCTCGCCGCCATCCCCAGCAGCGCGCGCCTCCCCGGGGAGGCCGCCAGCCGGTAGAGGATCGTCTCCACCTGGTCGCTGGCCGTGTGACCGGCCGCGATCACCGCCCCGCGCTCCCGCGCCATCCGCCCGGCCGCGCGGTAGCGCAGCTCGCGCGCCCACGCCTGCAGGTTGCCGGACCCCGCCCGTTTGCCTTCGGTCCCCGCCTGCGCGTTGCCGGCTGAGGCCCGCCGGCCGTCGGTCCCCGCCTGCGCGTTGCCCGCTCCCGCCTGCGCGTCCTGAGCGCCCGTCGGCGCCGGGGGCGACGCGGGCGGGGCGGGGCGCTCGTGCACGACCTGAAGGCTCACGCCGAGCCGCTCGCACAGCTCCGCGCAATGGCGCTCGTCGGCGCCGGCCTCCCCGCGCAGGCCGTAGTTGACGTGCAGGGCGCTGACGCTCGCCGGCCCGCAGAGCGCGACGGCCACGTCCAGCAGGCACACCGAGTCGCGACCGCCGGACAGCATCACGACCACCGGCCGCTCCGCCGGCAACAGCCCCCCGGCGCGGACCGCCGCACGGATCGCCGCGACGGCCTCGGGAGCGTCTTCGGTCGCAGGGTGAGCCGGCCGGTCGCGCCCGGCGCGCGGGCTCATCGAGCGCTACCCGGTCCGCGAGGCGATGAACAGCTCGGTCGGCTCGAGGAACCCCTTCAACCCGACCTCGCCGATGCGGTCGAACTCGAACCCGTTGACGCCCGTGGCCATGTCCACGACCGAGCGGGTCACGAGCACCTCCCCGCCTCCGGCACGCGCCACCACGCGCGCCGCCTGGTTGACGTCGCGCCCGTAGTAGTCGCCGTCCCGGTAGAGCGCCTCGCCGCAGTGGATGCCGATCCGCGGCGGCGGAACGCCGGGGACGATCGCGGCCTGCAGGTTCACCGCCCAGCCCGTCAGCGCGACCGGGTCGCTGCCCACGACCATCACCTCGTCGCCCATCGTCTTGACCACGCGGGCGTCGAGCGGCAGCGTCTTTTCGACCGCTTCCACGAACTGCTCCACGGCGCCGACGGCCTCCTCGTCGCCGCGCTCCACGGTCAGGCGCGAGTAGCCGGCGAGGTCGGCGAACGCGATCGCCACCCGCAGGCGTCCCTCCTCGGGGGTGCTCTCGGCGAGGTCGGCCTCCATGTGGCCGATCATGTCCTGCTCGACGAATTCGGCCAGGAAACGGCCGTGGACGAAGCTCATCAGCGGCACCACGAAGGGGATCAGCTCGCCCACGAGCGACTCCAGCTCGTCGGCGATTTCGGCGCTGGGAACGCCGTCGCGCATCAGGGGCTCGTGCACGTAGAGGTGGATCAGGCGGACCTCGGCGTCGGCGATCTGGGCCAGCGCCTGCCCGTACACGCGGGCAAGCTGCAGGAAGGCGACGAGCGGCAGGCCGGCGGCGAGCATCGCGGCGACGTACTTCATGATCTGCACGTCCTCCTCGGACATCGCCTCCGCGGACAGCGCGCTCAGGCCGAACGTGGTGAGGATGCGTTCGATCAGCGCGGGCTCGAGGCCGGAGGCGCGCGCGGCCTCCTCCAGCGTGTAGCGGGCCTCCGAGCCGCTCAGCAGGTTCTCGACCGGCCCGACGGCGAGCTGGCCGTTGTCGCTTGCGCGCTTTATCTGCCGCAGCGTGTGCCCGCGGGCACGCAGGCGCGCCACGACGCGCACATAGGCGACGGCGGCCGGAGTCCAGCTGCCCGCGTATCCGGGCACCAGCCCCTTCTCGACCCACCGCCTGACCGTCGCCGGCGAGACGCCGGCGCGCGCGGCCACCTGCGCGAGCGTCAGCTCCGGCGGCTCGCCCACGGGGTCATCTGAGGGCTCGGCCATCAGGCGTGCGTCGCGAAGGGCGTTCCCATACCGGGCAGTCTAAAGTCGGCGCCCGTGACGCACAGCGAGCCCACGCACAGCGAGCCCACGCACGGCGAGCCCACGCACGGCGAGCCCACGCACAGCGAGGGCACGCATGGCGAGCCCGCACGCCCCGGGCCGACGCACGACGGTCCCATCCACCTGCGTCCGACCGCGCCGCTCGCCGAGCGCGTGCTGCTGCCCGGCGATCCCGGGCGCGCCCTCGCACTCGCCCAGGGGCTGCTGGTGGAGCCGCGCATGTTCAACCACCACCGCGGCCTGTGGGGCTACACCGGCGCGGCCCCCGACGGCGAGCCGCTCACGATCCAGGCAACCGGCATGGGCGGCCCCTCGGCTGCGATCGTGCTGTCGGAGCTGATCGCCCTCGGCGCCCGCCGCGCGATCCGCGTGGGCACGTGCGGCGCCCTGGCCCCCGGGCTCGCGCTGGGCGACCTCGTGGTCGCGCGTGAGTCGATCTGCGCCGACGGCACCTCGCGGGCGCTGGGGGCGGGAGAGCGGGTCGCTGCCGACCCGGCGCTCGCCGAGCTGCTCATGGTTCGCGCGCCGCAGGCCCACGCGGGCACGATCGTGAGCGTGGACGTCTTCTATGAGAGCGCCGCCCACCGGCGCGTGCACGAGGCGCTGGCCGTCGAGATGGAGGCCGCGGCGCTGTTCACGGTGGGGGCCGGCGCGGGGGTGCCGGTCGCGTGCGTGCTCGCCGTCTCCGACACGTTCGATCGGGCCGGCGCGCGCCGGCGCATCGACGACCACGCGCTGCTGAGCGCCAGCGAACGGATGGGCGCGATCGCGATTGCGGCGATCGGCGGCTGACCTCAGGTCTTCTTGGGTTTCCCCTTGCCTGCGGCCGACGCGCGCGAGCGCTTGCGGGGCGAGCCCGAGCGCTTGGATGCGGGGGCGGCCCGGGCCTTTTTCGCAGGCGTCGCCGCGGCCTTCCTCTCGGGCGCCACCCGCGCCTTCTCGTCGAGCTGCTCGGTGAGCGTCCCGAGCTTCTCCTCGATCGAGGACAGACGCTCCTCGACGCCGTGAGAGGAGAGCGCGCGGTCGAGGCGCTGGACCCCGTCCTCGATGCCCTCCAGGCGCTGCGACACCGAGCGCAGCCTGCGCGTCAGCCGTTCGATGTCGGCGGCCGAGGGGATGTTCAGCGCGCCCATCGCCACCTCCTGCGCCTGGGCGGCCTTCTCGCGCGCGTCGAAGGCCCGGCCGATCGCCCCGTTGAGCAGGGTGTTTTCCAGCAGGTCCGACAGCGCCCTGCCGAGGCGGTCCTCCGTGGTGCCGCTCAGGCGCTCGCGAAGGCTCCTGTCGTCGGGGTTGGGGTCGGACATCATCTGCTCCTCGTGTTCGGGGTCGGAGGGCGCTGGCCGCGCGCCGGGGTGGTCGGCCACGGCCACGGAGGAAGGATACGGTGAAGGCATGCCCGAGCAGCTGTTCCTGTTCATCCAGATGGAGTTCCCATGGGCGCTCGGGCCTCCCGACGGCCGTTATCTGCTGCGCGCGCGGGCGGGCGCAGACCCCGAGCACGTGGTGGTGCTCGGCACGCTCGGCGCCGGCCGGGCCTTCACCGCGCTGGGCGCGCCCGCCCGCACCCGCCGGCGGGTCCTGGCTCGCCCGGGGGGGCGCAGGGCGGGCGCAGAGGCCACGCCCGAGCCCGCACCGGTGGCCACGGCCCGGGCCACGATCGTCGATCCGATCTCCCTCTCGGCCGAGCGCCAGGCGCGGGCGTGGCTTCAGGAACTGCAGGCCGAGCACGAGGCACACGCCGCCGTCGCGGTGCTCAACCGCGTCCTCTACTTCCACCGCGTGGCCGCCGCGGACCCCTACGTGCACGAGGTCTCCCCCGCCCAGGCGCTGGTCATCAGGGCCGGCTGGGGCGAGGGCGAGCAGGTGGCCGACGGGCGCTGGCTGTACGCGCGCGAGCTGCCGCTGCCGCAGAGCGGCCGCAGGCCCTCCGGGGCGCTTCGGCGCAGGAGCGCAGAGCGCTCGGCGGCGCTCCGCCCCCAGGAGCGCCTGGCGGAGCTGCTGGGCGCGCGGGGGGTGAGCCTCCTGTGCGAGGACCTCGTTCTGCGCGCCCGCCTGGACCTCGACCAGGGACGCCCTGCACACGCTGCCGTCGAGCTCGACGGCGCCTTCGCCGCCGCGCTGCCCGAGCTGCGCGGCGAGG
>Ga0209048_10001518_pt1 | contig 23793 bp, 23 predicted proteins | sample FrelakmetCRP12CR_FD_187146 | JGI IMG/M metagenome (GOLD analysis project Ga0209048, IMG submission 187146) | Freshwater lake sediment microbial communities from the University of Notre Dame, USA, for methane emissions studies - CRP12 CR (SPAdes)... | ecosystem: Environmental > Aquatic >... | reverse complement strand
CTTGGAGCTTCGATGGCTGCAGTTGCGGTAATCATAGCAACTCTGGGGTGCAACAACGGATTCGTCCTTACTGGGGCTCGGATTTACTACGCAATGGCGGCCGATAATCTTTTTTTCAAATCGCTGGCAGTGGTGCATCCAAAATTCCGGACACCCATACCTTCCCTTGTAGCCCAGGGGGTGTGGGCCTGCATTCTGGTGCTGACCGGCACCTTCAATCAATTGTTCACCTACGTAATATTTGCATCCTGGATTTTTTACGCGATGACCGCCGGCGCCGTAATCATTTTGCGCAGGCATTCTCCCGGTCTTTCTAGACCGTATAAGACATGGGGTTATCCCGTTACCCCGGTTATTTTTATCTTGTTTTCTCTCTACCTTGTGATCAATACATTGATTGAGGATCCCAGGGATTCCCTTATCGGACTAGGTATAATATTGCTCGGCCTGCCAGCCTACATTTACTGGAGGAAAAAAAGAGCTGTGTAAAACCGGGCAGGACACTCTACCGTCTTAAAGCTATGTAATATTCCCTCCTATCGCGGATGATCATACCATACAGGCCACAAATTAATGATTTCTTAACATACCGGTGAAAGTATCTTAACACGCCGGTGTTATATTGCACTACCGGGTAAACTGGCGGGAAGCCCGTATTCAGAGCAGACTGCGCTCTGATATGTTCCGCCCGAAAAAAATAGAGAGATGAACCTGCGAATGTTAATAATTATCAGGTGAATTATCGCTGCTAGTTTTGGAGCGAGTTCCGCGAATCGATAAATATACTCTATAAAGTGCAAAAAACAGTTCTGGTTGTTGACGACGAAAGAGACATTGTTGACCTCATCGGGTATAACCTGAAGAAGGAAGGCTATGCTGTTCTGGGGGCTCTGGACGGGAAGGGGGCCCTCGAAGAAGTAAAGCACCGCCCAAACCTGATATTGCTCGACATCATGATACCGGAGCCCAACGGATTGGAAGTACTGAAAGAGATCAAGAGCAATCCTGATACGGCGAAGATTCCTGTTGTATTTCTGACTGCAAAGGGGACTGACATTGATGAAGTTCTGGGCCTGGAGCTCGGTGCAGACGATTACATAATTAAACCAATAAGCATACCGAAACTGATCGCCCGCATCAAGCACGTTCTTCGCCGGTACGAGGTTCAAGATCAGCGCTATAAGCACAGTGCAATTATAAAAGCAGGGGCAATCGAAATAAATCCCTCCCAGCACATCGTGTGGATCGACGGGAAAGAAGTGTTTTTTCCGAGAAAAGAATTCAATATACTGCTGTATCTCTGCGAGCGGGCCGGCCATCTGGTGAACCGGGAAACTTTACTGAACGATGTTTGGGGCACAGAGGTGCGGGTCGTTGAACGAACCGTGGATGTACACATCAGGAAAATCCGCGAAAGGCTCGGCCCACATGCTGTTTACATTGAGACAGTCAAAGGCGTCGGTTACAAAATCCGGGTTTCCCAGTAGGTGCCTGAAATTTATTGATTCCGTAATCCTGCGGAAATATCAGCGTAACATTGATTTCGTATATTAGGAAAAAATCAGGAAATCAATATGATCGAACTTGAGCATCGCGGCTATTATCCTCTAACAATGGAATCACTTGTCCATAACGCCCCCTCGCGTGCCGGCGTATATATGCTGGCGGTCAGGCTTGCCAATGGCGTCCATCAGATATTTTTCACAAGCCATACCGAAAATGTGTACCGCAGCATACGGCAACTGATTGAGATGGATCCGGCCAAAACACCACACACGGTTACCGAACACATGAATAAATATCAGTGCTATTATACATACTTCGCAATTCCGGACGAACGTTACAGGCAGGAAATTGCCAAGCTGCTGGACCAGACATCAGACCCTGTCGTGAAATTACAGGTTCTGAACAGTAATTGATAAGAAAACCAAAAGCCTGAAACTTGGCTATCGATATCTCCCCCTTCCAATTCTTAACAATTTGATAATCTGCCCGTAACTCACCGTTAACAATCCCTCCTTATATTTGAGCGGAACTAACATTCAAACACAAGGAGATTTTAATGAAATACTTTTTCATAATTGCAATTGCAATACTTGCCCTTGGTTTTTCCCAACTGAAAGCCCAGGACACGGCTCATGTTGCCACGAAAGAAGAGGTGGACGAAGTGAAGGGGGCAGTAGACGGAATAAACGAGACACTCCTCGGAATGACATCTACCTTGGACGCCCTTAGAAAAATAAAAATATCGGGTTATATCCAGGCGCAGTACCAGACAGCCGATACGGCAGGATATTCGGCCCTTTCTGGTACTCCCTCTCAAGTCGCATCATATTCGGGCGGCGCACTGCCACAGAATGTCCGCTCGCGGTTCCAGGTCCGCCGGGGACGATTCAAGATTAACTACGACAATGACCTCACTCAGTACGTTTTGCAGCTCGACGTTACCCAGAACGGCGTCGGCATAAAAGACGCCTATGCTTCCGTGAAAGAACCGTGGCTGCGCATGTTCAATCTGACAACCGGGGTTTTCGACCGCCCCTTCGGTTTTGAAATCTCATACTCCTCCAGCAGCCGCGAAGCAGTGGAACGCAGCCGCATGTTTCAGACTCTCTTTCCAGGCGAGCGCGAGCTGGGTGCAAAAATCGAGTTTGCCGCCGAGAACGGCCCCTTAAGCTACTTCAACCTGAAAGCAGGCCTTTTCAACGGTGTTCTCAATACGGCCAATGAGAACGACAGGAACAAGGATTTTATCGGAAGGCTGGGTGTTTCACTGCCGTTTGATGAGCAAAACCTGGCCATAGACGGTGGATTCTCCCTTTATTCGGGTAAAGTGACCAACAATTCGAAATATACTTATGAAATGGACGAAGCATCGGCAGTCAAACGCTTCAAAATTGATTCGGCAGCCTCAAATGTCAGCAGCAGTTACGGCCGGTGTTACTATGGAGGCGATATACAGGTTTATTACGATCTTCCTGCAATAGGCGGCTTCTCGCTGCGCGCAGAGTACATCGCTGGGCAGCAACCTGGCACGGATAAATCAAATGTTTTCTATAACCCTGGAGACACCAAGACCAGTTTGTACCTCAGGAAGTTTGCGGGTTGGTACATCACTTATGTGCAAAACCTTGGATTGAGCAATCAGTTTGTCGCCCGGTATGATGTGTTTGATCCGAATACCGACGTGAGTGGATCAGATATGGGCGCAGCAGGCAGCAATCTGACCATAGCGGATGTTAAATACAGTACGCTTGGCCTTGGCTGGATCTATCACTGGGATGCAAATGTGAAATTCACCCTTTATTACGACTGGGTGACGAACGAGAAGGCGAGTAATGCCGCGACGGGCACGCTTGGTTTGCTGACCGATAATGTGAAAGACAATGTGCTTACGCTCAGAATGCAATACAGGTTCTAAGCACGGCGATTATCCGCGGTAAAACATCAAAGACAAATTTTAAGGTGAAAACAGTGAATGCTTTGCCGGGGCGGCTGAAATTTAATGCGGGTCCTGAACTAAGCAATAATCCATAGACACGCTAATCACTCTTGCATAAAAAAGACTCAATAGGAGAACATATAAATGAAAAAAATATTCATCACGCTGGTCGTCGGTCTACTCGCATTCGGTTTCATGCAGAAGGGCGAGACAATCACGGTAAAGGGATCCGACACCATGGTAATTCTTGCACAACGCTGGGCCGAAGATTACATGGCTAAACACCCCGAGACAACTGTTCAGGTCACGGGCGGCGGTTCGGGCGTCGGGATTTCCGCTTTGATCAACGGCACGACCGATATTTGCAACGCATCGCGTCCAATGAAGAGGAGCGAAAAAGACAAACTCAAGCAGCGTTACAACACGCTGGGCGTCGAGATAAAAGCAGCGAAAGACGGGCTCTCGCTCTATCTCAATGAAACCAATCGGGTGCAGGAACTGACCCTGGCTCAGCTGAAGGCAATTTATACCGGAAAGATCACAAACTGGAAGGAAGTAGGCGGACCTGACGCAAAGATTATCCTCTACGGACGCGAGAACAGCTCCGGCACATACGTTTACTTCAAGGACAACGTGCTGGACGGAGACGATTACTCTTCCACAGTACAGAGCCTGCCGGGAACCGCTGCAGTAGTCAACGCCGTCGCCAAGGATGTTCATAGCATCGGCTACGGGGGCGCCGCATATGGAAAAGGGATCAAGTTCCTCAAAGTGAAGAAGGATGAGAATTCTCAGGCGTACGAACCTACAATCGAGAACATCAAGTCGGGCAGTTATCCGATCACCCGCTACCTTTACATGTATGTCCGCAGCAAGCCTACCGGAGCCATGAAGGATTACATCGACTGGATCCTGAGCCCCGCAGGGCAGGAAATCGTCACAAAGGTGGGCTATTTCCCCGTGAAGTAATGGATTTTGCGCAGGCCCCGGAGTCAACCGGGGCTTGCTTCTTTATTTTTACGATGATCGCCTCAGGGCATCAAATAACTGAATCACTTCTTGCTGCTTTAAATTGATGCCTTAATCCTTCTTTGCACCCAAGGATATCCATTCATTTACCTTCTGGATGAAAGTCTGATCTACCGGTTGGCCTTTTGGCATCTGATCGCCAGCACCTCCGACCGCCTTTTGCGTGCCCGTCAGCTTGTGCAGGAGATAGCTGCTGTCAGGTTGGAATCCTTCCACCCTCTTGAGCCGCGGAACTTCAGTGCTCGGCCTGTTGACGAGATTTGAATAGGCCGAATCGGCGGGGGTAAGGAGGAGACCTGCGGAGGCAGGTTTGGCAGAATGGCAATCAGGCAGAGCACACGTTTGATTCAGATGCGGCGCTATATCTGAGGAAAACTGGTGGGGAGGGGGCGGGGGATCGCACACGATTTCTTTATGGCAAGAAAATGCGTTTAAGAACAACGCGGCCGGTGGTATTGCCCGGGCGAGCCGCCCAATTATCCTCGGCCACTCGACGCTCCGACGCACCCTCATAACTCCTGATCGTCCCAGCATAGCTCGCAACTCAAGTTCAAAAGATAGGGCAGCAAGTTTACCTGATTGCTGCCGGATGCGGGCCGCGACCTCCCGAGGCATATCCCTCGGGATCAGTCCGTAATCTCCTCGTTCAACCCTTCCCCTGGCCGAGATTGCCGCGGCAAGCAAACGACGCAAGTACCCGATAGTGTCAGAATTCACTTCCCGGATAAGTGATTCAACTGAAATTTGAAGGTCCGGAGATGACAATTCCGGATAAAAGCGTTTGAGCAAACTCAGGCGGTAACCCAGATCTTGCGCCCGCTGCAGGATGGAACGGGCCCCGAAGTGCCTCTCCCACAGCAAATCTGCAAAAAGCCGGAACGCAGCTTCCGCGGTCATATCCTGGATCCGATAATCATAACCCCGGAAATCACCCATGGCACGCCCTTCGCTCACCATCCGCTCTTCCAATGAGGATCGGGCGTAGAGTTCAACACGCGCGATGTCAAAGGGATGATCGATATAGCACTCCAGGAATTTCAGGTTCTCCTGGATTTCCTCAACCGTGCTCGCGGGGTGGAAAATGAGGAGGTTGAAGCATGCGAAGATATCAAGGTTTCCCAGTATCTCAAGCGCCCGTTTGTTAATTTCCGCCGTCGTTTTCCGGTTAAGTGTTTTTATCCCGGCTTCCGAATTTGATTCAATGCCAACATATACGCGGACTAGCCCCTTAGACTTCAGGTAGCAAAACAGCTCCTTGTCAACATTATCAGGCCGGCATTTTATTACGAAAGCCATTGGCACACCCATCTCTCTCTCGGCTTTTTCAAGTATCAAGCGGCACCTTTTCAAAGCTTCCTTCCGATCCGGATGGATAAAATCGTCGTCGTGGAAAACAAATACACGAACGTTGTGATCTCTATGAAGGGCAATCATTTCTTCGGAAACATTTGCAGGGAAGCGGAATCTCAGTCGACCGCTGGGAACCTGACGATGCCACGCATGGATCGAGCAGAACGAACAGGATCCTGAACAGCCGCGACTTGATACGATAGATGCTTTAGCAAATCCGAGCGTGCGATCGGGTTTCTGCCTTGCAGGAAAGGGCAACGTATCGATATCCACAACTCGCTTTGGTGGACGATGCCGGATATCGTGGCCTGGAGTCCGCCATGTGATGCCGTCCAGATCTTGTGGAGGCTCACCTGTAAACCCGCGCCATTTTGTGAGAGCCACAATCCTCTCTTCCCCGTCGTGATGAATGACTGAGTCTAGATCGGGTGCATCGACGAGGATCTCGCCTGCCCGCAGACTGGCGAAATGGCCGCCCGCCGTGATATGACCGCCGAATCCATGCTGACGTATTAGTCTTGCCAAATACCTGAAATCGTCGTACCGCCTCTGCGCAACCAATGAAAACCCTATCAGATCAGCCCTGTGATGCAGAATTTTTCTGGCTACTCGGGACAGCTCGGACTGGCGGTTAAACGGGATAATCGAACACTCATGGCCAGCCCTGAGGAGGGAACTTTTGAGATAAGCTAACGCAAGATTCTCTTCAAGTTGAGATCCGACCAGAACGGTATTCATAACACATCCTCCATGTTGGGGAAAGTTCTAAACTGCGTTATGCAATCTGCGCAACCCCGGGAAACACACCCGGTCGTCCACTATGCCTCAGATCGATCAGAAAGATTAATAAAAAGAGGCACAAAAGTCAAACAATTTAAATTGAACATTTAATTTTGTTAGAGCTATCAGCACTGTCCCAAGAAAACTTCGAGAAATATCTTTAAGTGGGTGCGTATAATCATGTTAGAACAAATGTCATTATCCGAGTTTTAACGGGACAACACGGAATTTATTTGAAAACCTTCTTACATTTAACGTCTTTTATATTCTGTAAGAATTAACAATTTCTTAACATGTCGGTAACCATAGCTTAACCTTTATTCGCTATTTTTACATTGGATCATTACTAGATCAGACAAATCTTCTCCCCAAAAATTAATTGTTATTTAACCGTTTGGAAAGGCAAGAGACTCCGGTCTCACATCTGCAGCATAAAGTGGCCGATATTCCCGTTGGCAGCACGGTGAGGAAGGCGAACGCCGGTTTACTGCGGAAACGATTCCGGCTCGGCGAGTTTATCGCAGAGAGCTTTATTAGAACTGTCGCTTCAGTTTCCTTTGCTGTTATTCTGCTCATCTTGGTATTCGTTTTTAAGGAAGCCTCTCCTCTGCTGTTCCCCCCCAGTGAAACACAGGTCGCGGCCACTGAAAACATGCAGCAGGAGACATATGGCGGAGAGACAGGGACGTCGGCGGAACCGGGCACATCTCTGGAAGGGGGCAGAGAACAAGCTACCTCGGTCGAGACATCGGGATCGGAAGGGAAAGCAACCATAAAAAATCTCGCCGGTACCGAATGGCAGCCCGTCTCCAGAAATCCGAAGTACGGCTTGATTCCCCTGATCTTAGGCAGTTTCAAGGTGACACTTATTTCCGTGTTCATCGGCGCGCCAATCGCCATACTGGCCGCGCTTTTTACGTCTTTCTTCGCCCCGCGCCGGCTCAGAGAATTCTTGAAGCCCGCGATTGAATTCCTCTCAGGCTTTCCCTCGGTTCTGATAGGATTTTTCGCATTGGTGGAGCTGGCAACGCTTTTACAGCACCTCTTCGGGTATCAGTACCGGTTGAATGCCTTTGTTGGAGGTATAGCGCTTTCGCTTGCCGCAATCCCCATTATATACAGCGTCACGGAGGACGCCCTCTCATCAGTCCCTAAATATATGACTGAGGCCAGCCTGGCCCTGGGTGCAACCAGGTGGCAGACGGCTCTTTTCGTTGTACTTCCAGCGGCAACACCCGGAGTATTCGCCGCCACCCTGCTAGGCGTCGGACGAGCATTCGGCGAAACCATGATCGTGCTGATGGCAACCGGCAACGCCGCACTCATGTCCATAAGCGCACTGGAGCCAATCCGGACAATGTCAGCCACAATAGGAGCCGAGATGGCGGAAGTAGTCTTCGGGGATACCCACTATAATGTACTGTTTCTAATCGGGACAATTTTGTTCCTATTTACTTTCGCTCTGAATGCCGTTGCCGAGTTCTACGTGCGGACCAAGCTGCAAAAAAGGTTCCGGGGGACTTCATGAGAAAAAAGATACTCGGCTATGTTTTTATTCTCTCAACTGCGCTCTCGGCTTTTCTGGTATTGGCAGCCATCGTCGTAATAATCGGCAAGATTACCGCAGGCGGCTGGGATAAACTCTCGCTTGAATTTCTTACAGCCGCTCCTAAGGAAGGGATGACAGCCGGCGGAATTTTTCCCGCAATCATCGGCACCGTGCTGCTGGTGTCGATTATGTCACTCGCAGGAGTTCCTATAGGTACTATCACGGCTATATACCTCAGCGAATACGCCGATCAAGGATCGATCCTTACAAAGATGATCCGATTCGCCGTGAACACGCTTGCGGGAGTTCCTGCCATCGTTTTCGGCCTGTTCGGACTTGGATTTTTCATACATTTCGTGGGCGGCGGCATGGACAAAATATTTTCAGGGAACTCCGAACTGCGGTGGAGCCAGCCGAACCTGCTCTGGGCAAGCCTTACGATGGCGCTGCTTACGCTTCCCGTAGTTATTGTCTCGGTCGAAGAGGCTCTCAGGTCGATCCCTGTCGATTACCGCGAGGCAAGCCTCGCACTCGGGGCGACGAAATTCCAGACAATAGTGCACGTTGTCCTGCCGAACGCCTACCCAGGGATTTTAACCGGGGCAATTCTGGCCGTTGGCCGCGGCGCCGGAGAAGTTGCGCCGATATTGTTTACCGGGGTGGCTTACTACCTCCCGCATCTTCCCTCTTCGCTTTCAGACCAGTTCATGCAACTCGGCTACCACCTTTACGTAATGGCGACTCAATCATCAGATGTGGAAGCGACCATCGGAATCCAGTACGCGACTGCGTTTGTTCTGCTGGCAGTGACGTTCCTGTTAAATTTCTCCGCAATTTTCATCAGGTACCGCATTCGAGCCAGGCTCCGATAAGAATGAACAACGTTACAAAAATTGAAACTCATGACCTCAGCCTCTTTTACGGGCAGAAGCAGGCATTGAAAAAAATTTCAGTGGCGATTCCCGCCTTCCGGGTGACGGCTTTAATCGGGCCCTCCGGCTGCGGCAAGTCTACATTCCTCCGGACGCTGAACCGCATGAACGACCTTATCGACAATGTGCGCACCGAGGGAACCGTTCTCATCGACGATGTCAATATATATCAGAACGGAATCGACAAAGTCGAGCTCCGGAAGAAAGTCGGGATGATTTTCCAGAAATCCAATCCGTTCCCCAAATCGATTTACGATAACGTTGCCTACGGGCCGCGCATCAACGGCATTCACGACAAAAAGATATTGGATGAAATTGTCGAACAGAGCCTAAGGCGCGCAGCGCTCTGGGAGGAAATTAAGGACGATCTCAGAAAGAGCGGCCTTGCCCTCTCAGGCGGTCAGCAGCAGCGCCTGTGCATAGCAAGGGCCCTGGCCGTAAATCCCGAGGTTCTACTGATGGATGAACCTGCCAGTGCGCTGGATCCCCTGGCCACCTCAAAAGTCGAAGAGCTGATCTACGAGCTTAAGGAAAAATACACCATAGTCATCGTTACCCACAACATGCAGCAGGCCGCAAGGGTAAGCGATTATACGGCATTTTTCTACATCGGGGAACTGGTCGAATACGGGGAAACGAAGCAAATATTCACAACGCCCGGTAAAAAACAGACTGAAGATTACATTACAGGACGCTTCGGATAAAATTTGTATTGTGTAATTAATGAAAATAATCATTATATTTAGCCAGAATTCCGCCTCAAACCTAGCATATCTAATCGCATCAAGCTCATGAACACAATACAATCTCCGGACAACCGGCCTCTGCACAGCCGCGCATTCAGAAACCGCCGTGCGCTTAACTGGATTCCGCTTGGTCTGACTTATGCTGCGATGTACATGGCCCGCTACAACTTTGCGTTCGCCAACAAGGATCTGTCCGACGTGTACGGATTTTCAAAAACCGAAATCGGATCAATCATCACGTTCGCGACACTTTTTTACGGGCTCTCAGCAATGTTCAACGGGCCCCTCGCTGACAAAATCGGAGGTCGCAAAGCGATGCTGATCGGAGTGATAGGAGCCTTCTTTTTTAACTTCGCTTTCGGACTCGGCGCATACATCGGCATCCTCGGCACGGGCACCCTGTTATTGAGTTATCTGGCCGTGATCTGGACGCTGAACATGTATTTCCAGTCGTACAGCGCTCTGGCGGTTATCAAGGTGAATTCCGCGTGGTTTCATGTAAGCGAGCGCGGCGTCTTCTCGGCAATTTTCGGTTCCATGATACAGATGGGGCGCTTCGGCGTGTACGCCCTGATGACCGTACCTCTCGTGGTGATTCTCCCCTGGCAGTGGAAATTTTTCTTGCCGGCTATGTTCGCGGCTGTCTTTGCGGTGGTGACTTTCATTTTCGTTCGCGACACACCACGTGACACCGGACTGCCGGACTTCGACCCACAGGATGCTACTAGCGCCGACACCGAACCGATTACGCTTTCATACGTCGCAAAAAAAATCTTTACAAACCCGATCACGATCACTATAGCCTGTGCTGAATTTTGTACCGGTCTTGTCCGAAAGGGTTTCGAAGAATGGTTTCCCCGTTATATGCAGGAAGTGCAGGGGATGCGACTCGACAATCCTATTTTCCAGCGAAACGCAATCGCAATTGTTCTGGCAGGGGTGGCGGGAGCCTTCATTGCCGGAATGCTCTCCGACAAAATCTTTAAGACACGCCGCCCGCCCGTGGCTTTCATCGGGTATATTATACAGGTTGCCAGCCTTGCCGTCGTTTGGTGGGCACCGAGCGTGAATCTGATCGCGGTTGCATTTACAACAAACTCAATGGCGATTTCAATGGTTCATTCAATGCTATCCGGCACAGCCTCAATGGACTTTGGCGGAAAACGTGCAGGCGCAACCGCGGCTGGTATGTTCGACGGAATGCAGTACATCGGCGGATCGATCATGGGGTACGGGATGGGATCGCTCCTTGATAGCTACGGCTGGGGAATTTGGGGACCGAGCATGATTGCATTCTCCGCCATCGGCGCCATACTCATGTTGAAACTCTGGAACACGGTTCCCACCAGGTCGAGGTCGCATGCGGTCGCATCGACCGGAAATAAAATAATCAAAGAAACGGTTTAAAGCTCTAAGCGGATACAATGATAACGGTCAAATGAAACGGCATTTTGAAAAAGAACTCGAGAGCCTTAAAACGACTCTTATAAAAATGGCAAGTCTTGCAGAGGATGCAATTCGATTAACGATTAAAGCATTCATGACCGCAGATGTTGCCCTCGCACAAAAGGTCGTTGACAACGACGAGCGGATTAATTCCATGGAAATCGAGGTCGACAACGCAATCGTTGACCTCATGGCACTTCAACAGCCAGTCGCTGGTGATCTTCGGTTTATTCTGGCAGCACAGAAAATAAACAATGATCTCGAACGGATTGGCGACCATGCTGTCAATATCGCCCAATCCGCAATTACCTTCGCCAGGCGGGAAGAGGCCACGCCTCTCATGGAATTGCCACAAATGGTGGAAATTGTCGAGTCCATGCTGCGCGATTCCATCGACGCTTTTATTAATCAGGACGCATCCCTGGGAATGTCTGTCCTCGAGAAGGATGATATTATCGATCGGTTAAACGTGAATTTAGTCCAGGACTTCGTTCAACGGATGAAAAGCGATCAAAATTTAATCGAAGCCGGGATTGACATAATTCGGGTTTCCCGAAATCTGGAACGCGTTGCCGACCTTGCGACAAACATTGCCGAGGAAGTTATTTTCGTCTCGCAGGCACGAGTCGTGAAACATCACGCCGAGGAAAAGGATGACAATCTGAAGGTCAAGCATAAAGGCCGATAAAAGGCAGAATTTCGCAGTGCCACGGATCCGTCGCCCCTCGTCGTTACCCCTGCTGGTTCCCTGATCATATAGAACGATTCTTTCTCCGATATTCAACCGTATGATCAAGAATTATTCATCAACGACCGAATGCCTTCTGTTGATGTTAAAAGGGGAATTTTCCTCAGCTTTCTTAAATATGAAACATTTTGAGTATTCATTATGCAGAATGCCGTATTGTGTTTGGCGCGGGTCATTCGTATATTTTAATACTGCGCGGTTGCTGATATCTAACGTACTATCGGTGTCATCAAATGGGCAAGGCTTGGCCGATACCAAATTTAAATCCTAACGATCCGCTGGGAGCCTGCCTCCGAAATATTCTCACAACGCGATGCGAGGAGGTTTTTTCATACGAGAGCGGGATTCTCGAGGATTGCAACGAGGAGGCAATTCACGACATGAGAGTTTCAGCCAGAAGATTGCAGGCGGTTCTGAAGCTCTTCAGGGATTGTTTTCCAAGGAAGCAATTCAAGATTCACTACGACGATCTCAGCACACTCATCAGGTCGCTAGGCAGCGTGCGTGAGAATGACGTCTTCATAGCGATGCTCCGACAGCATCAGGAGCATCAAAAGGATATTAACGGCAGAACATTTAATTTGCTCCTTGCCAAAAAGTTGAACCGGCGGGAAATAGATAGAAAGAATTTCCACAGGCTGATTGTTTCCTTGCACAGGAGCAACTTTAAGCAGAATCTGCTGGATTTTATTAAGAGTTTAAGCTAAAACCACCATGGCAAAAAGACCATATCCGAACCTTAAGAAATCTTTCCAACAGAACACTCGGAAGATGCTTCCTGCCATGCTCGAGGACTTCCTCCTTCGACAGGAGCTTGTTATAGGGCACCCGCTCCGCATTAAAGAGCTCCACAGACTGCGAATCAGCGGAAAGCCGCTCCGGTACACTATGGAAATTTTCAGATACGGTTTCGCCAAGGAGTTCAAGCTCTGCCTCGCAAGAGTTGAAGAAGCAATCGAACTTATGGGCTCTATACATGACTGCGATGTATTTATCGAAACGCTCCAGGATTTCCTGCGGGAATTAAAAATTTTCAACCAGATAGCTGCGTCGCACAATGACCGGTTTGAGGTAAATGGGGTCAGGCTCCTTGTGCTTGACCAAAAACACAAAAGAAATGAAGCGTTTCTCAGACTCTCCAAGATGCTCAATACATGGAAAAATGATGACTTTAAAAGAAAAGTACTCGAAGCCATAAAACCTACGAATTAATATTCCTTGAATTAAGGCCACATTGAATATGGAAATATACATTTTAAGACACGCAATCGCGATCCCCGCCGGATCACTAGGCTACCCGAATGACGATCGTCCTTTGACGGAAGAGGGCGTCCAAAAGATGGAAAAGGAGGCGAGGGGTATGGCGGAAGTCATTCCGCACCTGGATGTCATCCTGACGAGCCCCCTTAAGCGGGCACACCATACTGCAAGAATAGTTGCTGACGTACTCCGGTGCAAAGCAAACATCAAAATATTGAAGCAACTCCTGCCCGGCACATCCATAAAAGATCTGCTGGCATCCCTGGAAAAGTTCAACGGGATGGAACGGGTCATGGTGGTTGGACATGAACCGGATCTCAGCCAGTTTGCATCATCGCTCCTGGGGATTAACACTTCTGTTGTCGAATTCAAAAAGGGCGCATTGTGCCGCATCGACGTGGAAAAAATCCCGCCTGTTAAACCGGGGCAACTTATTTGGCACTTACCGCCTAAACAACTCCGGATGCTAGCGAAGAAATAATCAAAAGGACGACAAATGCAAACCACCCTTTCGGCAGATCATCCATATCCTGGCCGCCTCATTATTGTCGAAGGCATCGACGGTTCGGGGAAGTCAACCCAGCTCCAGCTGCTTCAGAAATGGCTTCTAAACTCCAAATACCGTGTTTTCTTCACCGAGTGGAATTCCTCGGCACTGGTCAAGCAGACAATCAAGCGCGGCAAGAAGAGGAATCTCCTGACTCCGACCACATTCAGCATTCTGCACGCCACCGATTTTGCCGACAGGCTCACGCACCTCATAATTCCCCCGCTCAAAGCCGGGATGATCGTACTTGCAGACCGTTATGTTTACACCGCATTCGCACGCGATGTGGCGCGCGGCGTCCATCCCGCATGGGTTAGAAACTTATACGACTTCGCCGTGAAACCGAATATCGCTTTTTACTTCAAAGTGCCGATAGATGTTTCGCTTAAACGCATTCTGAACGGCAGGATCGACCTAAAATTTCATGAAGCCGGCATGGACCTTGGATGGAGCGACGATCCGAGCGAAAGTTTTAAGCTATTCCAGACCAAAATCCTTGAGGAATACGACAAGATCTCAAAAGAGTACAACCTGACAGTCATTGATGGGACCCTCCAAATACCGGAACAGCAGCGGTTGGTACGCGAGATTGTCAAGAATACCCTGGATAACTATCAGCCTATGCCCTACCTCCAGAAAAAGGAGAACATTTATGTCAGATAATCGCAAGGCATTCTTCGGGAAGGGGCTCCCCTATCTCGATATTAGCGAACTGAAAGGAAAGCTGATCGTTATTGAGGGAACCGACGGTGTGGGCAGATCAAGCCAGATAGAAGACCTTAAGAAATGGCTTGAGGTGAAAGGTTACGGTGTCACAACGACCGGTTGGAGGCGATCACCCCTTGTCAGCAGTACCATTGACGGGGCCAAGAAGGGGCACACGCTGAACGTGAATACTTACAGCCTCCTATACGCCGCGGACTTTGCCGACCGGCTTGAAAACGAAATTGTCCCTGCTTTGCGGGCAGGTTTCATAGTCCTGGCTGACCGGTACGTTTATACCGCATTTGTTCGTTCGGTCGTCCGCGGTGCAAACCGCAGATGGATCAGAAAAGTTTTCGGTTTTGCGCTCCAGCCCGACGTGATCTTCTATATGAAAATCAAAATTGAAGACCTTATACCTCGTGTCATCAACAGCGAGACGCTGACAAAGCGCTACTGGGTTGACCAGTCCGGGGAAGGCATGGATTACTGGGAATCCGGGATGGACTTAAGGCTCGGGGAGGACTTCTACGACAGTTTCATTAAATATCAGAAGCGCATCCTCTCGGAATTTGATCTGCTGGCACGCCGGTTTAATTTCATAGTTGTTGATGCATCCAAGAGCTTTGAGGAAACCAACAGGCTGCTAAAGCAGGGCATAACGGCGCACATTTCAAATGGCTAGGGGCATTAAAAAACCGCTCGCTGCAATCGACATCGGCACTAATTCCTTCCACCTAATCGTCGTCGACGCCGATCCCGACACGGGTAGATTTAAAATCCTCGACCGCGAAAAAGAGATCGTCAGACTGGGAAGCGGTTCGACCGATATGAAATATATCTCCGACAGTGCGATGAACCGCGGCATCGAGACACTGAAACGATTCAAACTGATCGTAGATGTGGCCGGGGCACCTGTCAGGGCCATCGCGACCAGCGCTGTCCGTGAAGCCCTGAACCAGGATGTGTTCATCCGGCGTGTCAAAAGCGAAACAGGGATTAAAGTCGAGATCGCTTCCGGCGTCGAAGAAGCCCGTCTTATATATCTAGGCGTCCTCCAGGCACTTCCCGTCTTTAACAGGAAAATACTTCTTATTGACATCGGTGGCGGAAGCACAGAGTTTCTCGTGGGCCAGGAGCGCAAGATCCATTATGACAACAGCGTAAAGCTCGGTGCGGTGCGTTTGACACAGCGCTTTTTTAATTCCGATAAAACAACCGCGAAACAGGTCAAACGATGCCGGGAGTACATTCTCCTCATGATCAACCCGATCATACGCGCCTTGCGCGCACACAACTATGCAACCGTCGTCGGGACCTCCGGTACGATCAACAACATCGCCAGGATGATCCTGGCGGCCCGCGGCGACGGAGACTTGATGACAACGCTTAACAATTATTCTTTCAGCAGGGATGAACTTCATTCGGTTTACGAAATAATTCTGAAAGCCAAGGATAGCAAGCAGCGCTCGAAAATCGAGGGCCTGGATCCCGGAAGATCCGACATCATCCTAGCAGGTTCAATATTAATCGAGCAGATCTTCAAAGAACTAAACATCAGTTCGATGACAGTCTCCGAATACGCCCTGCGCGAAGGGATCATCCTGGATACCATCGAGAAGAAGTTCAAGAGAAAAGACATCCACCGGCTGGACGATATCCGCTACGGGAGTGTCATCCATCTCGGGGAAAACCTCGGCTACGAGGAGCAACACTGCCATCAGGTGGCCGCACTCGCACTGCGCATCTTCGATCAGACGAAAACGCTCCACCACCTCGGTCCCACAGAGCGTGAGTACCTTGAAGCCGCCGCTATACTGCATGAAGTCGGTGCATTCCTCTCGCACAGCCAGCACCACAGACACTCGTACTACCTAATCCGAAATGCGGAACTACTCGGTTTCACAGAGAACGAGAAGGAAATTATCGCAAACGTGGCCCGCTACCACAGAAAAAGTCACCCAAAGTATAAACACGAAGGATTCCAGAAGCTCACCTCTGACGACCGATCAATAGTCTTGAAACTCGCGGCAATTCTCCGGATAGCCGACGGCCTAGACCGCACACATGCTTCCCTTATAGCGGACGTCCTCTGTAAAAAATCAAATAAGATTATGACTTTCGCAATAAAAAGGACGAACAGTTCTCAGCTGCAGATGGAATTGCTAGGCGCAGATCACAAGAAAGAGTTGTTTGAAGAAATATTTGAACTTCAGGTAAAATTTAAAGTACTCTGAGGCTCACTAGGGTTCCTCCTCCAGTTTTTTCCTCGCACCGGCGATTCTCTCCTTTTGGTCTTTCTGGGCAACCGGATAGCTTAAGTTCAAATCCTTAAGCTTTTGAAGTATAATGTCGGCGACTGCAACCCTTGTAAACCACTTATGGTCGGCAGGGATGATGTACCACGGAGCCCATGCTGTGCTGGTGTGGTTAAAGACATCGTTGTAGGCCTTCGTGTACATTTCCCAGAATGCGCGTTCCTCGATGTCATGCTCCGAAAACTTCCAGTTCTTATCCGACCGATCCAGCCGATCCAGGAAACGTTTCTTCTGTTCCCCCTTCGAAACATTCAGGAAAAACTTCAAAATGACGATGCCGTTGCGCACAAGGTAGCGTTCGAACCAGTTGATATCCTCGAACCGGTTATTCCAGATCTTTTTATCAGAGGCTCGGGCGGGAAGGTTCTGCTTCTCGAGCAGTTCAGGGTGTATCCTCACCGTCAGAACTTCCTCGTAGTATGAGCGGTTGAATATCCCGATCCGTCCCCGCTCAGGCAGCACTTTCACACACCGCCAGAGAAAATCATGGTTCAGCTCCTCGGTGGAAGGCTCCTTGAAGCTCACCACCTGGCATCCCTGAGGATTGACGCCGCTCATCACGTGCTTCACGACGCTGTCCTTCCCGGCTGCGTCCATGGCCTGCACAATTATAAGAACCGCGTAAGTGTGCCGTGCGTAAAGGATGTCCTGGCAAGCGGCAAGCTGTTCGATATCTTTTACCAACTTAGCTTCGGCATCCACTTTCTCTTGGAACTTGCCCGTAAAAGCGGGATTGAAGTTCTCGAGCGCAATCTTCTTACCGGGCGGAACGAGGAATTCATCATGTTTCATGCTATTCTCCGAATGAAATACCGCGATTTTGCATATTATTTTTAGGGTTGCGTTTCAACCCTGAAGATAATGTAGAAATCGCTTAAATCCAAAACCGAGTACTTTCCGGACCAGAGAGCGATTATTTCTGTATGGATGCTTGAATATATCAAACTATATCCATATCATTGAATGTTTCTCAAGGGGAGTAGAGCTATAATGCATAAGTTCATATTTCATAACGACCGCGTTTTACCTGTAGAGCTGGCCCGGCTTTCTCCAGGACAGGCAGGTTTGTTAAACGGGTGGGGCTTATTTACGACATTCCGCACTTTCAACGGAATACCGTTCGCATTCGAACGCCACTGGAACAGGCTGGCCAGAGATGCCGAGCGGATACAGCTTCCGCTCCCATTTGATCAAAGGACGGTTAGGGGGTTTGTAGGCGAAGTCATCAGGATAAACCATGTACAAACAGGATGCGTGCGGATTTATTTTGTGAAAAACAAGGTCGGGATCTGGTGCAGCGATGAAACATTCCCCGAAGTTGATTTGATCATTTGTTCCGCGGATCTGCCGGAGCGCCCTCAAGCTGCACGGCTGTGTGTCACCGCACACGCCCGCCATGCAACGAATCCGCTTACGGGCGTAAAAGTTACCGCATGGCTGAACAATACATGGAATCTTGAGCAGGCCCACCGGCAGGGCTGCGAGGACGCTATATTGCTAAACGAAAACGGGGATGTGGTCGAGTGCACTGCGACAAACATTTTTTGCGTCCGGGGAGAGTCTGTGATCACGCCCCCGCAGAGTTCGGGTTGCCTCCTGGGCGTTACCAGGGAGATCCTGCTGGAGATCCTCCCTGGGAAGGGGATAAACCTTGCTGAGAGCAGGCTTACCCTGGCTGAGTTGCAGAGTTCAGACGAAGTTTTTATCACATCCACAACCCGGAATATCCAGCCGGTAAGCTGCGTCTCTGGTAAAAACATTCCCCAGGCTCCGGGCCCCATGACTGAGAAACTCAGCAAAATATTTTCCGCGTATATAAAGGACTATATCGAAAGAGCCGGCCGAGCTACAGCGGGGCCCTGAACGGGCATCGAACGATCCGGTTGCTTACTTGTTCAACCCATACTGGCTTAAAATATACGCGTAATCAAACGCAGCTTCCTTCAGGCGCTCATATCTGCCGGAAGAACCGGCGTGCCCGGCGGCCATGTTCACTTTGAGCAGGATGGTGCTCCCGTTTGTTTTCATCCCCCTGATCTTGCAGACCCATTTTGTTCCTTCCCAGTAATTTACCCTTGGATCGTTGAATCCCACCCTGACCAGGATGTTCGGATAGTTTTGCGCCTTGACATTCGTGTAAGGGCAGTACGATTTCATGTAATCATAGGAAACCTTTTCATTCGGGTTGCCCCATTCGAGGTACTCCTGCGTCGTGTACATCAGACCCGGATCAAGCATTGTATTCAAAACATCAACAAAAGGCACGGCTGCAATCACCGCCCTGAACAGGTCCGGACGCATGTTCGTGACTGCACCCATCAGCAGCCCGCCCGCGCTGCCCCCTGAGATTGTAATCTTATCCCTGCCCGCATATTTTTCCTTGATGAGATGCTCAGCGCAGGCGATGAAATCGGAAAAAGTGTTCTTCTTCTTCAAAAGCTTTCCGTCGTCGTACCACTCCCTGCCCATGTCTCCGCCCCCCCTAACATGGGCAATGGCAAATATGATACCCCTGTCGAGGTAACTTAGCCTGCTGGAGCTGAATGTAGGCTGGCTGGGCGAGCCGTATGCGCCGTATCCGGTCATATGGAGCGGGGCGGTGCCGTCTATTTTCAGGCCTTTCCTGTAAACCAGAGATATGGGAACCTCAACACCATCCGCGGCTTTTGCATAAATCCGCTCCGACTGATATTTTTCAGGATCGTACCCCCCAAGAATTTCCTGCTGCTTGATGAGCTTTCTCTCCTTTGTGTCCAAATTATAATCAAATATTGAGAGCGGCCTCGTCAGGGACTGGTAGCTGAACCTGAAGATGTTTGTTTTGAAGATTCTATTGATGTTGGCAGAGGCGGTATATACGGGTTCGGGAAAGTCTATGTAATAAACTGTCCCGTTTTTCAAATTCGTAATCCTCATCTTCTGCATGCCCTTTTCGCGCTCATACACAACAAAATGGTTCGCAAAGAAATCTGTCCCTTCCAGTGTAACATCCTTACGGTAAGGTATCACTTCCTCCCAGTTCTTTTCGCCTGGATCTGAAACCGGCGCCCTCACGAGCCTGAATGTTTTCGCATCTTTATTTGTGCGGATGAAAAAATAATCTCCCCATTGATCTACGCTATACTCATGTTCAGGACGCCTGGGAGCTATCAGCCTCATTTCGGCTGTCGGTCTGTCCGCCGGGATAAACCGCCATTCATCTGAATTGCTCGCAGACGAAACAATTTCGATGAATTTATTGCTGCGCGTGCGCCCGATCTCCACGGTGTAAAGGGGATCCTTTTCCTCGAACACCAACTGATCCTGGGAGGTTGCCATGCCAAGCGAGTGGCGATAAACCCTGTACGGTCTGTTGGCAGAATCTTCCATCGTGTAAAATATCGTCCTGTTATCCATCGCCCACGCGATATTTTGGGTGTTTTCCACCCTGTCGCTTTCAGTCTTCCCCTCCTTCAGATTTTTAACACAGAGAACATAATTCTCGGACCCGTTCGTGTCGACCGAAAACGCCAGCATGTTGCCGTCGGGGCTCATTTCCATCTGCCAGACGCGGTAAAAACGCGTACCCTTCGACATCTTGTTCTGATCAAAGTAAATTTCCTCGGGCGCCTGTAAAATCCCGTTCCTCCGGCAATATATCGGATACTGTTTGCCTTTCTCCGTCCGGGTGTAATAAAAGTAATCCCCTTCGCGGTACGGCGGATCCTCGTCAGTCTCCTTTATGCGGCGGAGCATTTCATTGTAGAGCGTTTCCTGCAGGGCTTCGGCCGGTTTCATGACAGTTTCGGTGTATGCATTTTCCGCTTGCAGGTATTTTAAAACCGCGGGATCTTTTCTCCCCCGGAGCCAGTAATAATCATCCTCCCTGACGTCTCCGTGCAAGGTATCGAACTTCGGGATGACTTTAGCAACGGGTGGAAGCCCGGGGTTCTGCTGGCCCTGGCTAAAATTAAACAGACAAATTATTGAAAGTGCGGAGAAAACTCCCCTGATAAAGTTATTCGTACCTGTACTCATGGTGTTTTGATTCCCGGATGTTGAAAAGGTTGGATATGCTTAAATTTTCCCAATATATACCATATTTAGGCAAATATCAATAGACCTACGTTTGGGTAATGTCTTCATTTCAATGAAGCAGAAATAATTTAACAAGAACATAAAGTAAAATGAGATTCAATTGTGTTTCAAGCGCAATAAGCGCGCAAAAGAGAGAGAAATTCAAAAGGCATTTCAAGGATTTATTTGACGCGAAATATGACTTTACTGGGTTTTATTCCATGAATGGGAGTCGCATAAAAATTCTCCGTTATCATATAATCAGGTTTTCCAGCAACAACGAGTGTCATATTGATGGGCGAGAAATGTAGAATGGAGAGAATAAATCAATCGACAAGGTTTGATGGCTGATCGGTTTGAAATTTTGGAGAGTGGCAAAGATCCCATTTCAACTGGCTTACTTTGGAATCCTGATGACCAAAGCCAGATCTAAGCGGTGTACTTAATTCATGTTCTGAAAATGTTATCTGCCGCCGAGTAACGATTCTGCGGGTATTCCAAATTCTTTATGGAGCGATCTCATCATATTAATGGTAAGTTTCCTTTTCCTGTTAAATATTTCAGAAACTCGGTTTCGCCCCCCGATCACTTGGGCTAAATCATGAGTAGTCAAACCAGCCTGTTCCATTCTAAATTTTATTGCCTCGACGGGATCAGGGGGTTCAATCGGAAAATGTTCTTCTTCGTATTTTTCTACCAAAATTGATAGAATTTCAAATATTTCTCCCTCGCGCGTTCCTGGTTTTGCATCAAGATATTTTTCGATAAACGAGAGAGCTTTCTCATAATCTATTTTTGTTTTAATCGGTTTTACGCGGATCATATTGTTCATATATTCTCCATGTCTATCGCATCATATTCTGAGTGAGTGCCCACAAATTTTATGTATACCACTCCGAAATCGTAATTGATTCCTATAATAAGCCTGTATTTGTTCCCTGCAATATTAAAAACAACTCTTTTTTCCTTTAAGATGCTTGCGCTTCGATACTGCTCTTTAATTTGATTGGGGTTCTGCCACTTAGCCTTTTTTGCTTCAGCAATCCAAGCTTTTAGAGGTTGCTCTGCATCCCTGTGTCGTTTACAAAAATTCTTAAGTGTAGAACGAGCAACTATTCTCACAATAGAAATCGACCGTTCCCAATATGGGAACACTTTAAGAAAACATTTTTAATGATATATGTCAAATTTCCACGACCCATAAAATGCTTAAAATTGCCAACTTTACTCGGCATAAACGGAGAATTTATGACAAATTCACAATTTTCTTAACTATTTAAATTTAATGACTATTTGAGTTCACCACTTTAAGATAATGCCGTTTCTTTCAATACATACTTAGCAAATCGGATGCGGGGGGCTGATGAGGCGTTTAATTTCTCCCATTATTCAGAAAAAGCATTAGCATGACAGGTAAATCTACGCATCTGCATTCTCATTGTCAAATTCTGTCGGACAATATGGCATGTTGAAATCTCTTTCCTTCCAGGCTCACCAATAAAAACTTTATGGTAACGCGTATTATTACGGGCGAGTAATAGGGATTCTTACAACGCTGGATTTCTCCGCCGCAATGCTTGTGGATTTGACTGTAGCCAATATCGCTACCCCAAATCCCTATCCGCCGCCTCAAGATAGCCCGAAAATACATCTGTATTCAATTGGGACCTTGTTATAATGCGAATCGAGAGTTCCTTCATAAATGACCGACATGTTTATGAATCTCTCTTGCTCAACCTGAATGCCGGTACAAGCTTCGTATCCGCATCAATAGCTACAAAAACATATTGGTCATCCAACTGTGAATTGTCTTGCTCTTCTGAGATAAGTTCTTTTTGTTTTTTTCGACAAATGTCCAAATATCATAGAATTGCAGTTTATAATATCTCGATAGACCACAGATATGCGCTCGATGTTACGGATTGAAGCACCTTCGACTAATAATGAAAGGACTAAGACCTCCCCATGAATGTAATTTACCCATGCCCAATAATCAAATTAGGAAACCGCCAACGGTTCCCGTAGCACCCGCTGCATTCAAACCACCTATGTCATCACCGATGATATCCAAAAACTCCCGTTCCGGTCTTAATTTGAAGCGGGAAAATATTTGGATTATAAAAGCTGTATTCTTAGATTCCGTATGCTGATGATCTGCAGGTCTGTAATAGAAATCTTCCTGCAACCCATTAAACATTGTAAAGAATCACATCATTGAAAATTCATATGCATTATTTATACTGCCGGGGCGCAAGGCTTCTCCTCCCCGCCCTGTTTCTGGCTTTCCTTCTGCATAATTGCATAGGGGTAAATAAAATCACGGTTCCGGGAAAAATTGGCGGAGACAAGGTATTGCTCCCGAACGGCTGGAAATTATCACCGGCAGGCATCCAAATTGAGGCGGGTGACCTGCCGCTCAATCTGGATATCAGCCCGGACGGCCGCTTTGTCATTGTTACAAACAACGGTGAAGGAGAACAGGAAGTTACAATAATAGACCTCCAGAAACAGCGTGTCACGCAGAGGGTTCCAGTATCAGGCTCATGGCTTGGCATCCGATTTTTTGAAGGTGGGAGGAAATTCCTCCTTTCGGGCGGCAACAGCAACAGGATATATATATTTGCGTTCAATGAAAGTATCGCAACTTTGGCCGACTCGCTTGTCATTGGCAAACCCTGGCCCACAGAAAAGATCTGGGTAGGGGGCCTCGATTTCGATGACAGCCTGGGACTTCTCTGTGCAACTGCCCGGGAAAACGACCGCTGCTACATAATAGACATACAGTCAAAAAAAATATTGCACGCGGTTTCGCTGCCCTCGAAACCATATACCTGCCTCCTATCGCGCGTTTCGCCGTCCATCTATGTATCCCTGTGGGGAGGCGCTTC
>Ga0209048_10001517_pt1 | contig 23794 bp, 28 predicted proteins | sample FrelakmetCRP12CR_FD_187146 | JGI IMG/M metagenome (GOLD analysis project Ga0209048, IMG submission 187146) | Freshwater lake sediment microbial communities from the University of Notre Dame, USA, for methane emissions studies - CRP12 CR (SPAdes)... | ecosystem: Environmental > Aquatic >... | reverse complement strand
AGGGCCTTTGAGCATCGTACTCGGCAACAGTATGCTCGGCGAGCTGACGCCTCGGATGGCCGAGGCAGTCGCCTCTGCGCCGGCGAGAAAGTTTCTGCTGCCACTTAACCAGGAGCAGGTCGAAATAATCGGGTTCGCGAAGGAACCCCTGCCCCATCTGATCGATACATTGGTCGCGAGAATAAAGGAGGATTGCGATGTGTGAGGCAAGCGCATATATTTACCGAGACGGAAAAGAAGAGCTCTATCTTGACAGTGTCGATATGCTCGTTCCCGAAGGGGACAAGATATTTCTGAGAAACCTCTTCGGCGAACAGAAGACCTTCGAGGGGCGATTGAAGGAGATCTCCCTGCTCAAGCATAAGATTCTGCTCGAACAGAACAAATAATCGATGTGACGTCGTGGCGACTGATCGATTCCGGTCCTTGCGAGGCGGCTTTCAACATGGCACTCGACGAGGCCCTGGCCCTTTCGGTCAGGAAGGGCGATTCCCCTTCCGTACTGCGTCTTTACTCGTGGTGTCGCCCTGCTGTCAGTATCGGTGCATTTCAAAATATTGCCGACATCGATTTTGATTATTGCCATGCCTGCACTATCCCGATAGTGAGAAGGCCTACCGGCGGGCGCGCTATTCTCCATGGAGACGAACTCACGTATAGTTTTTCCGCGAGGAACGAGGAGCCATTTTCTGAAAGCCTGATGGATTCCTACCGGAAACTGGGCATTGCCTTTCACCTCTGTTTCGCTCTCCTCGGCCTTTGCTGCACTATGAAAAAAGATCGTGAAAAAGGGAAAAAACTCAGAAAAAATCCCCTCTGCTTCGCCTCAACTTCGCTCGGAGAGATCAACAGCGGTGGGATGAAAATTATCGGCTCTGCACAGAAAAGGTGGAAAGACGCTTTTCTTCAGCAGGGGTCAATCCCCTTCTCAATCGATCATCAACGGCTGCCGGCAGTATTCAGAGAGCCCTTCCGCAACGGTTCGGACAATACTGATTACAATGTGTCGGCGGGGTTGCGCAATTGTGTCCCGAACTTCGATCCGGCAACATTAAGGCGTCATCTCATCTCGGCCTTTGAAGAGACCTTTGCGGTCACTCTAGCTGCCTCTCAGCCTTCTCGCCGGGAGCTTGAGGTTGCCTGTCAACTGGCTGAGAAATATCGGGAACAACCCTGGGCTCAGGGAGAGAAGGCAAATAGCCTGACCGATAATAGAACAGAAAGATCGACGCCAGAATAACAAGACTAACATACCCATGGGCTGCTTGCGAGAGGAATTGAAAGGGCATCGCGAGGGCAGTGCCCACCATCGGAACCAAGGCCAGCAGAGATGTAATGGTCACCACCACAGAACCTGCTATCAAATAACTTAAAGACAGGATGCCGAGCAGAACATGCGCGGACGGGGTCCTGTATAAGTACCCCGCTATATGCCTAAATGCCTTAAACGGCCTCGGCCGGTTGAATACCAGATAGCCGCATCCGTAAAAAGTCATCTCGATGGTCAAAAAGAAGAGAAACAGGCCGACCGACAACAGCACGAGAAAGAAAAATATGCTCAGGAAAACGGCAAGGGTCGCTTCTTGAGTTTCGGCAATCGAGATGATCTTTTGCGCACTCGCACTCAGGATCCCCATAACCATGGCGAGAACCGCAAACCCAAAGCCTGCCATGTTGGAAAAGATGAAGACAGGGAAAAAGAGCCTTTTCGCTTCAGACCAGAAAAACTTCATGGTGAACTTTTGGCCGTTGAGTATCGTCTTTGCAATAGACCCGATAGTCCCCGCGAAGGCGAATATCCACATGGCAATTATCGAGGCCACGTATAATATGAATCCGAGAATAACGAACAGGACGATCGGAAGCGACTTCTGGAGCATGGAAGCGGCAACCTGAAATACGCCGATCAGATCTCGTTGGCGCAGGATCTCTGTCAGATCGAGTCCGAAAATGACAAAGGCCACGGCAAGTGGAATACCCACGATAACAAGCAGGCTTATGAAGCCTAGAAACATGAAAAGGAACTGCACGAGGATGAGCTGCCAGTTCCTGTTGGCAACTGATACACCTTCTTTGATTATCGATAGATAATTCATCATTACTGGTGTCTGCTCTTTCCCTGATGGACCCTGTCGGCCAAGATGCCGATGACGGTGATGCCGGCAAGCTCTGCCTCTTCTATCACTTTTTCCCTGTTGACAATCATGCTCCTTAGCGCCTCCAGGGCGAGGACCCGGGCCTTGACCTTCTCCATCGATTTAATAGTATCGAAACCGACAGCAGGCACATCAAGCCGCATATCCTGATGCGGCTTACTCACCTTGACGATGACAGCGCCTTCACCGGCCCACTTGCCTCCCCTGAGGATGGCTTCATCAGTCCCTTCAATGGCCTCAACTGCCATGACCGCTTTCCCTTTTATAACAACAGTCTGTCCGATATCGAGCTTTCCCATCTCTTTTGCAATCTTCCAGCCGAATTCGATATCTTTCCATTCCTCATCATCAGGCCTCTTATTGGTGAGGCAACCTTCGGGCGTCAACAAGTGAGGGCTGAATTTTGTCGTGTCGGTGATCTCGATTCCTTCCCTCGCCAGTTCCCCTGTGATTGCATTGAGGATCGCATCGTCACTCTTGTCCCTGATCGAAAACAACAGCTTCACCGCCCTCAGGTCCGGTGTTATCTTCGATTTATAAATAAGGGATTTGGGGACCTTGCCCGCCATGATCGCCTCTTTTATATGATACTTTTTGAGGGTATCAATCAATTCCCCGAATTTCCCAGGATTGACCCACTTGATCTCATCGGAAACCGCTTGCAGTTGTTCCGACGCAAGGTTTTCGAGCGCTACGGTTATGACCCGAAAACCCCGCTCCCTTGCGTCTTTTGCGATAATCACCGGAAGCTCGCCCGCTCCCGCGATAAGCCCTATCTGCATATGCCTCTTGTATTCTTTTCGATAAACTCGACAAGATGCTTGATCTCCGGTATTTCCGGGAAGTCGGTCTTAATCTTCTTCAAAGCGTCCTTCAAGGTTCTCTTCTCACGAAAAAGTATCTTGTACGCTTTTTTCAACTGTTTAATGGTCTCTTCGGAAAAACCGCGCCGGCTAATACCAATGACGTTCAGCCCATAGAGCTTGGCCCGCGTGCCCGATGCTATTGCATAGGGGGGGATGTCCATGTTGATCCCGCTCAGCCCGCCTATCATAGCATGGGAGCCGATGCGGGTAAACTGGTGGATTGCCACGAATCCCCCGAGGGTAATAAAGTCCTCCATCAGCACGTGGCCCGCAAGAGTTGCAGCATTGGCCATAATGTTCGAAGAGCCGACGATACAGTCATGAGCGATATGGGAGTATGCCATGATGTAGTTGTTGTCGCCGACAGTTGTTAATCCGTCACCGCCTACTGAACCCCGCTGAATGGAAGTGTATTCCCTGATAGTGTTGTTCGCGCCGATCTTGACCCCGGTCGGCTCACCCTTGTATTTTAGGTCCTGCGGAGGCAGTCCGATGGTAGCAAAAGGATGAATCGTGCAGTTCTCACCGATCTCGGTAGTTCCCCCGGCCACTACGTTAGAGATCAGTGTGGAACCTTTTTTGATAACAACTCTGTCTCCGACTATGCAAAATGGGCCGATAGTCACTCCTTCTGCAAGCTGAGCCTTTTTGCTGACAAGCGCTGTTTTATGGATGTTATTCGTCATCGGGCCTCCTACAGAACCCTGTCCGTCATCATCGCGATAAATTCGGCCTCTGTGACAAGCTTGTCTTCGACGAATGCATTACCGCTGAATTTCCAGACATTTTCCCTTTTGTGGATAACCGCGACTTCAAAGCGCAACTGGTCGCCCGGCAGTACGGGCTTGCGGAATTTTACTTTATCGATGCTCATGAAATAGACTGACCTTCCTAACGAACTCGATTTGAAGGCAAGTATCCCCGCCACCTGCGCCATCGCCTCGACAATCAATACCCCGGGCATGACCGGATTATTGGGGAAATGACCCGCAAAAAAAGGCTCGTTGATCGTCACATTCTTGATTCCGCTGGCCTTGACCTCCGGTACCAGTTCGGTAACCCTATCGACCAGCAGAAAAGGATAGCGGTGCGGCAGAAGCGTTAGTATTTCTTTTATGTCTATCATCTTCCCTCCACGATTATATTATTAGGATGAACAGGGAGCAAAATCGCAGCATTTCTACTCAGACCCCATCCCATGCCCGCCTAATGATTTAATCTTTTTTTCAAGATCCCGAATCTTGTTCCTCAATTCGGGCAGTTTGGCATATATGTTAGAAGCCTTAAGGAAATCGCTGATAGGCATGGCAGGACTGCCCGCATAGATTCCCTTTTTCACCTTCCCTGCCTTTCCTGCAATGCCACTCTGAGCGCCAATTATTGTGCCGGCCTCGATAGTTGTATGATCGGCCACCCCTACCTGACCTGCAAGGATGACCCCATCTCCAATGTCCGAACTCCCTCCGATACCAACTTGAGCGACAACAATGGCATTCCGCCCGATCTTGACGTTATGTCCTATCTGCACCAAATTGTCGATCTTCGCTCCCCGGCCGATAACCGTCATGCCCGTCGTGGCCCTGTCTATAGTCGCGTTTGCACCTATTTCGACGTCATCCTCGACAATAACGCCTCCAACCTGTGGGATCTTGAGATGTTTCTGCCCATCGAATACATATCCAAATCCGTCGGCCCCGATGACAGCACCGGCATGGATGATCACCCTGCTACCGACGGTGACACCTTCCCGGACCGTTACGTTTGCATAAATAAGGCATCCTTCACCAATGACGCTTTTTTCTCCGATAAATGCCCCTGGATAAACAACACTATCGTGACCGACAGTTGCGCCATCAGCAACATAGGAAAAAGGATAAAGGGTTACATTTGTGCCGATCACAGCAGATTCCGACACAAAGGCCCTGTCACTGATCCCTCTACAGGGAATGGACTTGACATAAAAGTGGCCAAGGAGTTGCGCAAAAGCAAGCTTAGGATTTGCAACTGCTACCTGTGGCTTATCAAGTCCTGCAATAGCCTCTTTAACAATAACTGCGGCGGCTTTGCTCTCGTTTGCATGCCGTAACAACTTGCCTTCAGAAAGAAAAGTGATGTCGCCCTCCACGGATTCAGAAAAAGCTGACACACCGGAGACTTCGATTCCGTCATCTCCGATTACCCTTCCCTCTATTAGTTGAGCAATCTCTCTGAGTTTCATCATAAAAGCAGTTGAGCCGTTGGGTAGCAGCACCGGGGCGGCAAGGGACCCAACGACTCATCTATTGTCTCTCCTTATTTTTTCCCGCTCTTGTGCTGAGACTCGTCAAACTTCTTGATCACCCGGTCAGTGATATCGAGTCCCTTGTCCGCAAAAAGGATAAAACCTTCTTCATGATTTTCCAAAATCAGCGTATATTTTTCCTCCTGGGCAATCGCGGCAACGACCTCTCTCAAATCCTTAACGATGCGCCCGGTGAGTTCGCCCTCCTTCTTGCGGACTTCATTTTGCGAATCGGCCACAGTTCTCTGATATTCCCTGGTAAGCCGCTCCATCTCGTCTTCCTTGGCTTTTTTAGCATCGGCGGATAGAACCCCCCCCTGCTTGTCGAGTTCACCCTTTAATTTCTCGATAGACTTGCCCTTTTCCTCAAGGGTTTCCTGCTTGCCTTTTATAATCGATTCGAGTTCAGCCTTCGCCTTTTTCCCCTGTTCCGATTCGTTGACTGCCCTAAACAAATCGACCAAACCTATCTTCATCGACGCTTCAACTGCGTGCAAGGGAGATGCTGCCAGAAATAGCAGAAAAAGCCCCGCAACACCTATCAACACCGTTTTTCTCATTGTTCCCTCCGTTGTCATTATGATGTGTCTGTCAACTATTGACACACACTTTTTATATTCACTCATTATATTCACTCAGGCCGGACCCGCCACCAGCTAAAACGCCGACCCGAATGAGAATTCCACCTTGCTTGCTGCCTCGCCATTCCTGCGGGCAATGTTAAATCCCCATTCTATCCTGACAGGGCCAAACGGCGAAATCCACCGCACGCCGGTACCGGTTGTATAGCGCAGATCGTGAGTGATTGCCTGATTGCTCGCAGAGGCGCTGCCCCAATCAACAAAAACGACCCCCTTGATTTTCAGCTCCTTGATAATCGGGAAAATATACTCTGCATTCAACACCAATTCCTTCGTGCCGCCGATGGGCTCATTGGTTGCCGTATCTTTGGGACCCGCTTCGCCCCATGCAAGTCCGCGCACCGTGCTAAGGCCGCCGACATAAAAATTCTCATACAGCGGAACGGTTTTACCCATGATACCCTCAATCCAGCCAATGCGGCCCCTCAGGTGAATGGTTGTATCGTAAATGAACGGATAATACCATCCCGAATCTATGACCCCCTTGATAAATTTATTGTCTCCTCCAAACCCTGCAAAGGTAGTGTACAGACCATTCAGCGACCCGCGCGTCGGATCGATATAGTTGTCTCTCGTGTCCCGCACGATTGATGGGCTTATGGCGCTCGTGATTGTCTTGCCGAACTGATCCTGCACCACCACCGACGCTCCTGAAGAGATATCCGAGACATCGACCTGCTCAAGGTTGTATGCAATGCCCGCATTCCAATATTCCCAGAAACGCTTGCCGAGACTCACCTCCAGGCCGACTGCCCTTCGATGAAAATCGGGATAATCCCTTTGATTCTTGTATATACTAGCTCCGAAAGAGATTGGTTTATCGAGGAACCACGGGTCCCTGAAGGTAAGCTCGGCATTATTCATCTTTGTGCCGATCTCCCCCTTGAGTTTTAGCATTTGCCCCGCCCCGAAAAGATTGGCCTGAGTGAGTTCGACCATGCCGATGATTTTATCGACGGAGCTGTAACCACCGCCGACACTCAGAGAACCGGTCGATTTTTCCTTCACCTTGACGTCAAGATCGACTACCTTCTCATCGGACCTCGGCTTAGGGGCTATGTCCACCGTTTCGAAGAAATTGAGATTGTTCAGTCGTTCGTAACTTCTTTTCAGAGCGGAACTGTTGAATGTATCGCCTTCATCCAACGTTATTTCCCGCCTGATGACCTTATCCTTCGTCTTCGTATTGCCCGCTATATCGATCTTCCCTATTTTGAATTTATCTCCCTCAGAAACCCTGTAAATGACGGCAACCTGTTTTTTCGCCTCATCAGGGACAAGGTCGGGACTGATAGAGACAAGGGCATATCCATTGTCGGAATGTTTGTCGGATAAGGCCGTTACATCATCCTTGAGAACGGATTTACTGAACACCATGTTGGGCTTCAACTTGATGAGCTTATCCAATTCCATCGTGGAAAAAACCTTGTTGCCCTCTATCCGCACGGAAGACACCTTGAATTGATCACCTTCCGAAACAGCAATAGTGATCGTCATCCCCTGCATATTGTCTATCAGCCTTATCGTCGGGTCGCCGACAACGACTTTGAGATACCCGTTGTCGTAATAGAGGTCTCTGATCTGCTCTAAACTGGCCTTCATCTCTTCCTTCTTATAATAACCCGTCCCGGTGATAAAGGAGATTATCCCTCTTTCCTTCGTCTTCATCGCTTTTTTGATTTTGCTTGCGGAGAGTGCCCTGTTGTTCTCAATAATGATCTTCTTTATCTTTACTTTGTCACCCTCATTAATCTGATAGGTAACAACGACCTCACCCACATCGGTTTTATTGATGATAGGGACCACCTTCGCCAGATAATACCCCTCATCTTCATAGAAGGTCCTTAATTTTACGGCGTTGTCGTTTATCAAAGTTATGTCTGCAATGGCGCCGGGCGTCACGGATACATGCTCTTTGAGTTTCGCATCGTCATATTCTTTATTACCCTGGAAATCGACCTTGATTATAGTCGGTTTTTCTTTAACCGCATAGATTACCTTGATTCCACCTTCGAAGGGCTCCAGAGAAACATTCACATCATCAAAATAGCCCATTTTAAAGATAGTTTTTATATCTTCAGTAGTCTTTTCCTGAGAAAGAGGCGCTCCAGTCTTCTGTGAAAGCTTGGCTTTGACAGCACCTTCCTCGATGCGCCGCGACCCCGTTACCTCCACCGCGGTAACAGTAGGGAGTTCCTCCGCCAACGTCACACTTATTATGGTCATCAACAGAAAAATGCACAGACATGCAGCGGCGAATATTTTTCTGTTCATTACTTCCCTTCTTGAAGCCTTTATTTTTTACATGCCTATCATGTCTACCTACGTCAGGCTGGTGCTTAGTATACCACAATATATTTGGGCGTTGCATTAGCCGAGAATCCCTTCAAATTATGTCAGCCGAAGGTAATCTGCTATAATATTGAGTTATTCAAGTTGCGGGGGAATTCTTATCGTGATTGAACGTTATTGCATAGCAGGAGACATAGGAGGTACGAATATCAGGGTATCCCTGATTAATACGGAATGCCGCATCGTATCGAAATTAAAGGAGACCACCGGCGCTGAACCGCTGTCGACCCTCTTGAGGCTCATCGACAGCCTCTGCCGGAGCGTACCAGGCAATATGCCTGTCTGCGGGATAGGACTCGCGGTTGCCGGTATTGTGGAGACCTCTTCGGGCACGATACTCAGATCACCCAACATCAAGAACTTTTCTGGCCTCAACCTGCAAGAGGCGGTACAGAGCCGCTATGGCGTTATCGTCAGGATCGAAAACGATGCCAACGCAGCTGCTTTTGGAGAGAAGGTTGCCGGCGCAGGCAGTACCTTCAGCAATTTCATCATGCTGACCCTTGGCACGGGTATCGGTGGGGGTATTGTCGTGAACAGCAGATTGTTGCCCGTTGCAGCAGAAATCGGGCATACCACCGTTAACACGTCGGGCCCACAATGCGGTTGCGGAAATCTCGGCTGCCTCGAATCGTATGCTTCTGCCACGGCGATCATCGGCGGTGCCATATCGTCTATCGAAAAGGGAGCTCCGAGTGTTCTCAGGAATTCCTATAATGGCAATTTCTATAAGCTCACGGCCGAGAATATTTACATGGCCGCCCTCGAGGGAGATCCTCTTGCCAGGTCTGTACTGCGGGATGCGGGAAAGGCCCTCGGTATCGGCATCGCGAACTTGATCAATATCATAAGTCCCGAGGCGGTCATCCTCACTGGCGGCCTGCTGGGAGCATGGAATATCTATATTAAAGCGGCGATTGCGGAGGCCTCCAAAAGGGCATTCCCTGAACTTTTCTCGAAGGTCCGGATTATCCCTTCATCACTGGGGGACGATGCCGGGACCATCGGGATGGCGACCCTCGTTTTTGAAAAAGGAGAAAAATACCCGGCGGGGATTTGACCGGACAGGGATAATAAATATGACAAGAAATATCAGGAATTTTTCCATTATCGCCCATATCGATCACGGCAAATCAACCCTTGCCGACCGAATCCTCGAGTATACCGGCGCCCTAAGTCAGCGGGACATGATGGAGCAAGTCCTTGATTCTATGGACCTTGAAAGGGAGCGGGGCATTACCATCAAGGCCCATGCGGTGAAACTGAATTACACTGCGGTTGACGGCACTGTCTACATTTTGAACCTCATCGATACTCCCGGACATGTCGACTTCTCATATGAAGTTTCCAGAAGCCTCGCCTCGTGCGAAGGGAGCCTCCTCGTTGTCGATGCCACTCAGGGCGTTGAGGCCCAAACCCTTGCGAATACTTACCTCGCCCTCGATCATAATCACGAGGTCATTCCGGTCATCAATAAAATAGACCTGCCGAGCGCCGAACCCGAGCGGGTCAAGCAGCAGATCGAAGACATTATCGGCATCGACTGCTCCGAGGCCATTCTCGCGAGCGCCAAAGAGGGAGTCGGCATAAAAGAGATACTCGAAGCCATAGTGAAAAAGATACCACCACCGAAAGGTGATGACAACGCACCGCCACGGGCGCTGATATTCGATTCGTGGTTCGATAATTACCAAGGGGTCATCGTCCTCGTCAGGGTCTTTGAGGGCCGGATCAAGCCAGGGATGAAGATTCGCTTTATGGCCACTAAAAAGGAATATGAAGTGACGAAGACAGGTGTCTTAACTCCCAAGCCTCAGGAGGTCTCTTCTCTCTCTTCGGGCGAAGTCGGTTACATAATCGCGGGAATCAAAACAATAGCCGATACGAAGATCGGTGATACCATCACTGATGCGGCTAATCCGGCCGCCGGGCAGCTCGAAGGGTACAAAGAGATAAAGCCGATGGTCTTTTGCGGTCTTTATCCGGTTGAGACGAACCAGTATGAAGACCTCAAGATGGCCCTTGAGAAATTACGCCTCAACGATGCCTCATTCAACTATGAGCCTGAGACTTCCACCGCCCTCGGATTCGGCTTCCGATGCGGCTTTCTCGGGCTCCTCCACATGGAGATCGTCAAGGAAAGGCTTGAGAGGGAGTTCCAGCTCTCTCTGATCAGCACGGCGCCTACCGTTATCTATAAGGTGATTGACATGGGTGGTAAGGAGTTGTGGATCGACAATCCAAGCAGCCTCCCCGATCACTTCGAAAGCATCGAGGAGCCATACGTAAAGGTTTCGATCTTCGTTCCCCAGGAATTCGTCGGGCAGATGCTCGAACTCTGCCAATCAAAGCGCGGCACCCAGAAAGACTTCATCTATGTCGGCAAAGACAGGATTACGATTGCCTATGAACTGCCATTGAACGAGATACTCTGGGACTTTTACGACAGCCTCAAATCCCTCTCACGGGGATACGCGTCGATGGATTACGAATTCGTCGGCTACCGCGAATCGAAACTCATCAAACTCGACATCCTGCTCAACGGAGAATCCGTGGATGCCCTTTCCTTGATTGTCCACAAAGACAGTGCGTATTATAAGGGCAGGCAAATAGTTGAAAAACTCAGGCAAGTCATCCCGCGCCAGATGTATGAGATCGCGATCCAGGCCGCCATCGGCGGCAAGATCATAGCGAGGGAAAGCGTCAAGGCGCTCAGAAAGGACGTTCTCGCGAAATGCTACGGCGGCGATATCACTAGAAAGAGGAAACTCCTAGAAAAACAAAAAGAAGGGAAAAAGCGGATGAAACAAATCGGACGGGTCGAAATACCCCAGGAGGCGTTTCTTTCAGTCTTGAAGGTGAAAGAATAGATGGAAGGGAAAAAGAAACACATATCAAACACCCCGGGGAAAATCTGGGAGTATGTCAAGGCTATTGGAACAGCACTCATCCTTGCGCTTATTATCAGAACCTTCGCGGTTCAAGCCTTTAAGATACCCTCCGGCTCCATGATCCCGACTCTCCTAGTCGGAGACCACTTGCTGGTGAACAAGATAGTATATGGCACCCCTGTCGATATCCCTTTTACAAATGTGACGCTGTTCCATACGCCGGGGCTCAGACATCCTCAACGGGACGAAATCATCGTCTTCAAATATCCGGAAGACCCGACGCGGGACTTCATAAAACGGGTTGTTGCAGTTGAAGGTGACACTATACAGATGATTGACAAGAAGCTATATGTCAACGGGAAGGCGGTGGAAGAACCCTTCACTCAGCACACCGATACCTCATCGCATATGGGTCAAGTAGAGCCTCGGGACAACTTCGGCCCCTATCTCATTCCCAAGAGCAAGCTCTTCATGATGGGAGACAACCGGGACCAGAGTTACGACAGCAGGTTCTGGGGATATGTGGACCTAAAGCAGGTAAGGGGAAAAGCCATGATCATATACTGGTCCTGGGACAGCATGAAAACGTTTCCTCGATTTGACAGGATCGGAAAGCTGATACATTGACCTCACTAATGCTCCCCTCTAATTAAGGCGAGGAGTAAGAGGGAGGGGTTATTCTTAAATTATAATGTTTACCGGATTGATATTAGAACTCGGGGAGATTGCAGCGATTGACAGGCGCGCGCATAATGCCAGACTCGCGATCAAAGGCGGCAAAATACTTAAAGACATTGCCCTCGGTGACAGTATTGCCATCAATGGCGTCTGTCTCACCGTCACGACTGTTAAAGGTGATGTGTTGTGCTTCGATGTCTCAGGTGAAACACTCAAGAGCACCAATCTCGTTGATTTGAAAAGGGGGGACAAGGTCAACATTGAACCTTCTCTCAGACCGAACTCCAAAATGGGTGGCCATTTTGTGTCAGGACATGTCGACGGCATCGGCAGGATCAGGTCGAGAAGGACTGAAGGGAACGCCGAGAGGATAGAGATCGAGGCGCCGGCCGGCGTTCTGAAATACCTAGTTCAGAAAGGCTCCGTGTCGGTAGATGGAATTAGCCTGACTGTTGTCGATGTCCTCAACGACGCGTTCAGCCTCGTGATTATCCCCCATACCAGTTCGCTAACCACGCTCGGATTCAAGAAGGTCGGTGAGACCGTCAATCTTGAGTCCGACATGCTTGCCAAGTATGTAGAAAAATTCCTGTACAAAGCAGCTCCGGAAGAAACTGCTACCGGGGAAGGCAGTTCGGACAACTGTTTTCTTTCAAAGCTTAAAGACTCAGGATTCATCTAAGTTTCACGGTGCTTATGAGGCCGCCGTGCTTACTCGTCCTTGACCAAATAATGTTCCGGGTCCCTCAAAAAGAGGGACAGTATGATGGCTAACCCCGCAAAGGCTGCCGCCATAATAAAGCTCTGCGCAAAGCCCCCCTGCATTTCTGCAAGCATCCCTGCAACGGCCGGGCCTGCGATCTGGCCGAGGCCGAAGATGAAGGTGACAAGGCCAAAGGCCGTCGTCATATTTTTAGGACCGGCATAATCACCCACCGAGGCCGCCATGATTGATGGGATGCTCCATGCCGCAATGCCATAGAGTCCGATGGAAAGATAGAGGAATACATCGGGCAGTCCTGACGCTAATAGCAGGTATGAGGTCATCTGCAAAGAAAAGACTATCATGAATCCCTTTTTCCGCCCGAGCTTATCCGACAGAGAACCGAACACAGGCCCCGACAGGAGGCTCAGGAACCCCAGCAACGCCCAGAAGTTGCCTGCAATGGCCTCAGGGAACCCTCTCTCTTTCACCAGAGTCGTAACGATGAACGTCGCATAAATAACATAGGTGTACCCGAAAAGAAAGTAGATGGTGCCGAGATGGTAGAGGATCCCTTGTGTGTAAATGCTCCTCTCGGTGCCGCCATTGTGAGTGCGGGGGTGGGCCGATATGAGGACTTCGCCCCCAATCGGCTTTAATCCCATTTCCTGGGGTCTGTCTCTCAGAAGAATGAAGGCCAGAAAAGCAACGATTATGACCGTCGAGCCCAGAACGTACCAACCGATCCTCCATCCTGCTGCTCCATACAGTTCATTTATAAACGGGATCAGTTTACCCGTAAGTATTATGGCAAAGCCGCTGCCTATTACAACAAAGCCTGAAGCCCGCCCCCTCATCCTGCTTGTAAACCACGCGGTAACCAGGGCCATCACCGGAACGTTCGTGGCTCCACTGCCGATGCCGGTCAGGGTGTAAATGATGAGCAGGGAGCGAAACCCCTGCGCCATACCGGACAGTATCATGGTACAACCGATGAGGAGCAGGGCAAGAAATATGAGCTTCCTCGGTCCGATTCTCAGTGCCCAGAAGCCGCAGACCAGCACGGCGACGAGGTATCCGACAAAATTCCCAGTGCTGATAAAACCGATCTCTGCATAACTGAGCTTCAGGGAGGTGGCCATAGACGGTAAAAGCATCCCAAGGGCAAAACGCCCGAGACCCAGGCATGCGAATATGCAGAGGGTGCCGACGCCGACAATAACCCAACCGTAATGGAAAGGGATTCCCGCTAGTGCTGAATTTCTCACGAAAGTAATGATACCATTACCCGCAGAGTGATACAAAAAGAGTGAAGCCCGGCATAAGAGAAAGTATTAAGCGGCTAAGTTCAAGGCAGCGCTGTTTTAAACCATCCGCCCCAGACGAATGGTCCTGTTCAGCAAAGAAAAGAAGGCAATAAGGACAGGTTTAATCTACCCCACTTCCGGCTCGAAAGCATCCACATCAATGACTTCCTTGATCTGCTTGTTCTCTGCAAGGATGCCTCTGACAAACCGTTCAACATATTTGGCATGTTCTCCCTTCGTAGCCACAGACTGGCTTACCTCAATGATGAAGTTGCACTCGATGAGCACCGTCGGCTCCTTGGTTTTTTTCTCCGTGGCGTCCCTCGCTTTTTCGAATGCCTCCTTCAACGGGCTCCCACCCACGGACGCGTCCCGGAACGCAGTCTCTGCAATTTCCGTCTTTTTAAGCTCTATCATATCTCCGCCTCCTCCTTTAGCGTTTTGTGCCGGCTATTTCGGGATCAAAGTCCCGAAGTGTGCCTATTTGGTCTTTGCTCTCCAGCGCATGCCTCCAGAACTGAAGTAACGAAAACCTCAAGCTCGGAAGGACCACAAAACCAAGAGCAGCGCTGCGATTGTGATTCTCACTATACATAGCGTATGGCAATTTCGTAAACGACATTTGAAAAATCGGCGGTGGGTCCGCAGCCCTTGCACCTAAGTTTTCCTGTGGATACATTTTTAAGATCTCTTACCATGGTGGTTACTATTTTAGTGAAATCAAACCCGCCGCCAACACAGCCTTCGTTTAAACAGTTTACCATGAAAATGGCATAACTGCTCGGAAAGAAATAAACCGTTCGCTGGAACGGTTCAAGCACGCCCATTTGCTTGTATGTCATGCTAACAACAACACTCGCAACTTCAGGGAACAGTGCGGACAGAATGCCCGCCTCCGCTTCCTGTTGCTTCCTTTCGGCCTTTGCCATCGTCATCTTCATTTTGCGATTCATTTTTCCTCCAGACATAAAAGCCCTCTCTATAAGGAAAGCTCCTTCCCCGTTGATTACAGTTTTATAACGTTAACTGCTTTGGGACCTTTCGGTCCTTTTTCGATGTCGAAGGTGACTTTGTCGCCTTCGGCCAGGCTCTTAAAGCCACTGCCTTGTAAGGATGTATGGTGGACGAAAACATCAGTTCCGTCCTCAGCCGTAATAAAACCAAAACCCTTGCTATCGTTGAACCACTTCACAGTTCCTTGCGCCATTTATTGCCCCTCCTCTTTGTAAACTGAAACTTCAAAAGGTTTAAATAAAAAAAGGCCACAAAGTTCAAAGTCTTTATGCCCTCTTGTGATCGCAAATACTTCTGAAGCTTTTTTATATCATAACATATCCATACAGATCGTTCAAATACAAAACAATATCATCTATCGTTGCAGCGATGTTCTGTCCAGTAAGCGCCGGCAGTATTCAATAAAAACAACAGTATTTTAGAGGGGGTAAAAAGCAGGAGAGCTTTGTTCTTTCTGGAAAGACCTTTTTTATTTCTGTTATACTTACAAAGGAAATTCAGCGGTATCAAAAATGCTCACTTTTCCCATTTGATTCACTGCCGATTGCCAATGCAGGTCTTATGCGTATGGAGGAACCACATGGACAAATATAAATTGAATACCATCGAGGAAGCACTCGAGGATATCGAAAAGGGCAAGATGGTCATTCTCGTCGATGACGAAGACAGGGAGAACGAGGGCGACCTCTGCATGGCCGCCGAAAAGGTCACCCCGGAAGCCATCAATTTCATGGCTAGGTACGGCAGGGGCCTCATCTGCCTTTCCCTCACTCCTCAACGGGTCCAGGAACTCAATCTACCCATGATGACGGATGACAATACCTCCTCGTTTGGGACCGCTTTCACCGTTTCGATTGAGGCGAAAAAAGGCGTCACCACCGGCATCTCGGCCCAAGACCGCGCCGTAACAATCATGACCGCTATTAATCCGAAATCCAAACCTGAGGACATAGCCCGCCCGGGACATATATTTCCTCTGAGGTGCAAGCCAGGCGGCGTTCTGCAGAGGGCCGGCCAGACTGAGGGCTCCGTCGACCTCGCCAGACTCGCCGGGCTCTATCCTGCCGGCGTCATCTGCGAGATAATGAACGACGACGGCACCATGGCGCGGATGCCACAACTGCTCGAATTCGCAAAGCTCCACTCATTGAAGGTCATTGCCATTAAGCACCTTATCCAGTATCGGATGAGGACCGAAAGCTTCGTTAAACGCATTGCCACCGTGCAGATGCCGACTAGGTATGGGGGCGATTTTACCGCCATCGCATACTCAAACCTCGTCGATAAAAGTGTTCATATCGCCCTGGTTAAAGGAGCGATTACGCCTGAAGATAAGGTGCTCGTCAGAGTTCATTCCGAATGCCTTACTGGTGATGTCTTCGGCTCCAAACGATGTGACTGCGGAGACCAACTGCACAAGGCAATGGAGATGATCCAGAAGGAAGGCAGAGGTGTCGTCCTGTATATGCGCCAGGAAGGCAGGGGGATCGGGCTGCCCAACAAGCTTAGGGCCTATGAACTTCAGGACAAAGGCCTTGATACGGTGGAAGCCAATCTGCAGCTTGGATTCAAAGCCGACTTGAGGGATTATGGCATCGGTGCCCAGATACTGGTTGATCTCGGCATAAGGAAGATGAAGCTCATAACGAACAATCCCAAAAAGATCGTCGGACTCGAGGGTTACGGGCTGAAGGTTGTCGAGAGGGTTTCGATAGAGACAAACCCCAACGAGAAGAATATCCTTTACCTGAAGACGAAGAAGAAAAAGATGGGACATCTTTTAGAGAATGTTTAGCGCGCCCGTGAGGATTCGCCCCCCCCACCCTCAGCTCCGGAGTATAGAGCAGTAGTATCAACCGCCTAAACATACAGATCGCATATATATAAGACGGACAAGGCATGACGCTTAATAAACGGCTTCTTATATTTAAAGTGTTTTAGGGTGTGTGACGTTGTTACGTTAGAAAACGGTCAGCAATAAGACAAGGGGATAGGGTTGCTCTGCTGCCCTTTCTCCATTCAATTGAAAGAAATTAAATTGCAGCAGTCACTATTTTGATTTACATACACTCTAACCGCTTTTACTGTTTTTCTATCATCTTTCAAAATATCTATTGTAGCGGTGACCTGCACTGTGTGATGTGCTTCCTGATCCGTGGATTGATGTCTTTCCGGGGCAAAGCGGACTTCACCGGGTTATACGCGAGGGGGCGCGACGCTCTCAGGCCGCTGATTTTACCTGATAACCTGATCTGTCTGCTGTGCGTATAGCGACATGAAATCGAGATTGTCAGTTCTCTGTCAGTAATGCACAGTACTACCGGAAATAGTTATCTCGCAAAAGCATTGAAAATCATTATATTGTAGGTGGAGCCAACAAAATGGAAGTCACAATAGTAGGGGGCGAAATATGCAGGGTCTAAAAAAAGAGGTTTTCCAAAACACTGCTTCCCCTTCGAAACGTTTTTATACCTGTTAATATGTTGCGACTTAAAACTGGAAAGAAACGGCTTTTAGTTCTCCATGATGATATCGGTAACCCCTGCGAGGCAACGCGAACTGCAAAACTATGAAACCGTCGGCCCCCCGCAAGTCGAGAGGTATAGGACAGCGCAGCTACTGCGGATTTGATGAAAATAATCGCCGCCGATGACAAAATTCAAAACTGCCGGTGAGGGGTGTAAAAGTTTAGTTGCCGAAGATTACCGGCGAATGCGGGTACTCTATGTATTACCCCTGCCGCTTTTCATACTTTGCGCCGACCGCAACCTTGTCGGAATTCTATACATTCTTCTGTCGGAAATGTTAACACATTTCTCTATTTGAAGTTTCGTATTAAATGAATCTCTTTGTAAATCAAGTTTCTTTTTTTTTTAATTTTATGGCACTTATATTGCTTGTGGAGATTCAGAAGAAAATTTAATAAATAATCTGTTAAATTATCACAGAAAAAAGGCAAGGTCATATAGGGTCCTGCCTTTTCTTCTGAACATTTCTATCGGTAATCGCTAGTCTCAGGAGTTATCGCAGGGTGTAGACTCGTAGGTGAACTTCGCAAAAAGAGGCTTTTTTTTACTGGGCAAACTATGCAATAATCTTTAAGATTTTCAGGTGGCAGGGTTCTGTGGCCATGGGTGGCAGATTACCCGGAGCTGGTCGCAACTTTCGCGTTGATTGGATGGCAGCTTTCGCCGGAAAAAGCAGGTGGTTAACCTAGAGAACAACTGACGTTTAACAATGAGTGGCTCTGGGAAGCCGGGGCCTATTCAAATTCATGTTGCATGGTGTTATGATTGCAGAAAGATGGATATAGATGAGAAAGAAAATGACACTGACAGAAGAGGATTTTAAGAAGCATATTAGCGGAGCACAAACATTTATGATCCTATCTGGAGCTGATTTTTGGAGAGGGTATCACAGAGGATTGCGGAGACTTTATCACGGTGGGGATTTCGGCACAGATGCAGAACATGAACTGTGGATGACTTTGGCTGATGCGACGGGGGACGATCAGCGCCGCGACAGAGGCCGGGGCTACAGATTAGGATATGCCGGTGTCAGCATTTCAGAGGCATTGCGGCGAAGCGATGAGGGCGAAAAATGAAATGTTTATTGTATCTGATTGTAGCTTTCACACTACTGGGCATTGTAGACAGTCGCCTCTGCGGGAAAAAAGCATAAGGACAATTTGACGTGTGGAGATGCTCCATCATTATCAAGTGAGAGATTTAAAATTCATGTATTTGAGCACTTATACGACATTAGCATTGCAGATAAGGGAACCTTCGTTTGCTTGCCTTTCAGCGCGGCGGGCGATAAGAATAATTTTATGATGATAGATAGAGAAAAGGGCAGAACCTGGATATTGCAGACTTATTCAGAAGCACTAGGTAAGGATGACAAAGAAAAGGAAGTGTCACTCATAGGATAGCGGCGTCAACCAATTTTATTCAGGAATATCCAGATAATAAAGAAACAGATTATCAGCCATGAAAGCCTAAGCAATATCTGGGGGGACTTTTTTTTAATCAAGGGTTTGAACCTTGCAACTCCCGAAAAGCTGCCTCCACAGCCTGCCCCCGAGAATCGGGGAGAACCTGGCATTAACAGCAAAGGGGAAAGAATGAGAAAATTGATATTATTAATGGGAATCGCTTTTTCCGTTATAATTTCTACTCATCCGGCCAATACGTTGGAGGCGGCATCTGACCAACAAACACTGGATGAACTATCAGAGCGATGCGGGGAAAAGGCAGAGGAGTCTTTTAAAGGGAAACACATTGGCTATGACACAAAGTCTAATACCTTATCAACAATGACATATGAACATCATTACAACAGCAAATTAAACAAATGTTTCATGGTTACCAAGATATCTCTATTTAATTTAACAGAAGATAAAGAAATTATTACTGAATCGGTAATTACTGAATCGCTCAATGATCTTAATGGAAACAAGACATATGGATTGTTTCATGGATACAACATTCCTGGAAGCAAGCCGAGCCGATGTTCCGTCTTAGACAAGGAATGCATTTCATGGGATGAATGGAAAGCCCTAATAAAGCCTTATATGGAAGAATAGTATTCAGGGGATAGGGTAGCTCCCGAAAAGCGACAATCTGCGACGGCCTATCTCTCACAAGCAATTGAGAGATTCAAGGGGAGATGAGACACGGCTCTAGTGCAACTCTGCAAAATTCAAGCAGAGCAGTGCAACAATCCTCCTGCCCAACCCGAAAATGCAATCAAATCCTTTAAATCACCGGGATCGCCGTCCGGACCACTTCCTCCATGCTGCCAGACCTGCAAGCCCTGTCCCCAAGAGGAGGATGCCGGAGGGTTCGGGGACGGCAGTGTGAACGCAATACTCAGCTGGGCCTGATCAACGAGAATTCCATCAGATCCTCGACTACAAGGGAAAGGTAGATCCAAATAGAAAGCTCCAGGATGGGGACGACTTCTGCAACTACTACAGACCTCGTTATTCATTTAATGGCAAGACTCCATACGAAATTCTTCGGGAACGGTTAAAATAACCTATTCACGGTAAGCGGAAGTCGGCGAATGAATAGTTTAATGACCTTGATTATAACAGGCGACGGGTGAACCGCTGGAATCCGTCAGAAATCCGTTAGAAAATGACCGTGAACCGCAATAGGCTGTCTTGTAAGTCCTTGATTTATTGAGCGCGCCTGAGAGGATTCGAACCTCCGACCCTCAGCTCCGGAGGCTGATGCTCTAATCCACTGAGCTACAGGCGCGGCACAAGTATTCTACCATATCGCACCTTTTAATCCAAAAAGATGGCTGTCTCACGCTATCGACATTCTGCCCCTCTTGCGCTGAATCAAACCCTCCTTTTCCATCTGCAGGAGATTCTCGCCGAGTCTGTCAGAATCCGTCTCAATTTTTTTTGTCAAATCCTTTTCCGTGATATCGGGGTGAATCAGGAGAGCTTTGAGAATCCTTCCGCGTAGTTGACGGTTCGATCCCTCGAATGGACTCTGCTTTCTGTGATGAATGCTCTTCCTTGCCGGGTTTTGGAAGACCTTTTTGAGCATAACTCCATAGTCCATGAGTGCATAGTACCATTGCCGGGGATTCGAGTCGTCGAGGTTTTTTTCAACAAACGGCATTATATCGGCATCGCTTACACTCTCGCTCTCCCTGAAGAAGAAGTGAATAAAGACGGTACGGATATTCGTCTCAATAAAAACTGCCGGTTTATTGAAGGCGAATACCCTTATAGACGAGGCCGTCGCTTTGCCTATCCCTGGAAGCTTTATCAATTCGTCGACTGAGGAGGGGAGTATTCCTCCGTATTCTTGGATAACTGCTTCTGCACACCTCTTCAAGGCGATAGCACGTCGGTTGTATCCGAGTCCCTGCCACTGCACCAACACCTCCTTAAGTGAAGACTGCTGGAGAGAAAGAAAATCAGGGAAACGCCTGATAAAAGCGCCATATTTCTCGATGACCCTCTGCGTTTGGGTTTGCTGGAGCATTATTTCTGAGACAAGAACGCGATAAGGATTACGCCGCTTTCTCCACGGGAAATCACGGCCATGCTTTTTATAAAAATCATAAATGACCTTGCGGAATGCCAGTTCGCTTTCAGGGGGTACCCCTTGCTTCTCTGCCAGTCGGAAAGAGTCCTCTCCGGTAGAATCCCCATTCGACATAATCAGGCTCCTCATTTATTTCAATTATCTTTGTATTGTACTTCATTCATCCGGTCTTATTGCATACAATTGAGGTAATGGCAATAAACAACCGGATCCCCGGAATAATTGCAGGGAGGATTATATGAAAATTCCTTTGGGAGCAAAGACTCTGATATATCCGACCCCGGTATGGGTCGTCGGAACGTATGACCGCGCGGGAAACCCCAATATCATGACCGCAGCATGGGGTGGAATCTGTTGTTCGAAGCCGCCATGCCTCGCCGTTTCGCTACGCAAGGCAACCTATACCTATGACTGCATCGTGAACCGCCGAGCCTATACGATCAGCGTACCGTCTGAAGCGCACGCAAAAGAAGCAGATTATTTCGGCATTGTATCAGGCAAGAATACCGACAAATTCATGGCAGCAGGGCTTACCCCTGTGCGAAGTGACCTTGTCGACGCCCCTTATGTGAAGGAATTCCCGGTCGTGCTCGAATGCAGACTGCTCCATACCCTCGAGATCGGGCTGCATACGCAGTTCGTCGGCGAGATCATCGACGTAAAGGCAGACCAGTCGGTGCTGGGAGACAACGGAATGCCCGACATCCTGAAAATAAAACCGCTCGTCTTTGATCCGGGCAACACGGGCTATTATGGCATCGGCACTTCTGTCGGCAAGGCCTTTTCAATCGGAAAGACGATTTGATGCCGATCACCCTTTAACGATTTGTAAGGCGGCATTGGAGATGACGGCGAGCGCCTCCTGAATTTCTGAGCTTGTCGTCATCTTGCCTGTTGACAGCCTGAGCGTGCCACGGCCCCATTCCTCCGGCACGCGCATAGCGGTGAGCACGGACGATAATCTGCATTGTCCCGAATGGCATGCTGCGCCCGCGGATGCAGCGACTCGATCCTGAATGGCAGAAAGGAGTTCCTGTGCTTCAATCCCCCTGAAGCAGACACTCAGGGTATTGGGCAGCCGGAACTCAGGATGCCCGTTTAGTCTTATGTCTTTAACTTTTTCCTTGAGCCCGTTGTAGAGCTGATTTCTTGTTTCCCGAAAGTGCTGTATGTTCGTGTTGAGATCACGTGCGGCGATCTCGCAGGCCTTTCCGAGGCCGACGATTTCTAGCACGTTTTCGGTCCCTGCCCTTTTGCCGCCCTCCTGTGCAGCGCCGTGCATGAATTTCCCAATTTTGATCCCACGGCGAACGTAAAGGGCCCCGATACCTTTTGGGGCATACAGCTTATGACCCGCTACAGAGAGAAGATCGACGCCCAGGGCCTTGACATCAAAGTGAATCTTGCCTGCAGATTGCGCGGCATCGGTATGCAGAACAATCCCCTTATTGCGAGCGAGCTTGCCGATTTCTTCTATCTGTTGGATCGTCCCAACCTCGTTATTGGCATGCATTACTGTAATCAGAATGGTCTTGGACGTTATGGCCTTCTCAACACTCAGGACATCAACGCGCCCGTATTCATCAACGGGAAGGTAAGTGACCTCAATACCCTGCATCTCAAGAAACCTGCATACTTCGATCACTGCAGGGTGCTCGATCTGCGTCGTTATGATATGACTGCCTTTGGCTTTGAGCGCGGCGGTGGTGCCTATTATCGCGTGATTATTGGATTCGGTGCCACCGCTTGTAAAAATGATCTCTTCGGGCATGCACCCGATAAGGCACGCGACTTGCGCGCGCGCGGTTTCCACTGCCTCTCTCGTCTTTTGCCCATACCAATGCAAGCTCGAGGGATTTCCGAAGTGTTCTTCCAAGTATGGCCACATGGCTGCGATCACTTCAGGATCGTGCGGTGTGGTTGCGTTGTAATCAAGATAGATAGGCTTTATCATTGCTTTCGTTTGTTCAAAACATCCCCACAACCTTATCTGCTTCAGTTATGGCATCAACAAGTCCGTCATAATCAAGCTTTCTAACGTCTTTGCTGATTGCATCATCGCGGAGTCCCCTCAGTTTGGTGTCCTCGTCGAGAATGTAAATGGTCCCTGAGAACCCTTCAAGTCCCTCTGCGAAGGCAAAATAGACGCCGTTTTGAATCAGGGCTAAGTCAGCAGCCATATCCCTCGCAATACTAATGCCGCGATTCCCTTCCGAGGTATCCGGCCCACTCTTGACAATTACAAGCATGTCTCCCCCGTTAAAATATCATGGTCGTATCGGCTCTTTTTATCAGTCCGACTATTTCGGGACCGCTCAGGACATTCACGCCTGCGATCAAGTCTTGCGGCACCATGCCGGACGCCGCCATTGACACTTTGTCGACGGAAACAGTAATGCCCATATCGATACAATCCCTTATACCTTCCTCGATACTCGCATAGCCGGTTGAGGCGGGGTCCTGACCTCGCCTTGCTGCATTGATTCCTCCGTCAACAAGCACAAGATGCGTTTCCATATCTTCGGTGATCCCGCCTAGCGCATGCCGCACTGCCTCTGCTGCATCCACGGTACCGTACGGACTTTTCCTCAATACGATGCTTATGATTCCCATCTCGTCCTGCCTAGGCGCCAACGCTTAAGAAAATCGGACGTGTCTTGATCGCGTTGAAGAGCCCCTTCAGTGAGCTCATTTCTCCCCCCTGCACCGAATCCTCTCCCGCAAGACCGCGGGCCTGCATGCAGCCCGTTCATATATCTATTTTAAGCCCTCTGCCTACCAGCTCTTCAAGTGCGGACAAGGCTTTGGGGACCTGTCCTTTCACTACGGAAAAG
>Ga0209048_10001516_pt1 | contig 23795 bp, 22 predicted proteins | sample FrelakmetCRP12CR_FD_187146 | JGI IMG/M metagenome (GOLD analysis project Ga0209048, IMG submission 187146) | Freshwater lake sediment microbial communities from the University of Notre Dame, USA, for methane emissions studies - CRP12 CR (SPAdes)... | ecosystem: Environmental > Aquatic >... | reverse complement strand
ACGCGCCGTAGCGTAGTCGTGAAGTGCGACCGAGGAGGACGGGGCGCGAGCTACCCGGCGAGGGGCCCCATGCGCAGCAATCGTGTAAACGGCATCCTCACGATTCAGCTCGCAAGCTTGGGGCGTATCGCCAGTACGGACGCGGCCGCCTGTTCGTAGGCCGCGGCCAGTGTCAGCACTGCCGCATCCGCGCGCGGCCGCCCGATCAGCTGCAGCCCCATCGGCAGTCCTTCGGCGCTGAATCCCGCCGGCGCGCTGATGCACGGCAACCCGGCGAAGGTGGCATAGATTGTCACCTCCATCCAACGATGGTAGGTATCCATCGCGCGCCCCGCGATCGCTGCCGGCCAGCGCCGGCCCGCGTCGAAAGGCCACACCTGCGCCGACGGCAGGGCGAGGCAATCGCAGCGTTCGAAGAGCGTCAACATATGCTGGTAGAACGCGGTGCGCTCGATGCTCGCGTTCAAGACGTCGGGGCCGCTCAATCGTTGCGCATTGTCGTATTCCCAGAGCGCCTCGGGCTTGATCGACGCGCGATTCTCCGGCCGCCGCATAAGCGTCGCGATACGGGCGGCGACCAGCCAGCGCCGCCACACGAGCCAAGACTCCCACACGCGCTCGGGCGCAAAACCGAGCGCCACCGGCTCGACAATTGCTCCCAGATCCTTGAATCGCTCGAGCGCGATCTCGCAGGTGTCGAGCACGCCCGGCTCCGTCGCGAGATAACCTTCGAGGTCGCGCAGCCAGCCGATGCGGACGCCGCGCGCTTGCTGCGCACCCGCGCGCGACACCGCGCCGGCAAATTGTTCGACGGTCGCGATGGACAGCGGCACGCGATCATCGGGACCAGCCTGGACGTCGAGCAAGTGCGCGAGATCGAGCACGGTGCGCGCCATCGGTCCGGCGGTGCTGAGTTGCGTGACGTACACATCGTCCGCCGGCCAGCTCGGCACTCGACCCTGGCTTGGGCGGAACCCGAACACGTTGTTCCATCCCGCCGGGTTGCGCAGGCTGCCCATGAAATCGCTGCCGTCGGCGACCGAGAGCATGCGCGTGGCGAGCGCGACCGCTGCCCCGCCGCTGCTGCCTCCCGCCGATTTGCGCGGGTCGTAGGCATTGAGCGTGGTGCCGAACACTTCGTTGAACGTGTGGGAACCCAGGCCAAACTCAGGTGTATTGGTCTTGCCGATGACGATGCAGCCGGCGTCCTTCATCCGCCGCACCATCAGGTTGTCTGCAGCCGGGACGTGGTCGCGGAACAGTGGCGAGCCAAGCGTCGTACGCAGGCCCGCGGTCGCAGCAACGTCCTTGATCGCCTGCGGCAAGCCATGCATCCATCCGCGGCGCTTGCCCGCACGCAGTTCGGTGTCGCGCGCGTCGGCTTCGCGCACGAGCACGTCACCGTCACGCAGGCTGACAATCGCGTTGCAGTGCGGGTTGATCCGGTCGATGCGCCGCAGCGTGGCTTGCAGCAACTCGCGACAGGAGAAATCGCCTGCGGCCAGACCCGTCGCCAATTGATCCGCGGTGAGCTCGGTCAGGTCGCTCCCTGCGTTCACGCGTTCACCGTTGACATACCGGCACCGCAGGTCCCCTTCATCCGCTCGCCTCTCCGCTTGTCGCGATGCCCTCGATTCGGGTTCGCAAGGGTATGACGTCGGGCCGCCATGCGAAGTTCGGGGCAGGATACAACCGATCCAGAACTGGCACCAGCGGTGTCAGCAGGAACAGCGACCAGAGCAAAGCATTCGGCCGGAACAGAAGGTACTGCCACGCAATGGCGCCGATCGCGACGATGATGGCGTAGGCGATGCGCGGCCCGCGCCGGTTGGGAATGGTCATCGGGTCCGAGATCATGAAGAACGCGAACAGGAGCAACGCGCCGTTGCCGAACTGGTGCCACCAGATCGTCCACGACTGACCGAGCAGCAGCACGCGTAACGCGACCAGGCCGAGGAATGCCAGCAAGAAGACCCAACTGATGTCGAGCCGCCGCGCGCGCTGGGCGACCACGGTGCCCAGCATCAGCAGCCACACCGCCAGCGCGAGATCGTTGCCCCACTGTCCCGGCGACACCCACGTTCCCGGCAGCAACGTGATCGCGGCGATGACGCCCAGATTCGCCGGGTTGCAGAGATGCTTGCCGCGAACGCGCAGCGCGAACTTCGACGACATCGCCAGCGCCGCTGCGAGCGGGTGCGCCCACAGCGCATCGCTGCGCAACAGCAGCGACAGGCCACAGCAGGTCACGACCGCCGAGAGGAGGCCCTTCTGCTGCAGCCCGAGGCGGTTGAGCCAGAACGCCTGCGTCGCGATCCCGGCGGCAAAGGTCAGCGCGACCTGCAGCGGCTGGATGGCGAAGTCGCGCAGCAGTACGCCCGTCGTCAGCAGCGCGGCGAGGAAGCCGATCTGGAACGGGCGCGCATCGCGCGCCAGCCAGCCGCGGACAATGCTCGCCGGCGACGCGCTGGTTGCGGCGCTCAGCGCCACAGCCCACCCCACCACGCCGGACGCGGCGCCGGCGGCAGGTTCATCCTGCCGCGGATCTGGTCGATGTCCCAGGCCGTCAGCGCGGCCAGCGTTTGTGCCTCGGTTTCCTGCCGCTTCGCTACGCTGTCGAAGTAGGGCTTCGCCTCCGCGCAGGCGCTGGCGTCGCCGCTCCAGGCGTGGCGCAGGACGTAGCGCGCCTGGAAATTCTGCCGGTCCTGTGTCTCCTGGAACATCAGGTCTTCCGGCAGCGTTTCGGGCGTATAGCGCAAATGCAGGCGCGTCAGCATCGCCGGCCGTGCGCCCGACAAACCGCCGCCCTGCACCATCGTTGGCGAACCGGGTGCGATGCCGATCGCGGGTTCGTCGGTGGCGGCCCAGAACACGCCCGCTGAGCGCAATTCCTCGGGCGACAGCGGATCAGCGGCGCAGGGGTCGCACCAGGCCATGTCCCAGAAGTATTCGGTCCACACCACGCGATAGTCTTCGCGCTTCGACTGCGCATCGAACAGCGCCTTGTAGACCTGCGCGAATTCGCCGCGCGTGTACGTCGGCAGCTCGACGTTCGAGGGCAGTTTCACCGTGCGATAGTTGGTGGCCTCGACGCGACCGCTGCGGGTCAGCGCGTAGATCACCAAGTCCTGCGGGCCGCGGGCATTGAGCATGCCCAGGCGCACCGGCAGCATGAAGCGCGCCGACTCGAAGGCGAACTGCAGGGGACGCAGATACGTGAAGCCGGTCTTGGCCTGTTCCGCAATGTTGACTTTGGCGACGAAAAATTTGAGGTTCTGGCGGATGTACGGCTGCAGCGCCTTGCTGGCCCTGGGCGGAACGTTGTAACCGCTTTGCCGCAGCCACGTCTCCAGGCCGTTCGATTCCGTTGCCGACAGGATGGCGATGTCGTATTCGCCGACGCTGTAGCGGGCTTCGACGGTGACGCCGAGCGCCGTGTCGGAGCGGCGCGAATCTTTGGCGGCGGCGAGCGACGCCGGCGCATTCATCGCCGCCATTTCGCGCATCGCTTTCTTGGCTTCGCAGGGATTCGGGTCGAAGTACTCGGCCAGTCGCGGCGCGCTGTACGCGTCCAGGCGATCGAAGACCTTCGGATCGCCGACGTGGATCTGATCCTTGTGCAGCACGGCCGGCACCGGCACGACCAGCGCGAACTCGGACAGGCTCCCCTGAAAATCGTTGCGCATGCTGATCACGGTGCGCGGGCCGTCGCGCACCAGGATCACCTGCGAGGCTTCGTTGAACAGCCTGGCGTCGGCCTTGCCGACGTAGAAGCCGCAGAAGGCAGGCGCCGCCGGCGCGACGAGCGCAAGCGTGGCGCAGAGGGCGCCGGCGACGCAACGCGTGGCGAAGCGAAGCGGGGACGGGAACATGCGGACCTCCGGTGGTGGACGATGCCGCTATGAACGGTCGCGACCGCGTTCCGGGGTCAAGTCAGGTCTTGCGCACCGCCGCGAACATTGCCAGCGCCTGCTGCCGGGCCAAAGCGTGGTCGACGATCGGTGCCGGGTAATCGCGGCCGAGCAGCACGCCGCGCTCGCGCAGAACCGTGCCAGGCAGGAGCCACGGCGCATGGATTTCATCGTCGCGCAGCGCCGTCAGCTCCGGAACATAGTGCCGGATGAACTTGCCCTGCGCATCGAAGCGCTCGGACTGGGTCACCGGGTTGAATATGCGGAAGTAGGGCTGCGCGTCGCAGCCGGTCGATGCCGCCCATTGCCAGCCGCCATTGTTGGACGCGAGGTCGAAGTCGTTGAGCTTGGCGGCGAAATAGCGCTCGCCCCAGCGCCAGTCGATCAGCAGATCCTTGACCAGGAAACTGGCCGCGATCATGCGCAGGCGGTTGTGCATGTAGCCCGTCTGGTTGATCTGCCGCATCGCGGCGTCGACGATCGGGTAGCCGGTGGCGCCGCTGCACCACGCCGCGAATTGCCGCGGATCGTTGCGAAACTCCAGCGCGTCGTACTCGGGGCGAAACGCCCGCTGCGCGACGTGCGGGTAATGCCAGAGGATCTGGGCGTAGAACTCGCGCCAGATCAATTCATTGAGCCACGTGGCGGCGCCTTCGCCGCCCGCGTGCAGGGACCGCGCATGCGCGTACTGCGCGAGTTGCCGGACCGACACCGTGCCGAAGCGCAGGTCGGTCGACAGGTAGGATGGCCCCTTGAGCGCCGGAAAATCGCGGGCGTCGCGGTAGCGGTCCATGCGTTCCTGGAATTCTGCGAAACGCCGCGCGCCGCCGCTGACGCCGGGCGCAAGCGCGAGATTGGTCCGGGCAAAGCCCAGCGCGTCGAGCGACGGTGGCGGCGCATCCAGCTCCGCGGGGATCGGCGCCAGGGCATGCCAATGCGCCTCGACCGGATGCGACTCGCAATGCGCAGGCCTGAGCGCCTTGAGCCACGCATTTCGGTACGGCGTGAACACACCGAATGGCCGGCCCGATTGCGTGAGGATTTCATCGCGCTCGAAGACGACTTGATCCTTGAACGTGAGGAAGCGGCGCCCGCGCGCCGCGAGCGCCTGACCGACCGTCGCGTCGCGGGCGATCGCCAGCGGCTCGTAGTCGTGGTTGGCGTATACCGCGTCGACCGCCAGCGCCTGTGCCAACTCGGGAAGCGAGTCGCGCGCGAACGCATGGCGCACGATCACGCCACCGCCGCCGTCGCGCAGCCGGGCGTCGAGCTCGGCGAGACTACCGTGGATGAACTCGACCCGGCGGTCCGCCTGGTCGGGCAGGCGATCCAGTATTTCGCGGTCGAACACGAAGGCGCAATACACGGCCGCGGATTCGCGCAGCGCGGCGGACAGCGCTGCATGGTCAAAATGCCGCAAATCGCGGCGAAACCACACGAGCGAACGGGTGAAACGGGGCATGAGCGGCGGCGGGAAAGGCGGGAAGGGCGATTCATTGTGTCGTGCGGCGCCGCAGATTACAATTGCGCTCATGGGCGATTCCCGGGTCAGCCTGACCCATCACTTCCTGATCGCCATGCCCAGCATGGCGGATCCGCACTTTGCCCATACCCTGATCTACCTGTGCGAGCACAACGCCAAGGGTGCGCTCGGCATCGTCATCAACAAGCCGATCGACATGACGCTCTCGTCGCTGTTCGAGCAGATCAACGTACCGCTGGGCGACTCCGACCTGCGCGAGTCGCGAGTGCACTACGGCGGACCGGTGCAGATCGATCGCGGCTTCGTGCTGCACCGACCGCTCGGCAGCTGGCAGTCGACGCTGGCCATCAGCGACGAGCTCGGCTTGACGACGTCCAAGGACATCCTCGAGGCCGTCGGGCACGGCGAAGGTCCGCACGACGTGCTCGTCTCGCTGGGCTACGCCGGCTGGTCAGCCGACCAGCTCGAGCAGGAAATCGCCCAGAATGCCTGGCTCACGGTTGCCGCGGACGCCGACGTGCTGTTCGCCGAACCCGCCGAGGCGCGGCTCAGCGCCGCGATGAACCTGCTCGGCATCGACTTCTCAAGGCTGTCCGGCGCAGTCGGACACGCGTGACGCGTGGCAACGAAGGCAACGTCCCCCGCGGTGCAGGCGGGCACCATTCTCGCGTTCGATTTCGGCACGCGGCGCATCGGCGTGGCCGTGGGCGAGGCGACGACCGGCCTCGCGCACCCGCTGACGACGATTGCCGCGGAGCGCAAGGACGAGCGTTTCGGCGCGATCGGCAAGCTCATCGACGAGTGGCATCCGACCCTGCTGCTGATCGGCTTGCCGACGCACTCCGACGGCAGCGAACACGCCATGACCGCGAGCGCGCAGCGCTTCGCCCGGTCGCTCGAAGGGCGCTTTGGCATCGCGGTCGCGCTCGCCGACGAACGCTACACGACGCACGCCGCGGGCGAAGCGCTGCGTACGGCAGGGGTGAGCGCGCACGCTGCGCGCAGCGTGCGCGACAGCGTCGCCGCGCAACTCATCCTGCAGTCCTGGCTTGACCAGCGCGATGCACACGCCCGGACTGCCTGACGCCGAGGCGACGCTCGCCGGACTGGCGGAGCGCATGGCCGGCGCAATCGCGGCCGACGCCAGGCTCGTCGGCATTTACTCGGGTGGAGCGTGGCTCGCCCAACGGCTCGCCGAAATCCTGCCCGGTAACCATCCGGTCGGCTACATCGACGTGTCCTTCTACCGTGACGATTACGGCAAGAAGGGCCTGCGGGCGAAGGTCGAGACGACGACGCTGCCCTTCGAAGTCGGCGGCGCCCGTATCGTGCTCGTCGACGACGTGCTCTATACGGGGCGCTCGGTCCGCGCCGCGATCAACGAACTGTTCGACTATGGCCGGCCGGAGTCGATCGAGCTGGCGGTGCTCATCGACCGCGGCGGACGCGAGTTGCCGATCGAAGCGACCTACGTCGGGGCGCGGGTTGCGGTCGCGCGCGAAATTTCGGTGGTGCTCAACCGCCACCTCGATGGCCGCCTCGAACTCACGGTGGAACCTGCCGAGAGCGCACCGCGTGCATAACCCGCAGCTCAACGCCCGCGGCGAGCTCACCCACCTGCTGACCCTCGAGGGCTTGCCCGTGGAAGTCATCGTGCGCATTCTCGACACGGCAGTGCCGTTCGTGTCGATCGCCGAGCGCGACGTGAAGAAGGTGCCGCTGCTGCGCGGCAAGGCGGTGTTCAACCTGTTCTTCGAAAGCAGCACGCGCACGCGAACGACGTTCGAGATCGCCGCCAAGCGCCTTTCCGCCGACGTCATCAACCTGAACATCGGCGTGTCTTCGACCAGCAAGGGCGAGACCTTGCTCGACACCATCGACAACCTGGTCGCGATGAATGCGGACATGTTCGTCGTCCGCCACGCGCAGAGCGGCGCCCCGCACCTGATCGCCCAGCACCTGCTGGCCACGCGCCGCCCGCACATCCACGTGATCAACGCCGGCGACGGCCGCCACTCGCACCCGACACAGGGCCTGCTCGACCTGTTCACCATCCGCCACTATAAGCAGGATTTTCGCGGGCTCACCGTGGCGATCGTCGGCGACATCCTGCACTCGCGGGTGGCACGTTCGTTGATCCACGGGCTGACCACGCTGGGCACGCCCGAAGTGCGCGTCATCGGGCCGCGGACGCTGTTGCCGGCTGCAGTCGAGAGCCTGGGCGTGCGCGTCTTCCACGACATGGGAGAGGGCCTGCGCGGCGCCGACGTCGTGGTCATGCTGCGGTTGCAGAGCGAGCGCATGAAGGGCTCGCTGCTGCCCTCCGCCGGCGAATTCTTCAAGCACTACGGGCTGACCGCCGACAAGCTGGCGCTGGCCAAGCCCGACGCGATTGTCATGCACCCGGGGCCGATGAATCGCGGCGTCGAAATCGAGTCGGCGGTGGCCGATGGCGCGCATTCGGTGATCCTGCCACAGGTGACCTTCGGTATCGCGGTGCGCATGGCGGTGATGAGCATGCTGGGCACAAGCCAGTGACGTGATGACGGCGACAAACCTCGAAATCAGGAACGGCCGCGTGGTCGACCCCGCCAATGCGGTCGATGCGAAGGCGTCGCTGTTCATCGCCGAGGGCAAGGTCGTCGCGATCGGCGCGGCGCCGCCGGGCTGGACCACCGGGCGGATCGTCGATGCCGTCGGGTGCGTCGTCTGTCCTGGCCTGATCGATGTCGCGGCGCGCCTGCGCGAACCCGGATTCGAGTACAAGGCGACGCTCGAGTCGGAGATGGCTGCCGCGGTCGCCGGTGGCGTCACCAGCCTCGCGTGTCCGCCCGATACCGATCCACCGCTCGACGAGCCTGGCCTGGTGGAGATGCTCAAGCACCGCGCGCGTTCGCTCAATCTCGCGCATGTCTATCCGATCGGCGCGCTGACCGTCGGTCTAAAGGGCGAAGCCATCACCGAAATGGGCGAGCTTGCCGAGGCGGGGTGCATCGCCTTTTCGCAGGCGGACGCGCCGCAGGCCGACAGCCAGGTTCTGCTGCACGCGATGCAGTACGCGGCGACCTTCGGCCACCGCGTGTGGCTGCGGCCGCTCGATGCGCATCTGGCGCGCGACGGCGTCGCGCACGACGGCGAAGTCGCGACGCGGCTCGGCCTTGCGGCGATTCCTTCCTGCGCCGAAACGATCGCGGTCGACACGCTCTGCGCGCTGGCACGCGTCACCGGCGCGCGCCTACACCTCGCACGCCTGTCCGCGCACGAAAGCGTGCAACGCGTGCGCGAGGCCAAGCGATCGGGTCTCGACGTGACCTGCGACGTCGCCGCGAACAACGTACATTTGTGCGACACCGACATCGGCTGGTTCGACGCGCATTACCATCTGGATCCGCCGCTGCGCGGCGGACGCGACCGGGCAGCGTTGCGCGCCGGCCTTGCCGACGGCACGATCGACCTCGTCTGCTCCGATCACACGCCGGTCGACGACGACGCCAAGCAGCTCCCGTTCGCGGAGAGCGAGCCCGGCGCGACCGGGCTGGAACTGTTGCTGCCGCTGACGCTCAAGTGGGCACGCGAAGACGCAGTCGCGTTGCCGGTCGCGCTGTCGCGGATCACCGCAGACCCGGCTCGAATAATGGGCATCGACGCCGGTCACATCGCCGTCGGGGCGCCCGCCGACATCTGCGTGTTCGACCCCGAGGCTTGGTGGACGGTCGATCGCCGGTCACTGAAGAGTCAGGGCAAGAACACGCCGTTCCTGGGGCTGGAACTCGCCGGCAAAGTCAGGTTCACCCTCGTCGCCGGACAGATCGTCCACGAAGCCTGACCACGCTCCAGGTACGGTCGGCCGGTCAGGGCGTCCGGGGCGTGCGTCCGAGCAGGTAGAACTCGTCGTTGGGGCGCATGTCGATGAGGTCGGCCATGCGATTCGACAGCGCGAAGAACGCGGCGATGGCGCCGATGTCCCAGATGTCCTCGTCGCTGAAGCCGTGTCCGCGCAGCGCGGCGTAGTCGGCGTCGACCACCTCCGCCGATCGCGTCGCCACCTTCAGCGCGAATTCGAGCATCGCTTTCTGGCGCTCGCTGATGTCGGCATTGCGGTAGTTGATCGCGACCTGATCAGCGACGAGCGTGTTCTTGGCGTAAACGCGCAGGATCGCGCCGTGCGCGATGATGCAGTACGGGCAGCGGTTGGCGCCGGAGGTGGCGACGACGATCATCTCGCGCTCGGCCTTGGACAGGCCCGAATCGCGCAGCATGAGCGCGTCGTGATACGCAAAGAAAGCGCGAAATTCCGCCGGACGATGTGCCAGCGTCAGGAAGACGTTGGGAATGAACCCCGCCTTCTGCTGCACGTCGAGGATCCGCGCCCGGATATCCTCGGGCAGCGCTGCGATGTCGGGGACCGGATAGCGACTGATCGCGGGTGCGTTCATGCGATTCCTTCGATGTACCCTCTTATCGATCCAATAGTAATGCCAATATGAATGGCAAACGCTAAGGTACCAATCGATGTCAGGAACCTGGCACCAGGTTCTCGGTTCCTGTCTGTTACTCCAACTTTATCCGAGGATGCGTCACGAACCGCAGGCTATCGCAGCTTGCTCTCCCGCCTATTCGGTTGGCAACCGACGATCACTGGAAGAACTTCTCGATTCTGTCGCTTTCACGTTCAGCTGGGCAGGTGCAACCTTCCGATCCACGGTGTCGATATTCTTGACAGTCGAGCCTGCAAGTGCCTGCCCCGAAATTCTAACAGGATGTATTGATGCGACATTTTGATTCCGGTTTGAATCTTGCTTACTACAATGTGGGCGGACATTCGCGCGGCTGCGGCAAGGCTGAGGCGGCGACGGAAGTTCGATGGGGGCCGCGAACGCCGAGGGTTGGGTTTGACGATTCGGACTGGGTACGCCAACGGGTACAAATCCACGACCACGGAGTTCATTTGATGAAACGATTGCTGGCCCTCTTCCTGGTGGTTGTGAGTGTCGACGCCTTCGCTGGGCCGTTGGTGCTGAGCGAGAATTTCGACAACATCACCACGCTTACCGGCAGCGGCTGGGTGCAGACGAACAACAGTACGCCCGTAGCGGCGACCGGCTGGTTCCAGGGCAACACCGGCGTCTTCCCGTCGCAAGCGGGGGCTCCCGATTCGTACATCGCGGCCAACTTCCTCAACGCCGCCGCTGGAGGAGACATCAGCAACTGGCTGATCTCCCCGACCCTCGCGCTCGGCAATGGTGCCGTCGTCCAGTTCTACACACGCACAGAGGTGTCGCCGGCCGCATTTCCCGATCGCTTGGAACTGCGCCTGAGCACCAACGGCGCCAGTACCAACGTTGGCGGGACCGCCACATCCGTCGGCGACTTCACGACGCTGTTGCTCACCGTCAATCCGGCGCTGAGTTCCGTCGGTTACCCGGATTCGTGGACACAGTTCTCGGCGACGATCAGCGGGCTGGGTGGCCCCGTGTCGGCACGTCTTGGAATTCGCTACGACGTGACGAACACGAACACCAACGCCAACTATATCGGCATCGATACGGTTCGCGTTTTTGGGGTTCCCGAGCCGACGTCCCTTGCGCTTGGCGCGCTTGGCCTCGCCGTGCTCGGATTCGCCGGTCGTCGCGGGCGACGCGCATAACAACGTCTCGGCTTGCTTGCGGGCGGCGCGTGCCGGTCCGCCCGTCTTCCTATTATCGGCGGCACACGTTGCGACAGCCTTGCATCCGGCCGACCATTGTCGTAAGGTCGCTGACGGTCCTACCACCTGGAGGAGAACTCGCATGCTGAACACAACGCGCAAGGGGCAGGCACGGCGATGGTTGGCGGCTGCTAGTGTCGCCAGCGTGGCGGCCGCAGCAATGGTCGCGCACGCGGCGGATCCGATGCCCGTTCCGGGCCAGAACGGGCTGATGACGTTTCCGAACGTTCGTGTCGTCGCCATGCCGCCTCCGGCGGCGACTCCGAGTGCGGTCAGGACGCCGCCATTCCAGGGCGGTTTCAAGGCCTTCATCGATCCCGCGACGGGCGAGCTTGTCGAGCCGACGGCAGAGGAAGCGGCGGCGCTCGAGGCCGCGGGCGCGGCCAACGCCGGCCAGACCGGAGTGTTCGCCCTGCAACAATCGCCGACGGTCACGATGACCAGCCCGTACGGCGGCGTTGGCGCGCGCCTCGACGAGTCGCATATGAGCTACTTCGTCGCCCGCAGGAATGCAGACGGCGCGCTCGGAATGGCGTGCGTCCCCGGAGAGCAGGCCGCCCAGTGGTTGTCGAAGGGGAACGGTGCTTCCACCAACACGCCGGTAGGGAAGGGGGAGGCGAAATGAATGCTCATTCCCTGACCGGCCTTGCACTGCGCAGCGCGCGCGCCGTTCTCGGCGTGGGCGCGTTGGCGTTCTCGGCGGCCGCGTTCTCCGCTGCAACGATCGTCATCCAGAACATGAACGCGGCGGGCGAGGGCTTCAATGACCCGACGCCCGCGGCGCCCGTCGGCGGCAATACCGGCACCACACTGGGAGATCAGCGGCTGAACGCTTTTTCGGCAGCTGCCAGCCAGTGGGGCGCCACGTTGACGAGCAATGTGCCCATCGTCATCCGCGCCTCCTTCGAGCCCCTGACTTGCACCGCGACCTCGGCGGTGCTGGGGAGCGCCGGCGCGTACAACATCTGGCACGACTTCGCGGGCGCCGCCCAGCCGAACACCTGGTATCCGCAGGCGCTGGCCAACAAGATCACCGGCGTCAACCTGAGTGCCAGCGATCCGGTCGATGGTCAGGATATTCGCGCGCGCTTCAACTCACGCCTGGGTCTGTTTCCGGACTGCTTGCCGGGCACGCCTTTCTACCTCGGCCTCGACAACAACCATGGGTCGCAGATCGACCTCGTGACGGTTTTGCTGCACGAGTTCGGCCATGGGCTTGGATTCCAGACCTTCACCGACGGCAGCAATGGGGCGCAGTTCGACGGCCTGCCGTCGATCTGGGACTTTTACCTGCGCGATACCGCCGCGAACAAGTGGTGGTTCCAGATGACGGACGCGGAACGCGCTACGTCGGCCAGGAATAGCGGGAAACTGGTTTGGAGCGGTGCCAATGTCACGAGCGTGGTTCCACAAGTGCTGGCGCAGGGAACGCCGATCCTCACGATCGCGTCTCCCGCCGGCGTCGCCGGAACCTACCTCGTCGGCACGGCTTCGTTCGGCCCACCGCTCAACAGCCCGGGAGTCACCGGCGAAGTGATGCCAGTGGTCGATACCGCGCCCAATCTCGGTCTCGCCTGCAATCCGCTATCGGCGGCCAATGCGGCCGCGGTCAACGGCAAGATCGCGCTCGTCGATCGCGGCACCTGCACCTTTGTCGTCAAAGTGAAAAATGCCCAGAATGCGGGAGCGATTGGCGTGCTCGTGGCCGACAACGCCGCAGGTTCGCCGCCGGCCGGTCTGGGCGGAACCGATCCCACCATCACCATCCCCTCGGTCCGCATCACGCAGGCGGATGGAAACACGCTGAAGGTGGCACTTGCCACCCGGTCGCGCAACCGCTCCGGCATGTTCGCCAATCTCGGCGTGAACCTCGCCGTACTCGCGGGTGCCGATGCCGCTGGACGGGCGCTCATGTTCGCCCCCAACCCGTTCCAGGGGGGATCCTCGGTCTCGCACTGGGACACGAGCGCGTTCCCCAATCAATTGATGGAGCCGGCGATCAACGGCGATCTCCTGCACGCCGTCACCCCGCCGGCCGACATGACCTTCCCGCTCCTGCAGGATATCGGCTGGTAGGAGCAACCTCGTTTGAACCAGGAAGCCCGGGCACCGCCCCGGGCTTCTTTTGAGAACGCGCGCAATTCCTCGGGACGATGCGCCAGCGTCAGCAATACGCTGGGGGCGCCCGACGCGCTGCATGGCGCGGCGCCCGGCGAACCGGGCGCCGCGCGCGCGGTTAGCCGCCCGGCGGGCGGTAGGCGATGGATTTCTTCCCCGCCATATCGACTTCCTCCGGGGTAAGCAGCACGACCGTATTGGTCGACGCCACGCCGGATTGCGAAACCGTGAGCGCCATGGTCGCGGCCGTCACGTTATCGGGCAGGTCGGCAATCACGTAGACATCGGTGCCTCCGAAGGCGAAGTAAACCGCCTCGAGCTTGCCACCGGCACTCTTGATCGCCTTCTCCAGCGCGACGCGGCGGGCCGTGCCGCCGTCGCGGATCACCGCCTTGGCACCGTCGGCCGTGTACTTTCCCTCGAACATAAATTTTGGCATTGCAGAATCCTCGGTAGGTTGAACGCGCCGCATCGCATCCCCAGATCGTCACCTGCAGCAACCGAGGCGCACGGGCGCGTTTGCAGAATCTACGCTCAATGCCGCGCAGCCGAAACCCCCCGCAAGAAGCGAGACTCCGCTGCCCGCGAGCGCCGCGCATAGCGTGCCGGCAATGTCGGTCGTCAGGCCTTCGGTGGCACGTATCCCGCCGCCACATCGGCGCCGCCGCCGAAGAAGTGCTTTTCCATCTGCTCGGCGAGGTACTTGCGGGCGCGCGGGTCGGCGAGGCTCAGGCGATTCTCGTTGACGAGCATCGTCTGGTGCTTGAGCCACGCCTGCCACGCCTCCTTGGAGACGTTTTCGTAGATGCGCTTGCCGAGTTCGCCGGGGTAGGGCGGAAAATCGAGGCCTTCGGCCTCGCGTCCAAGCTTGATGCAGTTGACCGTTCGTGCCATGAAGTGGTCCTGAAGACGTAGACGAAAACGGGCAGCAATTATCGCACGCGGGCGCTAGCCCATCGCTTTTTCGTACACCAGCGACCGGCGTTGCCAGTTGTAGAGGTCACGCTTCTGCCTCGGCAGCCGCGCCGGGTCGCTTTCGAGGAAGCCGCGCTCGATGAACCAGCCCGAGGTGCGCGTCGTCAGCACGAACAGACGTGACAGCTTCAGCTTGCGCGCGCGCATTTCGATCTCGTGCAGCAGCGCCTCGCCATAACCCTCGCGGCGGAAATCGGGGTGCACCGCCAGCGCCGCGAGCTCGCCCGCCCTCTCGTCGGGGAACGCGTAGAGCGCGGCGCAGCCTATGATCATGTCGTCGTGCTCGGCGACGACGAAACGCTCGATCTCCATTTCGAGGCGTTCGCGCGAGCGACGGACCAGTATCCCCTGATCCTCGAGCGGCTCGATGATCGCCAGGATGCCGCCGACATCGTCGATGGTCGCGCTGCGCAGATGTGCCAGTGGCGATGCCGCGACCATCGTGCCGACGCCGTCGCGCGTGAACAATTCGAGCAGCAGCGCGCCGTCGTGGTGGCGGGAGAGCAGGTGCGCGCGCTTGACGCCGTTGTCGCAGGCGCGGATCGCGCACGGCAGGTAGTGGCGCACGTCGTCCGGCAGCTTGCCACGACGCGCGAGCAACGTGTCGGCATCGCGCGTCGAGAGCTCGCTCAGCAATTGGCGCCGGCTGTTGCGCACCCCATCGGTGTCCATCAAGAAGATCAGCTTGTGCGCGCCGAGCTGCACCGCCACCTGCGTGGCAACTTCCTCCAGCGCCAGGTTGAAGATCTCGCCGGTCGGCGAATAGCCCAGCGGCGAGACCAGCACGATGTCGCCGTCGTCGAGCCGCTGGCGTATGGCTTCGACGTCGACACGACGGACTTCGCCGGTCCACAGCATGTCGACGCCGTCGAGCACGCCGATCGGTTTGGCGGTGATGAAGTTGCCGCCCACGACCCGGATACGGGCGCCCGCCATCGGCGAGTTGGCGACACCCAGCGAGAGCAGCGCCTCGATGCGGCTGCGGGCGTGGCCTGTGCCTTCGAGCACGCAATCGAGCGTTTCGCTGTCGGTGACGCGCAGGCCGCGGTTGTAGCGGCTGGGGATGTCCTGCTGCTTGAGGATCGCCTCGATCTGCGGGCGCGAGCCGTGCACGATCACCAGGCGCACGCCGAGGCTGTGCAGCAGGTTCAGATCGTGGATGATGCCGAGGAAGGTCTCGTCGGCGACCACTTCGCCGCCGAAGGCGATCACCAGCGTCTTGCCGCGAAGGGCGTGGATGTAGGGCGCGGCCGAGCGGATCCACTGCACGAACGCGCGCGTCGTGGCGGAATTGGCCGCTGGATTGATGCGTAGTATGTTCGGCATGGAACGGGGCAGGGCCACGGGCCCGACGGATTATAGCGTTCATCGCGGCGCCGAGCCGCGCCGTGCCGCAACGCGGCGGATCGGTGGGCGATTCGCCTATAATGGCCTCCCGCGCATGGCCACCGCATGTCCAACACCCTCCTAGAAAACCTCAACCCGGAGCAACTTGCGGCGGTGACGCTGCCGCACGCGTCGGCGCTGATCCTGGCTGGCGCGGGCAGCGGCAAGACGCGGGTGCTCACCACGCGCATCGCCTGGCTGCTTGCCACCGGACAGGCGACTCCCCTGTCCGTGCTCGCGGTCACCTTTACCAACAAGGCGGCGAAGGAAATGCTGACCCGGCTGTCGGCGCTGACGCCGGTCAGCACGCGCGGCATGTGGGTGGGCACTTTCCACGGCCTGTGCAATCGCATGCTGCGCGCGCACTACCGCGACGCCGAGCTGCCGCAGCTGTTCCAGATCATGGACATGCAGGACCAGCTCGCGCTGATCAAGCGGTTGTACAAGGCGCACGGCATCGACGACGAGCGCTTCCCGGCGCGGCAACTCCAGCAACTGATCAACTCGGCCAAGGAGGATGGCTTGCGGCCCAACCAGGTCGAGGCGCACGACGAATTCTCCCGCCGCCAGGTCGAGCACTACGCGCTCTACCAGCAGGCGTGCGAGCGCGAGGGCGTCGTCGATTTTCCGGAGCTGCTGCTGCGCAACTACGAACTGCTGTCGCGCAACGACGGGCTGCGGGAGCACTATCGGCGCCGCTTCTCGCACATCCTGGTCGACGAGTTCCAGGACACCAACGTGCTGCAGTACAAGTGGCTGAAGCTGCTCGCCGGGCCGCACACGGCGATGTTCGCGGTCGGCGACGACGACCAGTCGATCTACGCCTTCCGCGGCGCCAACGTCGCCAACATGCAGCAGCTCGAGCGCGATTTCGGCAGCGTCGAGCGGCCGTTCAAGCTGATCAAGCTCGAGCAGAACTACCGTTCGCACGGCAATATCCTCGACGCCGCCAACGCGCTCATCAAGCACAATCAGGGGCGCCTGGGCAAGAATCTCTGGACGGCGGAAGGCGTCGGCGAACCGGTGCGCGTCTACGTCGCGCCCACGGACATCGACGAGGCTGCGTTCATCGTCGAGATCGTGAAGGGCCTCGTCGACGACGGCGTGTCGCCGGCCGAGGTCGCCGTGCTGTACCGATCGAACGCGCAGTCGCGCGTCGTTGAGCACGCGCTGTTCAACGCCGGCATGCCGTATCGCGTCTACGGGGGAATGCGCTTCTTCGAGCGCGCCGAGGTGAAACACGCGCTTGCCTACCTGCGCCTGGTCGCGATGCCCGACGACGATGGTGCCTTCCTGCGCGTGGTGAACTTTCCGCCGCGCGGAGTCGGTGCGCGGACGCTGGAAACTCTGCAGGAACGCGCCCGCGCCACCGGAACGAGCCTGTGGCAGGCCGCATGCAGCGCTCCGCCAGGGGGCAAGTCGGGAACCAGCGTTGCCGCGTTCGTGAAATTGATCGATGCGGCGCGCGCCGCGACGACGGGACTGTCGCTGTCCGAAACCATCGAGCACGTCATCCACGCGAGCGGGCTGCTGAGTCACTACGCTGCCGAGAAGGATGGCCAGGAGCGTATCGAGAACCTGCAGGAACTCGTCAGCGCCGCCAGCAACTTCGAGCGCGAAGCCGAGCGCACGGTCGGCGAAGAGGCGCTCGATCCGCTCAGCGCATTCCTGACCCATGCCGCGCTCGAAGCCGGCGAGACGCAGGCCGCGGAAGGGCGTCCGGCGCTGCAGCTGATGACGGTGCATTCCGCCAAGGGCCTGGAATTTCATACCGTGTTCGTCACCGGGCTCGAAGAAGGGCTGTTCCCGCACGAGAACAGCATGTCCGAATACGACGGCCTCGAGGAGGAGCGGCGCCTTGCCTACGTGGCCGTGACGCGCGCCCGGCGGCGCCTGTACCTGACGCAGGCGCAGAGCCGCATGCTTCACGGGCAACTGCGCTACAACATCGCGTCGCGCTTTCTCGACGAGCTGCCTGCCGGATCGGTGCAGTGGTTGTCGCCGAAGGCGGGCGCGGTCCGGGAGCGTGAAGCGATTGCCCCGGCGACCGGCCGCGCCGAGACGCGCGAGGGCCCCGGCTGGAGAATCGGCCAGAGCGTTCGGCATACCCGCTTCGGCCTCGGCATCATCATCGATTCCGAAGGGCGCGGCAGCGACGCGCGCGTGCAGGTCAATTTTCGCGAAGGCGGCGTCAAGTGGCTCGCGCTGGAATACGCCAAGCTCCAGCCGGCTTAGGCTACGCGTCCGCTGGCGCGACCGGCGGCGACGTCGGTGCTTGCGTGTCCACGGGAAAGACGTCGCGATAGCTGACGTAATCCGAGATGTGCAGCGTCGCGATGAACGCGAAGAAGTAGGGCACGACGACGAACAGCGCCACCAGGCCGGCGAAGGTTTCCCCGAACAGGCGCGCGATCGACACGACCAGACCCGGCAGCAGCACGCCGAGGACGAACAGCGAGATCGCGTACATGAAGAGCGGCCGCCAGTTCGCCAGCGCCGCGCGCAGGCTCGTGGCCAGCGCGGTCGCGGCGCCGGCATCGTTGAATACGACCAGCGCCGGAGCAAACCACAGTGCGCACAGCGTCGGCACCGCGCACAGTGCGCCGAACAGCATCGCGAACAACAAGCGTCCGGAGGCAAGCGCATCCGGCGCCGGCCGTTCGCCGCTCGCCAGCGCGCCGATGAGCACTCCGCCATCGACCACCGTTGTTGCCCATACGGCCAGCGTCATGCCGACGAGGAATACGATGCCCAGCGGGATCAGCGCGAACAGATTGCTGCGAAAGCCGCGAAACAGCAGTGCGAAGCGCGGTGAGTCGCCGCGCTCCTGCGTCCACGCGGCCGCGAGAAATCCTACCGCGAACACGGGCTTGAGCAACGGCGCCACCATCTGGCCGACGTAGGCCCATGGCCCCAGTTCGGTGACCGCGACCAAAAGATAGTAGGCGAAAATGAGCATCAGCCACGCCATCGGCGCGGCGCGGAACATGGCGAAGGCCTGCTTCATCCAGGCGATGCCGTGATCCCCGTCGACGCGCGCGAACACGATCGGCGGCGTCATGGTGCCGTCAAATCGGGAAGACGCGGCGAGGTCGCGGCGCGTGCGCGGAGGATGCGCTCGAACTCGACCGGATCGTGCGCGTGCGTGAGCTCGCCCGCGCGCGGCAGGTGGAGGTCATAGAGGCGCGACAGCCAGAAGCGCAGTGCCGCCGCACGCAGCAGTACCGGCCACGCGCTACGCTCGTCGGCCGACAGTGGACGCACCTCGGCGTAAGCGCGCACCATCGCGTCGACCCGGTCGGGATCGAGCGCGCCGGTCTGCTCCGCCTCGACAGTAGTGCACCAGTCGTTGACGGTGATCGCGAGATCGTAGCTAAGGACATCGGTCGCGGCGAAGCCGAAATCGATGATGCCCGAGACCCGGTGATCGTCGAAAAGCACGTTGTCCCAGAACAGATCGCCGTGTATGGCGCCGCGCGGCAGCTTCATCTTGGCGAAGCCGGTCTGGAACTTGAGCTCGTCGGCGAGAAGCGCATTCTGGTCGGCTGTCAGGAACGGCCGCACCGCGCGCGCCGCCTGGCGCCACCAGCCGGGGCCGCGCCGGTTGGAAAGCCTGCCGCGATAGTCGGCGACGGCGACGTGCATCCGGCCCAGCGCTTCGCCGACCGCGGCGCAGTGGCCCACGTCGGGGCGCAGCATGGGCACACCGTCGAGCCGGGTTACAAGCCCTGCCGGCTTGCCGTTGAGGAAGCTCCACAGCGCGCCGCTTCGATCCGCCTCGGGCGCCGGCGCCTGCACGCCCGCGCGCGCGAGATGCGCCATCAGGTTGAGGTAGAACGGCAGCTCCTCGGCGGGAACACGCTCATAGAGCGTCAGGACGTAGCGCCCCTTGTCGGCGGTGAGGAAATAGTTCGTGTTCTCGATGCCCGCGGCGATGGGCTCGAATGCGCGGACCTCGCCGAGCGTGTAGCGCGTCAGCCAGGTCGCAAGCTCATCGGCAGAGACGGGGGTATAGACGGACATGAAGGCTCGCCGAGCACCCGGCGGGTCCGGCGGATGCTGCGTGGATGGGCTCTACTGTGGTTGAATCAGAATGAAAACAGCAGCCACATGGGGACGCGCAGTCCCGTGTCCAGGCTGTCGCGGCGAATCAAGCTTCCGTTCGTGCCGTCGGCAACCAGATAGTAGGCCCGCCCGTGCTGCGGAGTGACCTTGATCCAGACCAGGCGCCCGCTCACTCGATGTTCTTCGATCGTTTCCTTGTCGCGGTGGTAGACCCTGATCTCCTCCTGGAGCTCCGCGTCGTTGGCGATTTCCGGCGGGGCCGCCTCGGGCTCGGGCAACGGTTCGAGCGCTGGTGGCGGGGGTGCCGTCTGCGCCAATGCCGGCATCGCCACGGCAGCGAACAGCGCCGTCAGTGCGGCCAATTGCAACCTGCGCATCGGAGATATTTTTCGAGCGTGCACGGCGATTATTCTAGCAGGATTCGTCGCGCCAGCTGTGCCGCCGGAGACTAGAGGTTCAGCATCTTCTCGCGCTCGGTACGAGTCGGCTGAAAACCGCGGCTTTCGTAATAATCGAAGATTGCCTCGACGATGGCCGCGGGTTCTTCGATGACCCGCATCAGATCGAGATCCTGGGCGCCGATCATGCCTTCGCCGACGAGCTTGTCGCGCATCCAGTCGATCAGCCCGCCCCAGAATTCACTGCCCACCAGGATGATCGGAATCTTGCGGCTCTTGCCGGTCTGCACCAGCGTCAGGCATTCGGTGAGCTCGTCGATGGTGCCGAAGCCGCCGGGCAGGACGACGTAGGCCGACGCAAAGCGCACGAACATCATCTTGCGCGCGAAGAAATAACGGAAGTTGATCGCTACGTCCTGGAACGGATTGCCGGTCTGCTCGTGCGGCAGCATGATGTTGAGCCCGATTGCGGGAGAGCGGCCGCCGTGCGCGCCGCGGTTGAAGGCTTCCATGAGTCCGGGCCCGCCGCCCGAAATCACCGAGAAGCCGGCGTCCGAGAGCTGGCGCGCGATACGTTCTCCCTTGACATAATAGGGATGATCGGTCGCGATGCGCGCGCTGCCGAACATGCTCACGGCCGGCCGGACTCCGCGCAGCCTCTCGGTCGCGACTGCGAACTCTGCCATAATGCCCAGCACCCGCCACGCTTCCTGCCCGTTGGTCGAGTACATCGCCTGGGGGTCGATCATCTCGGGAATCTTGTTCGTCTGAATCATCGCCGATGTCTAAACTTGTTTTGGTTGATGGCTCGTCGTATTTGTACCGTGCGTTCCACGCGCTGCCGGATCTGCGCACATCGCGCGGTGATCCAACCGGCGCGATTCGCGGGGTAATTTCGATGTTGCGCCGATTGGTCGAGGACGGCAAGCCGGACTATTTCGCAGTCGTGTTCGACGCTCCGGGCAAGACGTTTCGCGACGATTGGTATCCCGAATACAAGGCCAATCGCACGCCGATGCCCGACGATCTGGTGCGCCAGATCGCGCCGCTGCACGAGCTGATACGCGCGCATGGATGGCCGCTGATCATGGTCGATGGCGTCGAAGCTGACGACGTGATCGGCACGCTGGCACGCAGGGCCGAGGCGCAGCAGATCGACAGCGTCGTTTCGACCGGCGACAAGGACCTGGCGCAGCTGATCTCGCCGCACGTGACGCTGGTCAACACCATGAGCAACGAGACGCTCGACATGGACAGCGTCGCGGCCAAATTCGGCGTGCGTGCCGACCAGGTGCTCGATCTCCTGACGCTCACCGGCGACGCCGTCGACAACGTTCCGGGCGTGCCCAAGGTCGGCCCGAAGACCGCCGCCAAGTGGCTCGCCGAATATGGCACGCTCGACAACCTCGTGGCGCACGCCGGCGAGATCGGTGGCGTCGTCGGCGAGAACCTGCGCGCGGCGCTGGCGTGGCTGCCGCAGGCGCGGAAGCTGCTGACCGTCAAGACCGACTGCGAGCTCGCGCTCGGGCCGACGGATCTGCGGCTCGTGGCGGCGGATCCGGCGCAGCTCAGGGCGATGTACGAACGCTTCGAATTCAAGACCTGGGCCAGGGAAATGGGCGGTGCGACTGCCGCCGCGCCTGCGGCCGCCGGCACAACGCCGTCGACGCCGGAGAATACGAACGCCGCGCCGCGTGCCAAGGTCGCCCGCAACTACGAGATGGTGGTCGACGAGGCCGCGTTCGAGCGCTGGTTCGCGGCGATACAGCGCGCCGAGCTCGTGTGCTTCGACACCGAGACCACGGGGCTCGACCCGTTGCAGGCCCGCATCGTCGGGCTGTCGTTCGCGATCGAACCCGGCCGCGCCGCCTATATTCCGCTCGCCCACCATTACGCCGGTGCGCCCGCGCAATTGCCGCTCGATCGCGTGCTTTCGAGGCTCAAGCCGTGGTTCGAAAATGCCGGCGCGAAAAAACTCGGCCAGAACGTGAAATACGACCAGCATATCCTGGCCAATCACGGCGTGCGGCTCGCCGGCGTCGCGCACGACACCATGCTGCAGTCCTACGTGCTCGAATCGCACCGGCCGCACGATATGGACAGCCTCGCGTGGCGCTACCTCGACGTCAAGACCATCACCTACGCCGACGTCACCGGCAAGGGCGCGAACCAGATCGGCTTCGACCAGGTCGAGGTCGGACGAGCGACCGAATACTCGGCCGAGGATGCCGACATCACGCTGCAATTGCAGGGCGTGCTCCATCCCAGAGTCGCTGCGGACGCGAAGCTCGACTTCGTCTACGCACAAATCGAGATGCCGACGCGCGAAGTGCTGTTCCGGATGGAACGCGAAGGCGTGCTCATCGACAGCGCGCTCCTCGCGGCGCAGAGCCGCGAGCTCGGCGAACGCATCATGGCGCTGGAAGAGCAGGCCTACCAGACGGCCGGACAGCCCTTCAACCTCGCTTCTCCCAAGCAGCTCGGCGAAATCCTGTTCGTGCGCATGCAGCTGCCGGTCGTCAAGAAGACCGCCACCGGGCAGGCCTCGACCGACGAGGACGTCCTGCAGCAGCTCGCGGCGGACTATCCGCTGCCGAAACTGCTGCTCGAGCACCGCGGCCTGTCCAAGCTCAAGTCGACATATACGGACAAACTGCCGCTGATGGTGAACGCACGCACCGGTCGCGTGCACACCAACTTCGGGCAGGCGACCGCGGTTACCGGGCGGCTCGCGAGCACCGACCCCAACCTGCAGAACATTCCCGTGCGTACCGCCGAAGGCCGGCGCATCCGCGAAGCGTTCATCGCTCCGCCCGGGCACGTGCTGGTGTCGGCCGATTACTCGCAGGTCGAGTTGCGGATCATGGCGCATCTTTCGAGCGACGCCTCGCTGCTGGACGCATTCGCCAAGGGCGCCGACATTCACAGGGCGACCGCGGCGGAAATCTTCGGGGTGCCGATCGCCGAGGTCACGCCGGAACAACGCCGCTACATCAAGGCGGTGAATTTCGGCCTGATCTACGGCATGAGCGCGTTCGGCCTGGCCACGCAGCTCGACATCGAGCGCGGCGCCGCGCAGCAGTTCATCGACAAGTACTTCGCGCGCTATCCCGGCGTCGCCGAATACATGCAGCGCACGCGCGAACTCGCGCGCGCGCAGGGCTACGTCGAAACCGTGTTCGGGCGCAGGCTGTGGCTGCCCGACATCAATGCCGGCGGCGGCCCGCGCCGGCAGGCGGCGGAGCGCGCCGCGATCAATGCGCCGATGCAAGGCACCGCCGCGGATCTGATCAAGCTGGCGATGATCGCCGTGCAGCGCTGGCTGGACAGCGAAAGCCTGGCCACCAAGCTGGTTCTGCAGGTGCATGACGAACTCGTGCTCGAAGTGCCGGCTGCCGAACTCGAAGACGTCAAGCTGGAGGTGCCCAGACTCATGACCGGGGTTGCCAAGTTGCAGGTGCCGCTGGTCGTTGACGTCGGTACGGGGCCCAACTGGGAGCAAGCTCATTGATCACCCGACGCGGGGCCCCGCGTAGCGGGGATCGACGCCGGGATCGATGAGCTTGGCCGGCGACGCGCCTCGCCACGCGTTCGCAAAAGAGGTTGAGAAGGCGGCATTCAGTGATTGCGACTGGCCACGACTTGGCAGCGTTGCAACAGATGCTTGCCGCGCGCGGCCCGCTGCGCCCGGTCCCACGGCGGCAAGACCGACCGCTCGTGGCGTACGCGCTACCGTTGGTAAGCCGACGGAC
>Ga0209048_10001515_pt1 | contig 23800 bp, 21 predicted proteins | sample FrelakmetCRP12CR_FD_187146 | JGI IMG/M metagenome (GOLD analysis project Ga0209048, IMG submission 187146) | Freshwater lake sediment microbial communities from the University of Notre Dame, USA, for methane emissions studies - CRP12 CR (SPAdes)... | ecosystem: Environmental > Aquatic >... | reverse complement strand
GGCCAAGCATCAGATGGAGCTCCTGGATGAATCGATGTTGAAAATCGGCTTTGAGGCCTTTGGCACCAACATGGTTTCCGATATGGTCAATGCCAAGGGCGGGTATCCTGTCCGCAACTGGCAGCAGGGGGTATTCGACGAGATCGAATCGGTCAACGGCCAGGCCTTGACGGATAAGGTATTTGTCAAAGGGGTCAACTGTTTTGCCTGCCCCATCGCCTGCGGTCGGGGCACGGAGATCACGGAAGGCCAATGGGAAGGGCACAAGGGAGAAGGGCCGGAATACGAATCGGCCAACACCCTGGGGGCCATGTGCGGCGTCTCGGACATGAACGCCATTACCATGGCCAACTACCTCTGCAATGAGTACGGGCTCGATACCGTCAGCGCCGGTTCCACCATCGCCTTTGCCATGGAGTGTTACGAAAAAGGGATCTTGAACCGGGAAAAAACCGGCGGTGTGGAACTGCTGTTCGGCAACGGCGCATTGGTGGTCGAGCTGATCGAAAAAATCGCCAGACGTGAAGGTATCGGGGACCTCCTGGCCGAAGGATCCAAGGCCCTGTCGGAAAAGCTGGGGCAGGGGTCGGCTCACTTTGCCATGCACGTGAAGGGTCTGGAGCTGCCGGCCTATGACCCGCGGGCCGCCAAAATCACCGGGCTGGGTTATGTGACCGCCAATCGGGGCGGGGACCATATCACCGGCTATGTGCAGGGACCGACCTTTATCGATGCGCCCTTTCTGCTGGTAGACAACAGCGAGATCAAGGACCCCTTTGTGGCTGATCCGGAAGAGGCCCAGGTCCTGGTGGACCTGGAAAATGCCCTGACCATGTTCGATGCCATGGGGAGCTGCAAATTCATGGGTCTGCTGCTGACGGCCCAGGACTATCTCGACCTCCTCAACAGCGCTACGGGCTGGGGTCTGGATGTAGGCCAGTTCCGCCAGTCCGGCGAGCGGATCTACAACCTGATCCGGGCCTTTTGCGTCAGGGAGGGAATATCCCGGCAGTCGGATATCCTGCCCGGGCGCCTGATGGAGGATCCGCTGCCCGGCGGCCCGGCTGAGGGGATGGTGATTGAAAAAGAGACCCTGGAAAAAATGAAGGATGCCTATTACGGCTTTCGCGGCTGGGACCAGGAGACCGGCAAGCCGGCCCCCGAGAAACTCAGGGAATTGGGTTTGGAGGACCTGATAGCCGACCTGTGGGAAGCCGGAGGAGTTCATGACCTACGCGGATAAACCCTGGTTGAAAAGTTACAAACTGGGTCCTTACAAGCTGGAACATTCTCTGGCGCCCTATCCCCGGGAGCCCGTATTTAAGGCCTTGGATGACGCGGCGGCCAAGTACCCGGGTCAAACGGCCGTTCTCTTTCAGGAGCGGCCCGTCAGTTATAAAAATCTGAAGATCCTGGCCGATAAGCTGGCGGCCGGCTTGCGTAAACTGGGGGTGGGCCGGGGTGACCGGGTCTGCCTTTTTCTACCCAACTGCACCGAGTTCATTATAAGCGACTGGGCCGCCTTGAAGGCCGGGGCCGCCGTTGTGCCTACCAGCACGCTTCGGACCGATGACGGGCTGGTACATGAGGCGGGAAGCTCCGGCAGCAAGGTGATCATCTGCCGGGAAGAGCACCTGGACCGGGTGCTAGGCGTGAAGGACCGCTGCCGGTTTGAACAGGTGATCGTCACTTCCGATGAAGGATATGATGTCCGGGAGATCAACCGGCCTCTTCCCGACGGGGTGGCGGAGTTCAGAAGGCTCCTGGAGGAGAACGATCCCGTTCCGCCTCCGGTGGATCTCGACCCCGAAGAAGACTTGTGCGAACTGGCCTTCACCGGCGGGGCCACCGGTGTGCCCAAGGGAGTCATGATCACCCACTTCAACCGGTACAGTTGTATCCTCATGGGTTTTCCCTGGATGCTCAAGCCCATGCTCCGGGGGCTGGCGGGCAAGGCCTCGGTCTTTGTGCCGATACCCCTGTTTCACTCCTACGCCCACTACATCGGGCAGGCCGCTGCTTACCTGGGCCTGCGGATCATCCTGATGCCCGATCCCCGGGACACGGAGGCCATCGTCAAGGCCATTCGGCATCATCGCCCTTTCATGATCCCCACCGTCCCCACCCAGCTCATGCGGATCGTCCAGGCCAAAGTGGGAAAAATGAACGTCATCCCCATGAGCGGGGCGGCCCCGCTTCCCAAGGAGATCGCCGAGGCCGTAAAAAAGGAAATCGGCACTCCGGTTTCCGAAGGGTATGGTCTCACGGAAACGGGCCCGCTGAGTCACTTCAATATTTCGGCCTTCTCCAAGGTGACCGGGTTCATGCCCCAGGAGAAAACCGGGCTGGGGGTCCCGGCGCCCGATACCGAATGCAAACTGGTGGACCCGGTTACCGGCCAGGAGGTTCCTTTCGGCGAGCCGGGCGAGATCTGGGTGAGAGGTCCTCAAGTCATGAAAGGCTATTGGCCCGAACCCGGCTCCGGACTGACCGCCGATGGCTGGCTTAAAACCGGGGATATCGCAGTGATGGACGGGGATGGCTATTTCCACATGAGTGACCGGACCAAGGACATGGTCAACGTATCCGGCTTGAAGGTTTATACCACCACCGTTGACGAGGTCCTCTTCCGACACCCGGCGGTGGAAATCGCCGCGGCCTTCGGCATACCGGACCCGGATATGCCGGGCAGTGAACGGGTCATGGCCTCTATCCAGTTGAAGCCGGGGTTTACAGGGAAAGTTACAGAGGATGAGATTCGTGAATTCTGTCGGCAACACCTGGCGCCCTATGCGGTCCCGAAATACGTGGAATTCAGGGAAGAGATACCTTTAACGGTTACGGAAAAAGTATTCAAAAAGGTCCTCCGGGAGGAGGCCATTCAAAAAATAAAAGATAAGGGGGTATAAGAAATGGCAGAGTACATCTATCCTTCACCGGAATGGTTGGCGGAAAGCGCCAAGAGATATGGAGCGGATTTTGAAAACAAACTAAAGAAACTCTCCGGGCACTACGTCTATCGGATCAAGGCCGAGCCCTCCTGGGGGCTGGATAAAGACCTGATGATGTGCGCCGTGATTGAAAACGGAAAATTGCTCAGGCTGGAGCACTGCAGCGAAGAGGATGCCAAGCGAGATGCGGACTTTATCCTGGCCGCCGAGGTGAGAACCTGGAAGCGGATACTCCGAAAGCTGGATAAATTTGTGGGGGCCTTCATGGGCCAGAGAATAAAACTGGAAAAAGGGAATACGGTAAAGGTCTTAGGGTTGGCGCCTCATGCCAACACCCTGGTGGAAAGCCTGACGCAGGTGGATCTGAAGTTTCCCGATGAACTGGATTCTCAGGCCCTGGAAAGCTTCAAAGCCTCCCTGGCGGATTTCCGGGCGGCCAAGGGCGTCTAAAAAAGGAGAAGTAAATCATGACTCAGGACAAGGAAGACGATCAGGGCCGATCAGAACCGTCCCCCATTCAGGAAAGCAGGGAAGCGGATATCCTGGCCGCGGAAGAGATCGTGGTTGAAGAACTGGCCATCGACGGCATCTGTGGGGTCTATTAGGAAGGCGGATGAACCCTGGAGCTGGAGGATCACGCCGGTGTTGAGCCGCTCGCTCAACACCGGCTCGCCGGTTTGACCGAGGCTATGGACCGGTTGGCGAAGAAGGGGGTCATCATTGCCTGTTGAAATGGCCCGCCGGGGGCTCCGGGCCCCGGACAACGTCACCTGGGAAGTCACACGGAAGTGCAATCTCCGCTATCCTGTTCATAGGTGGCCATCTGCAACTCACGATTCAAATTGTGCGCCAGGATGCTGGCCAGCCTAAATAATTGATTCCCGTATAACCGGCGGCAGGCCTTTTCGAAGTTCTTTACTGGGCTGCCGAATAAACAAAAACCGGAACTTCTGCTTTTAAAAATTGTCTTGACAAGTGGGTCCACCTTACATAAAAATATTTTTCCCCCTCAGAAAAATTTGGGAACGGTTATGGCGATGTTTTTTTCCTGTTCTCCTCCCCACCGAATCCGAAGATACTTATGTCCACTCCAATTTAATAAAGGAGAAGTCCTTAGCAATGAGGAGAAAGGGGGTGATGCGTGTTTTCAGGAAAGGATTGGCACAACCCAAGAAGTAACCAAAAGGACTAAATCAAGGGAGTGAGTGTCAAAAATTTTATGAAAAGTCGGAATAGCCGGCATGAAAAAAAAATAAGGAGAAACAGGTCCTTAGTGATTCAATTTTCCAAATAGCCCAATTTCTTTCCAAAAGGATTAAAAAAATTTTGACAATACACAAAATTTCTAAAGGAGGTTAATCATGAAAATTAGATCTGCGGTCTTAAGAGAAACCAACAAACCCCTGACCATTGAAGAACTGGAACTGGCCCCCCCTAAGGAGAAGGAGGTCCTGGTCAAATCAGTCTTTACGGGGTTTTGTCATTCGGACCTTCATCTAATGTTGGGAGAGATCCCGATTGGTTTACCGATGGCCATTGGCCACGAGATGGCAGGCGTCGTTGAAGACGTCGGCCCGGGTGTTACCAAGGTCAAAAAGGGCGATCATGTGGTCGGTACCTGGATGGTCCCCTGTGGTAAATGCCCCCAATGTCTGCGAGGAATGGGAAATATTTGCAGCGGCAATTTCGGGGCCTTTTTAATGGGTATGCAGCTTGATGGCACCTCCCGGCTTACCGATAAAAAGGGGGAGATGGTTCGACATGGTAATTTTGTTTCCGGGTTCTCCAATTACACGGTCTTGCCCGAAGACGGGGCCATTGTCCTCCCTAAGGAATTCCCCTTGGATCAAGCCTGCTTTATGGGTTGTTGTGTGCCCACCGGCTGGGGCTCGGTTTTTAATACGGCCAAGATAAAACCCGGGGATTCGGTGGTCATTTACGGTTTGGGAGGAGTCGGGTTAAATTGCCTGCGTGCGGCGGTCATGCAGCACGCCAACCCGGTCTTCGCCGTCGATCTGGAAGGGAGCAAAAAGGATCTGGCCATGGAATTCGGCGCTACCCATTTTATAGACAGCTCCAAAGAAGATCCCGTTCCCATTATTCTAACGATGACTGGCGGGGTCCAGGTGGAAGGCGGCATGTGGATGGGGGGCGGGGTCGACGTAGCCTTCGAGGCTATCGGCGATCCGGGAGCCATTATCCAGGCCTATTGGTCCACCGGTATTGGGGGCAAAGTGGTTATTCCCGGGATTACTCCCCACGATCAGCCGACCAATCTGCCCCTCATGCTTTTACCGCTCCATCAAAAATCGATCCTGGGAAACCTCTACGGCAGCATTTCCACCCAGGTGGACATCCCCCGGCTGGTCAATTTGGCCATGAAGGAGGACTTGAAACTCGACAAACTGATCAGCAAAAAATTTAAACTGGATCAAATCAACGATGTGGCCGATGCCATGGTCAAAAGGCAAATCAGGGGCCGCTGGGTTTGTGCTTGGGATTGACCCAGCCTTGATTTGAAACCGGCCATCCGACTAACGATTGATGAGGAGAGGGGATATTACTTCTCCCTCCCAAGTTGTGTTGATGATAACCTGGCAAAAAATCAAAAAACCCGTCATTGCGAGGAGAGAAGCGAAGCAATCCCCACCTTGGCAACTAGCTGATTATTGGGGATTGCTTCGTCGCTTCTCTCCTCGCAATGACAGCCCTGGGGACTTTTTGCGACCCCATCACTAATGAATTTTAACCGTTTCCAGCTCAACCATGTTGAGAAACTGGTCGGGTTTAGGTTTAGACGCCGATCGAAGACGAGGAGTTTATAATGAAATTTTTAAAAGTGAACATGTCGAACAAAACCATTGGAGTGGAAGAGGTGCCTCAACCGTATCTTGGGCTGGGGGGCCGTGGCTTGACCTCCATCCTGATCAATGCCGAAGTGCCGGCCCGTTGTGACCCCTTAGGTCCTGAAAATAAGCTCATTTTTGCCCCGGGTCTTTTGAGCGGAACCAATCTGGTCAATACCAGCCGGATTTCCGTAGGCGCCAAAAGCCCATTAACCGGGACCATTAAAGAAAGCAACGCCGGGGGCACGATCGCCGCGGCCTTGGGACGGCTGGGGATTACGGCCATCATCGTCGAGGGTCAGGCCAAGGAAGGGGAATGGTTTGTTCTGCGGATTGATGAAAAGGGGGAAGCCAGCCTCCTCCCTGCCCAGGAATATCGGGGTATGAGGACCTATGCCCTGACGGAAAAGCTATTGCAGACCTACGGGGATAAGACTTCGGTTATGTGTATCGGGCCGGCCGGGGAGAACCGGTTAAAGGCGGCCTCGATTCAGACCTCGGATATCGATGGACGACCCTGCCGGGCCGCCGGCCGGGGAGGGCTTGGGGCCGTTATGGGGTCCAAGGGATTGAAGGCCCTGGTGGTGGATCAACGGGGCAACAGCCCGGATGCCGTTGCCGATCCGGAAACCTTTAAGGAATCGGCCAAGGCCTTTGCCAAGGCCGTGAAAGACCATCCTTTCAGTGGACAACTGTTGCCGAACCTGGGGACCGCCGGGCTGGTGGCTCCGGTGAATGCCATGGGGGCCTTTCCCAGTTATAACGCCACCAAAGGGGTTATGGACGGCTGGGAGAAGATCAGCGGGGAAACCATGGCTCAACTTATCAATGAACGGCGGGGGAACCCCAGCCACATGGGTTGTGCCCAATGTATTGTTCATTGTTCCAATGTGTACAACGATAAGGATGGGCGGTATCTCACCTCCTCTCTGGAATATGAGACTATCTGGGCCATGGGTGGAATGACCGGAATCGACGATCTGGATACCATCGCCCGCCTGGATTTCCTCTGTGATGATTTCGGTCTGGATACCATGAGTACCGGGGTGGCCATGGCGGTGGCCATGGATGCCGGCTATAAGAGTTTTGGAGATCGGTCGGCGGCCCTCCAGATGATGGAGGAAATTGCCCAGGGCACCGCCTTGGGTATGATCTTGGGCAATGGACCCGAGGCCGTAGGCCACCATTTTAACCATAGCCGGGTCCCGGTGGTCAAGGGCCAGAGCATCGCCGCCTATGACCCGCGGGCCATGCAGGGCAATGCGGTTACCTATGCCACCTCGCCTATGGGGGCCGATCACTCGGCGGGAAATGTGATCGGGGAATACATGGCCCAGAAACTGGATCCTTTGAAGGCGGAAGGGCAGGTGGAGGCCTCCCGGAATACCCAGATTGCCATGGCCGCCGTGGATTGCACCGGTCTGTGCCTTTTGGCCAGTTTTGCCCTGACCACTCCGGAAGGCGGCATGGCTTTTCTTCAGGCCATGAACGCCAAATTTGGGACCCAGTTGGGCCCCGAGGCCATTCCCCAGTTGGGGATCCGGGTCCTGCGGGCCGAACGGGAATTCAATCACAAGGCCGGGTTTACCAATAAAGATGATCGACTACCTGAGTTTTTCTATAAAGAACCCTTACCGCCTCACAATACGGTGGTAATCATCAGCGATCAGGAGATGGATAGTACCTTTAATTTTTGATAAGCCCGACCGATGAAAGTCCGGGTCAAAACCTACGGAACCGTCACACCCGGCCCAGCAGCCGCCCGGGCCGGGCAGGAAATCGAGATGGAGATTCCCGAAGGAGCCAACGTGGGTGATTTACTGGCCCATTTGGGAATCTCCCCTTCCCAGGGCGGAACGGTGGTGATGAACGGTCGTATACTCTCGAAGGAAGGGGACTTGGTCGACGGAGCCTTGGTGCAAATTTTTCAGGTAATGCATGGGGGCTGACCGCCCGCGCCTCTTTTGGGTCCAACGGCCGATTTTCAGACCCTGGAGGATGGTATTGATGTAACCTTGATCCGTCCGGAGGTAATTCTTAATTTGCCCCCTGGCCTATGAATATTCATGGCCCTAAACCGAGCCGCAGCAAGCAGGTTGATAAAGGAAAAATACCATGAGCGATTTTTTTTACCCGAAAGACGGGCCCAAAAATTTTCAGAAACTGATGGAACTCAATCCGGATCTTTTTACTTCATTTGTGACTTTCAATCAGAAAGTTTTTGAGGAAGGGACGCTGTCCGTTAAAGCAAAAGAACTGATTGCCGTAGCCTGCGCCCACATCACCCGCTGCCCTTACTGCATTGACAGCCACATTCAAAAAGCCAAACAGGCCGGGGCCACGGATGAAGAGATCTCCGAAGTCATTTTCGTGGCCGTGGCCATGAATGCCGGGGCCTCGTTCGCCCATTCCTGTATTTCCATGGATTCTTTGAAGCGATAACTTCCAATTCCGAAGGAGATGGAACGTTATCAACCACGGCGAGACGGCTGCCGGACAATTTTATATATTTCTGAAGACTCATGCACCAGGAGGTTTTAAAACGATGACCAAACCAGAAAAAGAAATCAACGAGGAATCCAATAAGGAAACCGAAGAGGAAATTTTTGCTATAGAAGAAATCAAGATCGAGGAACTGGCCATCGACGGGATCTGCGGGGTTTATTAACACACCGTATGGACCCGAGTAACAAGGAAATCAGATACCGATTGGCCCCCGGCAGTCAGGTTCGGGAAGAAGACTTCGGACTGCTTTTTTATACCCAACAAGGTCCAGGCCTCTACTTTGTCTCATCCGGAAAACTGTTGGCAGAAGATTTTTTTCTTGGTCGATACACATTGAAAGACTGGTCCCAACGACGGTCCGACACAGGACCTGGTACCGCAACCCGGTGGTTGGCTGTTAAAAGGGTCTTGGAGTCCTTAAAGGGGAAAGGGGTCATCGTTGCCTGCTGACCTGGCCAGAAGGGGACTCCGGGCCCCGGTCAACGTCACCTGGGAAGTCACCCTGAAGTGCAATCTCCGCTGCGCCCATTGCCTCTCCGATGCGGGGCCGGAGTCGGCGGAGGAGCTCTCCTCCGGGGAATGCCGGAAGCTGATCGATCAACTGGCGGCCCTCAAGGTCTTCCAGGTCAATATCGGCGGAGGGGAACCGTTTATCCGGGAGGACTTTCTGAAACTGCTGGACCAGGCCCATGACCGGGGCCTGGTCACCTGCGTGAGTTCGAACGGGTTGCTCATCGACCGTTCTCTCGCCCGGCGTTTGTCCGGGATGGGGATGCTCTATCTGCAGGTGAGCCTGGACGGCGCCACCGCTGAGGTAAACGACTCCATCCGGGGCCAAGGGACCTACGCCCGGGTGTTGACCGCCATGGACCACCTGGTCCGGGAAGGCGTCCGCTTCAGCATCAATACCGTCCTGACCCGGAAGAATTATCCGCAACTGGAAACACTCAGGAGTCTGGCTCATGAATACAGGGCCCAAATGAGGGTCTCCCGCTTTCGTCCCTCCGGCCGGGGGAAGGACAGCCGGGCCTCTCTGACGCCGGAAACGGACCAACTGGAGGCCTTTGCCGAATGGCTGGAGCGGCACGACCGGGTCCGGACCGGGGATTCCTTTTTCTGCCTGACGTCGGAAAAACGGCGCCGCCAGGGACTGGACATGTGCGGCGCGGCCAAGATGACCTGCTGCATCTCACCGGCAGGAATGGTGTATCCCTGCGCTTTTCTCCAGGAATCTGTATTTCAGGCCGGGGATATCCGGACCGGTTCTTTTAAGGACTTCTGGGACCATTCTCCGGTTTTTAACCAATTGCGGCAATTGAATGTTAAAGCCTGCCGGACCTGTCCCCGCTTTGAGACCTGCCGCGGCGGCTGCCCGGCCGTGGCCTATCATGCCCATCGGGACATCTCCCGGCCGGATCCCGAGTGCCTGGTCAATCTGAGAACGGCAGCGTAATCCTTCCCATGGTGGATCATCTTTTCACCCCGCTCCGGCTGCGCAGCCTGACCCTTCCCAACCGGATCTGCTTCCTGGCCCACCGGACGAATTTCGGACAAAGGGGACGTTTGACCGACAGGCACATCGCCTACTACCGCCGTCGGGCTGAGGGACAATGCGGGCTGATTATTCTCGGTGAACTCTGCCTGCATCCGAACGACCTGCCCTGGGAAACCCTGATCCAAACCTCCGATCCCCGGGCAATCCAGGACCTTCAAAAACTCACCCGGGCAATCCATGAATATGATACCCCCATTTTCGCCCAGCTCACCCACCATGGATTTCAAAGCAGCGGGGCTATTACCCGGCGGGAAGTCTGGGGACCTTCGGCCCTGGCCGATATTGTTTTTGGTGAAACGGCCAAGGCCATGGAACCGGAAGATTTGGTCGAGATAACGGGGGCCTTTTCGAAAGCGGCGATCGTCGCCCGGGAAGCAGGATTTGACGGACTGGAAATCGACCTGGGTCCCGAATCCCTGCTCCGTCAATTTCTTTCCCCCTTGAGCAACCACCGGCAGGATGCCTACGGAGGCGCCCTGGAGAACCGGATGCGGCTCCCCCTGGAGGTGATCGGCGGAGTGCGCCAGGCCGTGGGCGGGGATTTCCCTATGGGGGTCCGCCTGTGTGTGGACGAGCGGTTCTGGAGCGGGATCGCTCCCCCGGAATCGCTGGAGATGGCTTTCCGTCTGGAAGAAACCGGCCAGATCGATTATATACAGGCCTCCCTTGGAACCTATTACAATCTTCATCTGGTGCTAGCCTCCATGCATACCCCCATGGGCCACACCATCGAGTTGGCCGAACAGGTAAAGTCCCGGGTCACCCTTCCGGTGTTCGCCGGCTATCAGGTTGCTTTTCCCGAAATGGCCGAAACGGTCCTGGAAGTAGGGAAGGCCGATGCCATAGGTTTCGTCAGGGACCTGATCTGTGATCCGGACCTGGCCGTCAAGGCTAAGACTGGACGTCTGGAAGATATCCGACACTGCGTCAAAGACAACCAGGGGTGTATCGGCCGGATCAGTCAATCCAAGGCCCTGGGTTGCATCCTCAACCCCCGGGTGGGATTCGAACCGCTGCGGGAAGGGGATCGTCCGGTCCCACCCCCCAAGTTGAAAAGGGTCATGGTCATTGGTGCGGGCCCGGCAGGCCTGATGGCGGGGTTGACCGCAAGGGAACGGGGTCATGAGGTCACCATTTATGAACGAGAAAAGGACACCGGGGGGCAGGTTAACCTGGCTCGCCTAGGCGCCGGCCGGGGCAACCTGGGCGGGGTTACATGGTATTTAAAGCAGATGTTGGACAAAAACGGAATTTTAATCAAGACCGGGGTAGAGGTCACTCCGGAGGTGGTGAAGGAAAAGGCCCCGGACGTTGTTATCGTGGCTGTCGGATCCCGGCCTGATCCCCAACCATTCCCCGGGTCCTACGGCCCCCCATCCGTCTTGAGCGTCTGGGACGTGTTGTCCAAGAAATATCCAGTGGGAGAGCGGATTCTTTATATTGACGAAACCGGTGGTCACCGTGCCGCCGGAACCGCGGAGCGAATGGCCGATCAAGGGAAGAAAGTCGACATCCTAACCAGTGAACTCTTCATCGGAATCGAGCTGGCCTCGCTGGGGGACCTCTACCTCACCCGCCAAAGACTACTGCAAAAGGGGGTCACCTTTTTAACCGATGTGGTGGTCGATGCCATTCAGGGCACCCGGGTCGACGCCCATGACCTCTACACCGATCGGCCCCTGATTTACCGGGACTACGACACAGTTATCCTCGACGTCCCCCAGCGGGCCGAAGAAGAACTGTACCGGAAACTGAAGGGACAGGTCCAGGAACTCTACCGCATCGGTGATTGTCTGGCTCCCAGGACGATCGAGATGGCCGTCTTTGAAGGCTGGAAGATTGGGGAAAACCTTTAATGGAATACCGCTACCTTTTTTCCCCGTTAAAAATCGGGTCGGTGATTGTGCCCAACCGCATCAACTTCGGGGCCCACTTGACCAATCTTTCCGAGGACCACAAAATCAGTGAAGATCAGATTTTCTATTATCGGGAAAGGGCCCGCGGCGGCTGCGGCCTCATCACCACGGAAGAGCTTTCCGTCCATCCCTCCGACCTGGCCTACGAGAAACTCGTGGACGCCTTTGATCCCGACGCCATTCATGGGTTCCGGGACCTGACCCGGGTTATCCACCAATATGACACCCGGATGTTCGCCCAGTTGAACCACAACGGCCTGCAGGCCGACGGCAAGAATTCCCGTCGGCCGGTCTGGGGGCCCTCGGCCGGGAAGGACCCGATTTTCCGGGAGACCTGCCAGGCCATGGAGATCGAGGATATCCGGGAATGCGTCGATTACTTCGCCAGGAGCGCCGCCCACGTGGTCGAGGGCGGTTTTGACGGGATCGAGCTGCAGTTGGGCCACAGCTCGCTGATCCGGCAATTCCTGTCTCCGGCCACGAACCGGCGGGAAGACGAATACGGCGGCAGTTTTGAGAACCGGCTTCGTTTCGCCCTGGAAGTCATCGAGGCGGTCCGCCGGGCCGTGGGCCCGGATTTCACCGTCGGGGTCCGTTTGAACGCTGACGAGATGCACCCGCGGGGAGGCCTGACCCACGAAGATGCCAAGCAGATTGCCGTCTGCCTGGAGGCCACCGGCCGGATCGATTTCATCGACATCAGCCTCGGGACCTTTCACCATCTCTTTTTGGTGGAAGGTTCCATGCACACCCCCCTGGCCTATACCCTACCCCTTTCGGCCGGGATCCGGTCGGTGGTGAAACTTCCGGTCTACGCCACCAACCGCATCAACGATCCCCGGCTGGCCGAAAAAGTCCTGGAAGACGGGCAGGGGGATATGGTCAACATGGTCCGGGCACTGATCGCCGACCCGGAACTGCCCAACAAGGCCCGCCAGGGCCGGGAGGAGGATATCCGCCAGTGCATTGCCTGCAACCAGAACTGCATCGGACGGATCGCCTTCGGCCGCACCATCGGCTGTATGCAGTCACCGGCCGCCGGAAATGAACGAACCCTGGGGACGGATACACTCTCCCCTTGTGAGAAACCCAAGAGGGTCGTCATCGTGGGTGCCGGCCCGGCCGGCCTGGAAGCCGCGCGGGTGGCTTCTTTGCGAAGGCATGAAGTACTCCTGTTTGAGAAGAATCCGGAAGTGGGCGGTCAAAACCTGCTGGCTGCCAAGGCGGCCGGGCGACAGGAGATCCAGGGGGTAAGCCGCTGGCTGAGCGGTCAGATAAACAAGCTGGATATCGACCTGCGGCTGGGTCTTGAGGCAACGGTTGATACGGTGATGGCCGAAAAGCCCGATGCGGTGGTGGTGGCCACCGGATCGGTGCCGAAGGAAAGGCCGTTCCCGGGTGAGTACTCCTCCCCGGATGTGGTTAATACCTGGCAGATCCTGTCCGGCGAAGTGGAAGCCGGTCAAAAAGTATTGATGATCGACCTGAGCGGCCATCACCAGGGCACTGGCACCGCGGAATTTCTGGCCGACCAGGGGAAATCCGTGCATGTGATTACGCCGGCCCTGTTCCCCGGCTCAGCCCTTGGACCCCTTCAGGATCTGTATTTGACCCGGCAAAGGCTGGCCGCCAAAGGGGTGACCTACACCCCCGATATCGCCGTGCTGGAGATCCAGGGGACCCTGGTGAAGGGCCTCAACGTCTATTCCAATGCCCTGATTGATTTTGAGGGGTATGATACCGTGGTCCTGGCGGCCGGCAACACCGCCAGCGATACCCTCTATTTTGAGTTGAAGGGGAAAGTGCCGGAGCTCTATCGCATCGGGGATTGTGTCGCGCCGCGGTTGACGGATATGGCCATTGCCGACGGACACCGGGTGGGAAGGGCACTTTGATCAAAAAAAGTTGTTTCGAAGGCCGGGAGGACCTGAGTGCTGAAAACAGGCTTCGGGGCCAGATCGATAAGTGTCGTCGTTGTGAAGCCTGTAAGGATTTGGTGGGGTTGTCCTGCCTGGTCTTCCCGGGAATGTTCAGCCTGGTAGATGAGGAATGGCGGACCGGGACCGAAATAACAACCGGTCAACTTAGGCAACTGGTCAACCGGTGTAATTTTTGCGCCGTCTGCCCCTGTTCGGATATCCGGGCCGCCTTATTGAACGCCAAGATCGAATACACCCTTCACTATGGTCTGGAATTTGGCGCTCGGGTTCTGGAGAAAGTCGAGCGTATTGGAAAACTGGGCGGAAAGTTCCCACACCTGAGCAATACCCTCTTGAAGAACAGGACGGTCCGATCCTGGTTGACCAGGGCCATAGGGATACACAGGGATCGCTGGATTCCCTTATTTCCGAGGGAAGGTTTCCCCGCTTGGCTCAGGACCCGCTCTGAAGGGAGCCATCCGAACCGGGCAAACAAAGAGAAAGTCGCTTATTTTGCCGGATGCACGGCCAGGTATTTCTTTCCTGAGGTAGCTGTGGCGGCAGTCCAAGTTTTGGAGCACAACGGCATCGAGGTTATTGTCCCCGAACAGCATTGCTGCGGCATGCCGGCTATGCTCGAAGGGGACCGACCACTGGCCCTGAAATATGCCGGGCAGAATATGGCCTGTCTGGCTGAAGCGGTCGACGACGGCTATGCTATCGTCTGCTCCTGTCCCACCTGCGGTTACCTGCTCAAGAGGATATGGAGGTTAGGGGCCGATATGGCCTTATGGAGGGATGAAGGCGCCTTCTCCGCCCTCAGTCCGGAAAAGCGGACCCGGATTTCTGAAAACACCTACGATCTGGGTGAATACCTGATAAGGCTGCACCGCGGGGGAGGGTTGGACCTGAAGCTAAGTCCCCTCAAGATAGAGGCGGCCTACTACCCTCCCTGCCATCTCCGGGAACAACGTCTGGGACTGCCTTATCAGGACCTGTTGCGCTTGATCCCCGGGGTATCGGTGGAGGCCATCACCGGAGATACCTGTTGTGGGAATGGCGGCATCATGGGTCTGAAGAAGGAATTCCACCCCTGGTCGATCCGGATTGGGAGCAGGTTAGTGGCCCGACTGAGAAGCCTCAACCCTGAGGTGGTGGCCACCGATTGTCTGAGTTGCCGAATGCAGTTTAATCAGCTTACACCCTACGAGGTGGTCCACCCCATCCAACTGATCCATCAGGCTTATGAACAGGCCGGGATCCCCGCGGCCGGGATGGCACAGGGTTGCCGATGACAACGGATATCTGGATACTGGCGTTACCATCTAAGGGTCCTTTGGAGGAAGAGAGTTTTGGCCTGATTGCCGAGGCCCGGCGGTTGAAGGATAGGAAAGAAACCGCCCTCATTACCGCCCTGGTCCCGGGTGCGTTGCCCGGGGAGGAATGTTCGGCCCTGGGGGCCTTTGGGGTTGACCGCGTTCTGGTCCTGGCGGGACAGGATTTCGACCGGTATCACGGGGAACTCTGGGCCCGGAAACTAACCGGGTTGGCCCAGGAGCAGAAACCGGCTTTTATCCTGATGGCCCACAATGCCCTGACTGAGGACCTGGGCCCCCGGCTGGCGGCTTCCCTGGAGACCGGGTTCATTTCCCGGGCCATGGATCTGTGGTTGGACTCCCGGGGAAAGGCCGTGGGCCTGCGCCCAATCGCCAATGGCCATCTCTTCGAAGAAGTCGAGGTCGTGGCTGAAGGCCCCTGTCTGGTGTCTTTTTTGCCCTCGGTATTGACCGCCGCTGAAAAAAGGACGGATCGCCCGCTCGAGGTCGTGACGGTGGCCGCCGAGGAGCCCCCGGACGCAACGCGACTGCGCGTCGTTGCCGTGATAGAGGCCGATCCGGAATCCGCGGCCCTGGAAGACGCCGAGATTATCGTTTCCGGGGGCCGTGGAGTCGGTAAGGGAGAGTCTTTTGATATCATCCCGGCGCTGGCCAAGGCCATCGGAGGTTCGGTGGCCGGAACCCGTCCGGTGATCGACTGGCAGACGCTCCCCTTCGAACGCCAGATCGGGCAGACCGGGAAAACCGTGGCCCCCCGGCTGATGATTGCCTGCGGCCTTTCCGGGGCCAATGAGTTCACGGCGGGTATGGAAAAATCACAACGGGTCATCGCCATCAACACCGACCCCCGGGCCCGGATCTTCCGTTTCGCCGATCTGGGTGTCGTGGGGGATGTGCACCAGATCCTTCCCCGGCTGACCGAACGGATCGAAAAAGAGAAGAATGAATTCAAGGATCATTAAAGATTCCATTCCGTTGGTGATCGGCCTGCTCCTGTTCTTCAGCAGCGGTTCAGCCGGGGCCTACACCACGGACGAGTGTCTCGGCTGCCATGGCCAGGGAGGGTCCGCCACCCGCACCATTTCCATAACCGAATTCAAGAACTCCGCCCACGGGAAAGACCCGAGTTGCCGGGACTGCCACACCAATGTGAAGGACGAAAGCCACCAGGCCCGCCCAGGGGCGGTGGCCGTCCAGTGCGGGCCATGTCATGACCAGGAGAACCGTCATGGTTTGCAGGCCAATGGGCGCCCCCGCCCTCAATGCCACGACTGCCATACCCGCCACGGCATTCTGCCGAAGGCAGATCCGAAATCTTCGGTTCACCCTGCCCGGCTGCCATTAACATGCAAAACCTGCCATCCTTGGGAGTGCGGAAAGTCAGACTATATGTCCCAGTTTCTCTCGCTGCGTATCAAATCCCATAAGAAACAGGATTTCAGCCGGGCCTTCCAGGATACCAACTGCCTGGGATGCCACCAGGGAAAAGCCGCTCACGGAGAGGAGCGCCTGATAAACAATCAGTCCTGCTACAAGTGCCATCAACCCGTTCAGGGCGAAGGCCCCCTGTGGGGATCCATCCATCCCCGGGCCGACTGGAAGCGGCGGCCGACCCTGTTTGCCGCCGCCGTGGCCGATCAGGCCGGCCTGGGGTTCCTGGCCGCGGCCGTCCTGGTCTTCATCGCCCGGAAGATCATCCAAACCATTGGGCGGAGGAGATAACCCGGTGATCACCGCCCTGGATATTTTTCTGGTTGCCGCGGCCCTTCTGGTCCTTGGGGCCGGTTTTTGGGTGCGGTCGGCTCCCTGGCGGGCAGGCCGGCCGGAAGACCGTCCAGGGGACTGGTCCGGACTCCTGACCTATCTTCTTTCTCACCGGGCCATCCTGAGGAGGGGCGGGCGGGGTACCGCTCATCTCCTGGCCTTCTGGGGCGTCTTGATCCCCTTAGCCGTTATCATCCTGGCCCAATTCCGGTTTCTGATGCCCTCCGGCCTCTCTTTGGGCCTTTCGCTGCTCCTCGACATCTTGGGATTCCTGGCCCTGGCGGGGACCCTGTTCTTCCTGGGACACAGTGTCCGGTCTTCAGAAACGGGCGGCCCCCGGCGAAGCCTGCCGCCGCTGTTGATCCTGGTTTTCATTCTCGTAACCGGTTTTCTGGCCGAGGGCACCCGCCTGCGCATCGATCCGCCGGAAGTGCTGTGGGCCTCCCCGGTCGGCTGGCTCACTTCATCTCTGGTGCCGGGTTCGCCTCTTTTTATGCAGCTGATGATCCGCAGCCACTTCTTCGCGGTTTTGCTGCTGGTGGCAATGCTTCCCTTTACCTTTTTCCGACACCTGGCCGCCGCCTCCTTGAACGTAGTCTATAAAAACCGGAACCCTAAAGGGGCCTTGAACCCGACGCGACTGGGAGACGAAACTCCGGGAGCCCGCACGGTCAGGGATTTTACCTGGAAACAACTCCTGGAGGCCGAGGCCTGTGTCGCCTGCGGCCGCTGCGAAGCGGCCTGCCCTGCCAGCCTCTCCGGGAAGCCCCTTTCCCCCCGGAAGATCATGGGGGACATTTTGAACCAGATGGAAGGCTCCCGATCCCGGACCGACGATCAAATCCCTCTGCTGGAAGAATCCGTATCGGATGATGAGATCTGGTCCTGCACTACCTGCCTGGCCTGCGTGGAACAATGCCCGGTCTTCGTGGAACCGGCCGACAAGATCATGGACCTGCGCCGGTACCGGGTGATGGGCCGGGGGAAAATCCCAAGGGAAGCCGTCCCCCTGATCAGGAACCTGGAGCTATACGGCGATGCCCACGGCAAAGGGGCGGCCCATCGCCTGGACTGGGTCTTTGACCGCGAAGTGCCGGTGGCCGGAGACAGGGGTTCGGGAATCCCACTCCTGCTGTGGGTCGGATGCGCCGCCGCCTTTCATCCCCGGATCGGGGAGACCGGGCGGGCCCTGTTGAAAATCCTTCAGGCCGGGGGACAGGACTTTACCATCCTCGGCCCGGAGGAGATCTGCTGCGGCGACCCGGCCCGAAGACTGGGGGAGGAAGCCCTTTTTCTGGAGTTGGCCCGAAAAAACTTGGAACGGTTTCGCCGGTACCAGGTCCGGGAAATAGTGACCCTGTGTCCTCATTGCTACAACACCCTGAAGAACGAATACCCGCGGGTGGCCGCCGATTTTTTCCCGGATGACGGCCCGGTCCCGCAGGTTTTTCACGCCACCGAATATTTCCTGAGCCTCCTGGAAGCCAAACGCCTGGCCCCGGCTTTTCCCTATAAAAAGAAGGTGGCCCTGCATGATGCCTGCTACCTGGGACGCATCAACGGCGTCCTGGATCCCCCGCGGAAACTGCTTCGTTCCCTGCCTGGCGTGCAGCTCACGGAACTGGAACGAAATGCCCGGGACGGATTCTGTTGTGGCGGCGGGGGTGGAAGGATGTGGCTGCCTGAACACCAGGGCCGGCGCATCAACCACCTGCGGGCGGAGGAATTTGTTCGGAGCGGGGCGGAGGTCCTGGCCACGGCCTGCCCCTATTGTCTGATCATGCTGGAGGACGGCGTTCATTCCGTCCAGGCGGAAAGCCCTCCCCGGGTGGCGGATGTCGTGGAACTGGTGGCCCGCAGCCTAAGATAAAGGATGGGTACCTTTCAAAATCTTTCTTTACTGAAATTCGGATTTCTAATTTAAACCAATGCATATCATCGTTTGTTTGAAGCAGATCGTTTATACCTATGCCCGGACGGGGTTCGACCCGGACCGGCAGTTCCTGGCTCCCGAAGATGAGATCATCTGCGTGAACCGCCATGATGAAGCGGCCCTGGAGCTCGCCCTGCGGGTGAAGGATACAATCGACAACACCCGGGTGACCCTCCTGACCCTCGGCCCCCTGATGGCGGAAAACGAATTGAGAAGATGTCTGGCCCTGGGGGCCGACCGCCTCTGCCGGATCGATCTGGAAGGCGAGCTGGATCCCTGGGCCAAGGCCCGCGTAATGGCGCCTTTTATCAGGGAAATGCGGGCCGACCTCATCTTCTGCGGAAAAGAATCTCTCGACAGAAGAAACGGCCAGGTGGGGGCTTTGCTGGCCCGGGAGCTCGGGCTGCCGTTTGTCTCCGCCGTCAGCGGTCTGACCCCTTCGAAAGATGGACTCGAAATGAGGGTCGAGCGAAGCGCCGGCCGGGGAACCCGCGAAATCATCGCCTGTCCCCTGCCGGCCCTGTTTACTGTGGAATGGGGATCGGCGGAGCCCCGGTTCCCCGCCTATCCGGACAAAATCAAAGCCCGGTCCTTGCCCATTGAGATCCTGACCTGGGAGGGGGAGAAACCGCCGCCGCGTCTCATCCAAAGGCGGGTGTTTCCTCCCCGGCCCCGTCCTAAGAATATCCCCGCCCCGGACAGCCGGCTCAGCGCTTCGGAGCGCATCCGTCAACTGCTGGCCGGCAGCCGGATGGAGAAAAAAGGGTTGATGCTCACTGGAACTCCGGAATCGCAGGTAGAGGGCATTCTTTCCTTTTTGAGGGATCATGATTTCCTGGGACTGAAAACCCGGGAGAAAGATAAAAAGGAAAATGGCAACTGAAACCAACCGCAACCTTGAAGGCCGAAGCGCCCTGGTCACCGGAGGAGCCCGGAACATCGGACTGTCGATTGCCCGAGAGCTGGCCTCCCGGGGCGCTTCGGTAGCCATCGTCGATCTCGGTCATGATCTTGAAACCATACCCTATGCCCTGGCCACCGCCGATCAGTTGGCCCGGGGTGTCGATGAACTGACCCGGCTGGGAGGCCGGGCCATCGGAATGCGGTGCGACGTCCGCGATGAAAGCCAGGTCCGGGAAACGGTGGACCGTGTCATACAGGAGTTTGGCCATCTCGACATCCTGGTGAACAACGCCGGCGTAGGGTCCCTTTATCCGGTTCAGGAACTGACCGAGAAGGCCTGGAATGAGGTTATTGATGTCTGTCTCAAAGGGACCTTCCTCTGCTGCAAATTCGCCGTCCCTCATATGATTAAACAGAGAAACGGCCGGATTATCAATATCGCCTCGGTGGCCGGGCTAAGGGGTTTGGGGTATTCGGCCCATTATTGCGCTGCCAAGCACGGCGTCATCGGCCTGACCAGGGCACTGGCCGTGGAACTGGCCAATCACGGTATCCAGGTCCAGGCCGTCTGTCCCGGCACCGTAGAATCCCCCAGCCTGCAGGGACTGGCTTCCCAGGCGGGTCTGGAAGGCGACCCTTACGGGCATTTTTCCCAAAAGCATCTGCTCCAGGATCGCCGCATTACGCCTCAGGACATTGCCGGGGCGGTCTGCTGGTTGGCTTCCGAGGAAGGCCGCTGCCTTACCGGAACCATTCTGACCGTGGATGCCGGATGGACGGCCCGGGGATGAACAGCCGAAACAGAGACGGCCAGGGAAGCGGTGAGCTATCCTATCGCCTGCGGGAAAATGTCCGGTATTCCCAAGATCACGGGCGACCCCTATTCATGCTCTCCTATCCCCTGAAGGCCGTCCGGCTGCACCCCGCCTGGATCCCGGTGGGGGAACGGTTCGCCCCGGGGGAATTCGTTCCCCTGTCGGAACTGAGTATCCTGGTGGGAGAAAAATTGGGGGACCGGCTGAGGCTCTTTCTCGACGACCTGGTCCGCAAAGGGTTCCTGGAGACCTGTGGCGTTCTTTCCCTGTCGCCGGTGCCCATGGTCAGCGTGATCATTCCCGTCCACAACCGGCCGGAAGAGATCGATTCCTGTCTCCAAGCGTTATCGGAGCTGGATTACCCTTCGAAAAAATTGGAGATCCTGGTGGTGGATGACGCCTCCAGCGACCATACACCAGAAGTGGTTTCCGGATTTCCCGTCACCCTGATACGGCTGCCTGAAAACAGGCAGGCCCCTTTCTGCCGGAATCTGGGGGCCCGCCGGGCTTGCGGTGAGATCCTGGCCTTTATCGATTCCGATTGTCTGGCCAGTCCCTCCTGGCTGAAAGAACTCGTCCCCGTATTTAATGACCGGTCCGTGGCAGCAGTCGGAGGTAAGGTAAATTCCTATTACGACCGGAAAGGACTGGATCGCTACGAGCAAGTCATGTCCTCCCTGAACCGAGGAGTTTGGCCCCGGCGCTCCTCGGAACAAGATCCCTTCTTTTATGTCCCCTCCTGCAATCTCCTGGTCCGAAGAAATGTTTTTCTTTCAGTGGGAGGTTTTCAGGAAGAACTGGTGGTCGGGGAAGACGTCGATTTGTGCTGGAGGCTTCAGGACCAAGGGCATCCGGTAGAATACCGCCCGGTGGGTATCGTCTATCATCGGCACCGGAACAGGCTGAAGGCTTTTTGTTGCCGGCGTTTTGATTACGGCACCTCTGAGCCTCTGCTTCAAAAGCGCCATCCCCGGCGAATCAAGACGTTCGGGTTCCCTTTGGCGGGAGCCCTGTTCTGGGCCGTTCTCGTTCTTTCCCTGGCCCTGAGGTTCTGGCCGCCGGCTGCCGCCGGGGCGCTGGTGACCATAATAGATGCCGGAGCCCGGAAAAGACGGCTGCGTCGGAAAGACCTTCCCATGGCGTTTATCCGTATCCTGGCCGCTACCATACGGGATTACCTGGGCTTTATCTACCACTGCTGCAGCTTCCTGTCCCGCTATTACCTGGCTGCCGGACTGCTTTTCATGCTCTTCCTACCCCGGCTGTCCATCCTGATTCTGGGGGCTCAGGTCCTGGTCGGGTCCGTAGTCTATGCCGGCAAGAGGCCCCGGTTGAATTTTCTTTCCTTTCAGTTTTATTTCTTGCTGGAGCAGCTTTCCTACCAGTCGGGCGTCTGGTGGGGGTGTTTGAAAAACCTCCACTTCAATCCGGTCGCACCGAAGCTGGTGGGTACCTGGACTCTCCAAGGCACGGAATGTCGGGAGAACTAATCAGACTGGCTGCCCGGCTGGTCTGGAACGGGGTCCGCTTTCAGGTCTTGAAACGGACGGGCCGACCTGGAAAGCCTCAATCGATCAGCCTGGAAGTGACCCATGACTGCCTCGCCCGGTGCATCATGTGCAACATCTGGAAGATCCCCCCAGAGGTCCCGAACCTGTCGGTGGAAAAATGGATCCGGCTCCTGCACTCACCGGTTTTATCCGAACTGGTGGAACTGGACATCACCGGCGGGGAGCCTTTTCTGCGGAAAGACCTGCCGGATCTTTTTCGGGGCATTGCCGACCTCAAACGAACCCAGTTGAGGGGTCTTAAATCGGTAGCCGTGACCACGAATGGTCTTTTGACCACCCGTGTTTTGAAGTATATTGAAGCCATCCTGCTGGAATTCGGCCCGGCCGCTCTGGACCTGGTTGTGGTCTTTGCGGTGGATGCCACGGGACCGATACACGATGCGGTCCGCAACGTTTCGGGAGCCTGGGATAAGGTCAGCGCCACGTTGGAAGGACTGCTGGAAATTCGAAAAACAAACCCGAACCTGATTATCGGGTTGAAAACGACCGTTCTACCCATCAACGTCCGGGAGCTGGAAAATATAGCGGCCTATGCCCGGCAGCGGGGCCTGTTCACCATCATTTCCCCCTGCATCATCACGGAAGGCCGCTACGGGAACCCGGAAAAGTCTGGGGACTTTCAGTTCAGCCCGAAAGAAAAGGATCGGATGATCCGGTTTTTTCAAGGGGCCGGCTGTCGCTGGAGCTTCCATGCTAACCGGTTGGCAGCCTATCTGAAAACAGGGGTTATGCGAAAACCCTGCACCAGCGGGTTTAATTATCTATTTGTCCGGAGTTCGGGGGAAGTGTTCCTGTGTCCCCTGATCAACCAAACTCTGGGGAATAGTACCCGCATCCCTTTAGACGTACTGATTCACTCCCCTGGCGCCGCCCGATTTCGAAGGCGGGTCGGCGATTACCCGCAGTGCCGGGGATGCACCGAACCCGGGCTGGAACGGGTTTCCCTTCCTTATGAGGGATTTGCCTATTTAGCGCTTTTAATCCGGATGGGTTTAAGGAACTTTATGGAACTTCACCGGCATCTGGGTCTGGAAAAATATCTATCGTGAGGCGGACAGCGATATGAAAATCAGAGTCAAGGCCTTTTTGACCCTGAGACAGGCCATGGGCAACCAGGGCAGCCTGGAAATGGAAATTGGCCAACTCACCATCAGGGAATTGTTAAGGAAGCTTTGTAGTGAGTTTGGAGAAGGGTTCGAGCAGATAGTCTTTGATTCCTGTTCGAAGACCTTAAGCGGCAATACCAAGGTCCTGGTGAATGGCCGGCACTATTCCACCCTGCCGGAAAAACTCGATACCCGGCTAAAGGAGGGGGACGAGGTAGCACTTTTTCCCCCGCTGGCCGGGGGTTGAGTTTTATAAAACATTCAAAACCAGAAGGAGACCTAACATGAATAATCCGGATGACCTAATCATTATCAGCGCCGTAAGAACGCCTTTCAGCAAATTTGACCCCGCCCTGGCGGTGGGGCATCCCGTGGGGGCCAGTGCGGCCCGGATCACCATGCACCTGGCCTATGAACTGCACCGGCGTGGTGGCCATCTGCGGCGGCCTGGCCCAGGGCGAGGCGATCATCCTGAAGGTATAAAAACGAAATTTGCTCTCAAAAATAATTTCCCGGAACTCATCTCCAGGTGATCTTCGGTGCCCGGCGCTCGGGGAGGCGAAAATACTTGGGTTTCGGATACCCCAACATCATCGGATAATGATGGGGGTGGTTTTCGGGGATCCCCAGTTCTTTTTTGAGCTGCGGCGAGGAGAGCACCGCCCCCTGAACCAATCCG
>Ga0209048_10001513_pt1 | contig 23827 bp, 21 predicted proteins | sample FrelakmetCRP12CR_FD_187146 | JGI IMG/M metagenome (GOLD analysis project Ga0209048, IMG submission 187146) | Freshwater lake sediment microbial communities from the University of Notre Dame, USA, for methane emissions studies - CRP12 CR (SPAdes)... | ecosystem: Environmental > Aquatic >... | reverse complement strand
TACAATCCCACCAACGATAGCTGGATGCCTACCAGCACTGTGAACGCGCCCATTGCGCGATTCGTGCACACCGCGCTATGGACCGGTAGCGAAATGATCGTCTGGGGCGGAAGTGATACCTTCCACGGTTTACACACTGGCGGCAGGTACAATCCCGGAACAGACAGTTGGACGCCGACAGGGCTCACGAACGTTCCGCTCGGTCGGATCGGTCACACGGCAATATGGACTGGCAATGAAATGATCGTCTGGGGCGGTGTGGATGAAACGTCCAACGTCATGAATACTGGCGGCAGATACAACCCTTTGAATGATAGCTGGGTGGCTACGAGCCTCGCCAGCGCGCCCTCGCCTCGATCTGGTCAGGAGGGGGTCTGGACCGGGAGTGAACTGATCGTGTGGGGTGGCGGCGACACCACCGGCGGTTTCAACACCGGCGGCAGGTACAATGCCGGCACGAACAGCTGGACATCGACCACCACCGTCAACGCACCCGCGCCCCGAGGGGGTCACTCTGCGGTGTGGACCGGCAGCGAAATGATCATCTGGGGGGGGAATTCAAACCATCTCATTCTGAACACGGGCGGAATCTACTGCGCCCAATCTGGTCCAACTCCCACACCCACGGCAACGGCAACCGCTACACCTAACTCAACACCTACGCCAACTCCCACTGTGACACCGAATCCAACTCCAACACCTACGGCAAGCCCAACCCCGATGCCAACTCCAGGGGCTCGCGCAATCAATCTCTCGACACGGTTGTTGGTTGGTACCGGCAATGACGTGGGTATTGGCGGTCTTATTGTTAGCGGAACTGGTCCGCGGCATCTGTTGCTGCGAGGTATTGGACCATCGTTGAGCGGCTTGATAGCGGATGCACTGCCTGATCCGGTTCTGGAGCTGCATGGTCCAGCCGGTTTCCAAACCATGACTAACAACAACTGGAAAGATACACAACAGGCGGCGATCGAAGCGACTGGTCTTGCGCCGAGCGATGATCTTGAGTCAGCCATCCTGGTTGATCTCGATCCAGGTGCTTACACGGCGATCTTAAGCGGCAACGCCGGCGTGGTCGGAGTAGGTCTGGTCGAGGTCTACGATTTGTCGATGAATCAAAATTCGAAGCTGGGTAATATCAGCACGCGCGGCTTTGTTTCCACGGGTGACGACATCATGATTGCGGGCTTTATCCTGGGCGGCAACAACGGTCAGGATAACGTTATTGTGCGCGGCATCGGACCGAGCTTAACGCAATCTGGTGTGCCAAACGCGCTCGCCAATCCAATGCTCGAATTGCGTAACAGCAATGGAGCGCTCATCCGGGCCAACAACGACTGGATGGATGATCCGACGCAGAAGGCGCTCATAATAGCAGCGGGACTGGCACCAACCAATAATCTCGAGTCCGCCATCTATGCGACATTGGCACCGGGTCAATACACGACGTTACTGTCCGGGGTAAGCAACGGCACTGGCGTCGGCTTAGTGGAAGTGTATGACTTGGCAGGAAGCGGGGGGCCATCGCCGTCTCCGGGCGGCACGCCGACGCCAACAGCCACGGTGGGAGGAACACCATCGCCATCGCCATCCGCTAGTCCGAGCCCTTCGGCAGGACCGTGTATGGAGAACTGGGATAGCGTGACGGCGCCGGCGTTACCACCAGGTTGGGTGGCATCGAATCCTGATCCAGGTGATGGATTCCTGTGGGCCACTACGATAGAGATGTCGGAGAGCGCGCCTAACAACGCCTTTATTCCTGGTCAGGCTGGGATCAGCGACAAGGTGCTGGACCGAACGGGAGTAAACGTGACAAGCGCGAGCGCCACATTGACTTTCCGCAACAACTACAACATGGAAATGAGTGGCGGGATCTTCTGCGATGCGTTTGTGCTGGAAGTCTCAGCGCCGAACATAAGCGGAGGTGCCTTCCTGGACATCACGGAGTTGCACGTTGGAGGGAGCTTTGTCACTGGAGGCTACAACGTTACAATTAGTTCGAACTGCGGCAGTCCGCTTGCCGGCCGGATGGCGTGGAGCGGTAACTCCAACGGCTACATCGACACAGTAGTAAATCTGGGACCGAACCTGGCTGGGCAAACGGTGACGTTCCGATTCCGGATGGTCACTGATCAAGCGGTATCAGCGCCCGGAGTGCACATCGACAATCTCGTGTTCACTGGCGCCAGTTGTCCATAGCTCTATTGAAAGAAGAGCGATTTTCGAATCGCCCGGCAACACAGCTTATTGCTCTTGGCCTAGCTCCGCCGCATCCAAATGAATCCGCTATGGTCGCCACACTCCAGCCCGCGGGCATCCCGCCCACGAATGACTTGGAACCGGCGATTTGTCGAAAATGTCGCTTCTGGGAATTACACGGCGATTGTCCGTGGCGTGAACGGCACCACAGGAATTGCCCTGGTCGAAGTCTACGCCTTGAATTAACGCGACGACTGTCGATTCCGAGTCATTCGTGTGCGGTTAAACGGGAAAAAGCCCAAAGACAAGGCATATCCCAAAGAGGTTACGACCATCGGGGCTGCACTTCGCAAGAGGCGGCTGGGTTTGGGACTGCTACAAAGAGACGTGGCGAAGATTATCGGCTGCGATAAGACCAGTATCACGAATTGGGAAAGAGGACATACGCAGCCGCGTGCCAGTCACATGCCTCAGGTGGTGATTTTTCTGGCGCGCAGTCGCGTTCTAAAGTCCTGAGACAATCCTTGTTCGTGCGGATTCAAGGAAATGAATCGCCGCCATTTAGACCGAGCGAGACTGTCGTCAACGCCATCCGGCGACACCCGCGAAAGCACCGGGGTTCGAGCCCTGTAGGTTCCGCGCGGTTAATGTATTACAGAAATGAGACGAGGCAGAGGCTCTAAGATGGAATGATTGTTTGTCGTAAGACGGCGATGGGACTGGTCGAAAAAGGGTAAAACCCATGCGGGCGCGTTGCGGGCGCTTGGTCATCGCCGGCTTAAAATACTTTGGAAGATGTGGCAAAGCAGAACCCAGTACGATCCTGAGTTGCACCTGCGCAACCAGGTCAAACATGGCTCCTGGGTGCTTTCGCTCTATCATGATGGGGCAAAGTAACCTCCAGGAAAAGACCACGCCGCGGAGACATCCCAACCATCCAGCGCAAAAAAGACCAACAGCTTTTCGGAAGAAAAGCCATAGCCCCTCTGCGCGGAACGCGGAGCGGAGGTCAAGAGAAAAACGGAATAAGTGCCGGAGGCCGAGCGAAGCGAGTTATGCCGGATTTACTCTTGACCGCAGCGGGAGCGTTCTGCCCGGAAGCACCACCAAGATCACTCAAAATTATTGTGAACAAGTTCCAAGAAATCTTCATTTGCAAACCAGAGAACTTCTTTACGGCGCGTAGCCAGCCGCATAATCGAGCAGCGATTCACGCCCGGGCCGACAAAAGTTAATCAAACGAATGGTTCGTAATGAGCGACTGCTTCGACCCATTGGGCAAAGAAACTCTTTCCAACTCCGCCGTTACCATTGGATGACAAGGTTAATTTGTTTGCTCATTGATAACGGCGCTGAATCACAGGTTGGGAGGGCCTGCAATGCGCGGACCACGAGTGCGTGGCCGTTCCGACAGTGCCTCGGCATCCGAGTTGTTCTTGGTCTGGGGAGATTGTGATTGCGGCAAGGCTGAAGTGGCTGCCGTCACAACGGTGGATGCCGGAACGGCCGGAGATCGCGGATGGGCCGCTTTGCCTCTGATGTAGCGAGCGCGACTTGGTCATTTAGAAGTTCGCTGCGGTTGCGCCTCGCCATTCTTCTCGGCCAGAAACTACGCGATGGTGTCGGTGCCAACCGCAACGCCCACTGTGGCGAGCAACTCATGAATGAAGCGCCGTGATGCTCCCTTTTGCCGCAGCTCGACGGTGCCTTCCTTCAGCGGTATCAGCTTTGCGCGACGGCTCGGTGACGGCGGCGTGAATGCGCAGACAAACGTCAGTGAAACGTTGCGTGTGCGCTGCGATGTCGGATGCGTTGCTGATCAAGTCGGGAGCGGGTTAGCGGCAAGTCAGAAATTCCTTAGCGGTGCTAAGGGGTAGGGCGTCAATCCTATCAAAGCCCACGGTTCCTTCCGTGGGCAAAACCTGTTGAAGCCGCTTTGTCACGCCCTTTCATTTCTCAAAAATGGATAGCTCCAGCCGATGATCAGCCCACTGCGTTCAGAAGCAAGCATGGGTCAAAGAGCGATTAAATTTGAATGCTTTTGCTTTGCGTCTGAACACGCCTGTTGCGGTTCGATGGGCTGATGCCGGCTGCGATTTTAGAAATCGTCTCGATCGATTCCACTTTTGCGCTTGTCGCTGTCAGAAATTCACGGATCTCCACCGGCATGGTTGCAAGGTTGGGCTCGCCATAATAGGCGAGGGCTTTCAGGGATAGCACCGGGTTGAATTCGGGATAGAGTGCTTTCGCTGCTCCCAGCGCGCTGGGCAAGGTTATGCCGGTTTTCAACAACGTATAAATGTCGAGGTAATCCTTCGCCTCTGCCCGTACCGGAATCAATTTCATCTTCTGCGCGGCGAGATCGAGAAGCGACGCGATGAAAACGCCGTTATCTTCGCAACGGTCAGGATCGACGAGGCGGCCAATGGTGAGTCCGCCGAAAAATGAAACTTTGATTTCTCCCTCACGATGCACGGTGAAAGTTGAAGTGTTCGACTCGGATTGAATCAGTTCCGCTCCGCGAAGAAATGGCGGGCTCCGGCTCAGAACGTCTGCCGAAATGGGCTGGTTCGTGAAAAAATCGAAATCGACGGATTGTCTTCCTCCAAGGCGCAAGGCAATCGCCGTTCCTCCATATAAAACGAAATGCTCAGGCAATTGGAAAGCTCAGCCCACAGGTGCCGCTGCTGCGGAGGCAAAACATCCAGCCGTGGCTTCATGCCGGGATGACGCGCTGCGGTAAGGATGGAACAGGCAGAAGCTTCAAGCGATGGTGCCAGTAATGCCACGAACGGGGGTCGAACAGGCCGGGAGGCGCATTTTGCAATGCCTCGCGAAAAGCATCCCTGCCATAATGGTCGAGGGCAATGCAGATGTCATCCCACGTTCCCAGTGCCATGATCCGGCAGAGAAACAGCGGCTTATTTTTAAGGGTGGCGGCAGTTGGTTCCCACCAGCAAACGCGGCTGGCTATGGCAGCCAAATGCAGAGAACCTATTTCTTCGGTTTGCACACTTTTGGAACCCATTTTCGATCGAAGTAATCTAGCAAAACAGAGCGTCGATGGCGAGTCTTTAGGTCGGCCAACACAGCCTGTTTGACTCCCAGCGCGAAAGTTGGTGCCGATTGAGCAACGCCCTGTTGTGAATGGCGTTGGCAGCGGAGAGCACGAGGCGCTAGATGAGATCGGCTTTGCGTGTGACGTTTCGATGGGATCGAGCATGGAATTCTTCAGCGTGAAACGGCATCCACTCGATAGCTGGTCAGAATGTCCTCAAGGTCCGCCTGTTTGAATCGCACGACGGCGTTCCGGCCGCGTCCGAGTTTGTAAAAGGGAATGCGGCGCTGACGCATGTAGCCGTCTAGCGTGCGCGGGGAAATGTGAAGGAGTTTTGCCGTCTCGGTTTTGTCGAGTAGCCCGTTGTGATTATGAGCTGGGTTTTGCATGACCAGCACGATGATGAAGAAGTGCGAAAAGGAAGCTCCGCAAAGGGAGCTAAATTAGAGCCTCAACTCTTCGCGTTTCACGCCACGCGTTCGGCGATGGAAACGATATTTCCTGCACGTTTCGGCAGGATACCGAACCATTGATGTGCCTGTTTGTCCGTCACCAGCTCGCGATAATGCTGGAATACCACGCGCGGGGAGTTGCCCATTTCCAGACTGACCTGTGCGGCGTTTTTGGTTTGAGCCAACCGATACGAGCCATAGCTGTGGCGCAGGCCGTTCTTCGGCCATTTGATGCCGACCTCCTTCGTCAGCGCGTTCATGGAAGTGGTCATGTGCTCAAAGGGACAAATACGCCCCCTATGCTTGCGATAGGGAGCCAGCCACGCAGCGAGATTCGGTTGAGTGGGAACAATTCGACGCTGCGCGGTTTTCGCTTTCTCCGCCGCGACTAAAATGTGTCCCTCCTCAAAATTGATGTCCGCCCACGTCAACCGCAACATTTCCCAATGGCGCAGCCCGGCAAAGGCGCCAATGGCAAAGAACGGAACCAAGTCGAAGTCTGCCGCCGCGAGCAGTCGCGTCATTTGCTTCGGAGTGAAAATGCCGACTTCGTTCCGTCGTTCCTTCGCTCGCGCCAGTCCATCGGCTTCGGTCAGGCGATCCTTGGGCAGATACCCGCGAAATTTTGCGAAACGGAAGAGCGTCACGATCGAATTGCGAAGATTGTTGCGTGTGCGCCCTCCGACAGGCAGCCCGCGCAGCCAATCGTCGATTTCGGAACTGGTAACGTTTCCAATGAACCCGTTGAACCGGGTCGCGAATTGGGCGAGTCGCAATCGCAAATCTTTCAAGTAAAGCTGACTTGCGCCGTCCGCATCTTTGGCCTCAACCATCTCGGCCACCAAATCCGTTACGGGTTTTGGAGGAACTTCTTTCGGGTGATGCCGGATGTAAAAGCTGACGGCATTCCCAAGCGTGCCGCTGCCGTTCAGGGTCTTGATCGCGTCGGCGTATTCAGCAGTTGCGATCTCAAGCCGTTTGCCAGTGGACCTCAGCGATTCCAACGCGGCGACGTAGGCCGCTTTGTCTTTGTTGGTGAGGGTCAATGCCTGCAATTCACCGGTCTGCAACATCTGCGCTCTCGCTCTTGCCTCCTTCCGCGCTGTCTTCAAGTCAGCGAAAACTTTTCTGATCCGCCTGCCACCGTGGTAGTAGGCGACGGTGTAGAACGGATTCCCGCGAGACTCGCCGAAATAGATTTTTACCGAAACGCTTCCCGATTTGACCGTGACAACTTTTTCCAACATGACGAATGAATTTGTCATGTTTTTGTCATGTAAATCAAGCAAATTTACATAAGCCTCTGATAATCAGAGAGCGGGTGAAGGGAATCGAACCCTCGTCAGTAGCTTGGAAGGCTACAGCTCTACCATTGAGCTACACCCGCGCGCCCGTAAGCTGACGCGGCTCGGGACGGCTGCCAAGTTGTTTCTCCGGCGGCCAATGCCACTAGGCAACGCGCTGACAGTTGACCGGTCGATTTCATGACGGTTTGCTCTGGGTCACCCCACGTCTTGCGTTTTCGGGACACTCGATCTAGCTACATGGAAGCATGAAGGTTCCTGGTCTCTGCCTGATCGTTACGGCATCCTTGCTGGCTGCGGCGCGGGGCGATCTTTCCCTTGTCCAAAAGATTGAAGGGAGCAGCTCGGTCAGCCAGATCACGATCAAACTCAAGGGTGACAAGGCGCGCGTTGAGGTTACGCCCCAACTGACAACCATCGTCGATTGCAAGAGCGGCGATATGGTCAGCTTGATGAACGCGCAGAAAAAATTCTTGCGTATTTCGGCGGATAAATCCAGGGCGATCGCCGAATTGGCCAGCAAGTACTCCGGAAATGCGGCCGCTGCGGATGAAAAACCGGCGCTCAAGCCCACCGGCAGAAAGGAAATGATCTACGGCTACGAAGCCGAAGAATACCTCCGCGAGTCCCCTTCCCTTAAGGAGCACTATTGGATTGCACTCGGGTACCCCGATTCCGCTGCAATTGTGAAACAACTTCAGGCAATCGTTCCCGTCGCCTGGAATAAGCTCGCGAAAGGAATTCTCGATTTCCAGAATCTTCCCGGCCTTCCGCTGCGCACAACCATCAAAACGGAGGGAAAGGAGATCACCAGCACGATTACCTCGATCAAACAGGATGCCTTGAGCGAAGCGGAATTTTCCGTCCCGAAAGATTTCCAGGAATTGAAGATTCCCAACCTTCAGGATCTGTTTTCCGGGAAGACCTCCGGCCCGATCAAACCGTAATGGGCGGACTTCGGACACGACCCGGCGTCCCACGGCTTATTCTCGCCTCCGGTTCGCCTCGGCGACGGGAGCTGCTGGCGAAAGCCGGTTACGAATTCGACCTCATCGGGGCCGAGACGGACGAGGTCTCGTCTGAATGGCTTACCATCAAGGAGACAACGGCCTGTAACGCAATGCGAAAAGCGGTCGAGATCGCTCAGAAAGCGCCCGAAGCGGTCGTCCTGGGCGCGGATACGCTCGTCTCGCTCGATGGCCACGTCATTGGGAAACCAGGCACTCTTGCCAGCGCCGCAATGATTCTACAGCGATTGAGCGGCCGCGCACACGAGGTTTGGACCTCAGTCTTTGTTTGCCATCATGCGAGTGGGCGGGCGCGCAGTTACCAGGAAATGTCGCGCGTGTATTTCCGCCGGCTCGATCGGCGCGCCATTTCGGAGTACCTCGCGAAGGTGGATCCGCTCGACAAGGCGGGCGCGTACGCCGCGCAAGGTCACGGCGTGGAGATCATTGAGCGAATCGAGGGATCGTACAGCAACGTAGTCGGCTTGCCGATGGAGGAGACGGCGCGCGTCCTCCGCGCGTTTGGAATCAAGCCCTCTCGTCGTCGCCGCGATCGTTGACCGCGGACATTTCTGCGGGCGGCTCAATCCCGGCCGGGTCGGCGAACCCGGCCACAACCTGGCCGAAGCCTCACGCGACGCGGCCGGCAAGATAGCGTCATCCCAAACAGAGTTAGGTGACGAGGATCTTGCGCGGGCTTTTTCAAACTTGCGGACCGGCGGGTCACTAGCTGGAGGAGGTATCTGAATTGTCCACTCGTGCGGGTCGTTTGTCGCAGCATGGTCATGGGCCCCCGTTCGACCGGCCGGTCGCGATTTCTGCTTCCGCATCTGGCGTCCGGGACCGATGATCGACGGCGAATTGAAGGCGCTGATTCTTTTTTTCCTTATTGCCTGCGGAACGCCGGCGTTTGGCGGGCTTGAGAAATATTCCACCCTGGTCAAGGCCGATCCTGTGCCAATGACCTCTGCGCCGCCGCGCGGTGGAGTGAGGATCACCTATCTCGGAACAAATGGATATCTTTTGGAATCGCGCGAGACCACGCTTCTGGTCGATCCCTATTTCTCTCGCCAGAATCTTTTTCGGATGGCGTTTCGGCTTCGGCCAGTTCCAGAGACGCAACTGACTGCGCAGTGGATTCGGGAACATCCGAAGATCGACGCGGTCCTCGCCACCCACGGGCATGTCGATCATCTTTATGATGTGCCGCAGATTCTCAAGGCGACCGGGGCGAGGCTGATCGCCTCCGCTTCCAGCGTGCAATTAGTCGAGTCCCTTGGGATTCCTCGGCAGCAATTGAGCGCGGTGCGCGGAGGGAGGACCGAGTTTGTGAAGAGCGCAGTCATTCACGTGCTGACCGCGCAACACGATCGCCTTTTTGGTTCAGTGCCTTTCGATGGACCGCCGATACACCTTCCGCCGGAAAAAATAGATCACTGGGTTACGGGTGATCCGCTCGCGTTCCTGATCGAGCTGGGTGGCAAACGCATCTTCGTCAATTCCGGCGGTCGTCCGAACGATGTGATTTCCCCAAGGTGGCGCCCGGTTGATCTCGCCATTCTTGGCGTGGCGGCGCGGGATTCAGTTGATGCGGTCCCGTATTCCCTTGCCCAGTTGCGTCCGCGTTACATCCTGCCAAGTCATCAGGATGATTTTTTCCGGCCTCTTAGCCGCGGATTTGTTTTCCTGCCGGGAAGCGATTTTCCGGGGGTGCGGCGTTCGATTGGGTCCAGCTCGGGGCAATTGATTCTCTTGGATTATTTCCGCCCATGGACGCTGCGATAGAGTTTCCGCGGCCACGCACGGCCTTACTCGTGACCGTGCTGGCGCCGGTCTTGCCACAACTGCTCGGGAGCGCGTTCAATATTTGGTACAACCTCGCGGTGGTGGAGCCGTTGCTCGGCTCCCCGGCGCTCAAGATGCGATTCCTCCAGGCTTGCATCGTCTACAACTCGCTGGTCTATCCGGTGGCGATGTTCGCCTGGATCCGGCAGGTCTATTCGATCGGGCCGGTTATTCGAACAATTTCCGCGGGGGGCGATCCGGACGCCGCCCGGCTCGCGCGGGCCCGACGGCGAGCAATTAATCTTCCCTGGTCGGTTGCTCTGATCTCCGGCCTGGCCTGGTTGCTCTGCATCCCGGTGTTCCTGATTGCGCTGACCACTGCCGGTTCGCTTGATCACCGGTTGTTCTGGCACCTGCCGATCTCCTTTCTTGTCTCCGCCTTCATCTCGGTTACGCACAGCGTGTTCCTGGTCGAGATGGCAAGTCACTGGGGCTTTTTTCCCGCGCTGTTTCATAATGCCCGGGCCGATCTTACCCCCGGGGGGCGGGCGCTTTCTCTGCGTGGGCGCGGATTACTCTGGGCAATTTCCGCGGGCATTTGTCCGATTGGTTCGCTTCTCCTTTTGAGTTTCGCACCGCCGGGGCCTGGAACGGACCCGGTATGGTTTGCTGTTTTTGTGGGCACGGTTGGAGTCGCTTTTGGCCTTTGCACCGCGCTGATGATTGGCCGGCTTGTGTCCGAGCCGATTCATCGACTGCGGGGAGCGGCTCAACGGGTCGCCGAGGGCCGGCTCGATTCGAATGTCCATTTGCCGCGAGCGGACGAGTTTGGCCTGCTAATTTCCGAGTTCAACCACATGCTCCACGAGTTGCGCGAGAAGGAGCGGCTCAGTCGGACGTTCGGTTTGCATGTCGGGAGAAAAACCGCTCAACAAATTCTGGCGCGCGACCCGGGCCTGGGCGGTGTTGAACAGGTGATCACGATCATGTTCGTCGATATTCGCTCTTTTACCCAGCGAACCGCGAATCTTCCGCCGAGCGATACGGTTCGAATGCTCAATGAATTCCTGAGGGTGATGGTCAGCGTCGTGGAAACGCGCCATCACGGAATCATCAACAAATTCCTTGGGGACGGTTTCATGGCCCTGTTTGGCATTGGGGAGAATGCGACCAATCATGCGGACGAAGCAGTGGCCACCGGATGTGACATCGTTTCCGCGCTCGACGAACTGAACGCGCAAGTTCTTCGCGAGGGACGCGATCCGTTTGCGATCGGAATTGGTATCCACACCGGGTCGGCGATCGTTGGCAGTATTGGTTCGCCCGAACGGCTCGAGTTCACGGCCATCGGCAGCGCCGTGAACATCGCTTCACGAATCCAGGGGCTGACCAAGACGGTGCAACGCGCGTTACTCTTGACCGAAGCAACCGCGGCGCATCGGCTTGAGAAAAGTGCGCTGGAAGAATTCCCTCCGCAGACAGTCCGGGGAGTGGAAAAGCCGATGCGAGTTTACTCGGTGAAGATATCCACGTGACCGCGGTCTCTGCTCAAGAGCGACTCAACGGCGGTTCTCGCGCCGAATCATTAGTTTCAATCCGGACCAGGTGTCGTCCACCGCGCAAACTTTCACGTCCACGAAACCAAGTGGTAACGCCACTTCGCGGATGATTCCCAGCTTTTGAGCCAGTGGTGTTCCCGAGTAGCCAGTCATTCCTCGCACGGAACACGGGCAGGTTGCCTTTGCGGCCGGTGGAGATATTCTCCGCCGGAAATGAGCGGGCTACCAGCCCGCTGGCCGCACAGACTGGAAGTCTATGTTCCAAGAGCTACGTTCAACGATGCGGTCAAAGATTCAGAATCGCATTTTCGGAACGATATTGCTGGCGATTCTAATCACGCTCCCGGCTTGTCATCGCCAAAACAACACTGTGTCCGGCACCATTGAAGTGGACGAAGTGCACGTGGGGCCCCGCATGGGCGGACGCGTCGGAAGAATTTTCGCCCAGGAAGGGGATAAGTTGCATCCCGGACAAGCGATCGTCGAGTTGGATGCCGCGGAACTGAACGCGCGCCGAGACCTCGCCACCGCGCAAATCAACAGCGCCACTCAGGATGCCGAGGCGCAAGCCGCGCAGCTCCAATTCCTGCAGGATGATGCGCGTCGCCAACAGGATTTGCGTAAGCGAAACGTCGTTTCGCCGAGTGATTCGGAGCGCGCTGTCAGCCTGGCCAAAACGCAGGAAAAGGTGGTGGAGGCTGCGCGGACGCGCGTAATTCAGGCGCGCGCCCAACTGGCTGATGTCGACGCGCAACTTGCCGAAATGCAGGTCAAGGCTCCGACGGATTCGATCCTGGAGGTATTGAGCGTTAAAGTCGGCGATGTGCTCGCACCAAACCGCGAAGTCGCCACCCTGGTCCTGCCGCAGCATTTGTGGGTTCGCGTTTTTGTGCCCGAGCCCTGGCTGGGACTGATCAAACTTAACGATCCGGTCCGCGTGCGGGTCGATTCGTTCCCGGGCAAGGATTTTGCCGGCGTCGTCGAGCAGATAAATCGCCAGGCCGAGTTTACCCCGCGGAACGTGCAGACCGTGGAAGACCGCATCCGCCAGGTTTTCGGAGTCAAGATCCGTCTGGAAAACAACGAGGACAAACTGCGCGCCGGAATGTCGGCCGATGTTTTTTTCCCGAACGTAAGATGAAGGATCTTTTTCGTCCTCGTCCCTCGTCCTCGCAGGCGCCGCTATCTGTCACGGCTCTGCAGAGCCTCGTCCTACCATCTCTTGCTGACGCAAGGAGGGGCGGTTTCCGAACCGCCCTCTTTTGTAGCGGCGCTTCTGCGAAGCGCCCTTTCTGCGATGACGTTTCGCGCCGACGGCAGCGCGCGCGTCCCGAAGCCCGTGGCGCTTCACAGAAGCGCCTCTACAATTTTAGGTCGGCGGTTTAAAACTACCGCTTCTTGATCTGGTCTCATGACTGATTCAATGATCGAATGTGAAGGGCTGACGAAGCGGTTCGGCACGTTTACGGCCGTCGATCACGTCAGCTTTTCCGTCACCCGCGGTTCGATTTTCGGATTTCTCGGGCCGAACGGCTCGGGCAAATCCACCGTCATCCGTATGCTCTGCGGGATTCTCGAGGCAACCGAGGGCACCGCGCGAATCGCCGGTAGCGACATCCTGCGCGGGGGAGACGCCCTCAAGGAGATGATCGGTTACATGTCGCAGAAGTTTTCGCTCTACGATGAACTGACCGTGAATGAGAATCTGATTTTCTCCGGCAAACTCTACAGCCTGCCGGATAAACAATTGAAGCAACGCCGCGACGAGCTGATCGCTATTACGCATCTCGAGCCCTACGTCGACCGTCGCGCAGGGCTTCTCTCGGGTGGCTGGCGTCAGCGCCTGGCCATGGCTTGCGCGCTGATGCACAAACCGACGGTCCTGTTTCTTGACGAACCAACCGCGGGCATCGATCCGGTGGCCCGTCGCGAGCTGTGGGATTTGCTCTTCGAATTCGCCGGGCAGGGGATGACACTTTTCGTCACCACCCATTACATGGACGAAGCGGAGCGCTGCTCGCATGTCGGCTATATTTACATGGGAAAATTGATCGTGTGCGGCGAGCCGGACGAGTTAAAGAAGGTGCCTGAGGTCAGTCCGCCGGGAACGCGACGCCTGGATGTGACCTGTGACCACGTCACCGTGGCGTTGCGGGCGATGCGCGAGGTGCGTGGTGTGCTCAGTGCCACGGTTTTCGGGCAATCGATGCACTTGCTCGTCGACGAGAGCGTGCAGCGCGACGACATCGACGCCAAGCTGCGCGGGGTCGGGATCGCGCGCCCGGAGATTTATGAGATCGGGCCTTCCCTCGAGGATGTTTTTGTTTCGCTCACGGCGAAGCACGCCGGTGAAAATCAGCGGGAGGCCGCCTGAGACGGATGAGACGGGGATCAACCGGAGTAAACAGAGGCAACAGAGATCTTGGGAAGCCTCATCCGTTTCCTCTGTTTCCTCCTGTAAGATGACCTATGAAACGCGCACCTTTTCGCGGTCTCAACGCCATTTTGTTCAAGGAGTTCATCACCGTCCTGCGGGATCCGATGACGCTGTTTTTCATGCTCTTTCCGCCTTTGATCGAGATGATCGCGTTTGGCTACGCGCTGGACAATGACGTGAAGCACATGGCCATGGCGGTTCTGAACGAGGATCGCACGGTCGAGAGCCGGCAATTCCTCGACCGCTTTGTCAATACGGAGACGTTTCGGATTGTGGGCGAAGTGCAGAATGTCGAGGAGCTGGCGAGCGAGATTCGCAAGGGCCGCGCATATGTGGGGCTGCAAATTCCGCCACATTTCACGCGTGACCTGCGCGCGGGCCATCCCGCCCAGGTGCAAATGTTGATTGACGGCTCGAATTCCACCACCGCCCTGCAAGCGCTCAACACCGCGCTTGGCCTCGCCCTGACTCACTCCATGGAGATAATAATGCGTGAAAGCGGCCGGCTCACGGTGCCGATCGAGATCCGGCCCCAGATACTCTTCAACCCGACGATGCGGAGCCCAAACTTTTTTGTGCCGGGGGTCATCGGGGTTGTTCTGCAGATCGGAACAACCTTTGCCACCGCCATGGCGGTCGTGCGCGAGCGCGAGCGAGGGACGCTGGAGCAACTGCTCGTTAGTCCGCTCAGCCGCTGGGGTCTGATGCTCGGAAAGCTCATCCCCTATCTTTGTATCGGAATGCTCATGGCGATCCTGCTCTTCGCGATCATGCGTTTCGTCTTCGCGGTGCCCATCGCCGGAAGCGTGGTGGCCATGCTCCTGGCCACGCTTATTTACGTTTTCGCGCTGCTAAGCCTCGGCTTGCTCGTCGCGACGAAGGCCGAGAACCAAATGCAGGCCCTGCAAATGTCCATGACCTTCATCATGCCGAGCGTGTTCTTCTCCGGCTTCATTTTTCCGCGCGAGACGATGCCGTGGATCTTTTACGCGGTTGGCGCTCTTCTCCCGACCACCTATTTCATCGATCTCATGCGCGCTATCATTCTGCGCGGCGCCAGCTTTTTCGAATACTGGCGCTCGCTCGGGATCTTGTCGACGATGGCCGTGACGCTCTTCTGCGTCTGCGCGCTCCGATTCCGAAAGAAGATCGGATAATTGAGGCCGCGTGATCCCCGAATGTTCCGGCGCCTGTTCCTCAGCGGTCTTCGGGTTGCCGGCGCGGTGGTCGCGGCTTTGGCGTTGCTCTGGTGGTTGGGGATGAGAATGCCGGGTAAAAACGTTTCGAAGGCGGTGCCGCTCTCGCCGGCGGAGGTCCAATTACGCACAGAACTAATTGCCGATGTCCAAGAGCTCGCGGGCGAAATCGGCGAGCGAAATATGTCGCGCTATCCGCAACTGAAGGCCGCGGCCGAGTTTATCGAGAATTCATTTTCTCGCGCTGGGTTGAGTCCGCGCCGGGACAGTTACGAACTGAATGGACAAACCTGTCACAACATCGAAGCGGAAATTCGCGGCGTTCGTCCGCAGATTGTTCTCGTCGGCGCGCATTATGATTCGGTCCTGGGTTCGCCGGGCGCGAACGACAACGGCAGTGGAGTCGCCGCGATGCTGGCCCTGGCGCGTCGCTTTGCTGGAACGTCGACCAGTCAGACCTTGCGCTTCGTCGCGTTTGTCAATGAGGAGCCGCCCTATTTCCAGACGTCGCAGATGGGAAGCTTCGTTTACGCGAGCCGGGGCAAGGCCCGGGGCGATCAGATCTCCGCCATGATCAGTTTGGAAACGATCGGCTATTTTTCCGATGCTCCGCACTCCCAGACTTATCCGTCATTAGGACTGGGAGCTTTTTATCCCACCGTTGGCAACTTTATTGGATTTGTCGGCAACGTTCCTTCACGCGCGCTCCTGCGCCGCTCCATTGCAATATTTCGTGAGCAGGCAAAACTGCCATCAGAAGGCGCGGCGCTGCCTTCATTCATCCCGGGTGTCGGTTGGTCTGATCAATGGGCCTTCTGGCAGCACAAGTATCCAGGAATAATGATCACTGACACGGCTCCTTTTCGTTACCCGCACTACCATGCCGCGACCGACACGCCCGACAAACTCGATTACGATCGTTTCGCCCTCGTCGTCAGCGGCATGGAGAAAGTGATCGAGGAGCTCGCCAGGTAACGGTCGATCCTTTCCACAGAATGTAATTCCCATGGATTTAACAGGAGGAAACAGAGAAGGTAATCTCTTAGCTTAATCTCTGTTGCCTCTGTTATCTCCTGTAAGAAACCTCTCGCCGCGGTCCGTCAGTTCAGCGCGTACACTTCCACCACGGCGATGCCGGTCATGTTGTTCGCTCCGCGCACAATCGCGGTGTAGGCGGCGTTGTTTGCCGGCAGCGTCGTCACGATGGCCGACTCCATGTCGTTGGTCGGCGGGATCCCCGTGGCGATGATTTCCGCTTCCTGGGTGCTGCGCCAATTGTCGTTCGACGCCAGCACGGTGCCACTCGCATTACGCAACTCCAGCGTCGGATCCGCCATGCTGCCCGCGACACCCAACGAAGGACCGAGCGCGCGCACGATCACTCTTTGCGCCGCCTGGCCAAGAACGATTGTTCCCGCGATCAGCACGTTGTTACCGGTCTGGACAGAGCCACGCGTCGAGATGTTCGCCAGTTTCGAATTGACCGTTCGGTCCAAATCGTACGCTTCCACCACGCCAATGCCGGTCGCGTTGTTCGCGCCACGGACAATCGCGGTATAACCGGCGTTGTTCGCCGGCAATGTCGCCACAATGGCCGATTCCGCGTCGTCGCTCGGAGGTACGCCTGTGGCAATGATTTCCGCTTGTTGAGTGCTGCGCCAGTTGTCATTCGACGCCAGTAAAGCGCCGGCCGCATTACGAAGCTCCAGCGTTGGGTCCGCCAGGCGATCAGGGAATGTCGTTCCAAGCGACGGGCCGATCGCACGCACGATGACCTTCTTTGGTTGCGTTCCCGTGACGATGAAGCCGCCAATCAACGCATTATCGCCTGTCTCTACCCTGAGACGGGTCGAAATGTTTCCCAAAGTCGCAGGTGCGCCCGCTGGTGTCGGAGTGGGTGTTGGTTGCCCGCTCACGTACAGTTCCGCGCTCGCGAGTGGGCCGCTGGTGCCGCTAACACCTCCGGCGACGAGCGCATTGCCGTTGGGCAGCAATGTCGTCGTGTGATAGGCCCGGGCGGTAACGAGACTGCCGGTAGTACTCCAGGTCCCGCTCGCCGGATCGTATAGTTCCTCGTTCTCCTGGCTCCCGATAAAATTATTTCCTACGACGAGGACCTTGCCATTGGACAGCAACGTCGCGGTGTGACCATGGCGTGTCGCGCCAGCGTTGCCGGTGGCCGTCCAAGTCCCGCTCACCGGATCGTACAGTTCCGTGCTCGCGAGAGAGCTGCCTCCCGCGGCGAGCACCTTGCCGCCAGGCAGCAACGTCGCCGTGTGACCATTTCGTGCCGTGCCCAGGCTACCGGTGGCCGTCCAGGTCCCGCTTGCTGGATCGTACAGTTCCGCGCTCGCGAGTGAGGGGCCGTGAGCACCTCCTGCGACGAGCACTTTGCCGCTGGACAGCAACGTCGCGGTGTGACCCTCACGGGCGGTGGTCAGACTGCCGGTGGCCGACCAAGTTCCACTCGCCGGATCGTAGAGTTCCGCGGTTGCGAGGGCGAAGTTGTTAATATCATAACCTCCTGCGACCAGGACCTTGCCATTGGACAGCAACGTCGCTGTGTGATCATAACGTGCGGCGGCCAGGCTGCCGGTGGCCGTCCAGGTCCCGCTCGCCGGATCGTAGAGTTCCGTGCTCGCGGGCACAATGCCGGCCGGATCATCATAGCCTCCTGTGACCAGGACCTTGCCATTGACCAGCAATATCGCCTTGTGACGAGTGCGTGCGATGGTGAGGTGGCCAGTCGCCACCCAGGTCCCGCTTGCCGGATCGTACAGCTCCGCGGTCGCGAGAGAGCCGGCATTGCCGCTGACTCCTCCTCCCGCGACGAGCACCTTGCCGTTGGGTAGCAACGTTTCCGTGTGATATGCCCGGACGGTGGCGAGGCTGCCGGTAGTCTCAAAAAATCCGGAACCGCCCGCGCACGGCTGCACGAGCGCCAGGGCGGCGCCGAGAGAAAGCAACGAGTATGCGACCCGTCGCCCAAAAATTGAGGCAGACGGCAGAAGACCCGCGGCCATGGAATGCAATATTTTCATAGTTTAGATCAGCAGGTTTTTGAGCGCTCAAGATCGAAGATGTATTCGCTTTTCCGGTGTTTCGGTTTTGGAACAGATTGCCGACAGCAGTGGTCGATTCCTCGAATTGATGAGCCTCCACTGTAGCAACGTGCGATTTCGGCCTGAAAACGGACATTTTCTGTGGAGAAATTCTCCGTTTCAATCGGAGGAGATAGAATCCCAGGCACGCGCATAGTGCTCTCGGGGCGAGCGAGACCAACTGGATTGGTTCACGCAAGCGGGACAAAACGGGGCGGCCACCCGGGGCGGGTTCGGACGGAGGAGGCCGTCCGGTGTTTTTGAACGGAAGCACCCATGGTGCTCTCTAAGCCCTGCGACGTTCAAATGGATCAGTGATGAAAAAAATTATTTTTCTACTCGTGCTCTTCGTCGCGACCGGATTTGTTTTTTTCCGGGCGCAGGCGAATAAACAGGTGATGGAAAAGCCTGCCCCACTCACCCCAACGGCGGCTGATTTAGTGCCGGTGCCGAAAGTTGAGAAATCGGACGAAGAATGGAAAGCGCAGCTCACGCCGGCGCAATATCACATCTTACGGGGCCACTCGACGGAGCGCTCCTGTTCCAGCGTCCTCCTCACGGAACATCGGCGCGGTGTCTTTCATTGCGTTGGGTGCAACGCCCCGCTCTTCGCAAGCGACGGGAAATTTGAATCCGGAACCGGCTGGCCAAGTTTTACCAAGCCATTTGTTCCCGGAAACATTGTCATCGCAAAGGATAACAGCCTCGGAATGGAACGTGATGAAGTTCTTTGCGCGCGTTGCGGCGGCCACCTGGGACATGTCTTCGACGATGGTCCGCCTCCAACCGGTCAACGCTTCTGCATTAACGGTCTCGTCCTAAAATTCGAGGAACGGCCTTAGCGCGAACGGGCGACGAGTCTTGGGGTGGGTTGGGCGGGACTCGAACCCGCAACCAACGCCTTAAAAGGGCGCTGCTCTACCATTGAGCTACCAACCCGCATACCGGGAGGACGTTTGTAATCCAGTTCAAACGTTGCTGCAAGGTTTGTAGCGGCGGTCTCTGAACGCCGAATTTGCGACCAGCGACGGTCAGAGTCCGCCGCTACAGTATGGTTAGCAAATCGCGCAGCGAATTCCGGGGACGCTCTAGGCGGAAGACCGCCAGTCCCGCTGCTTCCGCGCCGTGCCAGTCGCGCACGGGATCGTCGCCAACATGCAAGGCCTGATCAGGCGCAACGTCGCTCAATTGCAAAGCGCGGTGGTAAATCAGCGGATCAGGTTTGTCCGCACCAAGTTCGCTGGAAAGAAACAGGTGCGAGAAAAATCGAGAGACCCCGAGTTGTTCCAGGATCCTGCGCAAACGGCCGTCGAAGTTTGAAACGATCGCGCAATCGAAACGCGGGCGCAGAATTTCGAGAATGTCGATGACCTCAGGATAAAGTTCCCACACCCCTGCCTCAGCAAAGTGCGAATAGGCCGCCTGGAAAAACGCATCCCGATCCAACTCGCTCGTGCGCGGCGCAACCCTATTGATGACGTGATCAATCAGCTCCCGCCACCAGCCCTTATCGTCGTGGTCGCGTGGGCCTTCGACGGCCGGGCGAGTGGGCATCTGTTTCCAGCAAGCAGTGAACGCTTGATCAAGGGCCGCGGCATCGAGGGTGAGTCCGGCCCGCTTTCCCACGAACGCGTAGTGGTATCCCACGCTCTTTGGCAGGTGGATGAGGGTGCCGGCTGCATCGAAAAAAATTACTTTTGGCACAATGCGTTTGTTCCTGTTGAAACGGGCTGAACTAAAGTTCTGAACAGTCTAACCTTAAGTTATGCCGAGACGGCAGGCGAGCAGGCTCGCCTGCTACTGGGCGCTCCGGAAGAGGTCGAGTTGACCGGGATTGGCCGATGCCGTTTCCGCAGGCGAGGGAAGGGGAAGCTCGAAGCCGAGGCGATGGGCGAGACGCTGACAGGTCTCTGGCGCGAAACCCTCGAAATGGTTGTTCACGAAAGTCCAGACGCTGCGGGTGTCGGGCAGATGCCGCTCGATCTTGACCGCCCAGCTCTCGAGCGCCGCTTCCCGTTTCCAAAGAAGTTTTCCATAACGATGAATCCGCTCGCCGTCCCCGTCGTATTTCGTGGTGTAATCACCAAGGAGGCGCAGATAAAGGAAATCTGTCGTGCAGGGCAGGAATTCGAAGGGCGCGAGATTTCGTTCGTTCAACGGACTGGTATCGGCCCAGACCCAGCACACACGGTGTTTTTCCAGGAGGCGAATGATTTGTGGGCGATGCCAGCCGGGATGGCGGAACTCGATCGCAAAGCGGAAGGCGCGCGGGAGTTGTTCCAGGAATTCCCATAATGTCTGCCGCCCGTCCTTTGGGGCGAAGGAAGGCGGCAATTGAATCAGGATAACCTGCAGCTTTGGCTCGAGCGGTTCGATTGCGTGGAAGAAGGCGGCGAGTTCGGCGCCGCAATCGCGCAGCCGGCGGGCGTGGGTGATTTCGCGCGGCAGCTTGCAGGCGAAACGAAAGGCCGCCGGCGTGTGTTCCACCCAGCGGCGCACCGTCGCTTCCGCGGGGACACTGTAGAAGGTGGAATCGATCTCAACGGCGGGAAAATAATGCGAATAGAATTCCAGCCAGCGAGCCGGGGGCAAATCCGCCGGGTAAAAATTTCCGCGCCACTCCTCAAAACTCCATGCGCAGGCGCCGAGCCGGATTTTTTGCTGTGCCGAGAGATTCAATGGACCTTTTGCAGAATAATCGTATCCCATCTCAGGGGAAGCTGCCTTGGAACGTGGCTTCTGGCCAGCGCGGGCCCCCAGTTGTTTGCCGGGGCCAGCTTGACTGGACGGGTAAGGTAGATACCCTGCGCAGCGCGATGAAATACTCCTTTCGCATCCTTCTTTTGCCCACTTTGATTTGGTTCGCTTCGCCTGGCCCAGTCGCGGGCTCGGTCATCTTTAAGCCCGGCGAAAAGGCGAAGTACATGGCCCCGGGCGAGGAGGAAATGAGCGGGAGCGCGCAGCAGCTTTTCTCGCAGGCGCAGGAAAGGGAAAGGAATGGAGATCTCAAGGGAGCGATCAAAGCTTATCGCGCGTTGGTGCGACGTCATCCTAAGGACACCCTCGCACCCGGCTCGCTCTTTCGGATGGCGCAATTGCAGGAGCAAATCCACGAGTATCTCAAGGCCGCGGAAAGCTACAATATCCTCACGCAAAGGTTTCCCAAGAGCGACCGCTTCGAAGCATCGATCGAAGCCCTCTTTCGGATTGGCGAGATGTATCTGGCTGGACGCAAGGTGAAGATACTCGGCATTCCATTCAAGGCGTCGATGGAGGAGGCGGCGAGAATTTTCGAGGCCATTGTTCGAACCGCCCCTTACGGAAAGTACGCGGCGCGAGCGACTTTCGACACGGGGCGAGCGCGCGAAAAGCAGGGATCCAACGAATTGGCTCTGGCGGCCTACCAGGCCGTGGTGGAGAAGTTTCCGAACGATCCGCTCGCGTCGGATGCACAATATCAAATCGGCTATATTTGGTCGAAGGCGATGCAGTCGGGCACGTACGATCCGAACGCGGCCACGAAGGCCAAAGCGGGCTTTCAAGATTTTCTCTATCGTTATCCCCATAGCGAGAAGTCGGCGCAGGCTCAGGAGAATCTGAAGATGCTCGACCACAAGCAGACCAGCACCGCCTTCGAGATCGCGAAGTTCTACGACAAGCAAAAGTATTATAAGGCGGCGGCCATCTATTATAATGATGTCATCCGTCAACAACCCGGATCGGTTGAGGGGAATCAGGCGAAAAAAAGGATTTCCGAACTGCGCGCGAAACTGGGCGATGCGGCCCTTCAGTCGCTGGCGGTGACCGCGGCCGCCGCCAACAGGAAAAGCAAGAAAATGGACCCGGGCGGAGGGCCTCGCTCCGAGGGCACGATGCGCCAGGACTCGGCGCCGTTGCCCTCCGCGGATATCGATCTGTCGTTGCCTCCGCCGGCTTCGCTCCTGCCCGACACGACCACCGCGCCCGCATCCTCTATGTCTGAGTCCCTGCCGACGCCGCCGCCAACGGCGACCCCGGAGGCGTCGACGACTACGCCGGAGTAGTGAAAAAAGCCTTCACCACTTTCCTGCTCGGGCTTTTTTTGAGCGGGTGCGCGGGTTACCATCTGGGACCAGCCACGCCAGCCTACCTTCGCCAAATCCATTCCATCGCGGTGCCGACATTCCGAAATAACACTCTGGTGCCACGGATCGAAGCCTTGGTTAGTGGCGCCGTCATTAAGCAATTTCAACAGGATGGGACATTCCGCATCGCCAACGAAGATCACGCCGATGCTGTCCTGAAAGGCGAAGTCGTGGCCGTCGGTCGCACGCCTGCGCGTTCTGTTCGCGGCAACGTTCTGGCAACGACTGAGTTCAATCTGGTGCTGCGGGTGCGTTACACGCTGCTCGGAAGGGATGGCAAGACGCTGGCCGGACCCTTGGAAGCAGCCGGCACGACCAGCTTTTTCGTGGGACAGGATGTGAACACGGATGAACGGCAGGCCCTGCCCCTGGCCGCTCAGGAACTGGCGGGACACCTTGTCAGTCAACTGAGTGAGGGTTGGTAAGGGGAATGAAGGGCGAGGAAAAGCTGTGGGGCATCCTCAACGACAAGCTGGAAATGCTGCGCGCCAGCAACCGGCTGCCTGAGGCAGTTCGTGTCGCCGAGACTGCGCTCGATTTGGCGCAACGGGCGTTTCAGCCCGGCGATGCCAAACATACGCTGAGTCTGGAGAAGCTCGGTCAACTTCATGGGCAGGCGGGCGATTGGGCCGCGGCCAAACCCTATCTCATCGAAGCACACGACCATCTGGAAAAAGCCGAACCGATCGACCAGCAAGCTCTTTTTCGTTCCGAACGCCGTCTTGGATTTCTCTTCGACCATCTGGGTGAAACCGACACCGCCGTGGCCCATTATGAGACGGCCTTTCAGATGGGCGCCAAACTGGAGGACATCCCTTATTCCGATCTCGGGACGATCTTGAACAATATCGCCTTGATCTATCGCAGGACTGGACGGCAAAAAGAGGCGGAGCCCTATTATCTTCAGGCTCTTGAAATCTATGAAAAGCAGTTAGGACCGGAACATCCTGATGTCGCGTCGGTCCTGAATAACCTGGCCGTTTTTTACACGAACGCGCGGCGCTTTGCCGAAGCGGAGAAAACGCACCTGCGCGCTCTGGCCATTCGCGAGAAAGCCCATCCACCTACGCATCCGGATATCGCGCAATCAAAATGCAACCTCGCCGTCGTTTATCATTCCAATGGCGATTACGCGAGGGCGTCGGAGCTTTATCGCGCCTCGATCAAGACGTGGGAAGAGGCCACGCATAAACCACCGGAAGATTACGAAATCGTCGCGTCGAATTATGCTGATCTCTTGCGCTCGTTAGGCAAGGTGCGGCAGGCAAATCAGCTCGAAGAGCGTGCGCGCAAGAAGCGCGCAAACTGAGACTGGAGCCTGGAGCCTGGGTCGGTGACCCTGGCCAGCGCGGGTTTGTTCGCGCCTCCAAGCCAGCCGGGTCACTGCCCCCGGCGACGACGCTGGTGTTGGGGTTTGCGCTTGCGCCGGAACCCGGCGCGCGCACGTTAGCACCCGCTCCCCGACAAGCTCACGTGGCGGAATGGCAGACGCGTACGGCTCAGGACCGTATGGGGAAACCCGTGGAGGTTCGACTCCTCTCGTGAGCAGTCCGTCGTCCCTGCGCTGTACATCCGCCCCCTCATGCGCTAACGCCCTGCGTGCCG
>Ga0209048_10001512_pt1 | contig 23839 bp, 24 predicted proteins | sample FrelakmetCRP12CR_FD_187146 | JGI IMG/M metagenome (GOLD analysis project Ga0209048, IMG submission 187146) | Freshwater lake sediment microbial communities from the University of Notre Dame, USA, for methane emissions studies - CRP12 CR (SPAdes)... | ecosystem: Environmental > Aquatic >... | reverse complement strand
TATCCGCAGCGATCTCGGCCAAGCGAGCAACGAAGGCCAGCGCCAAAATCAACGCAACCGTCGACGGCGCGAGGCCGAAGGCCAGCTGGCGGCGTCGCTCGTTCGTTGCAAATGTAGTGGCGCTTCTGCGAAGCGCCTTCGGACAGTGTGCCGCGACGCCACAAAAGGGCGCTTCGCAGAAGCGCCACTACATCGTTCACGCGCGACCCATCCCAGTATTTCAACACTCTCTTAGGCGGGTGGACTTTGGGCGCTGTCCTTGGGAGCGACGCAGGGCAAACCCATCCCAGAAAGAAGTTGCATCCCGGGTCTTCTTCGCTAACTTCCGCGTTCCTTTATGGCGAAAACGTCCTGGATCAATCGCAACGAACGCAAGCGCGCGACCGTAAAAAAATACGCGGCCCTGCGCGCTGAGCTTAAGGCGAAGAAAGATTACATGGGCCTGTCGCAGCTTCCGCGTGATGCCAGCCCCACCCGGGTGGTCAACCGTTGTGAAGTCAGCGGCCGCCGCCGTGCGTTCATTCGCCGGTTCAAGGTTTCGCGTCTCACGTTTCGCGAGCTCGCTTCCGCCGGGTTCATCCCGGGCGTGACCAAATCGAGCTGGTAGGAACTCCGCTCGCTGGGCTTCCGGATGCAGGGCTTGCATCCGCTAAATGAATTCTTCGTTATTTCTATTTCTCGTGGCCGGCCCGCTGGCTGAGATGTTTTCGGAGCATTGGGATGCACCAGCGCTCCTTCTTGGCAAGCTCGCGGTCATCGCCGCGCTGGTGATCCTCAACGCCTTTTTCGTCGCGTCCGAATTTGCCATCGTCAAGGTTCGCAGCAGCCAGCTGGATGAGCTGGCCGACGAAGGGAACGCAAGGGCGATTTTTGTGAAGCATGTCCGCGCGCATCTCGACGCGTATCTTTCCGCCACGCAGCTCGGGATCACCCTCGCCAGCCTCGCGCTCGGGTGGATCGGCGAACAATTTCTCGTGGGCATGCTCGAGCCGGCGTTCGTCCTGATCACTGTTCATTCGCATGCCGTTGTCTCGGCGATCTCCATCGCGCTCGCCTTTATCGGAATCACCTTTCTCCATATCGTTTTCGGTGAGCTGGCGCCGAAATACATGGCGATCAGCAGTCCTCTCCAGGCTTCCCTTTTTCTCGTCCGGCCCCTTGGCCTATTCTATCTTCTCTTCCGGCCGGCGATCTGGCTCCTGCAGAAATCGTCCAATTTTGTTTTGCAAAAAGTGCTGCGGATCAAGCTGGTCGGGGGATCCGAGCTCGCCCACAGCGAGGAGGAATTGCGCCTCATTCTGGATCAAAGTGAGCGGTCCGATGAAGTCTCCGCCCTCGGTCGCGATCTGCTCGTGAATGCCCTCGATCTCCGGCGGCGAGTGGTGCGCGACATCATGACGCCTCGCGGCGAAGTCATTTTCCTCGATATTGAAGACACTTTTGAAAATAACGTCCGGAAAGCGATCGAATCACGGCACACCCGTTTTCCGCTCTGCCGCGGGCACCTCGATAATACGATCGGCCTCATCCACATCAAGGAATTGGTCCCGATGATGCGCGATCCGCAGCCCGATCTGCTCCGGATCAAACGCGAACTCATCCCGGTGCCGGAGATGATGTCGCTGGAAAAATTACTGAATGTTTTCCTGACCAAGCACATGCACCTTGCCATCGTCGTGGATGAATACGGCGGGACGGTCGGAATGGTGACCCTGGAAAACGTGCTCGAGGAAATCGTGGGCGACATCCAGGACGAATTCGATACGGAGAAGGCTGAATTCCGTCGGATCAATGAGAGCGAATTTTCCGTCGACGGCGCGGTTGGACTTTACGAACTTCGGGATCTCGCTGGATTGGAATTGGAAAGCGCCGATGTGAGCACGATCGGCGGATACGTAACGCACTTGCTCGGTCATCTTCCGAAACAAGGCGAGCACGTCCGCATCGAAAATTATCTGGTCACGATTTCACAGACGGATGGCCGGCGCGTTGGTCAATTGCATTTCCGGCAATCGAATCATGCGGAAATGGAGGGCGCGCCGAAGAAGTCGGATGCCGCGGTTTAGTCCGGCCGAGGATGCGCCGATTTGTCAGGAGCAGGGAAGACACTGCGAATGGAACTGATCCTTGAAACGGAGATTGCTTGTCCGCATTGCGGGGAATCATTTCCGCTGCAAATCGATACGTCGCAATCTGAGCAATCAATGATCGAAGACTGCACCGTTTGCTGCCGGCCGATCGTGTTAACGATTCATTGCCGTCCGGGCGAAATCGAAAGCGTGTCCGAAGCGATGTAGTGGCGCTTCTGTGAAGCGCCCGGCGCGACGCGTCGCTGCAAAAGGCGTTTCTATCTGGTCGCGCTCCGGTGAACCAAGGTTCCGTGGCGGTGAACTACCGTTCGGCGGCGGTGAACCACCGTTCAGTGGCGCGTCATCTCGGGCGCTTCACAGAAGCGCCACTACATTTTGGTCTTCACCCGCGCCAGCAGCGCCGGCCGGCGCTTGAGCTGGGCGGTCAGGGATTCGATCGCGCGCAAGGTGGAGGGACTGATGTGGTGTTCCATGCCTTCGACATCATGCTCAATCACGCGTTCGTCGACGTCGAGGAGCTTGAGGAAATCGGTCAGAAGGTGGTGGCGGCGCGCAATATTGCGGGCCAGCGTTTCCCCGGCGGTGGTCAGGACGAGGCCGCGATACTTCTCGTAGTTGAGGAGACCCTCGCCATCGAGGCGCTGGACCATGTTGGTCACGCTGGCCTGCGAGATGCCAAGGCTGGTGGCGATATCCACCACGCGCGCGTACCCCTTGGTGTTGATCAATTCGAGGATGCGCTCCAGATAATCTTCCACCGCGGCGGAGCTGCGGGAGGCGTTTACTTTAGCTGGCATATCGACAAGAAGGAATAGGCTGGATGTTCGGTCAAACAAAAAATGATTTCTGATTGACAGAGTAATAGCAAAGTATAAATAAGTTAGCCATGCCTAAATTGGAGCGCGGGCCTTTGCACACCGAAGCCGGTTTCCATTCGCAGCCGGCTCGGCCCAGCCTGTCGGAAGTTCACCGCAGTCTGGTGGTTCCGGCCACCGCCGGTTTCTTTCGCAAGCTCTTCGCCTTTGCTGGTCCGGGATTTCTGGTCGCCGTGGGCTACATGGATCCGGGGAATTGGGCCACCGATCTGGCCGGCGGCTCGAAATACAACTTCGCGCTGCTCTCGGTCATCATGATCTCCAACCTCATGGCGATCCTCCTTCAGGCACTTTCGCTCAAATTGGGGATCGTGACCGGACGCGACCTGGCGCAAGCCTGCCGGGACCATTACAGCAAGCCGGTTTCATTCGGGTTGTGGATCATTTGCGAGCTGGCCATTGCGGCCTGTGACCTCGCCGAGATCATCGGTTCGGCCATTGCGCTCAATCTCCTCTTCGGCATTCCACTTCTTGCCGGAGTTTGCCTCACCGCGCTCGATGTCCTTATCGTGCTGTTTCTCCAGAATAAAGGCTTTCGCTACATCGAGGCGCTGGTCCTGGCCCTGATCGTGGTCATCGGCGGATGTTTTCTGTGGGAACTGATCGTTTCGCGCCCGGACTTGCTCGGAATAGCCAAAGGCTTCATCCCCTCCGCGCGCATTGTGACCGACCCGGGGATGCTTTATATCGCCATCGGGATTCTCGGGGCGACGGTCATGCCCCATAATCTTTACCTGCATTCTTCGATCGTGCAGACCCGCTGCTACGAGCTGAACGCCGCGGGCAAACGTGAAGCGATCAAGTTTGCCACGATTGACTCGACCCTGGCGCTCATGATCGCGCTTTTCATCAACGCCGCGATTCTGATTGTGTCGGCCGCGACCTTTTACACGCGGGGGCGAAACGACGTCGCGGAGATCCAGGACGCTTACAAACTTCTCTCGCCTCTTCTTGGCGTGACCGGGGCGAGCACCCTCTTTGCCCTGGCCCTGCTGGCATCCGGCCAGAACTCGACCCTCACGGGAACCCTCGCCGGGCAGATCGTGATGGAAGGTTTCCTGAACATCCGGATTCGGCCCTGGCTGCGCCGTTTGATCACGCGCGGGATCGCCATCATCCCGGCGATCGTGGTGACGTTCATCTCCGGTGAAAAAGGAACCACGAATCTGCTCGTGCTGAGCCAGGTGATCCTGAGTTTGCAGCTAAGTTTTGCCGTATTTCCTCTGGTCCAGTTCACCGGCAGCAAAATAAAAATGGGTGAATTTGTGAATGGGTCGACTGTGAAATGCCTGGCCTGGTTCATCGCCGTCGTAATCGCGGTGCTCAATGCCTGGTTGCTCGTGCAAGCGGTCCGAAGTTGGTTCGGAATCTAGAAACACGTATGTACAAAACGATCCTCGTTCCGGTCGAAAACCTCGAGACGGACCAAACCATCCTCAAGCACATCCGGCCCCTGGCCCGGCTGACGAACGCGAAACTGATGCTGGTGCATGTGGCCGATGGCTGGGCGGCGCGCAACTACGAGACATTCAAGTTGCAGGAGAGCGAAGAAATGAAACAAGACCGCGCCTACCTGGCTGGCCTCGAGAGCGAGCTGCGCGAGGAGGGCTTCGAGGTGAGCTCCGTGCTGGCGATGGGAGAGCCGTCGACGGAGATCATCAAACTCGCGCGGGAGAAACCGGTCGAGCTGATCGCCATGAGCACGCACGGCCATCGCTTTATTAGCGATCTGCTTTACGGGAGCACCGCCGATCGGGTCCGACATCATGTGGACATTCCCGTGCTGCTCTTGAAGGTCAAAAACTGAACCCAAACCTCAGGGGCGGAAAGCCCAAACCGCCTGGCGGCGGAAAGCCCAAAGTCCAAGACCCAAATCCCAAACAAGTTTCAATCTACAAATCCCAAACTCCAGCAGCATTCACCCGCTTATCTTGAGGCTTTGCCTTTGTTTGGAGTTTGCTTGGGATTCGGAGCCTGGACTTTGGGATTTCCGCCACCAGGCGGTTTTCAGCGTGCCATCCGGCCCGCCCGCGTTTAATAGAGCAGCGTGAAGGCGCTCTTCCTCACGAACGAATATCCTCCGCACGTCTATGGCGGTGCCGGGGTCCACGTTGACTATCTGTCACGCGAGTTGGCGAAGACGATGCCGATCGAGGTGCGGTGTTTTGGGAATCAGAAATCGCAAGAGGGAAATCTCTCCGTGCGGGGCTTCGACCTGGAGGTCTCGGGCTTCGATTGCCCGAAGCCGCTCCGTCCCGTCTTTGGGGCCATCCGCCGCTGCACCGATTTTAATTCCACCAACATCGACGCCGATCTTGTCCATTGCCATACATGGTACAGCCACTTCGGCGGGATACTCGCCAAAATAAACTACGGCATTCCCCTCGTGATCACGGTCCATTCGCTCGAACCGCTCCGGCCCTGGAAACGCGAACAACTCGAAGGGGGATACGACTTCACCGTCTGGCTCGAGAAAACCGCCTTGGAAACGGCCGACGCCATTATCGCCGTCTCCGGGCAAACGAAAGCGGATGTGTCTCGGCTCTTCAACGTCAGGGACGACCGTCTGCAGGTGATCCATAACGGGATCGATCTTGAGGAATACCGGAAGCGCGAGGACATGGCGGCGCTGGTTCGCCACGGGATCAATCCGGAAAAGCCTTACCTGCTTTTTGTGGGCCGGATTACGAGGCAAAAAGGAATCGTTCACCTCGTGCGCGCGATTGAGTTCATGGACCTGGATTTTCAGATTGTGCTCTGTGCCGGCGCGCCGGATACGCCGGAAATCGGAGCGGAAATGAAGGAATTGGTCGAGAAAATGAAAGCCAGGCGAGCGGGCATTATTTGGATCGACGAGATGGTCGATAAGGAAACGGTGCGCGAGTTGTATGCGCACGCGGCGGTTTTTTGCTGCCCTTCCATTTATGAGCCGTTTGGGATCATCAATCTCGAGGCGATGGCCTGCGAGACGGCTGTTGTGGCCACCGCCGTGGGCGGAATAAATGAAGTCGTGGTCGAGGGGGAAACCGGCTTTCTCGTTCCGCTCGATCAGATGGAGCAGAGCCCGTTTGAGCCGCGCGATCCAGAACAATTTGCGCGTGATCTGGCCGGGCGAATTAATCAATTGATCGCGAATCCGGAACTCTGCGCCAAGTTCGGTCGAGCAGGAAGGAAACGCGCTGAGGAGAAATTCAGTTGGGCGGCGATCGCGTCGCAAACCAAGGCGCTCTACGAGCGACTTCTGGCGACGCGAGAACAGATGTAGTGGCGCTTCTGTGAAGCGCCCGAACTTGCGCGACGATTGCAGAGAGCGCGTCCCGACGCTTCTAGGCGCGATGAATTCCCACGATTTCACCTTGGTCCGGCCACTCCTCGGCCCGTTCGACCAGTCCCGCCCGCACAGGATTCTCACGCACGTATTCCCATTCGCAAAGGATAGGAAGGCGGGGTGAATCGCTTCCGTTGCCAACAACGGTAAGCGCCGTTGGGCGCATATCGTGATGAAGTCATCCTCGCACCAAAAATCACGCTCAACGCGTTGAGCACCCTCGGGATGACAAGCAGCCAGGGCAATGGCATCTTACCTCAACGTTGCGCGAAAAAGTTCCCCTATGTTTGTTGATCGAATAAAAGTTTTTGCCCAGGCCGGTGATGGCGGCCGCGGTTGCGTCAGTTTTCGGCGCGAGAAATTTGTGCCGCGGGGCGGCCCGGACGGCGGAGACGGCGGTCGCGGGGGAGATGTGATTCTTCGGGCCGATGTCCATACCGACAATCTTTCGAATCTCTTTTACGAGCCGATTATCAAGGCGAAGAGTGGCGCGCACGGACAGGGGAAGAAGAAGCACGGCCGCGCGGCCGTTTCGAAGGTAGTCAAGGTTCCGGTCGGCACGGTCGTGCATCGAACGGAAGCTCCCGTTCCACGGCAGGATGATTTTGAGCTATCGACCAATCCCGCGCCGGACCGCCGAACACCGAAGGACGTGGCGCTCGAAATTGGCGGACAATCCTTTCCAAATATTGGCGTTAACGGTGGTATCGGCGTTGACGGCGGTCAGAGGCCGCCGCTCCAGATCGCCGATCTCACCCATGACGGAGAAGAGTTTTTCCTCTGCCGGGGCGGAGGCGGTGGAAAGGGCAACGTTCACTTTAAGAGTTCGCGGAATCGTGCTCCCGTCCAATACACGGAAGGCGAGGAGGGAGAGCAGGGTTATTTCCTCCTGGAGCTTCGGACGATGGCCGACGCCGCGCTGGTGGGTTATCCGAATGCCGGCAAGTCGACCTTGCTCGGAAAACTCTCCGCCGCGCATCCCAAGGTGGCGCCTTATCCGTTCACCACGCTCCATCCGGTCGTCGGAGTGATCGAGTTCGATGAATATCGCCGGGCCTCGATTGCCGACATTCCCGGTTTGATCGAAGGAGCGCATCGCAATATTGGCCTGGGTCACGATTTTCTCCGGCACATCACCCGGTGCCGGATCTTGCTGTTTGTGCTCGATATTGCTGGGAGCGAGGGACGGCATCCGATCGAAGATCTCCAGGATTTACGGCGCGAGATCGATCTTTATGATTCGCGGCTTTCGCAGCGGCCGTGGTACGTGGTCGCAAACAAGATGGACCTTCCGGGCGCAGCCGACAATCTGCGCGCGCTGCAACAGCGTTTTCCCGACCTGGAAGTCGTGGCGATTTCCGCCGAGCACTCGGACGGCATCGCGGAATTACAGACGCGGCTAAGCCGTTGGCTCCTGGAACAGCCCGAAGAATCGCCCAACAAGAATGTTTCTGAGGTTGCGGAAATCGCGGGTTCCGAATAACAGGTGGACAATGGACAGGGCCTCACGGACAATCGCCACTTCTCTTCATGGGTAAACGAGTTGTAGCCAGTTACTGCACGACTTTCCTCAAGAGGGAGATGTTACACATCTACCGTCAGGTCAGGTCGCTCCATGACTACGAGACGTTCGTCATGACGAAAGCGCTGCAAAACGGCGAGCTGTTTCCTTTTCGCGATATCGAGATCATTCCCAAGCCGCCCAGCAATCCTCTGCGCCACGGCTGGCTGAAGTGGGTCAAGCAGCGTCCGCCCATTGTTTACCGGGGCGAGTACCAGATGCTTTCGAATTTGCTGGAACGGCGAGGCGCGGACCTGATGCATATTTATTTCGGACACACCGGGGTGCACCTGCTGCCCTTCATCGAGCGCTGGGAGAAGCCGTGTGTGGTTTCGTTCCACGGCGCCGATGTCGCGGAGAAGAAAGACATCCGCGATTACGGTCCGAAATTGCGCGACCTCTTCAACGCGGTTCCCCTGGTCCTCGCGCGCTCCCGATCGCTGGCCGATCGGCTTCTGACCCTGGGCTGTCCGCCGGAGCGCCTGCGGATCAATCGGACCGGCGTCCCGTTGCACGACTTTCCGTTCATTCGACGCGAGGCCCCAACGGATGGCCGATGGAGATTCATGCAAGCCTGCCGCCTGATTCCCAAAAAAGGTGTGGCCACTTCGCTTTGTGCCTTCGCGATTTTCCAGAAGGAATTTCCCAAGGCCGAGCTGGTCATCGCGGGCAAGGGCCCGCTCCAGTCGCACTTGGAAGAGCTCGCGGAGGAACTCGGGATTGTCTCCAAAGTTCATTTCCGTGGTTTTCTTTCCCAGTCGGAATTGCTGGCTCTGTATGCCAATTCGCATTTTTTCCTTCATCCGAGCGAGACGCCACCCGATCAAAACCAGGAGGGCGTCCCGAACTCCATTCTGGAAGCGATGTCCACCGGTCTGGCGGTTCTGGCGACCCGACACGGAGGAATTCCCGAAGCAGTGGAACATGGTCGGTGCGGGCTCCTGGTGGACGAGCGCGATTTCGTGGCCCTCGCGGCTTCGATGAAAGAAATCGTGCGTTCGCCCCTGGCCTTTCGTGAAATGGGCGCGCTGGCGAGTGAGTCAGTTGCGGCGAATTTTGAGCAACGCGAGCAAATCCGTCAGCTCGAAAGTCATTACGATGAAGCGATCGCCCTGGCTGGCGCGGAGGAACGGGTCTCCCGTCCGGCGACAGATGTGATCGGGGAGCGATTTCCCGAGCGAGTTCCGGCAAAGTAAGGGGAGATTGTGATCCGTGAATGATGATCGGTGAATGGTGATCGGTGAATGGTAAGCGACGTGTAACCCCATTCACTAGTCACTGATCGCAATTCACGATTTTCGCTCTTGTCATCACGGCAAAACACGCTTTGATATGCTCGACGCAAGCGCCCCTTGTGTTGCGGGCTCTGCGTCTGCAGCGCCGCACCTGTGGGAAACATCGGGCTGCTGCTTCCAAACGTAAATCCATGCTGCGCCGTATTTCACCGTTCATCTTGATTGCGCTCGCGCTTTTCGTGTTCGGCACGGTTTCGAGCGCCGCGCTGGCGGCGGAAACGCCGGCGCCAGAAAAGGAGGAGCATGGGGTTCCGCTCAAACCTGATATCCTTTTCCACGTCGGCAAACTGGCGGTGACCAATTCGATGGTGGTGACCTGGGTCGTCGCTGCCGGAATTCTTCTGACGGCCCGGCTGGCGACGAGGAAGGTCAAACCGGTGCCGACCGGCCTGCAGAATTTTTGGGAATGGCTGGTCGAGAGTCTCTACAATTTCCTCGAGAACATGATTGGCCGTGAGCTGGTCAAAAAGACCTTCTGGTTCTTCGCGACGATCTTCATTTTCATCCTCTTCCTCAATTGGTTTGGCTTGCTGCCTGGCGTCGGCACGATCGGGTGGGGTCATACCGACCCGGCAACGGGCGCGTTCCATGTCGACCGGCCGCTGCTCCGCGGAGCAAACGCGAACCTGAATCTGACCTTCGCGATGGCATCGGTTTTCTTCGTTTGCTGGACGGTCTGGGCCATCCAGGCCAACGGCTTCGGCGGGTTCATCATGCATATCTTTGGCCCTAAGGGAGACACCACCGGAATCATGAAGGTGCTGATGGTTGTCGTCTTTTTCCTCGTCGGCTGGCTGGAAGTCATTTCGATTCTGTTCCGGCCGATTTCGCTCAGTTTCCGGTTGTTTGGCAACATCTTCGCCGGCGAAACGATGTTGGAGTCGATGAGCCACCTCGTGCCCTCGCTCGCCTGGCTCATCCCGATCCCGTTTTATTTTTTGGAGTTCCTTGTCGGCTTCGTCCAGGCGCTCGTCTTCATGCTTCTGACCGCGGTCTTCACTCTCCTGATCACCCAACACGAACCGGGACACGAGACGCACCACTAAAACTTTCGGCGATCGGACCGTGGTTCCCGCGGAGATCGTTGATGAAACAACCAACGGAAAATAATATGATACTACCAATACTCGCGGAAATCGGCGGAAGCATTCACGTAGGACTGGCGGCGCTCGGCGCAGCCATTGGCGTCGGCTTGATCGGCATGGGGGCAGCCTCGGCGGTCGGTCGCAATCCCGGCGCGGCCACTCCGATTCTGGTGCAGGCCATTCTGGCCATCGCGCTCGCGGAGGCGATCGTGTTCTACGCCTTGTTCCTCGTCCCGAAATAATCGGCCGTCCGCCGATGTTCCAGCGCACTGCTAACTAATATGCACCTCGCCCTTCTTCTTGCAGCCGGCACGGGAGACATGATCCGCGAAACCGGGGAAACCTTCGGTTTTGATATCTGGATTTTCTTTTCGCAGGTCATTAGTTTCGTCGTCGTGGCGCTGGTCTTGCGCCAATTCGCCTACAAGCCGGTTCAGGCCGTGCTGGAAGAGCGCCGCCAGCGCATCGCCGAAGGGCTGCTCAATTCCGAGAAGATCAAGCAGCAACTCGCGGAAGCGGAACAACGTCATGCCGAGATCCTGACCAAGGCTAATGTGCAGGCGCAAAAAATGATCGATGATGCCCGCGCGAGCAGTGCGCATATCGCCGAGCGCAAACAGCAGGAAGCGGTCATCGCCGCGGAACAAATCATGGCGAAAGCGCGAGAGGCGAGTGCCATCGAGCACGAGCGAACGATGACGGAATTAAAGCGCGAGCTGGGCCGCCTCGTCGTGAACACGACGGCGAAAGTGACCGGCAAAGTCCTGACTCCCGATGATCAGCGGCGCTTGCAGGAAGAAGCCGCGCGGCAAATTGCCTCCTAGACTGAAGCGAAGATGAAGGTCAACAAAGAGACGCGGCGGCTATCGAAGGAACTTCTTCGCGCCAGCTTTGTCGATGGCGAGCTCAATAGCGCCCGGATTAGGTCTCTCGTGACCTCGGTGATCGGAAAGAAGCCGCGTCACTACATCAAGCTGCTCGAATGCTATCAGCGCCTGTTGCGGCTCGAAGTGGAAAAGCGCAGCGCCACCATTGAAACGGCGTCCGAGCTCGCGCCGGAGGCGGGCGCGCAGATCGTGACCAACTTGAAGCGCAAATACGGAAGCGATCTGACCGCCCGATTCGTGGTGAATCAGGAGTTGATCGGCGGAATGCGGATTCGCGTTGGCAGCGACGTTTGGGACAGCAGCGTGCGCAATCGCCTCTACCGTCTCCAACAGCAACTTTAAGCAACCAAACCTATGAGCAGTATTCTCGAAGAAATTGAAACGCAGATCGCCGGCCTTAAAACCACGACGAGCAAGAGCAACGTCGGCGTCGTCCGCGAAACCGGTGACGGGGTCGCGCGCATCGAAGGCCTGAGCGATGTCATGTTGAACGAGATGATCGAGTTCTCGAGCGGTGTCTTCGGACTCGCTCTCAACCTCGAGGAAACCGAAGTGGGCGCGATTCTGCTCGGCGATACGACCCAGGTCATGGAGGGCGATGAAGCGCGGACCACCGGCAGACTTTTGCAGGTGCCGGTGGGCAAGGGTCTGCTCGGTCGAGTGGTGAATACGCTGGGGCAGCCGCTCGACGGCAAGGGCCCGATCAAGTCGGACGTCGCCTATCCGCTGGAGAAAATTGCCCCTGGCGTAATCAAACGAAAAAGCGTTAGCCAGCCCGTGCAAACAGGCATCATGGCGATCGACGCGATGATTCCGATCGGGCGCGGCCAGCGTGAGCTGATCATCGGCGATCGTGCGACCGGAAAGTCAACGATCGCGATCGATACCATCATCAGCCAGGCCCGCTTGAATAAGGCTGCGGAAGAAGGCCGGTTGAAGGATCATCGCCCGCTCTACTGCCTCTATGTGGCGATTGGTCAAAAGAATTCCAACGTCGCTCGCGCGGTGGCGATTCTGGAAAAAGAGGGCGCGATGCCTTACACGACCATTGTTTCCGCGCCAGCGTCCGACACGGCCACGAATCAATATCTGGCGCCGTTCGCGGGAGCGGCGATGGGCGAGTGGTTCATGGATCACGGCATGGACGCACTCATTATTTATGACGACTTGTCGAAACACGCGGTCGCCTATCGCCAAGTCTCGCTCGTGCTCAAGCGCCCGTCCGGACGTGAGGCGTATCCCGGCGATGTCTTTTATCTCCATTCGCGTTTGCTGGAGCGCAGCGCCCGCGTCACCGAAGAGGCTGGCGGCGGATCACTGACGGCGTTGCCCATCATCGAGACGCAGGCTGGCGACGTCTCCGCTTATATTCCCACCAACGTTATCTCGATTACCGACGGTCAGATTTATCTTGAGAATGACCTGTTTTATCAAGGCGTGCGTCCGGCGATTTCGGTCGGTCTCTCCGTCAGTCGTGTTGGTTCGGCCGCGCAGATCAAGGCGATCAAACAGGTCGCCGGCAAGATTAAGTTGGACCTCGCCCAGTTCCGCGAACTGGCGGCCTTCGCGCAGTTCGGTTCCGACCTGGATTCGGCTACGAAAGCACGTCTCGATCGCGGCCAACGCATTGTCGAACTCTTCAAGCAGGTGCAATACAACCCGATTCCAGTTGAAGAACAGGTCGCGGTTCTATGGGCGATGCAGAATGGCTATCTCGATGCTGTGCCGGTCGAGCAGGTGAAGCAATTTCAAATCAAGCTGCAGGAATATCTGAGCACCCGAAAGGCCAGTCTTCTCGCCAGCATCGTGACGAAGGGTGCGCTCGACAAGGAGATCGAAGGCGAGCTGACCGCAGCGCTCGACGAATTCAAGACGACCAATCCGGTCTAGGTCGCTCAACTCTCAACTAAAAACTCTCAACTTCCCCAGTGGCCAACACCCGAGACATACGGCGCCGGATCAAATCGATCCGCAACACCGCGCAAATTACCAAGGCGCTGCAGATGGTCGCCGCGTCGAAGATGCGCAAGGCGCAAAGCGCTGCCCTGGCTGGCCGGCCCTATGCCACGTTGATGAATCGCGTTCTCGTTTCGCTGCAACAGCGCACCGACTCCAAGCTTCATCCCCTCCTGCAAATCCGCGAGGTCAAGAAAGAACTCGTCGTGATCATCAGTACCGACAAGGGACTCGCCGGCGCGATCAACACCAATCTCTTCCGCCAGGCCGTCACTTTTGACGCCAACACGACCAGCTATGTCTCCGCCGGCCGCAAGGCTCGCCAGTTTCTCGCCCGCATGCGTCGGAACATGATCGCTGACTTTGAGTTGAAGGACGCCCCCGCATTTGCGGAGACCAAGGGGATTGCCCAGTTCTGCGTGGAGAAATTTCTGGGCGGCGACGTCGATAAGGTTTCCGTGCTCTTCACGCATTTCATTAACACGATCAACCAGAAGCCGACTGTGCGAACGTTGCTTCCGATTTCCAGTTTCGAGCTGCCTCAGGCGCCGGTGGAAGGTGCGACGCAGGACAACACGGACCCAATGATCGGCTATCTCTTCGAGCCGACGCCGGAGGGAGTGCTCGATGTGATGCTCCCGTATTACCTCCACTATCAGGTTTTCCAGATGATCCTGGACGCGCGCGCGTCGGAGCACAGTGCCCGCATGGTTGCGATGAAGAACGCGACCGATAACGCCCAGCAATTCATCAAGGATCTCACCCTCGAATGCAACAAGATGCGGCAGGCCAGCATCACGACGGAGTTGCTCGAAATCTCGACCGCTCAAATGGCGGTCGGCGCCTAACCAAATTTATGAATAAAGGAAAGATCGTTCAGGTCATCGGTCCCGTGGTGGACGTGGAATTCAAGAACACGGCCGAGCTGCCGCGAATCTACAATGCCCTCGAGCTCGAATACGATGTCAATGGCACCGCGACCAAACTCACCCTCGAGGTGCAGCAACATCTCGGCGAGAACTGGGTCCGTTCCATCGCCATGTCCTCAACCGAGGGCTTGAAGCGTGGCATGCCGGTCAACGATACCGGCGGTCCGATCACTGTCCCGGTGGGCGAGGGAACTCTGGGCCGTGTCTTTAATGTAACCGGCGATCCGGTCGATGATCGCGGCCCGGTTACGTACACGAAGCGCTATCCGATCCATCGCAAGGCGCCAGACCTGACCGAGCAGGACACCGGCGCAACCATTCTCGAGACGGGTATCAAAGTGATCGATCTAATTTGTCCGTTTACCAAAGGCGGCAAGATCGGGACTTTCGGTGGCGCGGGCGTCGGCAAGACCGTCGTTATCCTTGAATTGATCAACAACATCGCGAAAGGCCACGGTGGGTTCTCTGTTTTCGGGGGTGTCGGCGAGCGGACCCGTGAAGGCAACGATCTCTACAAGGAAATGAGCGATGCTGGCGTCATCGACCAAAAGGATCTGAGCAAATCCAAAGTCGCGCTTGTCTTCGGCCAGATGAACGAGCCTCCAGGCGCGCGCTTGCGTGTGGCGCTCTCGGCGCTGGCGATGACAGAGTATTTTCGCGACGAACGTAATCAGGATGTTTTGTTGTTCCTCGACAACATCTTCCGTTTCTCGCAAGCCGGATCTGAAGTTTCAGCCTTGCTCGGACGGACGCCCTCCGCCGTCGGTTACCAGCCGACGCTCGCGGCAGAGATGGGTGACCTTCAGGAACGTATCACTTCAACCAAAAAAGGTTCGATTACTTCGGTCCAGGCGGTTTACGTCCCGGCGGACGATCTGACGGATCCGGCTCCGGCGAACACCTTCGCCCACCTCGATTCTACGATCGTGCTGGAACGCTCCATCGCCGAGCTGGGCATTTATCCGGCGGTCGATCCGCTCGCCTCGACCTCGAAATCGCTCGCGCCCGAAGTCGTTGGGGAAGAGCATTACGCGGTCGCTCGCGGAGTCCAAAAGGTGTTGCAACGATACCGCGATCTCCAGGATATCATCGCGATTCTCGGAATGGATGAATTAAGTCCCGAGGACAAGCTGTCCGTTTTGCGCGCGCGCAAGATTCAACGTTTCCTGAGCCAGCCATTCCACGTCGCCGAAGTCTTTACCGGCACAAAGGGCGAATACGTTTCCATTGCTGAGACCGTCCGAGGCTTCAAAGAGATTCTCGAGGGCAAACATGATGAAGTTCCCGAACAGAACTTCTACATGAAGGGCGGGATCGATATGATTCATGAAAGTTGAGAGTTATCAGTTGAGAGTTGAGAGTCAAAATCCAGAACCGGTCTCGAAGCTTTCTTTTTATATCTTTCAACTAACAACAACTCTCAACTCTCAACCTCGTCCAGAATGGCTTCGACTCTAAGACTCGAGATAGTTACTCCGGAAACAACGGCGTACTCGGAGGACGTGGAGATGGTCACTCTGCCAGGGGTGGAGGGCGAGCTCGGCGTTTATCCGAATCACGTCCCGCTGCTGACGACCTTGCGCCCGGGCGAACTGCGCGTCCTCAAGGGTGGCAAGGAGACCTTTCTGGCCATCGGAGAAGGCTTTGTCGAGATTACCGGCGCGACCGTTTCGGTTTTGACCGACATGGCGATTGAGCCTGCGGCGATCGATGAGCATGCGGCGGAAGCCGCCGTGGCCCGGGCGCAGGCGGCCATGAAAGAAAACCTCGGAGCGGAAGAAGTTGCGGCGGTGCAGGCTTCCATGCAGAAGTCGCTGGCGCAGTTGCACGTCAAGCGCCGGCGTCGCGGTTAGATGATGTAGTGGCTTCGATGTAATGGCGCTTCTGTGAAGCGCCTTCGCAGGCGACGGCTTCTATGAAGCGCCTTCTCAGGCGACGGCTTCTATGAAGCGCCCTTCTCCGGCAGACCGCTTCTATGAAGCGCCCTTCTCCGGCAGACCGCTTCTGTGAAGCGCCTTTCTCCGGCAGACGGCTTCTGTGAAGCGCCTGATGGTGGACGCCGTAATCAATTTCGATCATGGCGCTTCACAGAAGCGCCCCTACATCGAAGACCATGAAATTGGCTTTTCACCTGCGAATCGCGCAGTTATCGTCTAGCGCATGTCCCCCCGACATCGCCCTCCGCGGCTTCCCGTCGTCTATTACGATCCACCGCTCTACTTCGTTACGATCTGCGTCCGACGACGCTTGTTTCTATTAGCAACGGACGAAGTGCATTTCGCCTTCCGCGAGTTTGCCAAGCGAGGTTTTGAGAAAAAGCATATCGCTACCTCGCGCTACGTCATGATGCCCGATCACATGCACCTATTTGTGTCCGGATCGCATGCATTCAAGTTGGAGCAATGGGGGCGAATGCTAAAGTCCGCATTAGGCAGAGTGGCACGCAGAAGGATCGTTCCCTCCCGGAGCTTATCGGAAATCTGGGAACGGGGATTCTTCGATCACGTCATTCGGAACGCGGAAAGTTACGCAGAGAAATGGGAATATGTGCGTCAAAATCCCGTTCGAGCCGGGTTGGTTGAGCGAACTGAAGATTGGCCGTATCAAGGTGAAATCGTAGAAATTTATCATGACTGACTTCGATGTAGTGGCTTCGATGTAGTGGCGCTTCTGTGAAGCGCCTTCTCAAGCGACGGCTTCTGTGAAGCGCCTGATGGTGGGACGCCGCAATCAATTTCGATCATGGTGCTTCACAGAAGCGCCCCTACATCGTAAGTCTATCCGCGTGCGCATTCCAGACTCTCTCGGGATCATCGCCGGCAATGGGATTTATCCGCGGCTTCTGGCTGATGCTGCTCGAGCGGCGGGCGTAAGACGGATCGTCGCCATGGCGTTCACCGATGAAACCGACGATCGTCTCGCTGGCAAAGTCGATGAGATCCATTGGATGCGGGTCGGACAACTGGGCAAGTTGATCGCCTGCTTTCGAGAGGCGGGAGTCGCCGATGCGATCATGTCCGGACAGATTGCGCCGAAGAACCTCTTCGATTTGCGAGCGGACTGGAAAACGCTGCTGCTGTTGGCGCGACTGAAACGCCGCAACGCAGAATCCATCTTCGCCGCGATCGGCGACGAACTGGCGAAGGCGAAGATCACGCTTTTGCCCGCGACCTCGTTTCTGGAAGATTGCCTGGCCCCCGCTGGATTAATCGCCGGCCGGAAATTGAGCCGGCGCGAAGAGGACGACGTCGCCTTTGGTCTTGAGATCGCGCGGGAAATCAGCCGCCTCGATATCGGCCAGACCGTGATCGTGAAGAACGGGACAGTGCTGGCGGTGGAAGGTTTCGAAGGGACCAACGAAACCATCAAACGGGGCGGCGCTCTTGGAGGCCGGAATGCGATCATGGTCAAGGTGGCGAAGCCGAATCAGGACATGCGGTTTGACGTGCCGGTGATCGGTTTGGCCACGATTGGAATCGCCGTCGAGGCGCATCTGCGGGTGATTGCTGTGGAAACCGGGAGGACGCTGCTGCTGGAAAAGGAAGCTCTGGTGGAATTAGCCGGGCGATCGAACATCTCGATCGTCGCGCGTTGAACCGCCTCAAGGAGCGGCGGTTTGAAACCGCCGCTCCACGGAAGAGACAGAGATAACAGGCGTAAGCGTCTAAGTTGTCTTCGATCCCGACGCAATTCATGAACCGAATTGCACCAAACCTGCTTTTTCATTCCCGCCTTTCGTTAGGTAAACCCGCGAATGAAAACGTTCTCTGCCTTTCTGGCGCTCGCGCTCGCGTTCTTCGTTTACGCCTACCTTCATCGCCCGATCACTTATCCCCCTGGTGTTTTGGTCGCGTCAGACCCGGCCCAGACCGCGATAGCCGGCGACGAAGCCTTGATCGAGCATGGGGAGTTTCACCTGAAACCGCTCGCCCGCTTTTCGCTCGATGCGCGAATCCTGCACCGAAAGGTTTACGGCTACGATCGGCAAGCCAAACTGGTTCCAGTCGATCTCGCCGTGGGCTGGGGACCGATGTCCGACCAATCTGTTCTCGACCATCTCAAGATCAGCCAGAGCATGCGTTTTTACTGGTATGAATACCAGTTGCCGCCGCCGATTCCGCAGGAGCAAATCATTTCGCACAGCACCAATTTGCATGTCATTCCCTCCACCTCCTCGGTGGCATCATTCTGCACAACGCTCCGGGAAGGTGAGCTCGTTCATCTCGAAGGGGAACTGGTGGAAGCGACCGGTCCGGAGATCGGGACCTGGCGCAGCTCACTCAGCCGGACGGATACCGGCAACGGCGCGTGTGAATTGATGCTGGTGGAAGATTGTTCGAAAATCGGCCCCGCGGAAAAGCCGGGCAGACTCGTTAGACGCTAAGCTGGGAAGGAAGAGCGGCGGTTTGTAACCGCCGTTTCCTCGAGGCCGGCGGTTTCAAACCGCCGCTCCTTGGCACACCCCGGGATTTGCGCCTCTGCTCTTCTCGTTTCATGGTGACACCATGACGACAGAAAAAGCGACATTTGGCGCCGGTTGTTTCTGGGGCGTCGAAGCGACCTTTCGGGCCATTCGAGGCGTAACCAATGCCACCGTCGGATATGCGGGCGGCACGACGGAAAATCCGACCTACGAAGAGGTGTGCAGCCACGAGACGGGACATGCCGAAGTGGTGCAGGTGGAGTTCGATCCGGCGATCGTGAGTTACAATCAACTTCTCGATGTCTTTTGGTCGAATCACAATCCCACCACGCTGAATCGACAGGGACCCGACGTCGGTAACCAATATCGTTCCGTGATTTTTTATCACTCGCCCGCGCAGCAGACTGCGGCGGAAGAATCAAAGGCGAGCCAGGACCGGAGCGGCCGTTTCAAGCACCCGATCGTGACGCAGCTCGAACCGGCGCCGAAGTTTTATCCGGCGGAGGATTATCATCAGCGCTATCTGGAGAAACGCGGCTTGTCCCATTGCGCGGTGTGACGCTAGGCCAAGACGGGAGGGGCCTGTGCCCCCCCCCGATCATCGCCGCACCCAGGCCGCTCCCACTTTCTTTATGAAACGCGAAGTGATCCGCACTCGAAACTTCGTGCCCGACGCCGCGGAGTTCATTCTCCAGCACGCGCGCGCTGCTCTGGCGGAACGAGAGCAGTTCCGATGTGCGCTCTCCGGGGGCAACACTCCGCGCCCGGTTTACGGCGCGCTCGCCCGGATGAATCTTCCGTGGGATCGGATGTTTTTTACTTTTGGCGACGAGCGCTGCGTGCCGCCGGACGACCAGCAAAGCAATTTTCGCATGGCGCGCGAATCACTTTTCGTTCCCGCGGCGGTGCCGGAGAAATCGGTCGCGCGCATGCGCGGCGAAATCGAGCCGGAGCTCGCGGCGCAGGAATATCAGGACGGGCTCGATCTTCTCGCGGCCCAACGCGGTGAAAGGATTTATCGGCACGATCTGATTCTCCTGGGTCTGGGAGACGATGGGCACACGGCCTCGTTGTTTCCAGGGACCGCGGCGTTGGCGGAAAAATCGAGAAAGGTCGTGGCCAACTTCGTTCCAAAATTCGAGACTTGGCGGATTACATTTACCTTTCTGCTCATCAACCAGGCGCGACACGTTTGCTTTCTGGTTAACGCGAACAAGAACATGGCGCTTTTGGACAAAGTGCTGGCGGGCGATCAGTTGTTTCCCGCGGCACAAGTAGAACCGGCCGATGGCGCCATCACCTGGATTCTGGGCGAAGTCTAGAGCCCGGCACGACTCCAGCTTCGAGCTTCCTCATGCGTAAAGTTATCGTGACCGGCTCCGCGGGCCTGATCGGCTCGGAGACGGTCAAACATTTCGCGAAAGAGGGATGTCGCGTGGTCGGAATCGACAACGACATGCGCAGCCGTTTCTTCGGCGCGGAGGCTTCGACCCAGAAGACGCGCGATCAGCTCGTCCAGACGATCCACGAGTATGAACATCACGATTTGGATATTCGCGATGCCAAGGGTGTGCTTGATCTCTTCCGGCAACATCGAGGCCATATCGCGGCCGTCGTCCACACCGCGGCGCAACCTTCGCATGATTGGGCGGCGCGCGATCCGCAGACCGATTTCACGGTCAACGCCAACGGGACCCTGAATCTTCTCGAGGCCGCGCGTGAAGTCTGTCCCGAAACACCCTTCGTTTTTACCTCGACCAATAAAGTCTATGGCGACACGCCGAATCGATTACCTCTGCGCGAGCTGCCGTTGCGCTGGGAGATCGAGCCCGGTCATGAGTACGAGCCCGGTATTTCCGAGACGATGAGCATCGATTACACGAAGCATTCGCTCTTCGGCGCCTCCAAGACGGCGGCGGACATTTTGGTGCAGGAATATGGCCGCTACTTCGGAATGCCCACAGCTTGCTTTCGCGGTGGTTGCCTCACTGGGCCGGCCCACGCGGGGACCGAGCTGCATGGCTTCCTTTCCTATTTGATGATCTGCACCGTGACCGGGCGGCCTTATCGCATTTTCGGCTACGCGGGAAAGCAGGTGCGCGATAACATTCACAGCGCCGATCTTGTGGAGGCCTTCGCCGCCTTCATTGGTGCACCACGCGCGGGCGAAGTTTATAACATCGGCGGCAGCCGCCATTGTCATTGCTCGATGCTCGAAGCGATCAACCTCTGCGAAGAAATCAGCGATCGTCGCTTGACCTGGAAATACGAAGAAGACAATCGCGTCGGCGATCACATTTGGTGGATCAGCGACGTCCGAAAATTCCAGAAACATTATCCGGACTGGAAGTTTCGCTACGGTCTGCGCGAAATCCTCGAAGAGATTTACCAAGCCGTCAAAGCTTCGTAACCTTCCAACGTTTCAACGTTTTAGCGTTTCAACGCTAATACTCCTCGCCCTCGTCCTTTCCGTTCAGGGCCACGCGGTCCTCGATGGCATAAGCATGGAACATCACCGCAAACCAATAGATACAGATCAGGAAAATGCCGAACCCAGCGGTAGCGGTCGCAGCCAGGGCACCGAGCAGAATCGCCCCGAACGCACCGATCACGAAAAGCAGGCCGAGCACCTGGTATCCTTTATAGACATGTCCGAGTCCCGGAATCACGCTGAGCATGGCTGCGACCCAATCGCTCGCCTGGCCTTCCGCCGTGCCGGGGTCGAACGTTCGGACCCAATCGCAATGATGGCAACGATCCGCATCTTTGGGCAGGCCGTGTCCGCAGAGTGGACAACTGGTGGTCCCGGTCGCGACGATCGGCTCTGAAGTGGGCGCGTCTGTATATTCCAAGAGTTCCTCCGCGGTGAATCCACCTTGGACCGGCGCCTGTGTCAAGCGCCGAACGGTGGATCTGAGTGGTCTTTCAAGGAGCGGTGGTTTGCCACCGCCGTTTGTTTAGGTGGGGCCGTCCCTCCTTGTTTGCGCGTGCAATCTTCTCCAGCCTCATTCACAATGCGCTCGTGGCGACACTGACCCAACTTGTTTCGTACGCGGACGCCCACCTGCGCATCAAGGAGATCAACGATTGGCCAAATGCGCTGAATGGCCTGCAGATCGAAAACTCCGGCGCCGTCACCAGAATTGGTGCGGCGGTCGATGCCTCCACGCGGACGATCGAAGCGGCGATCGAACGGGGGATAAACTTCCTCATCGTGCACCACGGCTTGTTCTGGCCAGGTTTGCAACCAATCACAGGCGCTCGGCGGCGGATGCTGGAGCGCGCTTTTCAGAATGACGTCGCGCTCTACAGCGCTCATCTCCCGCTCGATCTGCATTCTGTCCTCGGCAATAATGCGCAGCTCGCGGGTGCGCTGGGCTTTGAAAACACCGAACCGTTCTTTGAGCACAAGGGGCAATGCGTCGGTTTGAAGGTGGCGGCGCAAGTTTCGCGAGCGGAACTTGCGCGCAAGCTCGAGCACTCGTTAGGCGGCCCGGTGAAGCTGTTCGCGGCCGGGCCAGAACAGACGCAGTCCATCGCTCTGCTTACCGGAGGCGCGGGGTCGGAAATTTACGCGGTGGCGCGGGAAGGAGTTGACACTTTCATTACGGGCGAAGCACCGCATTGGGCCGCAGTGGCGGCGGAAGAACTTGGCCTTAACCTGTTGCTCGGCGGGCATTACGCGACGGAAGTATTTGGCGTGAAAGCCCTGGCTGCTCATTTGTCCGACCGATTCGCTTTACCGTGGGAATTTCTCGATTGCCCGACCGGATTATGAGAGCGCGTGCCCAAGAACTGGGAGGCGGCGGTTTGAAATCGCTGTCTTGCCTGGGGCGGCGGTTTCAAACTCCGAAAGGGTTCGGGCGCAGGCTCGCCGCTCCCTGAGCAGAACTCACATTCTCTCCAACGCAGCCCTCTTGCATGGACCAATTCGTTTGCCTTGGATTCGCCGCCCTGTTGCTGCCGATCGCCTTGATCGTGATTGGCGCGGTCGAGCTCCGTAAACTGAAGAGAGCCGTCCGTCAGCTTGGCCGTCGTCTGGGGGAATTGGAATCTGGCCGTGCTGGGGGCGCGGTCGCGCCATCCGCGACGTCGATACCTGCCGCCCCCGCCGCTCCAATGGCCCCGAGTCCCGCTCCAGGGCCGGCCGTCCCTCCTCCGTTGCCGTCGCGCACCGTTCCAGAACCAGCGTTGCCCGGAACGCCGGCCGTAGAGGCGCGAGCGACAAAACCTCCGCCGGTCCCGCGTGCGCCCCGAGCCGCGATCGATTGGGAGGCATTTCTCGGCGTCAAGCTCTTCGCGTGGATCGGAGGCTTCGTTCTTTTTCTTGGGATCGTTTTCCTGGTGAAATACTCGTTCGAGAACAACCTCATTACTCCGGGAATGCGGGTGGTGATCGGTACGGTTGTCGGGCTCGCTCTCGTTGTGACCGGCTGGCTGACGTCGACCCGGCGCTACCGCGTCTCGGGCCAGAGTCTCTGCGCAACCGGCGTCCTCGTTCTCTACGGAAATATTTTTGCGGCCCACGTCTTCTATCACTTGATCGAACTCGTCCCCGCGTTTGCGGCCATGGCGATCGTGACGGGCGCGGCGTTTTTCCTGGCCGTTCGCATGAAGGCCCAGGTTATTGTCATCCTCGGTTTGTTGGGTGGGTTTCTCACGCCGGTTCTGCTTTCGACCGGGGTCGACAATCCCACGGCGCTCTTCGGCTATATCGCGGTCCTGAATGCAGGCATCGCCGCCGTTGCTCTCCGCCAGCGGTGGAGTTACCTCATCCTGCTCGCAGCGGTTGGCTCGGCGCTGACCCAGTTCGCTTGGGGTGGGAAGTTCTTCAACTACCCGAAAGCAAACATCGCTTTCGCGGTCTTCCTTGGCTTTGAAGCGCAATTCCTGGCGATTTTCGCTGCGCAACGCCGCACCAATCCAACGGACCACTGGGCGGCTCGCGCGGTGGTCGTTCTTGGTTCTGCGGCCATGGTCGCGGCCTTCTATTTCCTCGGCTATTCCCAACTCGGTCACCGGCCCGGTTTCCTTTTCTCGTTCGTTTTCATCGCGGAGGCGGGACTGCTTGCACTCGCGCTGGCACGATCAAGGGACGCGGCCTGGCTCGGGCCCGTTAGCGGCTTCGCCGTCTTTGTCTTCCTGGCCAGTTGGACGGGGTTTTACTTGAATGATGCCTTGCTCTGGTGGGGACTGGGCGGCTACGTCGTCTTCGCTCTCCTGCATGCGGCTTTTGCGTTCTGGCCCGGCACGAGCATGCCAGTTTCGCCCGGCGCGGCCTGGCCGAGTTACGTGCCGTTACTGCCGCTCGTGCTCATTTGCCTGACCGTTTGGAAAAACGAAACGTCGGTGGCCGTCTGGTTTTGTATTCTCGTTCTCGATTTCATTGCGATCGCCGTGGCCTTGGCAC
>Ga0209048_10001511_pt1 | contig 23839 bp, 22 predicted proteins | sample FrelakmetCRP12CR_FD_187146 | JGI IMG/M metagenome (GOLD analysis project Ga0209048, IMG submission 187146) | Freshwater lake sediment microbial communities from the University of Notre Dame, USA, for methane emissions studies - CRP12 CR (SPAdes)... | ecosystem: Environmental > Aquatic >... | reverse complement strand
TGCTGCGCCAAGCGCTCGACGTGCTCGCGCCACACCGCGCAGCCAACCTGATGCGGTGGTTTCTGCGCGGCCAGGGGCTGCCGGCGCCGTCGACCGCGCGGCTCGCCGCGATGCTGGACCAGCTGCGTGGCGCGCGCGGGGATGCCGCGATCCGGCTCGCCCACGCAGGCGTCGAGATCGGTGTACACCATGGCCGGATCGTCGTGCACCCGGCCTCACCGGCAAGCTTTGACGTGCGCTGGCATGGCGAGCAGGAATTGGCGTTGCCGCACGGCACGCTCGCGTTCGGACACGCCGATGGCGCCGGCATCGACCTCTCGCAGGTTGCGGGCGATGTGCACGTGCGCTCGCGGGTGGGCGGCGAACGGTTTCAGCTGGCTGCCAACCGGCCGCGCCGCGCGCTGAAGGCGATACTGCGCGATGCCGGGATCCCGCCGTGGGAGCGTCACGGGTTGCCGCTCGTCTACTGCGGTGATGCGTTGGCCGCCGTCCCCGGCGTGGGGATCGATGCCGCCCTCTGCGCGGCGCCCGGCTGCACCGGACTCACCGTCGCATGGCATCCGCGGCGGGTTTGATCCAGCGCAACCGGTCGCCGCCTAAGTCAGTTGACAACCGCGGCCGGTGCTAGGCCTAATTCGTCGGAACCGGGCATCGTCAAGCACGATGCCTCAAGGATTTCGCATCGTCCCGGAGGAACCATGAAATCGTCCAGTATCGCCATTGCGTTTGCGGCTGCCTGCGTGACCTTTGTCCTTGCCGTATCAGACACGCATGCGCAGCAGCCCATCGTCATCAAGTTCAGCCACGTGGTCGCCGTCGACACGCCCAAGGGCAAGGCGGCCGAATACTTCAAGAAGCTCGCCGAGGAGCGCACGAAGGGCAAGGTCAAGGTCGAGGTCTATCCCAACAGCACGCTGTTCAAGGACGGCGAGGAACTCGAGGCACTGCAACTGGGCTCCGTGCAGATGCTGGCGCCGTCGCTGGCCAAGTTCGGTCCGCTGGGCGTGCGCGAGTTCGAGGTCTTCGACCTGCCGTACATCTTCGACAACTACGACGAGCTGCACAAGGTCACCGGCGGCCCGGTCGGCCAAGGGCTGTTCAAGAAACTCGAGTCGAAGGGCCTGGTCGGCCTGGCCTACTGGGACAATGGCTTCAAGGACATGAGCGCCAACAAGCCGATCCGCGTGCCCGCCGACTACAAGGGCCTCAAGATGCGCATCCAGTCGTCCAAGGTCCTGGGCGACGAGATGAAGGCGCTGGGCGCCATTCCCCAGGTGATGGCGTTCTCCGAGGTCTACCAGGCGCTGCAGACGGGCGTGGTCGACGGCACCGAGAACCCGCCGTCGAACATCTATACGCAGAAGATGAACGAGGTCCAGAAGTACGTCGCGCTCACCGAGCACGGCTACCTGGGCTACGCGGTCATCGCGCAGAAGAAATTCTGGGATGCGCTGCCGGCGGACATCCGCACGACGCTCGAAGGCGCGATGAAGGACGCCACCAAGTACGCGAACGACATCGCGAAGAAGGAGAACGACGACGCGCTCGAGGCGATCCGGAAGACCGGCAAGACGGAGATCATCGTTCTGACGCCCGAGCAGAAAGCCGCGCTGAAGAAGGCACTCGTCGTCGTGCACAAGGACAACGAGTCGCGCGTCGGCAAGGAAACCCTCGCCGAGGTTTACAAGGAAACCGGCTTCAAGCCGTGACGGCGGCTCACCTGTAGCAAGGCGCCATCGCGCGTTCCGGACTCCGGGGCGCGCGGTGGCGTTGCGCATGCGCGAGCCCCGGCGGCGGGGCAAGGGGGAACGATGCTGAAGCTGCTCGACCATCTCGAGGAGTGGCTGATCGCCACGCTGATTGGCGGCGCCACGATCCTCATCTTCGTCGCGGTCATCCATCGCTACGCGGCGAGCGCGCCGATTCCGTACGTGCAGGACTTCATGCTCAGGATCGACCTGTCCTGGGCGCAGGAACTGTGCATCTACATGTTCGTCTGGATGGCGAAGTTCGGCGCGGCCTACGGCGTGCGCACCGGCATCCACGTCGGCGTCGACGTCCTCATCAACCTGCTGCCCCCGCGCTGGCAGAAGTCCTACGTGATGTTCGGCCTGCTTGCAGGCGCCTTCTTCACCGCGATCATCGGCTCGTTCGGTGCCATCTTCACCTGGGACATGGCGCACACCGACCAGACGTCGCCGGACCTCGAGATCCCGAAGTGGATCGTCTACCTGTGCATTCCGCTCGGCTCGTACCTGATGTGCTTCCGGTTCCTGCAGGTGGCCGTCGGGTTCTGGCGGACCGGCGAACTGCCGAAGCACGACGTCGCGCACGTCGAGGGCGTCGACATGTCGGCGAGCGCCGCGCTCCACCCGTCCGAAGGCGTCGCCGGGGTCCGGCCATGACCGCGCTGGCGGACCGCCCGATGAGCCCGACGCTGCGCTTCTTCGGGCTGCTGCCGTTCCTGCTGATGATTCCGCTGGTGCTGGGAATCGCGGGCGTCTCGCTGCCCAGTTCGCTCGTGCTGTTCTGCGTGCTGGTCGCACTGATGCTGACCGGGACGCCCATCTCGATCGCGCTCGGCCTGACCGTGCTGACGTTCGTCTTCACGATGACGAACGTGCCGATCCAGTCGGTCGCGCTGAAACTGTTCACCGGCATCGAGCGGTTCGAGATCATGGCGGTGCCGTTCTTCATCCTCGCCGGCAACTTCCTCACCCATGGCGGCGTCGCGAAAAAAATGATCGATTTCGCGATGTCTTTGATCGGGCATTTTCACGGCGGGCTGGCACTCGCCGGCATCCTGGCGTGCGCGATGTTCGCGCTGGTCTGCGGCTCGAGCGTGGCCACCGTGGTCGCGATCGGTTCGATCGTCCTCCCGGAGATGGTCGCGCGCGGTTATCCGATGCGCTTCGGCGCCGGTGTCATTACCGTCGCCGGCTCGCTCGGCATCCTGATGCTGCCGTCGATCCCGAAGGTGATCTACGCGATCGCGACCAACACGTCGATCGGCGCGCTGTTTGTCGCGGGACTCCTGCCCGGCATCATGCTGACGACGATGCTTTGCGTCGTCACGTGGTGGATCGCCCGGCGCAACGACTACGCACGCGCCCGCAAGGCGACCTGGGGCGAACGCTGGCGCGCGTTCCGCGAAAGCGTCTGGGGCCTGATGCTCGTCGTGATCATCATCGGTGGCATCTATTCCGGGATCTTCACGGCGACCGAGGCCGCCGCGGTGAGCGCGGTCTATGCGGGCTTCGTGTCGGTGTACGTTTACAAGGCGCTGCCGCTCAAGGACGTGCCCAAGGTGCTGCTTACGTCCGCCAACATGAGCGCGATGCTGCTCTACATCATCACCAACGCCGCGCTGTTCTCGTTCATCCTGACCAACGAGAACATCCCGCACGCGCTGGCGGACTGGATCCTCGCCAAGGACTTAGGGATAGTCGGCTTCCTGCTGCTCGCGAACATCCTGCTGCTGGTCGCAGGGAACTTCATGGAGCCGTCGTCGATCATCCTGATCATGGCGCCTATCCTCTATCCGGCCGCGATGGCGCTCGGCATTCATCCAGTGCACCTCGGCATCCTGATCGACGTCAACATGGAAGTCGGCCTGTGCCATCCGCCGGTGGGCCTCAATTTGTATGTGGCGTCCGGCATTTCCAAGCTCGGCATTACGGAACTCACCAAGGCCGTCATGCCCTGGCTGCTGACGATGCTGGTGTTCCTGGTGATCGTCACCTACTGGCCGTGGCTCACGCTGGTGCTCCCGCGCGCCATGGGCATGATCAGCTGAAATTCGCCGCGACGCGCCCCAAGCGTCGCGGCAACGCATTCCCGGCCCGGCGCACGCCGGGACCGGCCACGCCCGTTCCCCTCCTCCGCCGCCGTTCCAGCGCGTCGCGCCACCGGGGTCGACGTGCTATAATTTTGAATTCATTCGCTTTTATTCACTTTTCACCGGTTGGAGCCTTTACATGGCAGTTGAACGCACGCTTTCCATTATCAAGCCTGATGCTGTGGCACAAAATGCGATCGGCGAAATCCTCGCCCGCTTCGAGAAGGCGGGCCTCCGCATCGTGGCTGCGCGGATGGCGTGGCTGTCCCGCGCCGACGCCGAGGGCTTCTACGCCGTCCATCGCGAACGCCCGTTCTTCAAGGCCTTGGTGGACTTCATGGTCTCCGGCCCGGTGATGATCCAGGTACTGCAAGGTGAAAATGCGATCGCCAGGAACCGCGAGCTGATGGGCGCAACCGACCCGAAGAAGGCAGCTGCCGGCACCATCCGCGCCGATTTCGCGCAGTCGATCGACGCCAATGCCGTGCACGGCTCCGACGCGCCTGAGACCGCGGCCGTGGAAATCGCCTATTTCTTTCCCGCACTGGCGGTATACAGCCGCTGAGGGGGACCTCAAAATCCTGAACCACAGAGCTCGCAGAGAAAGGCAACCGCGGCTTATGGTTTTCCTCTGTGCTCTCGGTGTTTCTCTGTGTTGAAGCTTTGTATTCCTGTCTTGAAGTTCTTGATTTGACGCAGCCATGACCAACCTGCTCGACCTCGACCCGGCCGGCCTCGCGGCATTTTTCGTCGAACATGGCGAGAAGCCGTTTCGCGCGAAGCAGGTCGCGCACTGGATCCACCAGCGTTTCGTCGACGACGTGGGCGCCATGACCGACCTGGCAAGGCCGCTGCGCGAATGGCTGGCGGCGGAGGCCGCGATTCGCGGTCCCACGGTCATCAAGGATTCGACCGCCACCGACGGCACGCGCAAGTGGCTGCTCGATGCCGGCAACGGCAACGCCGTGGAGTCCGTCTACATCCCCGAGGACGACCGCGGCACGCTCTGCATTTCGTCGCAGGCGGGCTGCGCGCTCGACTGCGCGTTCTGTGCCACTGGCAAACAGGGATTCAACCGCAATCTCACGACCGGCGAAATCATCGGCCAGCTGTGGCATGCCAACCGTAGGTTGCTGGCCGACGGCGTGAGCGCGATGGGCGGCCCCGAGCGCGAACCGTCCCCCCCCGGGGTGCAGCGACGCGACGATCATGGCGAGCATGGGGGGCCAACTAACGCGCCCTGGGTCGCGCACGGCCGGCCGCCGATCACCAATGTCGTGATGATGGGCATGGGCGAACCGCTCGCCAACTTCGATAACGTCGTGCCGGCGCTGCGGCTCATGCTGGACGACAACGCCTACGGCCTGTCGCGGCGGCGCGTGACGCTGTCGACCTCCGGCCTGGTGCCGCTGATGGACCGATTGCGCGACGAATGTCCGGTTGCGCTGGCCGTTTCACTCCACGCGCCCGACGATGCGCTGCGCGACCGGCTGGTGCCGATCAACCGCACGTATCCGCTCGCCGAACTGATGGTTGCCTGCGTCCGCTATCTGGAACGCGCGCCGCGCGATTTCGTCACCTTCGAGTACGTGATGCTCGATGGCGTCAACGACGCGCCCGGGCACGCACGGGGCCTGGTCGACCTCGTGCGCAACGTGCCGTGCAAGTTCAACCTGATTCCGTTCAACCCGTTTCCGGGCACCGAGTTCCGCAGAAGTCCGCGCGAACGAATCAGCGCGTTCCAGGCGATCCTCAGCGATGCCGGCCTCGTGACCACGATCCGCCGGACGCGGGGCGAAGGCATCGACGCCGCCTGCGGCCAGCTGGCGGGCCAGGTCCAGGACCGCACCAAGCGCCGCCTGGCGACGCGTATCGTGTCCGCTCCCGCCACCTGATTCCCCTACCGAGGCAAGAAACGTCCATGCGCCGCCTTGTTCCCTGTCTGATCCCGATGCTTGCCGCGCTGGCGTTGGCGGCCGGCTGCACGTCGACCAGCACGACCGCGCCCCCCGCCGCGGTTCCTCCTGCGCTGCCGCCGCCGCCGGCCATCAAGGAAGCCCCGCTGCCCGTGCGCGCGAACCTGCGCGCCGAACTGGCGGCGGGCTACTACGAACGCGGCCAGATGGATGTCGCGCTGCAGGAATTGGCCGAGGCCGTCAAGCTCGATCCCACCAATCCCAAGATCTACAACGTCTATGGCCTGGTATACGCGACCATGGGGCAGGACACGGACGCCGCGCGCAATTTCCGCAAGGCACTCGAATTGGCCCCCAACGATTCGGAATTCCGGCAGAACTGGGGCTGGTATTTGTGCACGCATGGCCAGGCCAGGGAAGCGATCCCCGAATTCGAGGCGGCGGCGCGCAATCCGCTCTACAAGACGCCGGAGATCGCGCTGATCAACGCCGGCCGGTGTGCCGGGTCGCTGGGCGAGAACAAGCAGGCCGAGGCGTTCTTCAGGCGCGCGCTCAGCGTATCGCCGAACAATCCGCTGGCGGCGTTGAGCATGTCGCAACTGGCCTTCAAGGAAGGGCGGTTCCCGGAAGCGCGCGCGCTGATGAAGCCGGTCATGCAGCAGACCAATCCGCCGCCGGAAGCACTGGTGCTCGGCGTGTGCATTGAACGCAAGATGGGCGACCGCAGCGCCGAAGCCTCGTATCTTTCGCAGTTGCGCAACCGGTACCCGGATTCCGCCGAGGCCAAGGGCATCGCGACGGAGACCTGCGAGTGACCGAGGGCGGCGACACGCTGGCCCATGACGCCGCGCCCGAGGGTGCGGTGGCCGCGGGGGCCATGTTGCGCGCGGGCCGCGAGGCCGCCGGTCTTACGGTCGCCGCGGTCGCGCAGCAATTGAAGCTGGCCCCGCGCCAGGTCACAGCGCTCGAGGACGGCGATTTCGCGAAGCTTCCCGGCCGCACCTTTGTCCGGGGCTTCATGCGCAACTACGCGCGTTTGCTGCGCCTCGACACCGACACGGTGCTGGCCGCGCTGCCCGATTCCGCAGCGCCGGCAGCGCACGAACATCCATCGCTGGCACCGACGCCGCGCCCGATGGGCGAGTTGCCCGCGGACGCGCATACGCGGCCCAGCCCCGCGCGCTGGGCCATTCCGCTGGCGCTGGTGGCCGTCGTCACCGTAGCGGCCGTCTATGAAATGGCGCGTCCGCCGGCGGAGCCTCCCCGGCCCGTCGTCAGCGACAGGCCGGCCCCGCCGACCGTGCAGGCCGCGCCGACCGCCGACACCGCATCGGGAATCGCGCCTGGCAACACCTCCACGGCCCTGCCCAATCCGCTCGCCGGCACCAACGACAAGGCAGATGCCCCGCCGGACGGCGCGATGACCAAAGCGGCCGCAGGCGACTCTCCTGCCGCCCGCGCACTTACGCCCGAGGCCGCCACCGCGCCGATCGTCCTGACTTTCGTGGACACGTCGTGGGTGGAGGTGCGCGACGGCACCGGCGCGCTCATTCTCTCCGTCACCGGCAATGCCGGGAGCACCCAGGAGATCAATGGCCGCGCTCCCTTCGACATAGTTCTGGGCAATGCCGCCGCAGTCAACGTGACCTGGCAGGGCAAGTCCTTCGACACGGCGCCGTTCACCCGGCAGAACGTCGCCAAGTTCACGCTGAGGTAGGCCCCATGCACCGCCCCCTCATCACGCGCCGAACCTCGCGCCAGGTCGACATTGCAGGAGTCCATGTCGGCGGCGGCGCCGCAATTGTCATCCAGTCGATGACGAACACCGACACCGCGGATGTGGCGAGGACGGTTGCGCAGGTCAAGTCGCTCGCCGACGCCGGCTCGGAACTGGTCCGGATCACCGTCAACTCGGCAGAAGCGGCCGCTGCGGTCGGCACGATCCGCGCGCAGCTCGACGCGATGGGCTGCCGCGTACCGCTCGTGGGTGACTTCCATTTCAACGGCCACAAGCTGCTGACCGACTACCCGGATTGCGCGCGTGCACTCGCCAAGTACCGGATCAACCCCGGCAACGTGGGCAAGGGCAGCAAGCGCGACCCGCAATTCGTCGTGATGATCGAAAAGGCCATCGAATACGACAAGCCGGTGCGCATCGGAGTCAACTGGGGCAGCCTCGATGCCGACCTCCTGGCGCGCCTGATGGATGAAAATGGACGGCTGGGCCAGCAAGGCGGTGAACCGCAGCCGGCCGATGCGGTCATGCGCGAGGCGCTCATCACGTCGGCCATCGGCAGCGCGCAGCGAGCCGAGGAGCTGGGCCTGCCCGGCAATCGCATTATCCTGTCGTGCAAGGTTTCCGACGTGCAGGATCTGGTGGCCGTTTACTCGGAACTCGCGCGCCGCTGCGACTACCCGCTGCATCTGGGACTCACCGAAGCCGGCATGGGCAGCAAGGGTATCGTCGCCTCCACTGCGGCGATGGCCATATTGCTGCAGCAGGGCATCGGCGACACGATCCGGGTTTCACTCACGCCCGAACCCGACGGCGATCGCACCCGCGAGGTCATCGTGGCGCAGGAGATCCTGCAGACGATGGGACTGCGCTCGTTCACGCCGATGGTCATCGCGTGCCCGGGCTGCGGACGTACTACCAGCACGTACTTCCAGTCGCTGGCGGAGCAGATCCAGACTTACCTGCGCGCGTCGATGCCGGCGTGGCGCCTGCGCTATCCCGGCGTCGAGAACATGCAGGTCGCGGTCATGGGCTGCGTGGTGAATGGCCCGGGCGAGTCGAAGCTCGCGAACGTCGGCATCTCCCTGCCCGGCACCGGCGAGACGCCGGTCGCGCCGGTCTTCGTCGACGGCGTCAAGACCGTGACGCTCAAAGGCGACCACATCGCAGCCGAGTTCCAGGCACTCGTCCACGATTACGTCCGCGCGACCTACGGCGGCGAGGAACCCGCTGCGCACCTCAAGCCCGAACGCAGGACCATCGCCGTCAAGGCGGTTGTCTAGGCAGGTTTCCATGGCGAACGCATTGCAGGCCGTACGCGGCATGAACGACGTTCTGCCCGACGAGGCCCCGCTGTGGGAGTACTTCGAGGAGACGGTGCGTGGCGTGTTCCGCCAATACGGCTACCGGAACATTCGCACGCCCATCGTCGAGAAGACCGAACTGTTCGTCCGTGGCGTGGGCCAGATGACCGACATCGTCGAAAAGGAGATGTACACGTTCGACGACAACGGCGAGAGCCTGTCGCTGCGCCCGGAAGGAACCGCGCCGACAGTGCGCGCGGCGCTCGAACACAATCTGCTCTACGACGGCCCGAAGCGGCTTTGGTACAGCGGTCCGCTGTTTCGTCACGAACGCCCGCAGAAGGGCCGCTACCGTCAATATGACACCTTCGGCGCCGAGGCGCTCGGGTTCGCTGGCCCGGACATCGACATCGAATTGCTGGTCATGGTGCAACGCCTTTGGCAAAGGCTCGGCCTCACCGACATCACGCTGGAGCTCAACACGATCGGCAGCGCGGATGAACGGCGCATGTTCAGGGAGCAGCTGATCACGCATTTCCAGCGCACGCCCGACCTGCTGGACGCGGACGCGCGGCGCCGGCTCCATTCCAATCCGCTGCGCATCCTGGACAGCAAGAACCCGGCCATGCAGGAAATGATCGAAGCCGCGCCGAAATTGTGGGACTCGCTGGGCGAGGCTTCCCGCGCGCTGTTCCAGGAAATTCAGGAGGGAGTCCGCGAGGCGGGCATCCCCTACCGCGTCAACCCGCGTCTGGTGCGCGGCCTCGACTATTACAATGCGACGGTGTTCGAATGGGTCACCACGCGGCTCGGCGCGCAAAGTGCCGTGTGTTCCGGCGGACGGTATGACGGTCTGTTCGAGCAGCTCGGCGGCAAACCCACGCCGGGTTGCGGATTCGGCATCGGCGCGTCCCGCGTCCTGCTGCTGCTGCAGGAGGGCGGACGCAAGGTCGACGATGCCCCGTTGGCGTACGTCGTTCACGCGGGCGCGGCGGCGGGTCCACTGGCGCGCCGGGTCGCGGAAACACTGCGGGACCACGGACATGCGGTTGTGGTGCATGCCGGCGGCGGCAGTTTCAAGGCGCAGATGAAGAAGGCCGATGCAAGCGGTGCCCGATTCGCGCTCGTGATCGGCGACGACGAGGCGGCGGCCGGAACGGTCGCGGTCAAGCCGCTGCGGGTGCCGGGCGAACAGGTCGCCGTGCCGGTCGCGACGATCAACGACCACCTCGCACAGTCGATGAACGACGGTTGACGCAACAATCACTCCAGGACGAAGGACGAAACATGGCAGTCTACGATCTCGAAGAGCAGGACCAGCTGGACGACCTGAAGGCGTGGTGGTCGCGCTGGGGCAATACCGTGGCCACCGTGCTGGTCGTCGCGTGCGTGGCCGCCGCCGCCGTCCAGGGCTGGCGCTGGTGGGCCGCGCGGAAGGCCGAAGACGCCGCCTTGCTGTTCAATGCCGTGACGCAGGCAGCGCGCGCCAACGATGTGGCCAAGGCCCGGGACGCCACCGCCCAGCTCACCGACAAATTCTCCGGCAGCGGGTACGCGCCGCGCGCGGCATTCGTGGTCGCGAAGATGCAGTTCGACGCCGGCGACACGGCCGCGGCCCGGGCTCAATTGCAATGGGTCGTCGACCATGCCGATGAACAGGAGTTGAAGGAGATCGCGCGCTATAGGCTGGCCGGTCTGATGCTCAACGACAGGCAATTCGACGATGCGCTCAGGGTGCTGGACGCGAAACACGGCGAACCCTTCGCCGGCCTCTACGCGGACCTGCGCGGCGACGCATACTCCGCCGCGGGCCGCTCTGCCGAGGCGCGCGCCGCCTATCAGGAGGCGCTGACCAAGTTCGACGCGAAGTCGCCGTACCGCAACTATGTGCAGGTGAAACTCGAGGCGCTTGGCGGGGCGGCGCCTGCAGCGACCGGTGCCGCGGCTCCCGCCGCCGCGCCGGCAGCGCCGGCACAACCCGCGCAGGCCGCGAAGCAATGACCACGCGCTGCCGCACGTCGCGGACCCGTGGGCCCGTGCCGGACGAGCGCGGCGTTTCTGCGTCGGCGGCGAAGGCCTATGCGCAGCCGGCCCTTGCGTGGTCCCTGGCACTTGCTGCCGTCGCCTTGTCCGGATGCGCGACGATCAAGGAGTACATGCCGACGCTGCCGGCGCCGTCGCTGAAGTGGATCTACGACTCGAAGAAGCCCGGCCCGTTGCCGGAGTTGAAGCCGTCGGCGTCGGCCGCAGTCAACTGGCAGGCCCAAGTGGGGAAGGCCGGTCCGGGATTTTCGCCGACCGTGCTGCCTGATGCCATTTACGCCGCGGCGGAGGATGGATCCATCGTCCGTCTCGACCCCGCCGATGGCCGCACGGTCTGGCGCATTTCCGCCGGCCAGAAACTTTCCGCCGGTGCCGGCGCGGACGCGACGCTGGTCGTCGTCGGTACGGACAAGGGCGACGTGCTCGCCTTTTTCCCGGACGGCAAGCCCGCGTGGAGGGGACGGGTCACCACCGAGGTCGTGGCTCCGCCGCGCGTCGGCGAAGGCGTCGTCATCGTGTTCACCGGTGACGGCAACCTGCACGCGCTCAATGCGGCCGACGGCACGCGCAAGTGGGTCACGCAGCGGCCCACCCCGGCACTGATCGTGCGCAATTTTGCGGGTGGAACCATCAGGCGCGGCGGCCTGTTCGTCGGTACGGCCGGTGGCCACCTGCTCGCCATGGACGTTGCTTCGGGAATCGTCGGCTGGGACGCCGCCGTCGCGAACCCGAAGGGCGCGACCGAGCTCGAGCGCATCGCCGACGTGACCAGCTTGCCGCTGGTGCTCGAACGCGACGTCTGCGCGGTCGCCTATCAGGGCCGCGTGGCCTGCTTCGACATCACCCGCGGAACGCTCCAGTGGTCGCGCGACATTTCCAGCCTGAACAACATGGCCGCGGACGGCAGGAACATTTACCTCACCGACGACAAGGGGTCCGTGCACGCGCTCGATCGCACGACCGGTGCCTCGGTGTGGAAGCAGGAGCTGCTGGGCCCCCGCCGGATCGGCGGACCGCAGATGTTCGGCGACTACGTCGGCGCCGTCGACGCGGAGGGCTATCTGCATCTGCTGTCGCCCGTCAATGGCGCCTACGTCGGACGGTTGGCCACCGACGGCAAGCCCGCCACTGCGCAACCCGAACTGATGCTGACCGGCGCGCTGTGGCAATCGACCTCCGGCACGCTCTACGCAGTCTCGGCGAAGTAGCGCCCGGGCATGAGAAGCCATTCACAAGTGCCCGGATTGCAATGCTCCCGACAGTCGCGATCGTAGGCCGCCCCAACGTCGGCAAGTCCACGCTGTTCAACCGGCTGACCAAGACGCGCGACGCGCTGGTCGCGGATTTTCCGGGATTGACGCGGGACCGCCACTACGGCCGCGCCTTTGCCGACGACCAGCCGTATTTCGTCGTCGACACCGGTGGCTTCGAGCCGGTCGCCACGTCGGGCATCCTTCACGAAATGGCGAAGCAGACGAGGGCGGCCATCGCCGAATCCGACGTCGTCATTTTTCTGGTCGACGGCCGCAACGGTCTGGCGCCGCAGGACCGGGAGATCGCGGACCTGCTGCGCAAGTCGGGTCGGCCCGTGGTGCTTGCCGTGAACAAGGCGGAAGGAATGCAGCCGGACCGCGCGGTCGCCGAGTTCCACGAGCTGGGCTTGGGGGAACCGATCGCGATCTCGTCGGCGCACGGCGAAAACGTGCGCGGAATGATCGAAACCGCGCTGGCCGCGATACCGGACCGGGGCCGCTTCACCGACGATGCGACGCGCAACACGTCCGTCGACCCGGAACGCCCGGACACCATCAAGGTCGCGATCGTCGGGCGCCCGAACGTCGGCAAGTCCACGCTCGTCAACGCCATCTTCGGCGAGGAGCGGGTCATCGCCTTCGACGAGCCGGGCACGACCCGTGACGCCATCTACCTCGACTTCGAACGCGAAGGGCAAAAGTACACGCTGATCGACACGGCGGGCGTGCGCCGGCGCGGCAAGGTGTTCGAGGCGATCGAGAAATTCTCGGTCATCAAGACGTTGCAGGCGATCGAGGACGCCAACGTCGTGGTGCTGCTGCTCGACGCGGAGCACGCGATCACCGAGCAGGACGCGCACCTCGCCGGACACGTGCTCGAGGCCGGTCGCGCCGTGGTGGTCGGAATCAACAAGTGGGACGCCGTCGCCAAGGAACAGCGCGACCAGGTCAAGCGCGACCTCGATCGCAAGATGGGTTTTCTCGCCTTCGCCCAGTTCCACTACATGTCCGCGCTGGAGGGCAAGGGCGTCGGCCCGCTCCTCCAGTCGGTCGACAAGGCCTTTGCCGCAGCAATGGCCAAGCTGCCGACGCCGCGCCTCACCCGTACGCTGCAACTGGCCGTGGAACGGCAGCAGCCTCCCCGCGCCGGATTGGTGCGCCCCAAGCTGCGCTACGCCCACCAGGGCGGCGTGAACCCGCCGCTCATCATCATCCACGGCACCGCGCTGCACCACGTGCCTGATGCCTATCGCCGCTACCTGGAACATTTCTTCAGCGACACGTTCCAGCTTCGTGGGACACCCCTTAGGATACAATTCAAGGTCGGTGCCAATCCCTACGCGGATGCCCCCCACCGCTGATGCACCGATCGGTCCGTCTCCGCTACCCGCGCGGCGCCGGGTGCGAGGGGCGCAAGCTGCGGGCAACAACAATGGCGGAGCTCGACCATGAGCAACAAAGGGCAGATGCTGCAAGACCCGTTCCTGAACACGCTGCGCAAGGAACACGTGCAGGTGTCGATCTATCTTGTCAACGGCATCAAGCTGCAGGGACAGATCGAGTCGTTCGACCAGTACGTCGTCCTCCTCAAGAATACCGTCACCCAGATGGTGTACAAGCACGCGATCTCGACCGTCGTCCCGGCGCGCGCGGTCGTGATGCCCCACCACGCCCCCAACGGCGACGCCGAGACCTGACCGCGCGTTGCGCGCGGGCACCTTTCGCCAGGCGGAACCACGTACGTCCGGACGCCGCTGCACGGTCGCGAGCGGATAGCCGGTCCGCTGCCGATGCGCTGCACGCCACGCCCCTGTCCCGCGAGGAGTCCTGATGTTTGAACGTCCGTCCGGCGGCGAGCGCGTCCTGATCGTCGCACTCGACATGGGCGAGCCCGACCGCGTGTTCCGCCTTGCGGAAATCGAGGCGCTCGCAACTTCCGCCGGCGCGGCCGTCGTCGGTACGGTGGCCGGCCGCCGCCAACGACCCGATCCCGCGTTTTTTGCCGGTAGAGGCAAGGTCGACGAGATAGTGGCGCGCCGCGCCGAAACGACGGCGGATCTGGTCCTGTTCGACCACACGCTTTCGGGCGTGCAGCAGCGCAATCTCGAGGAAAAACTGGGCTGCCGCGTGGTGGACCGGCCGAGCCTCATCCTCGACATCTTTGCGCTGCGGGCGCGCAGCGCCGAAGGCAAGCTCCAGGTCGAGCTCGCCCAGTTGAAGCATATGTCCACCCGGCTGGTAGGCGGCTGGACCCATCTCGAGCGACAGAAAGGCGGCATCGGCCTGCGCGGGCCGGGGGAAACCCAGCTGGAAACGGACCGCCGCCTCATCGGCGAGCGGGTCAAGCTCCTCAACCAACGGCTCGCGCGGGTCGCGCGGAGCCACGCCGTCCAGAGCCGCACGCGCCGTCGCGCGCGCGTGCGCACCGTGGCGCTGGTCGGCTACACCAATGCCGGGAAGTCGACGCTGTTCAACCGGATGACGGGCGCTGCCGCCTATGTCGCCGATCAGCTGTTCGCCACGCTGGACACGACGTTGCGCAAGGTCTTCGTCGATGGCGCCGACGCCATCGTCATGTCCGACACGGTGGGCTTCATCCGCGATCTGCCGCACGACCTCGTCGCCGCGTTCCGCGCGACGCTGGCCGAGGCCGCGGACGCCGACCTGCTGTTGCACGTCATCGACGCGTCGGCGGCCAATCGCGATGAACAGATCGCCGCCGTCGACCGGGTGCTGGCGGAAATCGGCGCCGCCGCAGTGCCGCAGATCCGGGTCTTCAACAAATGTGATTCCGCGGGTCTCGCACCGGGCGTCGAACGCGACGGCTGTGGTACCATTTCCACCGTTCGCTTGAGTGCCCTTACCGGAGCAGGCTCCACCGACTTGCGCGCAGCCTTGGCCGAGCGTTTCCCGTATCAAGCGACCGCGGAGCGGCTGCCGGTGACTGCCGCGGAACCTTGATCGCCGTCGGGGCAATGTCCACTTGATCGGCGAACCGCCCGTCCCCATCTTCAACGGTTCTCCGGTATTTCCCATATTTTTCTTTTTCTCGACCTCGAACCTTCGTCATGTCGCTGAACGATCCCCAATGGGGCAAGCGTGGTAATGGCGGCGGACCGCCGGATTTAGACGAGATCTGGCGCAACGTCAACCGCCGCATGGGCGAAATCTTCGGCCGCAAGGGCGATGACGGGACCGGCGGGGGTGGCGATCGTCCGCCGCGCCGCGGTCTGGCGATGGGCGGGGCCGGCCTGGTGGCCGCGCTGGTCCTGATCGTCTGGCTCGCAAGCGGCTTCTACATCGTCGACGAAGGCCGCCGCGGCGTCGTCACGCATTTCGGCAAGTACACCGAAACGACCCTCCCCGGCCCGCGCTGGCACCTGCCGTTTCCGGTCGAGGCGGTCGAGCTGGTCGACTTCTCGCAAGTCAAGACGGTGGAGATCGGCTACCGCAATTCGCCCAAGAACAAGGTCGACAAGGAAGCCGTGATGCTGACCGATGACGAGAACATCATCGACATCCAGTTCGCGGTGCAATACAACATCAAGAACGCGGAAGCCTACGTCTTCAACAACCGCAAGCCTGATGCCATGGTGGCCTTCGTGGCCGAGACGGCGATCCGCGAAGTCGTCGGCAAGGCGAAGATGGATTTCGCGTTGTACGAAGGCCGGGAGCAGATCGCGAAGCAGACGGAAAAGATCATGCAGGAGACGCTCGATCACTACAAGACCGGCGTCTACATACAGAAGGTGACGCTGCAGAACGTGCAGCCGCCCGACAAGGTGCAGGCCGCGTTCGACGACGCCGTGAAGGCGGGCCAGGATCGGGTGCGCCTGGTCAACGAAGGCCAGGCCTACGCCAACGACGTCGTGCCGCGCGCACGCGGCATGGCATCGCGGCTCATGGAAGAGGCCAACGGCTACAACACGGAGGTCATCCAGAAGTCGGAGGGCGATGCTTCGCGCTTCAAGTCGGTGCTCGTGGAGTACGCCAAGGCGCCGGGCGTGACCCGCGACCGGCTGTACCTCGACATGATGCAGTCGGTGCTCGGCAATACGACGAAAGTGCTCATCGACCAGAAGGCCGGAGCCAACCTCCTGAACCTTCCGCTCGACAAGCTCGTGCAGCAGAGCATTGCCGCGACGGTGGTGGTCGCGCCCGAAGTGCCGTCGTCGGCGGCGCGGCCGGGCGTTGCCGCGCCGACACCCGAGCCTGCCGTCTCGGCCGATCCCAACCGGTCGCGCGACAGCATGCGCAGCCGCGACCGCTGAGAGCGGGGACCCATGATGAAATTCACCATGCCGATCCTCGCGCTCATCGTCGCCATCCTGCTGGTCGCGTCGCAGTCGATCTACACCGTCGACCAGACCAAGTACGCCATCAAGTTCCAGTTAGGCGAGATCGTCGAGACCAAGACCCAGCCCGGACTGTATTTCAAGGTCCCGCTGGTCCAGAACGTCCGCTTCTACGACAACCGCAATCTCACGCTCGAGAACAGCGAGCCCGACCGCGTGACGACATCCGAAAAGACGCCGCTGCTGGTCGACTTCATCGTCCTCTGGCGGATCAACGACGTGAAACAGTATTACGTCTCGGTCCAGGGCGACGAGGAGGCCGCACGCCGCCGGATTTCGCAAACCGTCCGCTCCAACCTGGCGGAGGAATTCAACAAGCGCACGATGCACGACGCCATTTCGACCGAGCGCGACCGCATCACGGCCGTGACGCGGCAGAAAGCGGACGCAGACGCCAAGACGATCGGTGTCGAAGTCGTCGACGTGCGGCTGCGGCGGATCGAGCTGCCCCCGGACGTCACGGGGCCGGTCTATCAGCGCATGGAATCGGAACGTCGCCGCGTCGCCAACGAATTGCGCTCAACCGGCGCCGCAGAGTCCGAGAAGATCCGCGCCGATGCCGATCGCCAGCGCCAGGTGATCCTTGCCGACGCGTATCGGCAGGCGCAGAAGATCAAGGGCGAAGGCGACGCCAAGGCCTCGGCCGTCTATGCCCAGGCGTACGGGCAGAATCCGGAGTTCTATGCGTTCTACCGCAGCCTCGAGGCGTACCGATCGACATTCCGCAACAGGAGCGATCTGCTGGTACTCGACCCGAGCGCGGAATTCTTCCAGTATTTCAAGCAGTCCGGTTCGGGACGCGCAGCGCGCGCGCCGGCGAAGTAAGCCCGACCGAACGTAACCCGTCAGGGCGCCTCGTTGTGGATTCGTTGTGGCCCGCCTTTGCGTTGCTGCTGATCGTCGAAGGCATCCTGCCGTTCGCGGCACCGAGCGTCTGGCGCGAGACGTTTCGCAAGCTCATCGAGATGAGCGACGGACAATTGCGGTTCATCGGGCTCTTGTCGATGGCGCTGGGAGTCGCTTCCCTGGTCGTGCTCCACTATGCGTAAGTGGCTGCTGCCCGAAGCAATCGAGGACGTGCTGCCCGTCGAGGCCGCGCGCGTCGAGGCGCTCCGCAATGTACTTCTCGACCACTTCCGGACGCATGGCTATCGGCTCGTGTCGCCTCCGCTGGTCGAGCACCTGGATTCACTGTTGACCGGCACCGGGCGTGACCTCGACCTGCAGACATTCAAGATGATCGACCCCCTGTCGGGCCGGATGCTCGGCCTGCGTGCTGACACCACGCCGCAGGTTGCGCGTATCGACGCGCACCTGCTGAACGAAGCCGGCGTCACGCGACTTTGTTACGCCGGCAGCGTCCTGCGCACCACCTCGGCCGGACCGGGTGCCACTCGCGAGGTGGTGCAGATCGGCGGTGAATTGTACGGTCACGGCGGCATCGCAGCCGATTCCGAGGTGATGCAGCTCCTGCTCTCGGCGCTCGTTCGCGCCGGTGCCCGCGGCATGCACCTCGATCTCGGCCATGTCGGTGTCTATCGGGCATTGGCACATGCGGCCGGGTTCGACGCCACCGGCGAGGGCAACGACAGCGAACTCTTCAACGCGTTGCGCGGCAAGGACTTTCCCGCGTTGCGCGAGCTCACCGAAGCACTGCCGGCGCAGTCGCGCGATGCCCTGCGCGCGCTGGCCGGCCTGTACGGGCCGGCACAGGAAACCATCGCCGCCGCGCGCAAGGCGTTGCCGAACCTGCCCGGGATTGCCGAAGCGCTAGATGCCGTGGCCGAGCTGGCCGCCGCGGCGGCGGGCGTGGACGCGATCCACGTCGACCTGGCCGACCTGCGCGGCTACCACTACTACACCGGCGCCACATTCTCCGTTTTCGCGACCGACGCAGGCGGCGCGGTGATCGATTGCGGTCGTGGGGGTCGCTATGATGGCGTCGGCCGCGCGTTCGGCCGGGCCCGTCCCGCGACCGGCTTCACGCTGGACCTGCGGCGCTTGGCGGCGCTGGTCGGCGACCATGGCGCAACCGATGTGATCATCGCACCGGACGATCCCGATCCGGCGTTGGCAAGGCAGGTGGCGTTGTTGCGCGAGCAGGGCGAAGCCGTCGTGGTCGCGCTTCCGGGAGAAGCGTCCGCGCACGCCTCGACTGGAAGGGTGCTCGAGCGCCACGGCAACGAATGGCGGGTCATTGCCCGCTGAGTCATTTCGCATATCCCTTACAGGGCAGAACATGGGCAAGAACGTCGTCGTCATCGGCACCCAGTGGGGCGATGAAGGCAAAGGCAAGATCGTCGACTGGCTGGCCGAGAGCGCGACCGGCGTGGTCCGCTTTCAGGGTGGGCACAACGCCGGACACACGCTGGTGATCGGCGGCAGGAAAACCGTGCTGCGGCTCATTCCATCAGGCGCATTGCACCCGGGAGTCGCCGTCTACATCGGCAACGGCGTCGTGCTCTCGCCCTCGGCCCTGCTGCAGGAAATTCGCGAACTCGAAGGCGCGGGCGTGGAGTTGCGCTCTCGCCTCAAGATTTCCCCGGCCTGCCCGCTGGTGCTGCCCATCCACGTCGCACTCGACCAGGCGCGCGAGCAGGCGATGGGGGTGGACAAGATCGGCACGACGGGTCGCGGCATCGGTCCGGCCTACGAAGACAAGATCGCGCGCCGTGCGCTGCGTGTGCAGGACCTGCTCCACCCGGAACGGTTCGCGAGCAAGCTCGAGGCGCTGCTGGAGTTCCACAACTTCATGCTGGTGAATTACTACAAGGCGGATCCGGTGCCCTTCGCGCGCACGCGCGACGAGCTGCTGGCGCTGGCCGGTGAAATCCGGCCCATGGTGGCCGATGTCGCGGGCCTGCTGCAACAGGCGCGGGCACGCGGCGAATCGCTGCTGTTCGAAGGCGCGCAGGGCGCGCTGCTGGACATCGACCACGGCACCTATCCGTATGTCACCAGTTCCAACTGCCTGGCTGGCGCCGCCGCGCCCGGAAGCGGCATCGGGCCACAGATGCTCGATTACGTCCTCGGCATCGTGAAGGCGTATACGACGCGCGTGGGCACGGGCCCGTTTCCGACGGAATTGACCGACGAAACCGGCGCCGGGCTGGCCAAACGCGGCAACGAGTTCGGCTCCGTGACGGGTCGCCCGCGCCGCTGCGGCTGGCTCGACATCGCCGCACTCAAGCGCTCGCTGCAGCTGAATGGCGTGGACGGCCTGTGCATCACCAAGCTCGACGTGCTGGACGGCATGGCCGAGATCAGGCTCGCCACATCCTATGTCATGGACGGTGAACCGCTCGACCTCATTCCCACCGGCGCCGAAGCGGTCATGCGCTGCGTGCCGGTCTACGAAACGATGCCCGGCTGGCGCGAGTCCACGGTCGGCGCGGACTCCTTCGCCGCCCTGCCCGCCAATGCCCGCGCCTATCTGCAGCGGATCGAGGCGCTCACCGGCGTGCCCATCGCAATAGTGTCCACCGGGCCCGATCGCGCCGAGACGATTCTGGTTCACCATCCGTTCCGCTGACATGAACCTCTACGTCACCTGGGACGAATACAACCGACTGGTCGAACGGCTCGCGCTCACGGTGCACGAGTCCGACTTCGAATTCAACCAGATCATCTGCGTCGCGCGCGGTGGCCTGCGTGTGGGCGACGTGCTTTCCCGCATTTTCGAATTGCCGCTCGCCATCCTCTCCACGCACTCCTACACGGCCGAAGGCGGGACGATCCGCGGCGAACTGGTGATCGCCGAACACATGACCATGACCCGGCCCCGTCTAGGCAACCGCGTGCTCCTCGTCGACGACATGGTCGATTCGGGCCATACGCTCGAAGCCGTGCACAGGGAATTGCCGAAGCGGTTTCCGCACATGACGCAGCTGCGGACCGCGGTGCTGTGGTGGAAGGCCTGCTCCGTATTCAAGCCGGACTACTATGTCCGGCACCTCGAGGACAATCCCTGGATCCACCAGCCGTTCGAGGTCTACGACACGCTGCGACCCGAGAAGCTGCGGGCGCGGCTCGAACTCTAGGCCCACCGGCCCTACCGCGAAGTCGAATATTCGCCTCCCCGGCCCGGTTTTCCGGGCCGCGTTTATTCGCATTGACGGCAAGTTCGCCACAAAGCCAGACTCAACACGTCCGGCCGTCCCCGCGGCGCTACCGCTCAACCATCCCCATCTGCCATTCCCGGCCCCAACCTATTCCATGCCAATATCATGGGTCGTCCCTCCCGGGCCCGATCCGGTTCGCCTCCCCGCCGGTCGGGGCACCAGGCTCATCGTCGCGAAAGGTCCATCATGCGCACATTTCTTGTCGCCTCAATGGCCGCCGCATTGGCCTTCGCCGGCACATCTGCGGCCCTCGCCCAGACCGGATACTTCCAGGGCGGCACATCGCGTCCCGCGGACGTCTGGGATCTGCCAGCCAGCTTGACGGTGACCCGCAATGCCCCTCCGGGTGGCGATCCCGTCGTCGTCCCGACGCTCTACACGCACCTCACCACCGATCCCGAATCGCGCACATTCGAATGGGCCGGCCTCACGATCCTCAACAACCGTTCCAACTACGGAAACAACGTCGCGACCTACGCCCAGGCCAACAAGCTCGCGCACGGCACGTCGTGGGCGGGCGTGTTCGAAGTCCAGGACACCACCGGAACCGGGGGCTTTTACGGGGTCGAGATCGACGCGTTCACGCACGGTCCCAGCGCGTTTCCCGGCTCGCAGCAGGGTGACCGCGTAGGGTTGGGCATCGTCATGGGACGTGCCGGCGAATCCGGACCGAAAGCGACGGTCGACTATGGCATTCTGGTCGCACCAGCAGGCCTCGATGACGACCAGGTCGACGTCAACTTCGGCATGATGGTGTGGGCGCAATGCCGCTTCGCCTGCTACGCGATGCGGGCCGGCAACAAGCTGGCGTGGGAGGAGTCGGCGCGGATCGCGAGCAAATTCGATCCGCAAACGGGCCGCTGGGGACTCTACAACGGCGACAAGCCATTGTTCGAGGTCGACGTCACGACCGGGGAATTGCGCGTGAACGGACGGCCGGTGCTGGTGACCTACAAGGACTGAACTTCCGGCCCCACGCGGCCGGCGTCGTCCGTGGTAACTTGCACGGTCGCCACGACCACGAAAGCGCCGCGTGAAGGCCGTTGTCCTCACCTATCACTCCCACCGGATTCAGGGACCCGGTTACGCAGAGAACGATCACGTCGCGTTGCCGGCCGATCTGGTCACCATCGCCAGGGCCGGCGGGCGCATCGTCTCCCTCGGCACGCTCGTCGACGCGATCGAGGCGCGCCCAGCGGGCAGCGGACCGCGCAATGGCGATGCCACGCTGGTGGCGCTCACCTTCGATGACGGTCCCGAGTGGGATTTCACGGACTTCGTCCATCCCGTCCTGGGACCGCAGCGCAGCTTCGCCAACGCGATGCAGGATTTCCGGCAGTCGGCGTACGGTTCCGCCCAGCACGGACTGGCGGCCACGAGTTTCGTGATTGCGTCGCCGGAAGCGCGCCGCGCGATGGAGTCGACCTTCGATGCCGAATACACGTTCCTGTCCGCCGGCGTTCTGAATGACCGCTGGTGGTCACCGGCCATCGCGACGGGGCTCATCGGCATCGCCAACCACAGCTGGGATCACCTGCATCCGGCACTTGCCTCCGTCGCGCACTCCCGGCAGGCCCGCGGCGACTTCACGCAGGTGGACAATGCATCGGACGCCGACGCGCAGATTCGCGCTGCGACGGATTACATCAACGCGCGCACCGGGGGCCACGCGGCGCCCTTCTTCGCGTACCCGTTTGGGCACTGCAACGATTACCTGGCCCGCGACTACCTGCCGCACGCAGGGCGCGCGATGGGCCTGCGCGCCGCATTCACGACCGAGCCCGAAGTGATCGACGGTGCGCAGAGCGTCTGGCGTCTGCCGCGGTTCACGTGCGGCCATCATTGGCGCCACCCGGAGGAACTGGCGGCGATCCTGACCGCCCCGCCAAAAAAAACGCCCGCGAACGCGGACGCTTCCTTGGCGCGCCGGGAGCGCTGAACGCGCCTGCGGCAATGTTAAAGTGGTGCCCGGGAAGGGACTCGAACCCCCACACCTTGCGGCGCATGGACCTGAACCATGTGCGTCTACCAATTCCGCCACCCGGGCGACGCAACCCGTAATTTTACTTTTCCAGCAGATACTTGTCAAAACAACCACCCAAGTCCCGCAAGCCGTCGCCCGCCAAGACACCGGTTTCGCGCGATAGGTCCGCGCCGCGCGCCGTACCGGTCAAGCCGAAGCCGGTCACCCGCGTGGAGTCGCACGATCCCGTGACGCCGCGCGGGCGGGACAGCCGCCGCTCGCGCGCCGGCGACATCGATCCCGCATTGCTGCCGTCGCGCGAGGCGATCCTGGCCGCGCTGCGCAATGCCGGGACGCCGCTGCCTCCCGCCGATCTGGAACGCGAACTCGGCGTGGGCCAGGTGGCGCGCGAAGCGTTCTACGGCCGCCTCGCGGCCATGGAACGCGACGGCCAGCTCCTCACCAACCGCAAGCGCGAACTGTGTGTCGTCGCCAAGCTCGATCTCGTCATCGGCACCGTGCAGGGCCATCCCGATGGCTTCGGTTTCCTGGTCCCGGACGATGGCGGCGACGATTACTTCCTGAGCCCGCGCGAAATGCACAAGGTGCTGCACGGCGATCGCGCAGCGCTCCGCAAGACCGGCACCGATCGGCGCGGTCGGCCGGAAGGCGAAATCGTCGAGGTGCTGGAGCGTGCCAATCGCGAAATCGTCGGCCGGCTGTACGAGGAGCGCGGCATCTGGTTCGTGGTCGCCGAAAACCGTCGCATCAACCAGGACCTGCTCATTCCACCGGGCGACCTGGGTGGCGCGACATCGGGCCAGGTGGTCGTCGCCGAGATTGTCGAGCAGCCCGCGGCGAACCGCGAGGCGATTGCCCGCATCAAGGAAGTGCTCGGCAGTGCGACGGATTCCGGCATCGAAATCGAGATCGCGCTGCGCAAGCATGCGCTGCCCTTCGAATTTTCTCCTGAGGCGCAAGCCCAGGCCGTGCGCCTCCCGACCGAAGTGCGGCCTGCTGACCGCAAGGACCGCGTCGACCTCACCGCGTTGCCGCTGGTCACCATCGACGGCGAAACCGCCAAGGACTTCGACGACGCCGTCTACTGCGAGCGCAAGGGCAAGAACTTCCGGCTGGTGGTTGCCATCGCCGACGTCTCGCATTACGTCCGCGACGGCGACCCGATCGACCGCGACGCGCGCGAGCGCGGCACATCGGTGTATTTCCCCCGCCGCGTGATCCCGATGCTGCCGGAGGAGCTGTCGAACGAGATGTGCTCGCTCAGGGCCGACGTCGACCGCCTGTGCATGG